>Ga0210409_10000376_pt1 | contig 79942 bp, 62 predicted proteins | sample IncBWH17MmetaG_FD_161649 | JGI IMG/M metagenome (GOLD analysis project Ga0210409, IMG submission 161649) | Forest soil microbial communities from Barre Woods Harvard Forest LTER site, Petersham, Massachusetts, United States - Inc-BW-H-17-M | ecosystem: Environmental > Terrestrial > Soil >... | reverse complement strand
CCCCGATACTGAGGGTCGCGGCAGTTGCGGCCGTCGCCAGCATACTGGAGATTACGATTATGGATGTGATCCGGGCTAAGCCAAACCCCGGCTTACGATATTCCGGATGGCAGTTGTTGCCGCGAAAGGTGACCCGTGTGAAATCGGTGCGGTAGTCTTTAACCACCGAGACGAATTCTCTGCGCACATCACACTTCATGACCTGGAAGTCGCACTCGGTTTGAGTGAAGCCCCTGGCCTTGAACTTCCGCGTCGGAGGAATGCATTGGGTGCGCTTGCTGCAGGAGCGGATTTCTTCGATGCGTGGAGGTTCAATTTTCGGTTTGCATTGAATTTCCAGTTTGGCTTGTTTGTTCTCCTCGCACCTCCGCCGTAATGTCCGGTCCAGAACTGCGAACAACATTGCGTTTAGTTTTTTCATACTGTTCCTTTTCCCAGCGGAAATTGTGGTGGAGCGGAAAACGGCAGAAAAAGGCACTTCCTTCCGGGAATAGTTTGACACGCCCATTTCTTGCGTTAAAACGTCTCCCTGCCCACACGGTGGGCCAGAAGGGGCTTCTGCCCCGAGGTTCCCCGCCGTCCGTTTTCTGGTTATCGAGGCCAAAACGGGCGGCGGTGTTATTTCTCCACTCACGAACTTTTTGCTGAAAATTGCTTCGGTCGAATGACTCCTGGAATTTCGCTATCGACGTGAGGCGCGCGGTTATCAGTTAGGGCATTGGCGTTAACAGGCCTGAGTTTGTTCGGCGCGGCGTCGCCCCAAACACCCAAGGCTTCCCGGCCCGCGCCGGGGACCAGCGGGTCAGCCGATCTGAAGAGTTCGGAGACGAACTCGGTGATCAAATTTGCTTTATTGCCTGCGCCCAAACTCGCAGTGGCTGCCTTGCTACAGTCCACGATGCAACGCCAATGGCCCGACCAGCAAAGGGCCGTATTAAGGACCCGGGTTAGGTCGGAACGTGATTCGACAGTCATGGAAGTGCCGCCGCACGCCATGAAGTTTTGCGCGAAGTTTTCCGCATCGGCGTCCGGTGCGAGAAGGACTGCATTTACTCCGATACCTTTATTTGCCGCGAGCCCGACCAACTCAAGCGTTCGCCAGACTCGAGTGGTCGGTTTACCGCAAAGAACTGTCAGGATTCTTCGGCTTCCACGTTCGATGGCGAGATCGGCGAATGAGATGTAAAGAGCTTCGGCGAGGTCAAGCCCGCCGTCCCTCCAGCACACCGGGAGACCTATTGCAGAGAAGATTGGGAATGTGCGCGAATTGACGCCAAAGATGTTCGGCGTTCCCCGAGAGATTTTGCTAAACGCCTTCGGCTTCACGGCTTGCGATGGGTTGTTGATTACGATTTTTCATTGAGGGTCGGTTGCCGCGCGGCGACCGTTTTCGTTTGTTTTGGCTGGTGATGCCTTAGGTTGGCATTCCCGCGTTTTTTAAGACGGGTTACCTGGGGAATAAACCGCGTCGTGGTCCAACGGATTCGGATAATACTCTGAGTTTCCATCGATTTTCGTGTCCAGCACACTGCACCTTTTTTGTGCAAGTGGTGACAAGATCTGAGAAGACTATCTATGGTCGTTGCCATCTTGTCAACCGTATGTTACATGTTTTTAGCTGTAGTATTACAAGAAGAGCCGCGTCGCACATAATATGTTGATATTAAGCATATTAGGAAATAAGAATCAAAATGCGGAGATGGCGACAAAGCGCTATAGCCTTCCTTTTGGCCTCTTAGATGCTTTATTGGTTGCATTTATTAGCTGTATCCTACAGTTTTTGTGAGGGTGCCACGGAATCAACAGGACCGCCTGAGAACGAAACTTGAACAGCTTGTTCAAGATGCCGGTATCACGTACAAAGCGCTTGGACGCGAACTGGGATTGACGGAAGACGCAGTGCTTGCATGGCGACGCAAGAATTCTCAATCCAGGCCCTCAGTGGATACTTGTGTTTCACTCGGAGTATTGGAAAGTAGTTACACTCAGAAGCCTCAAGAGGTTGCTTGCAAAGAATGGTTGTCATTGTGCGGGCGCGAGTTGGCTCCGGAAGAAATGGCAGAAAGGCTGAGACGGAGGTCGCCGGCCAATGAAAAGTTCTTCCAACAGATTCAGCGTGCTTTGGTCCCTTTACTGGGAAAGCATCTTGTTGAGGGCGATTTGCTGCCGCTGGCGATTGCTCGCCTTTCACAGGACTACTCACGGCGGCGGCTTGATGAGTGGCTCAGAGATTCTCCTGGCGGAACGGCGAGTTTTCACTGGGATGGAGTTGAAGAAATGCTCAAGGTGTTGGAAGAAGGTAGCCTAGATAAACACGCCGCACGAATTCTTCATCCACCACTGGAACTGACTGCCAAATGGACCAACACTTCGCCGATTGACCTTCTCGGATTTGTAACCCTGCCGTGCGGGCTTAATAACGGAAGCGATTCGGAGGCGATGGCCTTGAGATTTCAGAAAGCATACGCAACGATGGTGGAGCGGCTATCAAACCGGAATCCCCCAATCGAAAACCCCAAGGGTCGGTTCCGGTTTTATGCGACTTCCATGTTTCCCCTCGATTCATTGGGTCGCTGGATTTACAGCGGGGCGAAGGCTGCATCCGTCCGGGGAACCATCATCGCCGAACCAGACGAGGATTTGGTCCACACGGCTAAGAACGTAGAACTCGGGACCGGTCCTGATGAGGACGACGTCCAAGCGTGGACTGAGCCTGCTGTTGAAATGGGAAGAACCCAAGTCGAGACATTTTTGAAATCCCACAAAATTGAAATTAAGAGAGGGAAACTGATTCCAATCGAAGCCGACCACCATAGCAAAGGATGGAAGCGGCTTTCGCCCGAGCCGGTGTCGTGAATTGCGAGCTTTTTGTAAGCCAAAATAACTTTTATGCCTGGAGTTGCTGAAAACGCATTGGAAGTCGGGAGCGCGGCATCCGCGCTTTCCGACGATCAAACCATTTTGGTTAACCTGGAGACCACCGCATCATGCGGGTTTAGCAAAACATGCGGCCCTCGTTGCCTGCTGAACCAACTAAACTCGCGTGCAGGTGCGCCGCTGACTCGCTTTGACGTTTTGTGCGTGGCCGATGAGATCATATCGTCACCGGCTTCCCACCACGTTCGGCACATGTGTGCGCTTGGCAAGGAGGTGATGGAAGACGCCGACACTTTGTTCGAGATCACTCGAATGTGGCACGAAGCGCCAGCCACCGGACGTCCCGGAGCATTGGGCATCATTACCGCGAGCGCGTCGGGGCTGAAACGGCACGCAAGGGAGTTTGCAAGATTTCCGATTTCCTGGATTGTAATCAGCCTCGATGTTTCCTCGGTCGGATTGCGATCTCCCGCCAATGAACAACCATTACTCGCAAGTGCATTGCTTGTCCGGGCGACAGGTGGGACCGAGGCGTTGGGAGTGAACACGCTCTTAACTCCGGACAATTTGTCTGAGGTGATTGCCCTCGGGCGGCGTGTTGAAAAGGGCCAAATTGACCAATGGAGTTTGGGGCCGTTCCTAGCTCCAGCGACAAACGGCCTGCTTCGACCAGTTGTCAGGCGGGACGATTATCGTCGCGCAATTGAGCGTGTGGTAGCCGAGTTTGGCGATTCACGAATGAGAATCCTATTTGACCTGGATTACTCTGAGTTGTTGGCTCTTGTTGGCGACAAGATTCGACTGAAACCAGCGGGCAAAGCGTGGCGTTATGAGTACGCGGTAACGGAGAACATCAAGCTTGCCGCGTTGAACCAGCAGCCTTTCTTCTTCATGCGCTCCCGGTGGGATGGCCAAATCTTGGCGAAAGCCGATTTCAAAGTCATTGGACTTGAGCAGGGCACCTACGGGCGGTGGCAGCCAGGTCGCGTGGTGGAATTGTTGCAGCAGTTTGTGTCACAACAAGAGTTGATGATTCCAACGGAGGCCGGATGAATCGGAGAAGCATCTTGTTTTTTCTGTTGGCAGTTGTTGCCGCGGTCCCACTTGTGTCCTGCAACCGGACTGAGAAGCTTGAGAATGCGGCTCAAAGGCGCCTCGTCATCGCGGTACCGGCGGACCCCGTGACGCTCGACCCGGTTGCTATGCAAGAGGTCAACAGCGCGGCTATCGGGAATGCGATTCATGCCTGTCTGATTCGATTGGACCCGAAGGGGAAGATCGTTCCGGTTCTCGCCGATGCAATTGAATTAAGTCCCGACGCAATGGGCGCTATTATTAAGCTCCACGCGGGCGCGAAGTTTTGGGACGGAAGCGAGGTGCGCGTTGAAGATGTCCAGGCCAGCTTGCAGAGACTCAAGGAAAGCGCGTCACCTTTAAAGTGGATAGCAGATCGGATCGAAGGATTCACAAAGAGAGATGAGCACCAGTTGCAAGTTCGCTTTCGTCTGCCTGAGCCGGACTTTGTGAAGCTCATGGCCAATCTCCAAGCAGCGATTGTGAAGTCTGGATCCGAAAAACAACCAAAGCAACCGTTCGACACGCAAGTGATAGGAGCGGGAGCTTTTATGCCCGCTGTAGGACAAATGGAACCTGGTGTTGCTTTCACGCTTAAAGTCAACCCAGGATTTCCTCAGCAAGGTAACGTTGAGACTCTCGTCTTTGCGGTGATGCCGGACACGCAAAATCAGCTTGAGGCGCTTCGAGCTGGACGCGTGGACATCGTGAGACTGAGGGGTCCCGCCATTGCTGAGGCGTGCGTGCTTTCCCGCGGGGTTCTAAAACCGCGGCCTGTGTTCGCTGCGGCGCAAGTGGCGAGTGCGCCTGCCAGTGAGCTTGGGTTTGCGGTTTTCAATTGGTCCCACGCGAAACTGGCCTCAATCCCTGTGGATGATCGACGCAAACTTCTGGAGTCACTTGCGGCGAGGGTTCCACGACAGGCTTTGAGCGATTCGCTCTACTTGGGTGCTGCAGATCCAGCGACGGCAATCGCACCACCTTCCACCGTTTCAGGCCAACAGTCGTTTGGGAACGAATCGGTGAACTTCAAACTCACTACGCCGATCAAATTGACATTGTTGTCGGCCAATGACGAGTTGGCCCGTCAATTCGCTACCTTTGTTGCCCCATCTTGTAAAGAGGTTGGCTTGGAAGTAGAACCGCGGTTCGTCGAAGTGCCAAAGCTGGTTGAGGAATTGCTAAAGCGTGAATTCGAAATTAGCACGCTTTACTTTGAAATGCCCGTGGCGGGAATCGGCCCATGGACCATGTTTTTCGAGGAAGGAAACCCGTTTGCGGTTTTCGGCGAACCGCTCCCCGGTGTGAAGGAGAAGGTTCAAGCCGCTCGTAGTTTGGTGGATGAGGCCCGGCGCAACCAGGCGTACGCAGAAATCGTGTCAGAAATTAGCCGCAAACAAGTGACTTGGTTGCCCGTCGTCTCTCGTCGAACGGTTCTCCTGTCTAGTCACCGCGCTGAAGGGCTTTTCATTGACGCTTGCGGAACGCCGGTGTGGTCCTTCTTGCGTTTTCATGAATGAAGCCACAGCCACGAGCGTTCGGTGGGCAGACAAAATCGGCCGGCGGATAGTTCGATACGTCCTCGTATTGATCGTTTCATTGTGGTTTCTACATGCGTTCACGTTCCTGCTTTTTTTCTTGCTCCCTAGCCCGGAATTTGGATTTGCGGGCTGGGCAGGTATTGATCCCTCGATACTTGAAGCCACTCGACAACGGTTGGGCCTAAGCGGTCCCTGGTATCACCGCTATTTTCTGCACCTAGGACATCTTTTCCATGGAAATCTCGGCCAGACCCTAACCGGGTATCCCGTGTCGCAGATTCTAGAGAGCCGCCTGCGCGCTTCGACCCCTCAATGGATCGTCTCGCTTTTCATGCTTATTTTCGTGCCGGTGCCGCTGGGAATGTGGTACTGCCACCGGAAAATTAACGGGGTGCAACGGTTCCTTTACCGGCTCGCTCATTTTGGTTTCATTCCCCAATTCCTCGCGGCAATCGTATGTGACTCACTTTTTATAATGGCTGTGGCACCCTTCGTGCCTGACTCCTTTACAAACGGAATCCGTGTTGGATTGGCAGCGTTCAGTGGCGTCCTGCTTCCTGGCGCAATACTATTTATTGCGACGGCCGCAACCGCGATGGAAATTATTCGGCAGCCTTACGTCAGAAGTTATGAAGCGCTTGGTATGTCACCGAGCCGGATACGATTGCGTTTGCTTTGGAACGTTGTGCGCGCACTGCGCCCCTTGCTGGGACAAATCGTGCTGGCAACGGTGACGGGAACCATTTTTGCAGAACTACTCTTCGGAATTCCAGGGGTAGGGCACTTATTTATCGAATCCGTGCGGCAGCAGGACTTTGCATTGATGCAGTCCTACCTCTTCTTCTCTGGAGCACTTGTCTTGGCGGTTTCTTTTGCTCAACGCGCGCCATGAATCACCGTTCAAAAACCCAAACGGTCCTCATGGTTCTTCTCGGCGGCATCGTGTCCTTGGCTTTGCTTCCTGCAGTAATACCGCCCGGCGACCCAGATCTACTGTCATTATCTCAGCCGCCAAGCCTGAAACACCCTATGGGAACATCACCTGCTGGAATTGACGTATTTCGGTTGAGTTTGGAGGCTGGGAGGCGGGCTGGGCTGGAAGCGGTTTTGGCTGCTGCATTGACTCTGTTCTTGGGAGCGATCATCGGAGGGACTGCGGGGATTAAGCCTCGGAGTTGGTTTGACTATTTGCAATCAGTCTGTGCGCGCGTGTTGGAAGCAACCGGACCTCTCCTGCCTACGATTTGCATTGCAGCCGTCGCCCCACGACTTGAGCCAGCCTCGCTTGGGGTAGTTGTCTCCCTGTTCGCCTGGCCACCGGTGGCCACCGTCGTACGCGGCGAGATAATTCACGAAGGCGAGCGGCTCTACGTCGAAGCAGCAAGATCAATTGGCGTCAGTCCGTTTCGGTTGTTCGTTGCCTGCTACTTTCCGGCAATGTTGGCGCGGCTACGCCCTTGGTGTTTTGGGTTGTTCAGCGCTTATGTTGCACTATTTGGGGCGCTGGGGTTCCTCGGTGTTGGCAATGGCGTCGAGCGCACCCTAGGTTTCTTGTTGTTCGACAGCTTGGGCCATTTGCGAGGTGAACCTTGGTATTTTATTGGGCTGTTGGTCGCCTTCTTGGTGCTGCTTGGCGTTGCGGCACCGTTCGTTAGAAGCCTTCTCTCAGTTCCAAGCTTTGATTCACCGGATTTTGGGTCCTCTGGCGAAAGGGTTAAAAGGGTTTTGACCGAATGACAGTTGACGCGTAAGAGGTCTAAGGCAGGCGCGACAAGGCCTCTTCACTTCCACGTGTACACTGGCCCTGCAACGGCAAGCCTCATGTTGCCAAGTGGCAGGCTGCCCAATGGCTTGGCGCAATTTCGCGTAATGCCGGAATTTCCGTTTTGCAATGCGCCTCTGCGATTGGGCAGCGCGGATGGAAGGGACAACCGCCAGGAGGATTGATGGGTGACGGTAACTCGCCCGGCAAAACGATTCGCTGGCGTTTTGTATCCGGGTCAACTACCGGGACAGCGGAGATGAGGGCCTGCGTGTAGGGGTGCTTGGGTGCTTTTAGGAGGGTTTTGGCTTCAGCGAGTTCGACTACTTTTCCCAAGTACATCACCATCACACGATGGCTTATGTGTTCCACGACGGCCAAATCGTGCGCAATAAAGAGGTAGGCTAGGCCGCGCTGCTGCTGGATGTCCTGGAGGAGGTTGATGACCTGTGCCTGGACAGAAACGTCGAGCGCGCTGACCGGTTCGTCGCAAACAATCAATTTGGGTTCGACGGCCAGCGCGCGAGCGATGCCGATGCGCTGCCGCTGGCCACCGCTGAATTCGTGTGGGAAACGGTCGGCGTGGGCTGGCTCAAGGCCAACCGTTTCTAGCAATTCGTCAATCCGGGCGTTTCGCGACTCCGGCGTCGCGGCCAGGCGGTGGGCGTCAATCGCTTCGGCGATGGCTTGGGAAACGGTCATGCGCGGGTTGAGCGAGCCGTAGGGGTCCTGAAAAATCATCTGGAACTGGCGTCGCAGTGCTCGGAGCGCCGGGCCGCTCATGGCCGTGATGTTTTCCTGGTCAAACAGCACTGTACCCGCCGTCGGTTCTATCAGTCGAATCGTGGCGCGTCCGGTTGTGGTTTTACCGCAGCCGCTCTCTCCCACTAAGCCAAGCGTTTCTCCTTCGGCGATGGTAAAGCTGACGTCGTCCACCGCTTTGATGCGCTCCTGTCCGCGGGTGAAAAGCCCGTTTTTGGACGGGAAGTGGACTTTAAGGTTTTTGACTTCGAGCAGGTTCACCGCGACTTAGCGTAGGGGCAGCGTACCCAGCGAGCGGGTTCGACTTCGGTTAGCGCCGGCATGGTGTTTGCGCATTCAGGGCGCGCGGATGGGCAACGCGGGTGAAAGCGGCAACCCGGCGGGAAGGCCCCCAAGCGGGGGACGTTCCCGGGAATGGTCTCAAGCCGGTGCCCGCTGTCCGTTAGCTTGGGAACCGAGTTAATCAGGGCCTTGGTGTAGGGGTGAAGTGGTTGCCGCAGCAAGGCGCGCGTTGCCGCGATTTCGACGATTTGGCCTGCGTACATCACCGCTACGCGATCGGCCAGATTGTTGAGAATTGCCAAATTGTGGGTGATGAATAGGAGAGCCATGCCCAAACTCTGTTTGAGGTCGCGAAGCAGGTCCAGGATTTGCGCCTGAATGGTCACGTCCAGCGCGGCGGTCGGCTCGTCGGCGACGAGCAATTTGGGCTGGGGGGCCAGCGCGATTGCCAGCAGTGCCCGCTGCTGCATCCCGCCTGAGAGCTCGTGCGGGTGGTCCTTTAGGCGGTGTTCTGGGGAGGAAATTCCAACCAAGTCCAATAAGCGGATGACTTCTTCGTCGTTGGCGGCTTCCGGACGATGAAGCTTGAGTGCATCCTTAATGTGGGTGCCGACGCGATAAACGGGATTCAGGGCTGCACGTGGTTCCTGGAAAACGTAACCAACGATTCTACCGCGAACCTTTCCTAGTTCTTTCTCCGACATTGTCAGGACGTTGCGGCCGTTGAGAAGAATCTGGCCACCTACGTACTGGACGGGGGGCGTTCGGAGGAGTCGAGCGATCGAAAGCGCGGTAGTTGTTTTGCCACATCCACTTTCGCCAACTAGCGCAAGGGTTTCGCCATTGTCCACGGTGAGAGACAAATCATCCACCACAGGGGCCGCCTCGGTGCCAACATCGATCTCAAGTTTTAGATTTTTGATTTCCAACAAATGCATGTCATTTTGCCAAGGCCATCTTACGCCTTCTGTGACAGTCGCCAACTTTCATTTTACATCCAACGAAAGCATGTCGCTGCGCTTCGCATCGAAAGTGGAGTGGGGAGTTTTGCCAATGATGTACCTCAATTCATTGATGTAGTGCTGCATTTGCCCTCGGATATTATCTATCTTACATTCAGCGGCTGACTCGCCCGTCCGTAAGCCCCGACCGGACACCCAGATTCCAAAGCTCGAAACGCCTACCCACCGGGTTCTTGAGCGACGTGCTCCGGATTTTTGGCCGCCACGACGTCGAGTTCAAGAATCACAGGTTGTCCTTCTGGAACGAGGGACCGCTGATTGCCCGACAATGGAGCGAGAAGCGATAACTCTAGCCGTTGCATCGCCGTTTCTATGCGCCGCAAAGAATGGCCACGAATCAAGACTTCGTGCATGGCGAAAACCAGGCGGAGATGCTGCTCCTTGCCCTTCGACTTGAGTTCAGCGAACGCGAATTCGTCATGGGGCAACAGGATGGAATGCTCTGCCGAGATTTCAATGCGAACCCCTCGCGCTTGCGGGTCATTCGCCCAACATTCGGGTGATTTTGTGCTCATTTGTTTGTGCATGTTGATGGCTACGACGACGCGAGAGTTTAAGACGGGAGAAGTTGTCAGCCGCACGACGACCGAAACGAAGCAAATAGATGTGCAGCCGATCCCAAAGGCGGACACTCCGCCCCATCATGACTCTGGGCATGAGTTCCAGCGCCAGCGGCCTGAGCCCGGACCGGGTCACGTTCTCACGTAGTTGTTCCTTGTCAGGCGTGAAGATGCGGATGCCACGTCGCCCGCGCGAGATGGTCACATACCACTGCTGCGCGTTCGTAGCAGCCTTGATGGTCGAGTCCGAGAACAGGACGTAATCCACCGTCTTGCCTTGCGACCCGTAAGACGTGACGGCATAGCCGGGAAGGAATTCCCGGAATTCCTTGTCCAACACGCGGCCATCCGTCAACTCAATGGCGCCATTGGCACGAAGAGATTTCACAGCCACGAGTTCGCCGTTTGTGACCCGTCCACCGCAAGACAGCTTGCGATTGGCTTTCAGATGCAGCCGGTCGCCGGGAGAAACGGCCAATTCGAGGGTCTGACAGACGGCAATCCGGTCCAGCATCTTGTTTGAAACGGTGACGAACCTCCCGCCAACTTCGACCAGTACGCTTGATTTCAAAATGGCAGCCAGTTTTCCCTTCGCTCCGGGCTCAGCTTCACGCACCTTTTGGTTGAAGACAATTACCGCTTCTTTTGGATAAAATCTTTCATCGCGTTTCTGTGCGTTTGTCAGGTCGAGCTTGTCCAGCACTTGAACCAACGTGTCGTTTGCACCGAGCAGGCTCTTGGCCTTCAGCGCTTCGCGCACGCGAGAGTTGACCCTATGAACTTCTCCCCATGTTTGCGAGACGACGACGGCCGAGGCGTTTTGCTCCGCGAGCTTGACACATTCTGCTGCCAGTTTGTCGGCTTGATTTCCCAAGCCGCACGCCACGACCGCGCCCATCTTTTCAAGCCGTTCAAATGACTCGGCCATCTTGCCTGCTGCAGCCGATTCAACTGCTTTCCTATACTGTCTGATGCGAGTGCGCTCATGCTCATCCTGACCGTGCGCAGGATCTTGCCTACGTATCCTGCGTAACTCCACGGGCCTGATGCCGGAGTGACGCTCAATTGCTAAAAGCGCGTCCGATGCCTCGACCGCTCCATGCTGCCGCGTGTCGCCCGAAAGAATGACCCGCGCACTCCGCTCGCGGACCAGGCGAAGGAGTGCGAGCATTTGTCGACCACCAATCTGGCCGGCCTCATCCACGACTACGACCGCCCGTTCAACCAGTTCGCCTTTGAGAAGAAAACTCGCGACCGTTGAGGCCGATGGGAATCCCGCCTTCTCCATGCTCACGATTTGCTGACGCTGCGGCGCAAGCACAACAACGCGGCGTCCAGCCTGTTGAACTTGTTCGGCCAGTTCGCGTAGAACAAAACTTTTCCCAGTACCCGCGCCGCCACGAAAGAGCGAGACTGCATTCGTTGAGCAAAGCAATGCGTCGAGAGCTTTGCGTTGCTCATCATCCAACGTTGGATTGGCGGGACGCGGATTCGCAACTAACGGATGGCGGTCGCCCGCACCGTCCTTTGCGGTCTGAACGATTTCCCACTCGCGCAACAGCACTTCGCGTAATGTCACTTCGCCAGGACGTTCTGCGTCTCGGATGTAACTCCGTCGCCTGGTGAATTCTTTGAGTTCAGAAACCGAAAAGGCTTCGCCGCGTGCCCGGCCTAACGCCTCCTGCCACACTTGGCATTCCAAGACGACCGAATTCCGGTCAAACAGATGTTCTTCCGCCCACTGAACTGCTTCCTCGATAGTGATCTTCTTGCCCTCACTTGCGGATTGCACCGGGCCTTTCAAAGGCTGCCGCAAGGTAGCTCGTTCGGCGTCAGTCAATTGCGAGTCCCACAAGGTTCGTAATTCATCGCGCCTCAAATCCTTCTGCTTCCGTGCTCGTTCCGCCGTGGCCAGTTGCTCGCGTAGGTCCTGAATGTTTGTGCCGACAAGCTCCGTTTTCTCCGCCAGCAGCTTCGCCAGCGCTTTATCAATCTGCACGTCGCGTTTCGAAAACCGCTCGCAAAGCTCTTCGGAAATGCCATCGATTTGAAAATCGCCGCGCGCCCGATTCTGAATCCGATAGCCAAACTTGCGCAATTCGCGGGCGAGTTCGTGGTAGTAAGCGTGCTCGGCGAATTTTCTCGCACGCAGCAGCTCGTAATTTTGGAGCGCCTTCCACCTGCCTTCAAGCGGGTCAAACGTCGCATTGAAGACGATGCAGTGCGTATGCAAATGCGGATCAAGGGCACGCGACGTGTCATGCGTGAACAGCGCCGAAACGAAGTTGCCTGTCATCCGATCTTTCTGTGAGCCACCGGTCCGGATGCGAGTGGCGGCGAACGCTTCAAATTCCCGCAGAGCAGACCTCACAGCACGCGCATGCGCTTCGAGAATCCTTTCGTCTTTGCCCAGGAATCCCGCGATGGAAACCGACTTTGGCGGAGAGAACGTGAAATCGTAGAATATCCGCCGGTTGGCCGCGCTCTTGTCACCTTCCGTCCGCGTGGTGTTCAGTCGTTGCGTGAGCGTCTCGCCTGTGGAGGGGTCTTGATTCTCACACAGCCGCAAGAAATCATTGGCCCTGACTTTCCCGCATAATCCTAGTCTTTCGGCACCAACGCCAAACCATTCTCCAGCGACTCGCTGTCCTTCGTTGTAATAATCGCCAACACAGAGATGCTCCTCAAAGTATTGCTCCGCGTTTTTGAGGTTGTACTGCGTCTTTGCCGTGACCACGCACACTACATTACACGAGCCGTCCTCGCATTCTGTGTATCTAATACATCTTTGCTCAAGATGGCCGGCAATCTCAAACCATGAGTTCCAGCTTCACCCAGGCCTTTTACGATTGATGAGGGTGTGCCCGCAGAACGGTTAGGCTTTTTCACTTCACAACGGACGGAGAATCAGCACACTGCCAACCAATGTTGGCGGCGATTTTGACCACGCTGCTGTTCTCGGTCTCCGCCATTTGCGGCCGGAGAGTCTCCCACTTTCTGAGCGGCACGCTCGCGAACCTGTGGCGCCTCATGTTTGCCGCGACACTCCTCGGATTGTGGTCGCACCTGTTCGGATTTGGCATTCACGGGCGGGCGTTTCCCGTCCTGTTCCTCAGCGGCTGCGTCGGTTTCGGTTTTGGCGATCTCGCGATGTTTCAGGCTTACCGGCGGATTGGCGCCCGCCGAACGATCGTCATCATCCAATGCCTCGCCGCACCTTTCGGCACGGTCGCGGAGTGGCTCTGGCTCGGCCATGCGCCCACGCTAGCCCAGGCGGCATACGGCGCCGTGATTCTCGCCGGCGTCAGCATTGCCCTGCTGCCCCCGAAAACGGGGGCGCGAATCGACCGAGGCGTCGGCGCCGGGATTTGTTTTGGAATCCTCGCCGCCGTCGGTCAGGCGGCCGGAGCGGTGCTCAGCCGCAAGGCCTACGCGATTGCAGTCACCGCCGGGGAGGCGTTCCACCCTACCGTGGCCGACGGGGTCAACGCCGCGTATCAACGGATGCTGGGGGGAATCGCCGTCTCGCTTTGTTTTTTGCTTTACCTGAAAATGGTCCACACGCGGGCAGAGCCCGCCATGACGGATTGGAAACGCGGCTGGCCCTGGCTGATCGGGCACGCTCTGACGGGACCGGCGGCGGGCGTGACCTGCTACCAGTGGGCGCTGATTCTACAACCGGCAAATATCGTTTTACCGATCGTCGCAACGACGCCGCTCGCCGTACTGCCTCTGGCGCATTTCTTCGAAGGCGAGCGCGTCACCCGCCGCGCTGTGCTCGGCGGCGCCATCGCCGTGGCAGGTGTGATCGGTCTGGCGCAGGTGAAATAAGCCGTTGCTTCAGAACGCCAGCACATGAACCAGCGTCATGCCGTGTTTTGTCAGCTCCCAATGGCTTTCACCGCTAGGCTGCGAGCCCCGGAATGGGCTTTCGTGACACGTCGCTTCGTTCAGGGACAGGAGTTGGTATTTGCTCGTGCCTTTTGATTCAAATTCCTCCACTACTGGAGCGGTACCCCGGTTGAAAACCAGGTCCCGTGTGGATACAATACAAAAGAAGATCCGACAGCTATGCAGCACCTTAGTTCATTATTGGCATTGGCAGCCGTGTGGTCTCTGGTGGTCGTAAGCCCCGGCCCGTGCTTCATTGCTGTGATTCAGCACGCTTCATCCCGCTCTCGAAGTACTGGAGTCTACGTTGCGCTCGGTATCGCTGCGGGGACCTTGGTTTGGTGCGCGGGCAGCTTGCTTGGATTGTCTGTCATATTCGCCAAATTTGTATGGCTCTATAACATCGTGCGTCTGGCTGGAGCCGGTTACTTGGTGTATCTGGGGATTCGCACCCTTCTGGCGGCTAAGCGTTCAGGTTTGCCTTTGATCATGTCCAACGAATCGATTACCCGCAAAACCGCGTGGCGGGTTGGATTTGTCACGGATATTTCTAATGCCAAGGCGGCAGCATTTTTTAGCAGTTTGTTTGCTGCCTTGCTTCCTCCGGCTGCGCCATTTGGGCTGATTGCGGCCAGCGTAGTGCTCGTGGTGGCAATAGAGTTCGGCTGGTATTGGTTGGCAGCTTCGTTCTTTTCTTTGCAGCCCGTAGTCCTTGCCTATCGTCGCATGAAGCGTTGGGTGGATTACGTTACGGGAGCTATCTTTATTGGGCTTGGCATTCGGCTGGCCGTAAGCCGATCAAAATAAAACCCAAATAAACTATCGAGCTATCAGCCCACCGAGAACCACCGAGTAAGCTGCAAAATCAGCCTACGCTAACCCCAACTCGGCGAACTCGCGAGGCGTATTCGGTCAAGCGGGGGAGCTGAATAACTCCATGAGCTCCTCAGTGACAAGCGCCAACGGTTTCCTCCGCCAATTGCGCGCAGGAAAACCATGAATTCGTTTTAGCGTTCCCGTTGCGCCTTATGGCCGAGCGCTCGATGGAAAGCATCCGGCCCGACTCGCCAGGAACCCCAGAACGGATTATCCAAGTCGGCCACCAAAAAGAGGATGAAACCAATCGAACCCGCCAACGCCACGGTCATGAGAGCGTGCGCGGAAAACGACTCCAGGCCGAAAATCCACATCGAACCGATGACCAGTCCCCCATTGGTCAACAGCAAGAGCCACAAGCTCGGCGGCAGCCGCAACATGCTGCAATAAAGACGGTGGCTCCGACTATCACTCAGATCGTTGAATTTGGCTAGGGTTTCGGAATAGAGGGTTGCGTCGCGGCCACTGGGCGGCTCAAGCTCTTGGAGGACCTGCCAGATTTGTTCCAAGGCCTGCTCCGCCTTTTCACTCCAAGACCCTCGCGACATCGCCTCCCATTCTTCATCAACGACTATACGTCCGTACGCCTGGATGCAGTCTTGTACCCGCTGTGTTGCCGGCAAGGCCTTGATAATGCGATAGAGATCCGATAGTTCGTTCGCCTCCTTTTCGACGGCACAGCGGGTTTCGTTGTGCTGCTGCCAGACAACGAAGACCACAAATGCCAAGAGCACTGCATAGATCGTCCCCAGGGTCTGCAAATAATTCCCGGCGACCTCGTTGTTGGCGTGGAGCCACGAGGCCGGGGCCACGCAACGCACCAGGACGAGACCGACGAAAGCGGACAACATACTCACGACGAGGCTCAAGATCAGTCGGCCAGTCGGACTTTGCCTAGCATCGAGCATATAGGTCGTTACCGCGCAGGCGGTGGGTGACAGCGAAACAGAGGAGGCGCGGAGGAGCAACTCAATTGAATTAGGCGTGCGGAAGAAAACAGACAGGTACTTGGACATGATGCGGACTGTCCGCGCATTTTGTGTATCTGATACATCTTCGCACACGCGGTTTGTGCTGAACTGCAACCATGAGCACAACTGTGACTCCGACATTGAAGCCAAGCAATCGACTCTGGGGCATTTACTACACCGGTCGAGAATACGCCCGCGAGATGGGTGATCCACTGCGCACCGTCGTTGAGGCTCCCACGAAAGTCGCAGCCGAAAAAGCCGCAGCGCGCCTCGGGTTCGACAATCCCTGGGCACACCCAGTCACTTATGAGGAAATACAGCACGCTCGATGGCTGCCACTGCGGGCCAGGAGCCAGCGGCAAACGTTTGCCCGGAAAACCTCACGTGGCGTCCACATCTGACCATGCAAACACCAACGGCAGCTCAAATCCGCACCGCTATCGAGGTGCTCAAGAAGTTTGGCAAACACATCAATCAGAAGGCCGCCACTTTGGTCATTGAGCTGCCAGACACACGATTTGGCGATCATTGCGCCGCACGAGTCGAAGCACTAAACATCGAGCAAGTCACCCGCATTCAGACCGTCGCCGCGCAATTGGAGCAGTGGCGCGACGAGTTGCAGAAGCAGAGGAGACAGTGTGTTTCCCATCATGTTTAAGACGGGGCAAGCCCTACCCCTTGTTTTCACAAGGATTCTGCGTCCGCGAATCGGTCGCGGCGATTACGCAAGACAGCCACGCGATATTCATCGCTCAGGGCCACGAACGTGGCAAATCCGCGAACTCGAACAATCCCCCATCAGGACGCACACGCACACTATTCGTGTCCGCGAACAATCCGTGTCCGCGCGCAGTCCGCGCCCGCAGACGCGGTCTCGCACGGGTCACAGCCACGAACTCATCACGGATTCTCAAGTCCGTGAACAGGCATTCGCAGCGGCCATACGCTGTCCGCAGGTAGTCCGCAGTCGCGAACCGTCCATATTAGCGAACTCGTCACGAATCAGAATTGTCTGTGGACCTCGACAAGCAGGACATTGTCCGCACTGGCGCATTCTCGTTGCCATGCAGTTTCCGACAACGTTTTCCGGTTCGCACTCGAATTAATCTCTCGTATGTCCTCATTTGATCTAGCCACAGTTCGCAAAGCGGTCGAAGAATTCACGCCGCGTCGTCCACAGAAGTTCCAAGACCTGATTCCGGCGAAGGATGTCATCATGGAGTTGCGGCAAAAACGTGCCTCATATCGGGCGATTTCCGATCTGCTCACTCAGCACTGTTTACCGACGAGCAAGACGGCCATCGCTTTATTCTGTCATCAAGTGCTCGGTGAAATCGTGCGGCCTCGGAGACGGCCAGGACGAAAGCGTCCGCCCGCTTCTGTCACGACGAATGGCGACGACCCGACCACAGACTTGAAAGCAGAGAGCGGCAACGGTGGGCTGGCAGGACCGGCCACGAATTCCAACGGTGATGAACCTCCGCCAGAGCGCACACGTGGTCCCCGTATTGCGCAAGTCCGGCTACTCAAACCTCCAAGCACATGAAACGTCTCGATCTCATCCTCAACGGCAAAGGCGGTGTCGGCAAAAGCTTCTTCGCCGTTAACTTCCTGCAGTTCCTTAAAGACAAGGGCATAGCCCACGTCTCGATTGATTCCGACAACGAGAACTCAACTCTAAAGCGCTTTCATCCGGACACGCGATTTCTTGACCTGGATAAACGACGTGAACTCGACGGCATTTTCGGCGCACTGGAAAAGGCGAACCTCGTTGTCATGGACTGCCGCGCCGCCTCCACCGACTTGTTCATTGATTATTTTGACGAGATTGACCTACCGACAGTGCTATCTGCGCTGGACACGGCGCTCACGCTCGTCATGCCTGTCAATCACGAGGCGGACAGTGTGGACCAGATTCAGCGGCTCGCCGACCAGTTTGGAAAGCAATGCAGCTACCTGGTGGTTCGCAACGCCGCCCACAGCGACAGCTTCGCGCTGTTCGAGTCGTCCGAAGTGCGCGCCCAACTCAAGGACAAGCTTGGAGGACGGGAAATCGAGATGTCCCGGTTACAAGATTGGCTGGTTGAAACGCTCAATGCCGAAAACCTGACCATCACGTCCGCGATCAAGCACCCGGCTTTCAGCCTGCTGGACCGTCAACGGCTTCAGGCATGGCAGCGGAAGCTTTACGCCGAGATCGAATCTGTAGCGGGGTTGCTGATGCCGTCAAAGTGATGCCATGCCGAACAACGAACAACCTGACTTCGACGAAGACTTCAATCAGGCCGTTGCGGACTGGCGCGATTCACATGGGCTTCGAGAGGACGATGCGGTGATGCTCCTCGTCGAATTGTTCCGAATTCACCAACGGCACTGGGATGAACTCCGCCGCCGGGAAATCCCATCGTTTGAGCAGTTCCGGGCGGACATCGTGAAGCTTGCCGAGGCCGCAAGGACATTTCACGGACAGTCAACAGCCTTGCTCGAAGTCTTGCACAGCCAGCCACCGGCGCACCGTGCGGCAAGAATCACCCGTGCCGCCGCCGTCTTTGCAACCATTGCAGGATTCCTTGCTGGCTATCTCATCGGGAAAGTATGGCCATGAAACTCCATTTCATCCCTTTCGGTCCAATCCTGCCGCCCCGTGATCTTCTTTTCGCGCTGAGGAACCCGAAATGCTTCATGTTGGCGGGCGGCATTGGCTTGGCATTGATCGCTGCACTGCTCTTGCTCGTTCCACGCAACCGCAAAAGCATCGTTGCTCGACTCGGCGGGCTCACATGGAAGAGGACTCAGTTTTGCCGCGGATGGCTCATTACTGGCGATACCGGGTCAGGGAAGACCAGCTCCGGCATTAATCAACTCGCCCATCAGGTTTTCCAAAACGAGCCGACGTGGGGCGGTTTGTGCATCGATGAAAAGGGCGTTTATTGGGAAACGCTCACGGCTATGGCTAAACACTACGGCCGCGAACACGATCTGATTCAATTGCGAATCTGTACCGATGGCTCAGACCGGAATTGGGCGCCGGAACATCGCTTCAACTTGACTGGTGACCGCAGCATACCTTTCACGACATACGCCAAGTTCGTCGTCGATACTGCCACGAGCCTCGGCCAGAGCGGAGACAGAGGGTTTTTCAAAAGTCAGGCGCAGACCCACATCGCCCATGCGCTCGAATTGCTTTACGAATTGAAACGCCCCGTCACATTGCTCGGCGCCTTCGACTTGCTGTCCGACCGCGAGTTGCTCGAAGAGGAAATGGAAAACCTTGAAGGACTTTTCGAAACTCCGCGCCGGGCCGCCGTTTACGCGCACTTCGCGAACCGTTTTCTCAGCCAACCTGACGAGCAATCCGCCGGCGTGCGGGAAACCATTGGTAACTACCTGCAATGCTTCCTGACACCCGAGGTCGCCGAGGTCTTTTGCACCGGGGAAAGCACATTCGATTTCAGCGCGATTGACCACGGGAAAATCATCCTTACCACGATGCCGCAGAAATTTCAAACCGAGCGTCGCTACGTGAACACCTTCCTGAAACTGCTCTACTACAATCATGCGCTGCGACGCTTCGATAAGCCAAAGGGGGACCGCGCAAGCAGCAACCTCCTGATCCTCTGGGCTGACGAAGCACAGCGGTTCATGACCGCGAGCGAAGACGGCACGAGCGACTACAACTGCGTGGATGTGATCCGCGAAGCGGGCGCGACCATCATTGCGGCCGCCCAAAGCACCACCTCATTCGTGCCGCCACTCGGTAACGACAAATCAAAGGTCCTGACTCTGAATCTTCGCAACCGGATGATCTTTCGCGCCGCCGACGAAGCCGATGCAGTTCAGGCTGCCGATTTTCTTGGCAAGAAACGCGTAGTGAAGCGCTCTTGGGGCTTCAGCGCGGGTAAACGCAACGTGAACTATTCCGAAACCGAGGAGCACAAGATCAAACCACATAAACTGCGCGGTTTGCGCGACCATCAATGTATCATCGTCCACTGTGAAAAAGGCTTCCGAAGAACCATTCTTCCGCCGCTTGAGCCAAATGGAGATGTTTCGCCTTGGTTCAAGAGTCGGTGGTTGTGATCGAGCAAAGCGGACTTTTGCCCACGCGTGTTGCTTGGGGACGCTTTCCTGAGGTGATCGTCCATTCTTCAATTCACAAACTGAAAAGCTCCTTCGGTTACTTCACAGCCAAACGCGGGAACCATCGCACCGCATTAAGAATCGCACATGCGCTTGTGAAGCAGTCGAGAATCGAACTCCCGATTGATTTCGTCGTGCCCGTCATCCAGGTGGATCAGGGGCATTACAATGCGCTCCCGGTCGCGCTCGCTGCGGTGCTGGCCAAGCATCTCGGCGCCAAACTGTGGTTGGAGGTTTGCCAGATCAACAAGGTAAACCACACCGGAGCAGACGCACTCGACAGATTGCGAAACCAGCCGGTGTTTGGCGGACCTGTTCCGACCGGAAAAAAATGCCTCGTCTGCGATGACGTTGTGACGTTTGGTGCTTCGTTAGCAAATCTTCGCGGTTTTCTTGTCTCATCCGGGGCAGAAGTCGTGGCCGCAACCGCCATTGGAGCGGCCTATGGCTCGACAAAGCTTAGGCCGGAAGCTAGTTTAATAGGCGAGTTGCGAGAGCGTTATGACCGAGAACTCGAAACACAAACAGCAGCGCTTGGATTCGGATGCGAATGCCTCACGGCCCGAGAGGCTTACTTTCTCGCCGGAATGCGGAACATTGAGCGAGTCCGAAGTTGCGTCACTCAAGGCGTTGGCTCAGCAAACCGCTCGCAAGGCATTAGGCTCTGAAGCGGAGCAACCCGCCGGACCAAAGCACCAACTTTAGGCTTCGTCGATTTAGGCCTACCTACCTTCCCAGAGAAGTTCTTCAGGTCAGAGCCCGCGTGGGGAATCAGTCTGCCCGGAGCCGTCCCTCAGTTATTCTTTCCGAGTTTTGCGGGCAGGCAAACCACGTACACTCGGAAATCCCCGAACGTCATCCACCGCCACTACAAGGCCCTCGTGAAAGAGACCGAGGCCAAAGAGTTTTAGGAAATCACGCCCGCCACCGTGAAAAGCAAAATCGCTAAACTCCCGGACCAAGCGGCTGCCTGAAGCTTTTGCCCGGCAGGTAGAACGCGGGCACCATGAGGCTCCGGCCCAAACCGATTCATTGCGGACCAAACCGCAGCATGTTATTTCTTTCGTAGAACAGATGCCGCGTTCTGATTTATTGCTCTCTCTCGTTCGCGCCAGCAGGCGCGGCGACCGCAGCCTGCTCCAAAAGACGGTCGAAGCAATCGCCGCCGAGGAGAGGGCCAAGAAGCATCATGTCTTGGCGGACCAGCTCATCGGACTCCTAAAAGAGAGCAGCGACGCCCCTGTTTCCGACCAGCAGGCGAAGTTCAACGGCGCTTTGCACGGCCCGCTATGGTACGAAGTCACGCCCTCGCGCCGTCTTCCCTCTTTGGTGCTCCCTGAGCCCGTGACCCGGAGCTGTACGGAACTCGTCGAAGAACAAATGCGGGCCGAGTTACTCCGCTCCCACGCGCTAGAACCTCGCAATAGGGTTTTACTCTCCGGCCCGCCTGGAAACGGCAAAACAGCACTTGCGGAAGCCATCGCCGAAGCGATGACGGTACCACTCGTTATCGTGCGGTATGAATCAATCATAGGCAGTTATCTTGGCGAGACCTCAACCAGGCTCAGCAGACTTTTTGACTACGTGCGCGGTCGGCACTGCGTTCTCTTCCTCGACGAGTTCGATACTTTGGGGAAGGAGCGAGGGGACGAACGGGAAACCGGGGAAATAAAGCGCGTCGTGAGCACCCTTTTGCTCCAAGTTGACGCGCTCCCGACTCACGTCGTTATCGTTGCGGCAACCAACCACCCCGAGACACTAGACCGGGCAGTATGGAGGCGATTTCAACTCCGGGTGGCACTACCGGCCCCCACGCCCGAGCAAGCCGCCGCATGGATCGAGCGGGAGGCCGAGCGTTTCAAGTGGGATACCTGCCCCAACCCAAAAGCAATAGCAACGAAGCTTGCTGCGGTGAGCTTCTCGGAGCTTGAAGATTTTTGTTTGGACGTACAGCGCCGAATCGTGTTGGCACAAGGCGAAATCAAGACCGCCGAGATAATTGCAACGCGCTTAGCCTATTGGTCGCAGCGAGTAAGGCCCCAGGAGACCCGCAGCAGGTAATCGCAGTTAGACTATCCTTCCAGCATGCCCAGGCGCCCCTTCCTGATATTTCCGAGGTCCGTTCCCGTCGAACGAGAACGGCTTCCCAAATCCTACGTGCCTCGCACACCCATTGGCCGGCGTTGGCAGGATTCGCATGTTGCGCAACCCCTGCAAAGGTTGGAGGTGGCCCTAGCCCGCCGCACTCTTGAACTTTCGACCGCTGCCCCGGGTGCGGTCGCAGAAGAAGTGCTCGTCTTCGAGACCATTGGCAACGTGACCGATTTCATGAATGCCGTGCGGCGGATCCCTGGGCTAGAGTGGCTCATTTCTTTCGATATCCCAGACCAGGAAAGCGCCACTCCTGCCGAAACCGCTGAGGACGACTTCGCCGAAGAGGGTAACCGCCTATTCGCGCTCGCGACCGACGCACAAGCACTGAAACAACTTCTCACGCTTTGGAAGCGCTATGAGCAGGGACAGAAACTTGAGCGGCCCTTCGGCATTTGGACGCAGGTTTTCCAGCAGTTGCGAGAAGTCCGAACATGGTCAGTAAAGGACCGCTTGCACGAGACAGGCATGACCGAATTGTGGCGCGACGCGCTCGAAATGGGCGACCCAAGCATCACTTTCGCAGTAGAGCTTTGGTTCCGAGAAAATGCCAACACACGACGCCAGCGGTTGCAGCAGTTGCAAGCGGCCGCCGCATCCCTTGGTGGCCGCGTGGAGCATCCGTACGAGCACGAGCCTACCGCGTTTCACGGCGCACTAGCGACATTCCCGCCGGCCGTCGTAAGGCAGTTCCTTGAGCAGCCAGACGCTTCCGCATTTCTCCAGCGGACAGAAGTTATGTATTGCCGTCCACAGGGACAAACCGGGACTCCGCTCAAAGAAGGGGACGCCTTTGGAGTCGCGACAAATTCGATCACTCCGCCCGCTGGCGCTCCCGTTGCCGCCTTGCTGGACGGTCTGCCAGTAGAGAATCACGTAGCCTACGCGGGCTGGCTGCGTGTGGACGACCCGGATGGCTGGGCGGCAACGTACGAAGTGCGCGACAGACAGCATGGAACCGGAATGGCCTCTCTCATCGTGCGTGGAGATATGAGCTTGAGCGATGCTCCCCTCACATCACCTCTCTATGTCCGGCCAATCCTTAAACCGGACCCGGCAGATTTCCGCCAACCACGCCGAGAGGCGATGCCCTTTGAACGATTCCCTCAGGACCTCCTGGAGGTTGCCGTTCGCAGGTTTAAGACCGGAACCGACACGGTGCCGGCGACCGCGCCGACAGTTCACGTCGTCAACTTATCTGTCGGAGACCCCTCCCGGCTTTTTGACGGCAGTCCAAGTCCCTGGGGCCGCATGGTTGACTACCTCGCACATCGCCACAACTTGCTCTTTACCATCAGCGCCGGAAACCACGCCTCTTTCAGAACGCAAAGAACCCTGACTGAATGGGAATCACTCGCACCTGCCGCGCTTGAACAAGAGGCGCTGCTCGCCTGTTGGCAGGACGTGCGCAACCGCCGTCTCCTTTCGCCTGCCGAAGCAATCAATGCGGTGACAGTGGCAGGGCTGCACACCGACGAGAGTGGTCCCCCGCCGCCGCTCGGGGTCATGGGGACAATTCCAATTCAAAACCCAAGCATTGCATGCACAACATCAGCCTTCGGCCCCGGACCACGCAGGTCGGTGAAACCGGACGTCGCGCTACCTGGGGGCAGAAGCGTCATGCGGGCAGAGCCAGGCCTAATCATCAAAGCAGCGGGAACAGCGCGACCACCGGGCCAGCTTGTTGCCGTCCCAACACCAGCTATAAGCTCGACTGGTCACACGCGGGGCACTAGCAACGCGGCTGCCCTCGCGACCCGGCAGGCAGTGACCGTTATCGAGACTCTGCGAGGTCTCTCAAACGGCGAGGCCGCTGTCCCCGATGAATTCATGCCTGTTTTGGCCAAGGCCATGGTCGCTCACGCGGCATCCTCCGAGCAGGCGGCGGCTAGACTCCGCGAAGTTTTTGACCCCGGTCACGGTCAGCGCATCGATCTTTTCCGCAAGCGCCATGTGCTCTCAACGGTAGGCTACGGTTCAGTGGACCCGGGCCGCGCCACCGGCGCAGACGATCACCGTGCTACACTCATAGGCTGGGGAGCCTTGGAGAAAGACGAAGGGCACGAGTTCAGTCTCCCGCTGCCACCATCGCTCAACGCAATTCGAGGGAAACGCCGTCTTACATTCACCCTCGCTTGGTTCTCTCCGATCAACCCGCACAGCCGCGCATACCGCTGTGCGCGCCTTTGGTTTTCAACCTCAGACGACACGCTCGCAACCAAGCGGGCTCAAGCAGAGCGCTTTGCGGTAAGAAATGGCACCCTTCAGCACGAAATTTGGGAAGGTGAGCAGGCGGCGGCTTTCGCCGCCGGTACCAACCTCATCATCAGGGTTAACTGCCGTGAGGACGGCGGCAAGCTCCTCGGCCCGGTCCGCTACGGACTAGCCGTATCCATCGAAGCCGCCGTCGAACTTGCGCTGCCCATCTACGAAGAGGTTCGACAGGCCATCGCTGTCCGCGAGCAGATCAGACCCGCGTAAGCGGAGGTACTCGCAGGCCCCACTCATCTGCATGGCTGCCGTCACCAACGGCGGCAAAACGCAGCAACCAAATGCAATCCAGTGATTGTCATTGCCTGCCGATCCTGCAACTATCCCCAGCGGCTCGATGCATGATCACCGAAACCCAAAAACTTCCGATTGGCCAACAGGTCTCCCTGCCGGGTCACTTCGATGTACGTGTCACGCTTGAGGCCGCCCGCCCACTAGCCAAAGGTTTCGAGTGCCGCGTCCGAATGCCAGACGGCACCCTTGAGGAAGCCGTAATCTCAGCCGAGGAAGCAGCAGCCCTCTCTGGCACTGCCCCGACGGCCGACACAGCGCCGCCATTGGCAAACGCCGACCAGCTTCGCCTACTCGTCGAATCCGCCCGCATCCGCCTCGCCTACGCGCACGACCGCCATTTCGCCGTCAGCTTGTCCGGCATCCGCACCCTGCCGCACCAGATCGAAGCGGTCTATATCAAGATGCTCCCGCAGCCCCGGCTGCGCTTCCTGCTCGCGGACGATCCCGGCGCCGGAAAAACCATCATGGCCGGGCTGCTCATCAAGGAGCTAAAGCTCCGCGAAGCCGTTGAGCGCATCCTCATTCTTTGCCCGTCACCGCTCACAATTCAGTGGCAGGACGAAATGCTCCGCTGGTTTGGCGAGTCGTTCGACATGATTTTTTCAGCGGTGGATCAGCAGCAGCTCACAAACCCCTGGCAGCGTTCCAACCAGGTCATCGCCTCAATTGACTACGCCAAGCAAGATGACGTGCGCGAGCGCGTCTGGCAACAACGCTGGGATTTGGTCATCATTGACGAGGCGCACAAATGCAGCGCGTACACAAAAAGCTCATCCGGGCGCGGCGATGAAGTCGCCAAAACCAAACGCTACCAACTGGCCGAACACCTAACCGCCCAACCAGCCGGCCACGTCCTTTTATTGACCGCAACGCCCCACCACGGCGACGACGACCGCTTCGCTCACTTCATTCGGCTACTCGACCCCGACCTTTTTCCAGAACCGCATCGCCTCGCAGCCAAGTCCGGCGAAATCCGCCGCGAAATCCTTCGCCTGGGACCGGATTGCCCGTGGGCCTTGCGCCGGTTGAAGGAAGACCTCAAGGACATGGAGGGGCGGCGGCTCTTTCCCGACCGCCACGCTCACACGATCGCTTTTCGGCTGAACCGCGACGAGTACGACCTCTACAAAGCCGTCACGGCCTACATCAATGAGTTCCTGCCGCAAGCCACTGGCAGGAAGAAGCAAAGCGTCGCGCTCATTCGCACCGTTTTGCAGCGCCGTCTGGCCAGTTCGACACTGGCAATCTTTGAATCAATCCGGCGGCGCCTCGAAAAGCAGCAGACGCTGCTCACAGACCTTGAAAATCTGCCACCCACGCAGCGCGCACGCCGCCTTGCCCAACTCCAAGGGCGCTTGACCGATGCCGAGCAGGACGAAGACGACCTCGACGAAGCCGAGCGCGACCACCTGACCGACGAGTTCACCGTTGCGGTTGAACTCGACCAGCTTCGCTCCGAAATCGCCGCGCTACAAGAATTGCTCTCACGCGCCCGCCGCGTGCGCGATCAGGCCGGCGACTCCAAACTCGCCGCCCTTCAAGAGTGTCTCAAACGTGCCGAATTCAAGGAATTGACCGACGGCCGGGGCAAGCTGCTCATCTTCACCGAGCACCGCGACACGCTCAAGCACTTGCGCCAACATTTGGAAAAATGGGGCTACTCAGTCACCGAGATTCACGGCGGCATGAACCCGCACGAGCGCAAACACGCCCAGGAGGACTTCCGCACGTCGCGTCAGATATGTGTCGCCACCGAAGCGGCGGGCGAAGGTATCAACCTCCAGTTCTGCCGGTTGATGATCAATTACGATCTGCCCTGGAATCCTACCCGGCTTGAACAGCGGCTTGGGCGCATTCACCGCATCGGGCAGGAGCGCGACTGCCACGCCTTCAATTTCGTCGCGGCCCAGTCCGAGGAAGGCCAGGACATCGTTGAAGGCCGGATTCTCACCCGGCTCCTGGAAAAACTCGAACAAATGCGCGCGGTCCTGGCCGACCGCGTTTTCGATGTCATCGGGGAAGTGCTTTCGCTCAACGATGTCAACCTGCCAGAAATGTTGCGCGAAGCCGCTCACGACCCCCGCCGCCTGGAGGAATACCTCGATAAAATTGAGCAGGTTGACCCGGCCCGGCTCACCCAGTACGAGCAAGCTACCGGCATTGCGCTCGCCCGCGCCAACGTGGATTTTTCCGGCTTCCAACGAGCCAACGTCGAATCCGAGGAACGCCGCCTCATGCCGCGTTACGTTGAGGAGCAGTTCGTCAAATCATGCGCCGAAATCGGATTGAAGGTTGAACCCCGCGCCGACGGGCTCTGGCGCATTGAACACGTTCTGGCGGACCTGCGCTCCGACCGGCTTGAAGCCGTTCGCCGCTTGGGCAAACCCGACGCCGCCTATCGTAAGCTGACGTTCCACAAAGGCGACTTGGACGAAGATCAGCACCTGGACGCCGTCCTGTTCGGCCCGGGCCATGCCCTTTACGCCGCCGTTGATGAGAAGCTAAACGAGAAGTTAATGCCGCTCGTTGGCGGCATGGCGCTCTATGTGGACGCCAACACGCAAACACCATACCGCGTGCATTTTTTTGAATTCAGCATTCGCGGCCAGAACAGCAAAGGTGACAGCCAAACTCTATACGCCGAGCTTCTCGCCATCCGCGAGGAACCAAGCGTACCGGTTGCCGAACGCTTCACCATCATCCCAGCCGATTGCCTTTTCGACCTGCCCGCCCACCCCGCGCCGCCCAACAGTCTCAGCCAGATTGACCCCGGCCCAGCCGCCGACTTCCTGAAAAGCACGTACCAAAGCGAGCGCCGTCAGACTTGCCAGGATGAGCGCAAGCAGTTCGTCGAAGTCTGCCGGGACTACTTGCAGAAATCCTTCACCGCTCGCCTACGCGCCGCGCAAGACCGCGTAATGACCCTGCGCGCTCGCGAAGCCGCTTCCCCGGAAGTGGCAGTCGCCCGCCAACGCGCCGAGAACGATTTGGCCGACCTGCAACGGACCCAAAAGGAACGCATGGCAGGATTGGACCGCCTTGCGATTGCCCGGCATGGCCCCGTTCGGCACATCGCCACCGCCCTCGTTGTGCCGGTCACCGACGCGCCCCATACAACCATTACCGACCTACTCTCCGAGCTCGACCCCGAACTCAATCGCCAATGCGAACTCGCGGCGGAAGACGTAGTCATTGCTTACGAAAATGCCCGAGGCTGGGAATGCACCCGCGTCGGCCACGAGAAGATCGGCTTCGATATACGCAGCATGGGGCCTTCCGACCCTCAGACTGGCTACCGCGACCCGGTCACCAGCATCCGCCGGATAGAAGTCAAAGGCCGCAAGCGCGGCGCGACTATCCGCCTCACCACCAACGAATGGTACAAAGCCATGCAGCTTGGCGATTCCTATTGGCTCTACGTTGTTTGGGATCCGCTCGGCAAGCCGGATGCCGAACCGCTCCGCATCCAGAACCCGGCCAAATACCTTGACCACGCCAAAAAGGAAATCGTTGCCGCCAGGTATTTTGACATTCCCGCCAACGCCATTCATGAAGTGGCCGGGAAGCAGAAAGGACTGAACCTGTGAGCGACGACAAGAGGCTTATCGAAGATTACCTGCCCATCGTCGCCATAAGCGCAGAAGCGTCGCGTGAAAAGTCGGTTCGCAAAGGGCACGTATCGGCGATCCACCTCTGGTGGGCCCGACGCCCGCTCGTTGCCTGTCGAGCAGCCGCATACACTGCGCTTGTACCGGCCTCGCAATTCGTTCCGAATGGCGGCACCGACGCCCAAAAGAAAAGCCTCGGTCGCGCGAACGCCGCCAAGTTCATAACATCCCTCTGCCAGTATCCCGGCTCGCCTCAAGTCATTAAAGAGGCGCAGACGCACATTTTGAAAGCCCACGCGGAGCGCCTTTCAACGGAACAAGGAAAAACCGTCAGCGTTGAAGACATCGTGGCTGGGCGTGCGCCTCGTCCGCGCGTGCTTGACATGTTCGCCGGAGGGGGTGCGATTCCATTGGAAGCGTTACGTCTCGGTTGCGATGCGTACGCGCTGGACCTGAATCCGGTCGCCCACTTGGTCCAAACGACAACACTTATTTTCCCCCAAAAATTCGGCAGAGCGGACGACAAGATACGCGGTTCGACCGGCCCCAAAAATAAAAACGGCCAGACCACATGGGGCGGCCTGGCCAACGAAGTGAGGCATTGGGGAAAGTGGCTTTTGGACGCAGCCAAAGAGGAACTGGCAGACCTCTACCCCGTTCTTGCCGATCCGAAATGCACACCGGAAGAACTCGATCCGGAGGAACAGGACGTGATGCAGTTTGCCAGCGCCCAGCAGGGTAAATTGCACGCCCGGCCAGGATGGATCACGCCGACAGCCTATCTTTGGACCCGCACGGTGCAGTGCAAAAATCCGGGCTGCTCCGCAACGGTCCCGCTCGTAAAACAGACTTGGCTCTGTAAAAAAGCAGGACGCTCAACAGCGCTGAGAATCACAGCACCATCCGGTCGAAAGCGAGTGGCATTTGAGGTTGTAACCGCCACTAGCGAGAGCAGGCTTGGCTTTGATCCAAGCATCGGCTCAGAAGGCGGAAACGCCACGTGCCCGTTCTGTAGCACAGTCTGCGATGACGATTACGTCCAAGAGCAAGGCCAGTCGAAGCGAGTAGGCTTCCAACTCATGGCCGCCGCCTGTACGCAGCCAGGCACGACCGGGAAAATCTACATCTCAGGCGACGCGGTAGCCGCTAAGCTCCCTTCACAAAGCGAAATCGAGCAGCGCATACAAGCACTCGCCACCGCGAGCGGACTGACCATTCCGAACGAGCCGATCAGCCCGACGAGGCCGTCACCAAATGCGCGAGGCATGACGGCGGTAACCCGTCACGGACTTCGCACCTTCGCCGACCTGTTCACGCCGCGACAGCAACTTTTCCTGCTCACCCTCGCCGCAAAGATCAAGCAGCAGCCCTGGGCCACACACGCTGGCGACCAGGAGCGCGCCAAGGCTATCAGCATCTATCTGGCCGCGCTGCTCGATAAAGCGGCAGACTACGGCAGTTCCCTCTGCCGATGGATCAGCCAAACCGAAGCCGTCGCAGGCACCTTCGCTCGCCATGCCTTACCAATGCTATGGGATTTTGCTGAGATTTCGCCATTTGGCGACGCGGGTTCAAATGCCTGCTCGATCCTCGAAGCGCAGATGCAAGCCATCGAGAGCCTCGCAGGGTTACATGTTCCGGCAACCGTCAACCGGGGTTCCGCGACGTCCTTCCCCGACGGATGGCCCGCCTTCGATGCCGTTATCACCGACCCGCCGTACTACGACAATGTTCCATACGCAGACGTCTCAGATTTCTTCTACGTTTGGCAGAAACGGAGCATCGGGCACCTTTACCCGGAGCATTTCGCCACCACCCTAACACCCAAAAAAACCGAAGCCACAGCACTTGCCTCTCGGCACGACGGCGACATGGCGGCGGCAAACCGCGAGTATGAGGCTATGATGCTAGAATCCTTCCGCCAAGCGCACAAGGCATTGAAGGAAGACGCCCCGATGGTTGTAGTTTACGCCCACAAGACAACACTGGGCTGGTCCACGCTAGTAGATGCGCTTCGACGCGCTGGATTCACCGTCACCGAAGCCTGGCCGCTAGATACCGAGAGGGGCGCACGCCTGCTGGCGATAGACACCGCATCCCTCGCATCAAGCATATTTCTAGTCTCACGCAAACGCACCGAGATGCGAACGGCCAACTACGAGGATCAAGTCCGGCCTCAGTTGGAAGAGATCGTCCGTGAGCGTGTCGAGACCTTTTGGGACATGGGCATTACCGGCGCGGACCTGGTGATCGCGAGCGTGGGCGCTGGTCTGCGGGCCTTCACCCGTTTCGCTCGCGTCGAGTACGCCAACGGCGAGGAAGTCCCCGCCGAGCGGTTTCTCACAGAGGTCGAAACCGTCGTGCTCGAAACCATTCTTGCACGCCTCTCCAAAGAGGTTGGCGGCGCGGGCGGACAATACAGCTTAGCGAGCCTTGACACCGCATCGCGCTTTTACGTTCTCTGGCGCTATACCTACAGCGGGGCCGAGCTGGAAGCGGGCGAGGCCATCATCTTCGCCAATGGCACCCATGTAGAGCTCGACGGCCAGCACGGCCTGACGAGCGGTAACGCACTCGTTCAGAGAAAGAAAAGCAAGTATCGCCTGCTCGATTTCACAGAACGCGGCGACAACGACGACCTTGGGCTTCCTGGAGCAAACGGCCAACCAGCGCCACTCGTGGACACCCTCCACCGAACCCTTTGGCTGATGGAAAAACGGCCAGCCGCTCTCCCCAAGTTTCTCCGCGAGTCACAAGTAAACCGCGAGCAGTTGCGCCTCGTGGCCCAAGCTCTCGGAGGCCCGGCCCTGAAAGGCGGCGAGTTCGGGGACATCTCCCCAACCGCCGAATTATCCGCTCTGGGAAAACTGATGGCCAATTGGCGAGGCGTCGTTGAAGACGCCGCACAGACGACGGGCGAGAAGGAAGAACGCAAGAAAGGCCAGAAACAACTGATTTGATATGAGCGCCAAACCGAACGTGATCAAACCCTGGGTCGAATCAGTCATCCTCCACCCGGACGTTCTCTCCCCGGATTTTTCCGAAGACATCTTCGCCCTCGATTTGGGGCCACTTGCCGACGGCAACAAAAATGTGCCCGCCGTCTATCGCGACCCGGAGCAGTTTTTTCGCGCATCCTGGCTCACCACCGGATTGAAGTCGCTCTTACAAGACGTGCTTTCCCGCCTGGCAGGCGGCCCCGGCAACCGCGTCTTGAAGCTCATTACGCCTTTCGGCGGCGGCAAGTCCCACACCCTCGCCTCGCTGCTTCATGCGGCGCGCACCCGCAGCGCAATGGACGTGATCCCGGAAGGCAAGCCGCTCCCCAAGCCCGGCAAGGTAAACACCGCCGTTTTTGACGGCCAGTTCTTCAGTCCCGCCAACGGCAAAGACTTCCCGACCGGCAAAGGCAAAGCGAAAACACTTTGGGGCTGGGTCGCTTGGTCGCTCCGCGGCGAAGCCGGATACGAAATCATCCGCAAAGACGACGAAGCGCGAGTAGCGCCGGGCGGCGACGACATCATGAAGCTGCTTGGGGACGATGCCAACCTCATCCTGCTGGATGAAGTTCTCGAATACCTCATCAGCGCTGGCGGCATCAAATTGCACGACACCACCTTGCGCGACGAGACGCTTAACTTTCTCAAACGGCTCACCGTTGCCGTTGGCAACACGCCCAAGAGCGTGCTTGTCTTTTCGCTCCAATCCAGCAAGCGGGAATCGCTCGACTACATCAACTTGCTGCAAACAATTGACCACCTGGCTGCTCGTAAGGACCAGCGCCGCGAGCCCGTGGAAGGAGACGAAGTGCTCCGCGTCCTTCAACGTCGCCTGCTTGCGCAAATGCCGGACGAGAGCGACTCGACCCCTGCCGCCGCCGCCTATCAGGAAGTTGTAACCGCCATGCGCCGCGCCTACGCCAAAAGCCCAGCCGAGCAGCAACAGGCCGAGCAGGAAGGCGTTGAACTGCGCGACCGCATCCGCGCCGCTTATCCCTTTCATCCAGCCCTCATTGACCTCATGCGCGAACGCTGGGCGGCCATCCCAGATTTCCAACGCACGCGCGGCGCTCTCCGCTTTCTCGCCACGTGCTTGCGCTCGGCCCACGCCGCCGGAACCAGTCGCGCCGTCCTTGGGCCAGGCGACGTGCCGATCCACGACCCCGGAGTGCGGCTGGCCTTTTTCAAAGAAGTCGGCCAGCAGGCCGATTTTCAAGCATGTCTCGAACACGATTTTGTAGGAGCCAACGCCCGTGCCCGCCGCATTGACGAGCGCCGGGCAAAAGAATTTCCCGCCGAGGCCCTCAAGCGGCCGGCTACTCGCATCGCCACGGCGATTCTCATGTACTCGTTCGGCGGACTCCGGCGAGAGGGCGCCAGCGTAACCGAGATGTTGCCCCCAGGCATCACCGAGGCCGATTTGCTGGCCATCTCCGTCGGCCCAAGCCTCGACAGCACAACAATTCTCGCCTGCCTTAAAGAGTTGAAGGAACAGTGCCTTTACCTTCACTTCGATGGCGTTCGCTACTGCTTCAAAAAAGACCCGAACATCACCTTGCTAGTTGAGCAGGAATCAGACGCCGTCGGGCGCGACGAAGGGGCTGTGCAGGACAAAATCAAAGAAATGCTGGAGGCCAGGCTTGCGGGACACAACGTCCACATTTGGCCCTCGAAATCCGGCGAAGTTCCGGACAAGGAACCCGAGTTTATCATCGGCTACATGTCGCTCGATTTCGGCGGCGAGACCAAGGCGGACCAGCAGAAAATAGCCAAAGACATCCTGGAGAAATTCGGGGACAAACCGCGCACGTTCCGAAACGGGATCGGCCTGGCCGTGCCCTCCGCCGACCAAATCGAAGTCTTGCGCCGCGCCGTCCGCTACCTGACAGCCATTGAGCGCGTCAAATCCAAGTCCAAGCAGCACAATTTAACCGACGAGCAAAAGGGCCAGTTGCGCGAGCGGGAAGCCACCGAGAAGGCCGCCGCAGAATCCGCCTTTTTGAAACTCTACACCGAGGTTTGGCTGCCCAAGCTGGACGGCTCAGGCATCGGCGTCGAGCCGGTTGCAGTCGGCGGACGCCCGCTCCAAACAACGCTGAACGAAAAGAAAGAGGCCCGCATCCATGAGCGCGTCATGGAACTTTTGACCCAGGTTCAGAAGCGTGTCTTTCCCAGCGTGACGCCCGGCAAGATTGTGGAGTTTTTCAAACTTGGCGAGGGCACGCCGCCAACGCTCGGAATCCGCACGGCTGAAATTGTAACCGGCTTTTACTCCTTCCTCGGCTTCACCCGGCTTATCTCCGAAAAAGCCGTAGCCAAGGCCATCGCCGACGGCGTTGCAAACCGCACTTTTGGGTACGCTGGCGGCGGAGTCCCAGCCTTGGGCGCGGACGGCAAATACCAGGTCACGCCGGGCAAGGTCCGTTTCGACACCACAGTTGCCCTGGATGAAATTGATCTCGAATCCGGCTTCATCATGCTGCCGCAAGCCATCCCCCAGGCCGCCCCGGCAACGACCATCGGCGCACCAGGCACAACACCGCCCGGGACAACGCCCACGCCAACGAACACGGCCATCGCAGTGCAACCCATTTCCGAGACTCCAACGTCACCTGTAGCCACCGGGCTCCAGACATTGGTGGATCTCAAATTCACCGCCGACAAAGACAAGATTTTCAATGCGTGGAACGCCATTGCCAACTTGGCGGAAATGGCCGGCGACGTGACCGTCACCGTCCATGCCGAGAGAGAAGCTGGTTTCGACAAAAGCAAACTCCAGAACGGCGTCCTCGAACCGCTCCGCGAAGCCAATCTCATCGAGTAACCACTATGAGCGGCCCTCCCTGCATTAAGAGGTCGAAAAGGCACAAGCCTTCATACCGAACAGAGAACGCACACATGCCAAAACCCAAATTGACAGAAAAACAGATTGAGGATCTGTATCAGTCCGGCGACTACCGCGTCACGCAAGAGCGCAACGACTTCCTAATTCCTCAAGTCCTCGATTTCATCAAAGGCAATAAGTGGATAAACATCCGGCCAGAGTACCAGCGGCGTCTGGTGTGGGATAAGGGGAAGAAATCGCGCTTCATTGAATCATTGCTCCTGAACGTCCCAGTTCCGCCGGTCTTCTTGTTCGAGTGGGAGTTGAACCGCTACGAGGTGATGGACGGCCAGCAGCGGCTCAATGCGATCGTTGAGTTCTACGAAAACCAGTTCAGCCTCTCAGGGCTAGAAAAATGGACCGCATTGCACGGTCGAACGTACGCTCGCTGTCCGCCCACAATCCAACGGGGCCTAGACCGCCGCCGTATTTCCGCGGTTGTCCTCCTGGCCGAGAGCGCCCAATCCGGCAAGGGCAAGGAAGACATCCGCCGTCTCGTCTTCCAGCGTCTGAACACCGGAGGCTTGTCACTGAAGCCCCAGGAACTGCGCAACTCCCTCTATTCCGGCTCCCTCAACAAGCTTTTAATCGACCTCGCCGGCACCCGGCTATTCGACGATATATGGGAGATCCCACCCTACGAAGAGCACATGCGCGCCGACCACATCGGGCACGATCTCGCGGACAATTCCCTCTTCAGGCGCATGACCGATTGCGAAATCGTCCTCCGCTTCTTCGCCTTCCGGCACAAGGAACGCATCAAGGGCGCTATCAGAACCATCCTCGACAAGTTCATGGAGGACAACAAAGACATCGACGATGCCACAGGGGCCAAATGGCGGCGTGAGTTCTTGGAACGGCTTCAGCTCGCGAGGGACATCTTCGTCCAGGATACGTTCCGCATCGAGGACGAGGACGGCCGTAAGATTCTCTCACAGCCCCTTTACGATGCCGTTATGGTCGCCCTTGAACGTCTCTACCCCCGCCGAGCCGAATTGCTCCGCCATAAATCCGAAATAGCGGCGAAACTGCGCCAACGCCTCAAAAACAAACACAACAAGTTCTACGAGCTGGTCGTTGGGCGCCCAAACACAGCAGAGGCCCTGAAGCAACGCCTCGACAAAGTCGAACAACTCTTCCTCCGCTGCATTTAGTTGGTCCCATGTTTGAAACCCTGGAAACGAATCTGGACGCTTACCTCCAGGAACTTACCGAGTGCCTCGATTTCGTCGCCGCAAGCGCAAGACTCCGGCCGCGCTTGCGAGATTATATCAATTGGCAAGCACCCAACTTCCCCCATCGCCTGATTTCCAACTTCCTCGACAGCGTCAGCGCCAGAGACCAGGTAATTTACCGTGCCCTGTACGTCAGCGGACATGCCACCTACGAACAATTCGCGCGCGATATTGTAACCGTGGCCGCGGATTACATTTCCGCTAATGTCAGCCCGTACGACAGCCTTTGGGAGCAAATCCGGAAAGAGCATATCTACCGCACCGGCCAAGCTCTGGAAACAATCTACCAACCACTGGAACATCACGCATTCGACTACGACCAGATCTGCACGAACGTCGGCGGCTGCCTCCCAGGGCGAGCGACGTTCCAACTAAACTCCGCTGCTCTGGCTCTAATACGCGGAGCTCTGACCCCAGAAAATCTGGAGAGAGTCATCAATCGTCTGTCCGTCTCATTTAGCTGGGATAAAATAGCCTCCCATGGACCCCTTCAGGCATGCTTTCAAGTGCGGCGTACACGTGACTTCGCGAACGAGGTCAAAGCTTTCCTGGAGGAGATGGTCAGGAACCGCAATCGCATCGCGCACTCGACGGGCCTCGCCGCTGAAGTCGGCGAAGCCCACGTTCGGGAGCAAATCCGCTTTATTGCAGCATTCTGCCACGCGCTCGCCGCCCAGGTCAAAACCGAAGTGGCCAGGAAAGTCGCTGCTTGCGCCAGGCGCGGCTAACCCCGTACTCACGCCTAATCCTCATCGCCCAATGAACACTCACTGGCGACATGGCCCAAGCAGCTTCACCATTCCTCCGCTAGAAGATTTTGTTGGCCCGGCAGACGGCATGTTCGCTCTCCCGGCAATCATTGACCTGGAGATCGGAGAGGAAATCGTACTTTACCTCCGCGACCAAACCCCGTTTATGGAGGAGCTTCGCTCCGTAAAGCCTTTTCGTCTCATGCTCCAGCCAGGCGTCGGCCGTAACGAGTTCGGCCCCGTGGGTTTTCTGGTGTTCTGGGTTCCCAGCCCGGAGCAACCCAAGGCCCACTTCGCCGCCTTCGATGTTTACATGAACCCTCACAGCGAACAGATACTCACCCTCTGGCGTCGGCTCGCTGCTCAATCTCACTGGCACGTGTTCCTCATCGGCAGCGGCAATGTGCAGCGCGGATTCTTTGAATTCGAAAACACCTTCAACCTCCAGGAGGGCCTGAATTTCATTGTGGAAGCGTGCTCGCCAATCCAGATGATTGATTTCCAGCGTGCGGCCCGCCAGTTCATGCAAGAGCACTCCATTGAGGAGCTTCTAAAGTTTCCATCCATTGACATATCCGAACCGACGACGGCCACGCCCAACCCAGACCACACTACCCCACCGGGCGTATCAAACCCTTTCTCCTCGCCACAGTACATCTCCCTCTTCGCTGAATCCCTGAAGAAACATTCCGCGTCCCCGGACATTTCACCTGAAGCCTACCTCGAACAACTGCGGTCCGATCTCGCTGACCATCTGAAACGCAAGACCCTCATATACTTGGATACGTGCCACTGGGTGAACCTCAGGCACGTCATGCTACAAAGCCCACACTTCAAAGAACCCTACGACCGCATTCTGCGCCTCCTGGGCTTGCTCCGGCAAAAGGACCGTGCCGTCTGTCCTGTCAGCGCCGCACTTTTTGAAGAGTTGATGAAGCAAACTGACAGCGCATCCCGCGCGGCGACCGCGAACCTCATGGATGCCCTCAGCGGTGGAACCTGCATCCAAATTTGGATAGACCTTGTTCGCTCAGAATGGCAGCAGCACGTCGCGCAGACGCTCATCGGAAAATCGAAAACCGACAGGGAAACCAATGTCTTCACCAAAGTGGGCTTCTGGGCAGGCGAGCATCTGATCGATTACCTTGCGCTCCCCGACTACGAAAACCGGGTTCGTCAAAAGCTGTACATTGATCTGCGTTGGGCGATGTCATTTAACGACTATCAGCTTCTACCAAGGTGGACACAAACACCCGAGTCCTTCGTGACCTCCTTCGTCACCGAGGGCGAGAAAGCCAGAGCAAAACAAGCCGCCGACCCGCAGCCGTTTGCCGACCTCCTGCTGGGCGCCCGCCTCGCTCTATTCTCCTCGCTTAAACATGACCTCATTTCAGATCTGAGAAATCTTGCTCCCGATACCTCCGAAGAACAGGCCAACCACAATATTCGGACAGTGCTGAGCCCGCTGATTGAAAATCCAACACCTTGGTCGATGCCCAGTCTTCAAGTGCTTGCTGGTATTACGGCGTCCGTTTCCCACTCAGGCAGAAAAACCAAACCAAACGACATGTACGACTTTCTCCACGCGGGCCACGCCATTCCGCATTGCGACGCCTTTCTTTGCGACAACCCAATGGCCGCGCTGCTCCGCGAAAAGCCGCTCGAATTCCAGAAGGTATACGACACAGTCATCCTCAGCCGGCCGGAAGAGATAGTCACATATCTAGAAACCCTACTCCCCTGATTCGGGGAATACGCGTAGGGCGCACTCAGTTGCTCTAAGCGTGGAACCTCGTTCCACCTTCTCCACCCTGGTGCGCCCCTTTGGGGTCGGCTCCAAGCCGCGCACGCTGCCTGATCGCCGGGGAAAGTCATTCATCGATTTTTCAGCGGTGCGGTCCGGCATCCTCAATGGCCTTCAGGCAGCCGGTGGGCTCCGCGCCGGTGACACCCAGCACAAACCGCTCCTTGATTTCGTGCTGGTGGACGAGGGCCAGGACTTGGACGCGGCGGCCTACGGCATCCTGCGTCTGGCTACCAAGCACCTGACTGTTTTTGCCGACGCACGACAGCAAATCTTCGAGGGCGGGGCCTCCCTTCCGGAAATGCAGCAACACCTCGGCCTGACAGCCCAATCCGGCTCGCTCCTCGCCGCCTATCGCAATTCCCCGGACATCGCCAAACTCGCATCGTATTTCGGCAACGCCTACGAGGGTGTCAACTACCTCGCCCTGGAGCGGCAGAAGCCGTGCCTATATGTCGCGAGCAGTTGGGACGACGAGTTGGATCACCTCGCGGACGTTCTGCGAGAACGGCGGCTCCTGAATCACAAATGCGGGATCATCGTTCCTACCAACATGGACCTGTTCAGCGTCGCCAAGAAACTTGGGGAAAGGGGGGTGGAAGTTCACAAAGCCATATCCGTGCGCCGGGGCGGCACGCCTCCCGACTTCGATTCCCTCACGCCCACGATTGCCTCCTACCACAACGCGAAGGGGCTCACTTTCGACTGCGTTCTGTTGCCGAAGCTTGTCGAAAATAATTTCAAGCGCGTCGACGGCGATCGCCGTCATCGGCTCCTGTTGGTTGGCATCACTCGTGCAACCCAGTGGGTTTATCTGAGCACCGTCCGAGGCTGGGAACTGCACGACCTGGACATCTTCCGCCGCGCCGCCGCCCACGGCGATCTGTTCATCAAAGAGAATGCAGTTGCAGCCCCGGTCTCCTCCGCCCCAGTTGATTCCGCTCCCAGCGACGAAGACGCCTCGTTTCTGTGACCGGAGCGCTCGGACGTGCCCGCCAACTCCCTCCGCCTCGACTACCCGGGCCAAGTGGAGGACTGGTTAAGCCTAGCCCGGCCGAGCGATTGAAAGCACACTATCCCCCCATGAAACTCAGTGATAGGAAACTAATGCTCCGAGCGATAGACCTTGCCAGAAAATCTAAAAGCGAACCCGGCAGGATTTCCCCAAAGGTTGGGGCGGTCGTAGCTCGTGATGGAGTCGTGATTGAGGAGGCCTTTCGAGGGGAAATGCTTCCGGGCGAACACGCAGAGTTCACGCTTCTCGAAAAGAAGCTGTGCGATGACACGCTTGCGGGTGCAACGCTCTTCACAACGCTGGAGCCGTGTACCTCCCGAAACCATCCGAAAATCGCCTGCGCAGAAAGAATAATCGAGCGACGGATCGGAAAGGTCTTCATCGGAATCCTCGACCCTAACGAACAGATTCGCGGTCGCGGTGAACTCCGACTGCGCGAGGCTGGTATCCAAATTGCACGGTTCGACCCAGACCTGATGCCTGTGATTGAGGAACTGAACCGCGATTTCGCACGGCAACACCGAGCGAGGCCCCGCAGCCGCCGCACCGCAGCGCAGACCACTGATCCCGTTGAGCCGGGCCAAGTGGGACCAAACGGGCACAAAATCGGTTACACGAAAGCCGGGGACAAAGTGGAGTGGCTCCCCGACGAGGAGAACCCCGGGAAAAAGTGGCCGCTGCTCCTCCGCCGCAATGATAAAGCCATCCTCAAAACCTACAACGAGTTTTGGGACAAGGTTTGGTGGAACAGGCATCAGTGCTGGCTTCAGCGGATTCGCAGCGGAGAGGAGCCATTGACCAAAGAGCAAGGCCCCATCCTGAAACGTGCCAGACAGGCGGCGAAGCGAATCGAAAAGAAGTACGGAAGGAAGAACCTGGGCTGGGATGACTTCGATTGGGGGCTTCTGAGCGGCAGGATGTCGGCGCTTTCATGGGTAATGGGGTCTGAGTGGGAAGGCTCATTGGACACATAGTCTGCCACAGGTCCGTTGCGTGCGGCTCGTCGCATGATAGAATGCGCCGTCATGAAATTGAAGAGTCGGTTCGGTAAATGTATCTGGTGTACCAACGCGTTGAGACCACGCACGCCAGACGCGCCAGACGCAGCTACAGACGAGCACATCTTTCCCGCGCGAATCTTCGGCGCGGTCAGCACGCCGGATTGTTGCAAGGACTGCAACAACCGCTTAGGCGACACCGTGGACATCAAGATTCTTGCGGACGAACGCATCGTTCTCGCAGCCCGTGAGGCCGGCATCAAGGAACACGACTTGCTCTCTCAATACTCGGGAAGTGGACTTGATTCACAGCAAAGACCGGCTCGCTATACTGTCAAGCATGGCCGGTTCCGCCTTAATCCTACCTTCCAGGATCAGGGCTTCAGAATCGGGCTGATTAACGGCACGACCTTCACCCCGGACCTTCAGAACGCGAAAGCCAAAATGACGCGCCTCGCCGAGGAGGATGCCTCGCTCCAACTGACCAGGGAACAAATATCCACATGCGTTAATGATCTGTTTGAAGCCTTTCTCGCGAAAGGAGGAAAGGAGACCGTCTATTGCCCCAAGCTTAAGCAGCGCCTCCAGAGCGGCGCTGGCCCCACTCACATCACCCTTGAAGGCGACTATCGGCCCTATGAAACCCAATGGGCGATCGCAAAGATTCTTTATGAGACTGGCATAATGCTCTTGCCGCCCGAAATATTCGCGAAAGTGGGCTCAGCCTTTGATCAGTTGAGGCGCTTCGTGCAAACCCAGACCCCGGGCGTTTCAATTTTATCTTACGAATCCGCTCGCTCGAACGCTGATAGATGCCATTCCGCAGAAATCCATGTTTGTGGTACTTCTCTTCACTGTTCCGTCACGTTATTCGGCAAACTGACATGGGCAACGGTTTTCACAGTCACCGAACAAGGCCAACCCGCCAACCTTGAGAAATTCGAATTGGCCATCCGTAACGATTTTCCCTTTGGCGCGAGCAAGTTCGCAGCCGTACTTATCAACGGCCAAAACTACCGACCGGACCAACTTTGCTGAACGGCTAACCCTAGCACAAGCGAGCAACAGACGCCCCCGCTTCTTTCAGAACGAAATTCCGTCGCCAACATCCCAACCGAAGCGTTTCTGCCGTTCCTTCAGGAGTGGGTTCTTGGTTTGCCAGCCCGCAATGCGAGCAACGAATAGCCGCGACCGTTTTCGAATTGTTCGACGCGCGCCTCGACTTCAAGTACCGGATAACGAACAGTCGCCAAACCGTAGCTCTTGTAGGTCTGTGCGAACAATTCCGTTTCAATGATGCCGGTCCAGTCGGCGAGCGAGAGAAACTTCATTGGCTCACCCGTCACTTGATGATGTGTGCGTTGCTCGACGATGAGGCCACAGGTCGTAACGGTTTCACCAACGAAATCGCCGAGACGATTCACCGGGCAGTACGAATCCCACGCCACATCGGCGAAAAGTTCGAGCGGATGGCCGCTGACGGCGAAACCGAACAGGTCGGTTTCCGCTTCCAGACGTTCGCGACGAGTCGGCTCGTTGAGCGGGATTTCGGGAAGTTGTTCCAATCCGGGCGGTGGAATGAGCCAGCACTGGTTGGTCTTGGCGGTAGCGCCGTAGGTCTTGAGCAGATGCTGTGCCTGCCAGAACTGCCGTGTTCGCGTTTCCCCAAATTCGTCAAAGGCGCCGACGCGAATCATCGCTTCAAGTTCTTCGCCAGACGGAGCAACACGGTTGAAGAACTCGGCCATTGAGGCGAATGGGCCACGATCACGGCCCGCGAGCATCGCATCCGCAACCCGCTTCGTGAGTCCTTTCACGTGCGTCAGCGGTACGCCGATGAATTTGCCGTGCGGCACGAAACCCGGCCCCGGTTCGTTCACGGACGGAGGCAGTAGTTTCAAGCCCAGCCGATGGCATTCGAGGACATAAACCAGAGGATGGTAGAAACCTTTGCCGTTCGTCAACACGCCCGCCATGAACTCAGCCGGGTAGTACCGCTTCAGCCACGCCGCCTGATACGCCTCCACGCCGTAAGCGGTGCTATGCGCTTTGCAGAAGGCGTAGCCTGCAAAACCGGTGACCAGTTCCCACACTTCAAGAATCTTCTCCGGCGAGTGGCCGCGCGAGCGTGCGGATGCGAAGAACTCACCGCGGATTTCCTCGATGACAGTGCGCTTCTGCTTATTCAGCGCGCGGCGCAACACATCGGCGCGACCGGGCGGCAGACCCGCGAACGCTTCACTGATTTGTAGAATGTGTTCCTCGTACACGACCAGCCCGTAAGTGCTGCGCAGGCACGATTCCAGTGACGAATGAGGATAGGCCACGGGTTCCATGCCTTGATACCGGCGCGTGAATGCCAGCTTCTTGCCTTCATTCGCCGCGCCGGGCCGAATGACACTCACGATGGCGACGAGGCCGTCAATTTCGCGGACGTTCGACATCTTACAGAGGCTCGTCATCGCGGGACTTTCAATGTGATGCACAGCGCGGGCGCCGCCGCTGGCGATCATCTCCCACACTTCGGGATCTTGCCATGGCTCCAGACCGATAAGGTCAACAGTAATGCCGCGTTTCCTGACCGATTCCTTCGCGTCGCGCATCACGGCCAGACCGCCTTGCGCGAGAATATCCATCTTCACCAGGCCGACTGCCTCCACGGCGTCCATGTCGAGATGGGTCGTGGCGTAGCCCTTATTAGCAATGAACGTGGGCGTCAGCGTGTGCATTAGTCGGCGGGAAAGCACGACCCCGCAGGGGTGCATTTTCGGATGACGCGGGAAACCGTCGAGGAATCCCGCGGTCTCGATGGCTGTCTTGTATGGCTCCTCGTCGAGCGGCAGGTCGCGAGTTTCAGGGCTGGCGCGGAGCAATTCAGTCAGACCTGCGCCGCCTTTCGGTGCCGGTTCATCAGGCACCCAACCGCCGCCAAAGCCCCACGGGAAATGTTCGGTGAACTTCCGCACGTCGCGTTCCCCCACACCGAGCACCTTGGCCACTTCCGCAAACGCGCTCCGCGCTTGAAAGGTCGAAAAGCCGCCCACCACGGCACAACGCTCGCGGCCATACTTCCCAAAGATGAGCTTCACCACGTCGTCTTTACGGTCGTGTGCGAAATCAATGTCAATGTCAGGAAGTTTATGGAGAGCCATCCGTTCCTTGTTCAGGAAGCGCCGGAAGTAAAGGCCGAAGCGGATTGGACACACGTCGGAAATCCCAAGGCAATAGCAGACGAGTGAATCCGCCGCGCTGCCGCGCGTGATCCATTCGATGCCACGTTCGCAGCATGTTTGGAGCAAATCCCAAGTGATGAGGAAATAGTCCTCATACCCAACGTCCGCAATAATGCCTAACTCTTCCTCGACCTGTGCTCGCACTTGCGCGAGCGGCACGTCCGCACCGAGGTCGGAAACGATGCGCTTGCCGGTGTAACGCCTGCGCAATCCATCAAGCACTAGATGTCGCAGATATTCGCTTGAGGACGAACCACCGGGCGGACCAAATGGGGGAAATTGTGGCTTCCCGAAGGGAAATGCGAACTCACATCGGTCGGCAATTTCGTGTGTGGCGCGAACCCAGTCAGGATGTCGCGCGCACATCGCAGCGAATTCGGTCGGCGTGCGGAAGTGAAAACGCCCTCCGTTCCGCTTATCGGGGTGACCATGTTCCAACAACGTGAGCGTACGAATACTTTGGAGGATGTCGTAACGGCGGCGATCTTCGGGCTTGGCGTAATAAACCGATGGACATGCGATGATGCCCTCGCGCTGAGTCGCTGCGCGGTAGAAGTGCCTCGGAAAGAATCCTTCCAACGTCGCATCCGAACTGACCGCAAGGAGTCCATCGCTGTGCTGCGCGAGATATGACCGTCTCAACGGCTGTCGCTGCTTTGCTGCAACCGAGGTTTCGTCTCCTCCCGCACTCTCAGCGTGGCGCGAAAGCAGAAGACAAAGATTCAGGTAGCCGGTCGCGTTCGCCGCGTACAAAAGCAGCGGACTTATCCCAACGCGCAGTTCCGCGCCGATGAGGGGTTTGATGCCTGCCGTCTGCGCCGCTTGAACAAATTCAACGACACCATGTAGGTTGCCGGTGTCAGTCAACGCGACTGCGGGCAACTCGTGTTGCTTCGCCAGTTCTACAATGGCGCTGGGCGAGAGCGTTGAGTCCAGAAACGAGTAGTAGCTGTGGCAACGCAGAGGGACGTAACTCGTCGCCTTCTGACGGACGATAATTTGCAGTTTTGATTTCTTCGGTGTGCGCTCGCCATCGGCACAAACCAACGACTCGCGCGGCCCATTCCGCAGAAGAAAGTCATGGCCACGAAGAATTACCGAATGCCCGCGCGCTTTGCGCAGTTCATCAATCACACTCGCGACTCGCGAGCGGGCGTCCTGCCGCTGCGCCGAGACTTCCAATGGCAACTCGCTCCGAAAGCGGCCGTCATAGACGTTCGACAATTTGAGCGAAACCAGCCGCAGGCTGACACGGCGCTTCCATGCGTGGCGCAGCATTTCGTGCAGCCGACCATAAACGTCCGTCTCCAAATCGGTCGGTTCAATGAGACTGTCACTCAACTGATCTTCGGCCATATCGTTGTAGCGGACCTTGACCGTCAACGTGCGAATACTCCGGCCCTCGTCGCGCACTTTCGCGAACAGGCTGTCCGCCATGCGTCGCAACGTGGCCTCGACGTAATCCTCGTCGGTCAGGTCCCTGCCGAACGTCTCTTGCTGACTGAAAGTTTTCTGCGGCTCCCGCGCCGGAATCAGCGGACGTTCATCAATCCCATGGGCAAATCGGCGAATGCCTGCTGCCTGATTTCCAAGGAGCAATTCCAACATCTCCAGAGGCGTTCCGGCAACGTGGCAAATCCGTGCGAGGCCGGCAGCGTTCAATCGCACACTCGTCTTCGGACCAATGCCAGGCAGCCACTTGTTCGCCAGCGGATGGAGGAAGGCAACCTCCCCGCCAGGCGGCACTTCGTGGAACGCAGCGGGCTTCCTCAACTTGGAAGCAATCGCACTGACCAGTTTGTTCGAGGCGATGCCTTCGCTGACGGTGATTTTGAGTTTTTGCCCGATGGCCTTGCGGATCGTAAGCGCGATTTCAATGGGCGGCTTTCTGTGATTCGCTGTGAGATCGAAGTAGCCCTCGTCAATCGACGTCTGTTCCACATCCGGCGTGAAATCATAGCAATAGCCAAACATCCAATTCGAGAACTGCTCGTAACGCTCGAAGTCGCCAGGCAAAACGATCAACTTTGGGCAGAGCTTGCGCGCCCGCGCAGTAGGCATCGGCGTATAAACGCCAAATTTGCGGGCCTCATACGAAGCCGACGCGATGATACCGCGCCGCTCACCGCCAACGGCAATGGCTTTCCCGCGCAGCTTGGGGTCCGCTGCTTGCTCGACTGCGGCGAAAAAAGCGTCCGCGTCCAGATGGACTATGACTCGCGACATTCTGCTGCGCGACTAAGTATTGGATCATGAGTTGGTCAATCGCTGTCCACCCTCTCAATCTTTGCCTTTGCGGATGAGTGCGCGGAACACGCCCTGAATCATCAATTCATCGGAAGGAATCAGGTCGGGATACTTTGGGTTCTCAGCCTTGAGGAACGGCTTGCCGTTTTTCAGGACGAAAGTTTTCAGTGTGCTCTTGCGGTCAATAAGCGCGGCCACGATTTGGCCGGGACGCGGGTCCGGTCCGTGTTCAAGCACCACGATGTCGCCATCGCAAATGTGCTTTTCAATCATCGAATCGCCACTCACGCGCAAAGCGAAGGTGTTCCGAGTCGGCTTGAAACCGATGGAGTCAATCGTCACCGGGATGCACTCGTCAGCTTGCTGTTCGCGGTCGTCTCCGAATCCGGCCGGGATGGAACCAAACAAAGGAATCTCGACGACCACACGACGTACCCCTTGTGCCACGTCCTTCAACCGAAGGGAACGAGCCTTTCCCGGTTCGGAAGCCAACCAACCCTTGCGAACAAGGACTCCAATGTGGCACTCCGCTGCGCGCTTGCTGCTCCAACCAAATCTGGCAGCGACTTCGCGCGCCGTGGGTGCCGGGCGGCCGGCGAGCAGTTTATCGCGAACAAAATCGAACACCCGGCGCTGAATCTCCGTCAATTCTTCCATATCTAGCCAAATGGCTAGTATGTCCGGGTTCGGTTGTCAACTGTCAGCTTCTACTTTGTAGATCCCGGCGAAATGCGATTTTTTGAGTTCGGCAACGGAAGCCACATTCCACATGATTGTGCGTTTTCTTTCATAAGCCACTTTATACCGGGAAAACAACATAATCGTCGCTTTCCCGACGCAAGCATGTCGCAGGCTTTCTCAATTCGGCGCCTGCGCGTTTCCGCTTGCTTGGCTGTGCTTATCGAGAAAATCCAGTCCCGGCGCGCTATCGGTGTAATATCCGCCCACGATGCCTGCGCCGCCGGGGCAGTTGCCAGGGCTTTGCGTAGATCCATTGGCACCCTGGTCTCCGGTTCTTCTCCGGCCCGCGTGATTTCCACTCTAACCGTGTCTCCAGCGTCTGCGCCTGCGGCATCGTACATGGTCTTGTTAACCCTGAGCCAGTGACTTCCTTTGCCGTTTGGTTCGAGAGCGGCTCGAAAAGGGAGGCTATTGATAGCTCCCTCAACCATCGTCATACCTCGTGATGGGAGCTTCGCACTCGCGTTCTTGGGCAGGGTTAGCAGCGTCCACAATCCAATCTTTTCGGTTGCCTTGGGCCGAGGCAACCTGGCACGGAAGCGAATCGTTGACTTGGTTTCTTGAGGCTTAGCCAGTTTCATACTTCCAATGATTGTTCCAGCATCGCGCTGATCGTCTCAAGCGCGTTTCCCTCTAACCGATTGTTCACGTAAATGTACGTCTTCCGGCGTGGCTCGTAACGTTCTCCTTCCAAAATCATCGCGGCGCCTGCCTTGCGGGCCTCCTCGTTCACTTCCTGCGTTCTGTCGTAAGGTTGGAATGCCTTCACAGCATCTTCATACTTCCTGCCGGGCTTCAGGAGAAACCGGGCCGCAACCAATTCCGGGTTCGTTCGGCTGCCAGGGAGAGCCATCTGCTCGCTAACCGGCGGCATCGCATCCCACGAATTGAAGACGTGTGTCACACGGTGCCGGGCGAGGCAGCCGAAATACTCCACGCGCAACCAATACTTATTCCGCATCTCGATTGCGTAAGGCCAGTCTTTCGGCAATTTGCCAAGGAACGAATCGAGATCGGCAACGAAGTCTCGGCCGTGCTGGTAATCGGTCGGATAGAAGTGAGAGAACTCGAACATCAGCACGCCCACCTTGTCACGGATGTCTTCACACGGCTTGAGGAACGCGGTCGAGAACAAATCGGCATTCAGAAAATTCTCGTTTGCCTTGCCCGCACGCAATCCGAAGCGGTCAAGGCGCGGAAACTTTCTCGTCGTGATTTCGTCGGTGACTTTGAAGCCGAACCTGAAATCGGACGGCACCTGGTCAGCGAGGCCCTGAAGGTACTCGCGACGTGGAAAGGAATAATAGGCTGCATCGACACAAACCGTCTTAAAGACTTCGGCATATTCGGTAAGGCACTCGCGCTCGAAGCGTGTCTTTGCAACTTTGCCGCGATACTCGTAGCGGGCGGGCGAGTAGAGTTGACCGAACCAACCGTCGTATTTCCAAGACGACGTGCCAATGAACACGCCCTTGGCGGCAAGTTCCGCCGCTTTTGCTTTCATCCGCTCACGGTCGAAGGGCATTGTCGGATGAGATTATCCCAGCCAGTAATCAAAGACGAGTCCTCCCAATAATGCCGTGACGAGCGCCCGCATTGCTGCGCTTCACTGGCTGCCGGTCGGCCCTTGCCGCTATCGACCACGCCCGTTCCGCTTCGCAAACCCCGCGCTAGTCACGAGCGAGCAACCGCACAGTGCCGCGCCTCCGACAGCCTTCCGTCTGTGGCTCGGCGGCGGGCGTTGCGCCCGGCTCCGTTCCTCTAAGCGCTCCTCTCCGTCCTCCGCTTCTCCTTTCCCCGCTCGCCGACCGCAGACCGAAGCGCTTAGGGCCAAATTTCATAAAAATTCAGTTGACTCCCTTTCATGAAAAGACCTATACCTAGTGCAGTTCTTTGATTGTTCACACAATCTGTTGTGTGCTGAAACGTGAACAAGTGCCTCAAGTCACGGCTTGGGGAGAATAGGCAAGCGGGTGCGAATCCCGCGCGGTAGCGCCGCTGTAACGAGCGACGAAACGCCAAATAGCCACTGTCCTTTGGGATGGGAAGGCCGGCGGAGTAGGACGACCTCGGAGTCAGAAGACCTGCTGGTTCACGCTCATCAAGTCCTTCGTAATGATGCGGAGGCAACGGTCGCGCCAACGACCGGATGGGGGAAGAGACGAGCTTGTTCCGCAGTTCGAGGCCCGCCTTCACTCCCTCGTGAGTGGTCGCGGGATTTTTTGTGCCCGCGTGTCACGCACGAGCGGTTTCCCTTCGCAATGAAACGCGGTGTGGCAGCCGCCAACAGGAAATCGCCCGACATGCTGCACGAACAACTCGACGGCCAGCTCCGGCTGGTGCAACTCGACCCGTTACAAGGTCAGACCTTTTCTGTCCGCAAACGCGATGGTCGCATTGTTCCCTTTGACGAGACCCGCATCCATCTTGCCATCGAAGCCGCCTTCAAAGCTGACGCTGGACTTCGTCACGATCAACCGCTGCCTCCTGCCGCGCAGAATAACGTCATTCGCGTCACAAATGCGGTGACTCACGCCGCCATAACTCGTGCGGTAAAAGGTGACACGCTCGAAATTGAGTTCCTCCAGGACCTGGTGGAAACCCAACTGATGGAGGCCGGGCATCACAGTATTGTCCGACGTTACATCCTCTATCGCGAAGAACGGAGGAAAGCTCGCGCGTTGCGTGGCGACCGCACAATGGACGGAGTGCCGCAAGCGCAACTGTTCGTCTCGCTGCCGGATAATTCGCGTGAATCGCTCGACCCACAGCGTATCCGACGCCGCCTCATCAGTGCTTGCCGAGGCATCGAAGATAACTGCTCCGCCAGCGGTCTCGCTGATGAAACGCTCAAGAATCTCTACGACGGTGTGAAGACCGAGGAAATCGAGCAGGCAATGATTTTTGCAGCCCGCTCCTGGATCGAACACGAGCCGGATTATACTTTCGTCGCCGCGCGACTTTTACTCCGAAAGCTTTACCGCGAAGCGCTATCGGAGTTCAGCACGTCCGCCGAACTCGCCGTCCAGCATCGTGACCATTATCCAAGCTACATCGCGCGCGGTGTGGAAGTCGGCCGCCTCTCGCCGGAGCTTCTGAATTTTGATTTAAACAGGCTCGCCGCCGCAATGCGACTCGACCGCGATCAACAGTTCACTTACATGGGTGTCCAGACGCTCTACGACCGCTACCTGGTTCATCACGAAGGGCGGCGACTTGAGACGCCGCAATACTTTTGGATGCGCGTGGCGATGGGCCTCGCCATCAATGAAGGTGAGCAGAAAAGCGAACGCGCCATTGAGTTTTACGACGTGCTTTCCGCGTTCCGTTTTATCAGCAGCACGCCGACGTTATTCAACTCCGGCACTGCGCATCCGCAACTGAGTTCGTGTTATCTGAGCACCGTGATGGATGACTTGGAGCACATTTTCAAAGTCGTTAGCGATGATGCGAAGCTCTCCAAATGGGCGGGCGGCTTGGGCAACGACTGGACGAACATTCGCGCGACCGGCGCGCACATCAACGGCACGAACGGAACGAGTCAGGGTGTAATTCCTTTTCTGAAAGTCGCCAACGACACGGCCGTCGCCGTGAATCAGGGCGGCAAGCGCAAGGGCGCAATGTGCGCTTATCTGGAAACGTGGCATCTCGACATCGAAGATTTTCTCGAACTGCGGAAGAATACCGGCGACGAGCGGCGTCGCACGCACGACATGAACACGGCGAACTGGATTCCCGACCTGTTTATGAAGCGCGTGAAGGCAAACGCGCAATGGACCTTGTTCAGCCCGAATGACACGCCGGATCTGCACGACCTATACGGCGCAGCATTCACGCGGCGTTACGAGGAATACGAGCGCCTCGCCGACGAAGGCAAAGTCAAACTGTTCAAGCGAGTCGAAGCCGTCGCGCTCTGGCGCAAAATGCTAACGATGCTTTTCGAGACCGGGCATCCGTGGATCACCTTCAAAGACCCGTCGAACATCCGCTCGCCACAAAGTCACGTCGGCGTTGTTCACAGTTCCAACCTCTGCACGGAGATCTTGCTCAATTCTTCTGCGGATGAAACCGCCGTCTGCAATCTCGGCTCGGTCAATCTTGCGGCGCACGCTTCCCACAAAGGGCTTGATGGTGATTTGCTCGCCCGCACCATCCGCACGGGGATGAGGATGCTCGACAATGTCATTGACATCAACTTCTACCCTACACCCGAAGCGCGGAATGCGAACTTGAAACATCGCCCCGTGGGTCTTGGCTTGATGGGATTTCAAGACGCGCTCTACCAACTCCGCCTGCCTTACGCGAGTGAAGCTGCTGTCGAATTTGCCGACACGAGTATGGAGTTGATCGCGTATCAGGCGCTGTTGGCCTCCGCTGAACTCGCGAAGGAACGGGGTGCTTATTCGACGTTCAAAGGCTCGAAGTGGAGTCAGGGTTTGCTGCCGTTTGACACCATCGAGTTGCTCGAAAAGGAGCGCGGCGTTCTCGTGGACATGGACCGCACCGCACGCCTCGACTGGACGCGCGTCCGCGACACCATCCGTGAGAATGGCCTTCGCAACTCGAACACGATGGCAATTGCGCCGACCGCGACCATCTCAAATATCGTCGGTGTCGGCCAATCCATCGAACCCACCTACAAACACCTTTTCGCCAAAGCCAACTTGAGCGGCGATTTCACAATGGGTAATGCCTGGCTTGTGGCCGATTTGAAGAAACTCGGCCTTTGGGACGCCGAGATGGTCGACGACCTCAAGTATTACGACGGGTTGGTTCAGGAGATCGAGCGCGTTCCCGCTGAGTTGAAGGAACTGTACCGCACCGCGTTTGAGATTGAACCACATTGGCTGATCGAGTGTGCCAGTCGCCGGCAGAAGTGGTTGGATATGGGCCAGTCTCTGAATCTTTATCTCGCTCAACCCAACGGCAAACAACTGAGCGAAATGTATTTGCTCGCATGGGAGAAGGGTTTGAAAACGACCTATTATCTTCGTTCGCTCGCGGCGACGCAGATTGAAAAGTCCACCACGGACGTGAACCGGCGCGGTTTGCAACCGCGCTGGATGAAGAACAAGAGCGCATCCGCAAACATTCAAGTTCAACGCGAGGGCGAGCCAGTTTCTGCTGAAGCCGAGTCCGCTCCTGTGAAAGCGTGTTTGCTAAACGATCCGACGTGCGAGGCGTGCCAATGAATTGAGCCATTATGGTTGAGAGCGCGGGAAGGCCGTGAGAATCGGCCACAGTCGCGCTGCGGAAACGAGTCACAAATCCCTATCCCGGTTGCGTCCTGTCTGATGCATCGGGGACAAAGCCAATCGGTTCGCCGGTGAAGGCGAGGGAGGAGACGAAGCGAAAGCTTCACACACTCGGAGTCCGGATACCTGCTCTCAACTTGACGACAAAACACCATCGCAAGAATGCGTGCTGAAATGAACGAAAACATACGAACACATAACCTGGGCTTCCCTCGCATCGGAGCGAAGCGCGAACTCAAACGTGCCCTTGAATCCGCTTGGTCAAATAGAACCAGCAAGGCGCAACTCCTCGAAACCGCCAAGGCCATCCGCGCGGAGAATTGGCGGACACAACAAGCCGCCGGGATTGATCTAATCCCGTCCAACGATTTCAGCCTCTACGATCAGATGCTCGACACCTGTGCGCTGGTCGGCGCAGTGCCAGAGCGATTCCACTGGCACGGTGACACGCTGAATCTCGCCACTTATTTCGCAATGGCGCGCGGAGGCAACGGCAATGGAACTGCCCACGGGGATTGCGCCCACAGCAGTCCTGCCACCGCACTCGAAATGACTAAGTGGTTTGACACGAATTATCACTACCTCGTGCCCGAGCTTTGCCAAGCGCAATCCTTCAAACTCGCGTCCACGAAGCCGTTTGATGAATTCGCCGAGGCGCTCGCGCTTGGCATCGGCACTGTGCCAGTGCTCGTCGGGCCGCTCACTTTCCTCCTGCTTGCCAAACCACGCGGACAAAACTTTGACAGGTTGTCGCTGTTGGCGAAGCTGCTTCCGGTTTACGCCGAAGTTCTGCACCGTCTTCGCGCCCAAGGAGCAGAATGGGTGCAATTGGATGAACCGGCGCTCTGTCTCGACCTGACATCAGAACAACGGGTTGCCTTTGACACTAGCTACAAACAACTCCGCGAGGCCGCACCGGGTTTGAAGCTCTTACTGGCAACTTACTTTGGCGATTTGCGCGACAACCTTGCGACCGCCTGCCAGTTGCCAGTGGACGCACTACATTTCGACGCGGTGCGCGCACCGCTCGAACTTGATCGCTTGCTCACTGAATTGCCAACGCCGATGCTGCTTTCGCTTGGGGTCGTGGATGGACGAAACATCTGGCGAAACGATTTCGAGACCTCATTGCATCTGTTGCGAAAAGCCGCAAAGGCCATCGGCGACCACCGGCTCATCGTTTCGCCATCCTGCTCGTTGCTCCATTCGCCATTGAGCTTGAAGCACGAAGCCAAGCTGGACTCAGAACTCAAAGGCTGGCTCGCGTTCGCAGAGGAGAAGCTCTCGGAGATCGGTTTGCTCGCAAAACTCGTGAATGAAAACGGTGACAGCGCGGCACTGCTGGAGAACCGAAAAGCCATCAACAATCGTCGGGAAAGCCCGCGCATCCATGACCCTGTTGTCAAACTGCGAGCCGAAGCCGTGTCTCCGGGAGACTTGCAGCGGCAAAGCAGCTTTCCCTCGCGCCATGCAAAGCAACAAACGCGGCTGAATCTGCCACGGCTTCCAACCACAACGATTGGATCATTCCCCCAAACCGAGGAACTGCGCGTCGCTCGCGCCCGCTTCAAGAAGGGTGAGCTATCATCGCCCGACTACGACCTGTTCCTCAAACAGAAGACTTCCGAGTGTGTTCGTTGGCAGGAGGAAGTCGGCCTTGATGTGCCGGTGCATGGGGAGTTCGAGCGGAATGACATGGTGGAGTATTTCGGCGAACAGCTTGCCGGATTTGTTTTCACCGAGAATGGCTGGGTCCAGAGCTACGGTTCGCGCTGTGTCAAGCCGCCAATAATTTTCGGCGACGTTTCGCGCCCGCAACCGATGACAGTGCAGTGGTCGAAGTTCGCCCAAACACTGACCAAAAAGCCGATGAAAGGAATGCTAACCGGCCCGATTACCATCCTGCAATGGAGCTTCGTCCGAAACGACCAGCCGCGCAGCGAAACCGCGAAGCAAATCGCGCTCGCATTGCGCGATGAAGTCCGCGACCTCGAATCCGCTGGTCTGGCCATCATCCAGATTGATGAGCCAGCCTTGCGCGAAGGATTGCCGTTGCGACGGGGTGATTGGTCGGCGTATTTGAGTTGGGCGGTGGATGCCTTCCGTCTCGCGGCCAGCGGCGTCCATGACGCCACGCAGATTCATACGCACATGTGTTACTGCGAGTTCGACGATATTCTCGACAGCATCGCCGCGCTCGACGCGGACGTGATTTCCATCGAAACATCGCGCTCAAACATGGAATTGCTCGGCGCATTTGCGCTGTTCCATTACCCAAACGACATCGGGCCGGGCGTGTGGGACATCCATTCCCCGCGAGTTCCATCCGCCGATGAAATGCTCAGTCTCATTCGCGCTGCCGCGAAGGTGATCCCCAAGGAACGTCTTTGGGTGAATCCCGACTGCGGTTTGAAAACGCGACGTTGGGAGGAAGTAAAACCAGCCTTGCAAAATCTGGTTGCTGCCGCGCGCCAGGCGCGTGCCGCCGCTTGAGCCATCACCTTGAACACTATGACCATGTCACGGGAAACGTCGTCCATCAAAGAACTTGTGCGCCTTTTCACTGATCGGGCGGGCAAGGACGCCGAACTGTGGCATGGTCTTCTCTTCAATCCAGATCCACCCCCACTTTTTCCCGACAGGAACTCATAACCAAATTCGAATATGTCTTGCTGCAATACCACTAACGAACGCCCTGCTTCTCACGATCTCTCCAAGCGCATCAATGCAGAGGACAAGCGATTGCTGAACTGCGGCGCTGTGGACGTGAACCAACTCATGCCGCTCAAATACAAATGGGCTTGGGAACATTACCTCAACGGCTGTGCGAACAATTGGATGCCCACCGAAGTCCCGATGCAACGCGACATCGAATTGTGGAAGTCCAACAAACTCACCGCTGACGAACGCCAGGTCATCATGCGCAATCTTGGCTTCTTCAGCACCGCTGAGAGTCTCGTCGGCAACAACATCGTACTCGCCATCTTCAAGCACATCACCAATCCCGAAGCGCGGCAGTATTTGTTGCGCCAGGCGTTCGAGGAGGCGATTCACACACACACCTTTCATTACATCTGCGAATCGCTCGCGCTCGATGAACGTGAAGTCTTTAATATGTATCATGAGGTGAACTCGATTCGCGACAAGGACGCCTTCGAGATGAAGCTGACGAGCGACATTCTTGAATCCGATTTCGGCACCGACACGGTTGAAGGGATTCAACGATTCGTCAAAAACCTTGTAGGCTTCTACGTCATCATGGAAGGCATCTTCTTTTACAGTGGCTTTGTGATGATGCTGTCGTTTCACCGGCAGAACCGCATGACCGGCATTGGCGAACAGTTCCAATATATCCTGCGTGACGAGACGATTCACCTGAACTTCGGCATTGATCTTATCAATGGTATCAAGGCGGAGAACCCGGGGATTTGGACGGTGGGTTTTCAGACGGGGTTGCAGGCGCTTATCGAACAAGCCGTCGAACTTGAAATCGCCTATGCCGAAGACTGTCTGCCGCGCGGGATTCTCGGTTTGAATGCTGAGCTGTTCCGTGAATACGTCCAACACATCGCCGACCGCCGCTTTGAACGCATCGGCCTGCCCGTGAAATTCGTCTCAAAAAATCCTTTTCCGTGGATGAGCGAAACGATTGACCTCGGGAAGGAGAAGAACTTTTTCGAGACCCGCGTGACCGAGTATCAAACCGGCGGTTCGCTGGCATGGTGATGACCCAAGCGAACAAAGACACTTTGTGCCCGGTCTGCGGTGAAGCGAATGAATGTCGCATCGCCAACGGCTGTCTTTACAAAGGCGCGTGTTGGTGCGACCAGGCGGATGTCCCAGCGCATGTTCTGCGATTTCTTGTCGAGGGGCAGCTTGAACCAGCCTGTTTGTGCCGTCGTTGTCTCGCCACGCTCGCTCACGACGCTCGAAGCCTGGACGACACACCACAGGCCCTTGCGCGCGTCCCTGAAGAGATTTCGAGACACTCAAACCTGAAAGATTCCTATCTGGACGAACTTGGCCGCGTGGTCTTCACTGCCGACTACCATCTCCGACGCGGATACTGCTGTGGCAATAACTGCCGTCACTGTCCTTTCGTTGGTTCCGATCCGACCTTATGAGCATTCTCTCCGACAAGGAAATTCGTCGTCTTGCCACCGAGAAACGGATGATTGAGCCATTTGTAGCACGGCAAGTCCGCCAACTCGACAACGGACAACGCGCCATCAGCTATGGCTTGTCGAGTTACGGCTACGATTTACGAGTAGCCGACGAGTTCAAGGTTTTCACTAACGTCTTCAATACTGTCGTTGACCCGAAGAACTTCGACACGAAGTCCTTCGTGGATTTGGAGGCGGAAGTCTGCATCGTGCCGCCCAACTCGTTTGCGTTGGCGCGGAGCATCGAGTATTTCCGCATCCCACGCGACATCCTCACCATTTGTCTCGGCAAAAGCACTTACGCCCGCTGCGGTATTATTGTGAATGTGACTCCGTTCGAGCCGGAATGGGAGGGAAACGTTACGTTGGAGATTTCCAACACCACGCCGCTGCCCGCGAAGATTTACGCGCATGAAGGATTGGCGCAGGTGCTCTTCTGGCGAGCGAGTGAACCTTGCGAGATTTCCTATGCAGACCGAGACGGGAAATATCAGAAGCAGCAAGGAATCACGACGCCACTTCACTGATTTTCACTGAAGCAGTGAAAGGGAATTTCGTCGAGATTCCCTATAACCTCGTGACCCATACCTGTTTGCTAATTTCGGGGTAACAGTGACCAACGCTCGGTTTGCTTCGCTTCACGGGCTACCTGTCGCTCCCTCTCCCTTTCGACGGAGCCCTTTGAACTGCACTTTCGAGGAAGCCGACGGCTTCGCGCAGGTTTTGAACGGGGATGACCCGCAGGCCGGAAACGACCGCGGCTTCGGGAACATTCTCCGGCGGGACAAGAAGTCCCACTTTGTGCTCCTCCCGGGCTCGGAGCGCAATGGGCAGGACCCCTTTGACCGGCCGTAGCGCTCCGGTAAGAGCCAGTTCGCCAGCCATCACGAAATTGTCGAGTTGGCCGCTTTCCATTTGCTCGCCGGCGGCCAACATGCCAATGGCAATGGGCAGCTTGATTGCACTCTCCATCGAGCGGCATGGGAGCGGATGATGCGGATTCACCGGCTCATTGAGGACCGGGAATATCCAAATTGTACGAGGATGTCGCGGGATTTTGCGAGGAGCGTACGGACGCCGAAGGGGGGACATTGAGTTCATGAAGGACCGGCCGAAGATGCCGATTGGATTCGACGTGCCGAAGAATGGGTATTATTGCTGAGAAGCATGGGAGGCATGCGACGGATGGGACGAATGCGGGGAGACGTGATGCGTGACCGGCCTACGCGTGAAGCTACGGCCCGGCAAGTGCGTGAAACGTGACCCGCCGTCGCCGAGCTTCGGCGCGGAGCGTGCGTGATGCGTGACGCCCCGAATGCTATAGTGGCCGATGCAAGAGCGTGTAATTAGCCGGGTGCTTGGGAGTCGGGCAGTGGTGTTCCTGCTGGCCTGGTTGTCGTTCGGGTGTCTGCTCGGCCAGTTCTACGGGCTATGGACGATGCACTTCTTTGGCTGCTGCGTGCTGCCGCCAGCAACGGTGTTGCTGGCAGTTGCGGCGTACTTGCATCGGGACCGACCGGCAGGGCTGGACAGTCCGTTCACGTGGGTTGTCCAAGGCGCGGTGGGCGGAATCGTTGCGGCGGTGGCGTATGATTTGTATCGCCTGCCGTTCGTGCTGAACGGCGCGCCGCTGTTCAAGGTGTTTCCGCGGTTCGGCGAGTTGCTGCTCGGCGGCACGGAGCCGCGCTGGCTGGTCCATGGGCTGGGCTGGACGTATCACTTCTCAAACGGAGCGGCGCTGGGGATCATGTTCCTGGTGATGGCAAGTTGCTTCCGGCGTCCGATGCTGTTTTGGGGCGCAGTGGCGTGGGCGGTGTTCGTGGAAGCGATGCTTCTACTCACGCCTTACGCGTCGTTCTTCGGGCTCAAGGTGAACGGCCGGTTTCTCTTCCTGACGGCCAGCGCGCACGTGATTTTCGGGATTGTGCTGGGGCTGTATTGCCGGAGGCACCCGTGGGAACGGCCGGGCAAGGCCCGCGCAGCGGTTTTGATTTGAGAACGAGTCTCACTACTGGTAAATCTTTGAGGAGCATGACGCCCAGTTTGCCAGAACCACCGGTTAAGCGACGTGGAGTATTCACGGAGGCTGCTGCCTGGAACTCGGTGCGTTCCGGGTGGCGTCAGTTGTCCGGCAATTTCCGGGATTTGGGATACAGCGTGGAGTGGCACGATTTCGTGGCTGACGGAGACCTCGACTGGTCGAGGAGCTTCCACCCCGGAGGGTTGGAGATTTGCCTCAACCTTGCGGGACGTGCCGAGGTGCGCCGCGGGGCATCGGCCGTGGAATTCGGAACCTGCACTGCCGGCTTTTATGCACAAAAGGAGCCGCGGCTAAAAGCTATCCGGCGCGGCGGCGAGCGGCATCAGTTCATCACGGTGGAGCTGGCCTTGGAGTTCGTCAAGGCACGTGCGCCAGGGCAAGGATTGCACCCGAGCCTGGCGAACTGGCTGGGGGGAAAGCCCGGCAGTCCCGTTGCGGCGGTGTCGGAAGTGGTACGACTGGGCAGCGAGCAGCAGCAAGTGGCGGCGAGCCTGCGGCATCCGCCTGTTTATGCGGCAGCGCAGCCGATGTGGTATGAGGCCAAGGCGCTCGAAATCGCGGCGAACTTGCTTTATCGGGCCTTGCCGGGGGAGGAGTTCTTCTGCCAGCGGGTAAAGCGGCTTAACGGCGAGCGGGTGCAAAAAGTCAGGGCGATCTTGAAAGAGAGCCTGTCCGAGCCGCCTCCCCTGGAGGAGATTGGGCGGCGGGTGGGCTGCAGCCACTTCCATCTCAGCCGCATTTTCGCGCAGGAGACGGGCAATACGATTATGGGCTATTTGCGCGAGTTGCGGCTCGAACGTGCGGCCCAACTTCTGCGTGGCGGCCAGTGCAACGTGACCGAAGCGGCGCTGGAAGTGGGCTACAAGAGTCTCAGCCACTTCACGGCAGCTTTCCGGGAGACTTTCGGGTGCTGTCCGGGATTATACCCGCTAAAGGGGCCAGCAGGCCTGTGCGGTCCGGGCCAACGGGAGTCCTGCTGAAAGCAAGAGAGAGGAGGTCGGTGGGCGGCAATACAGCAAGGCACCGCTAATAAAGAGCAAGCAACCAGAAGCGGCAGCCTCCGCGCGAGGTATTCTTGCCGGCATGAAATTACCGGTGGTAAGAGTCCGTTGTGTCTTGCAGGTCCTGGCGGCGGTGGCTTCTGTCCACCTCAGGGCGCTGGGAGATGAGCCGGTGGCGGTGGCGACAACAGCTCCAGGCGTACCGGAGTCTGCAAGCGGTCGTTACGGGCTTTTCAACGGGCTGGATCGCCGCAGTTGGTATAGTCAGGGAAATTTCCCGGAGCCGCTTCTGGTGGATGATTCGGGCTTGGAAATCAACGAGACCCGGCTTGATTGGCTGCATACGAGGGCAAACGGCCAACAGAGCGACGTCGCCTCGGCCGAAGTCGAAAAGGGCTTTGGCCTGCTGACTGTGGAGTTGAAGATTCCGTATGAGCGCGACGAATCGTCCGGTCAAGTTTCGCAGGGTATCGGCAACATCGAGGTCGGCGCGCGCCAACCATTTTATCAGTTCGTGTCGACCAGAGCGTTCTTTGACACGACACTGGGCGGTGCGATGGAAGTCGGCATTCCCGTCAACTCAGCGGTGAGCAAAAACACCGAGCTGGTTCCCAAGGTCTTCAACGATCTCAGGGTGGGGGAGAGTTTCACCGTTCAATCGCTTTTGGGCTATTCCAGTCTGCTGGGCGGGGGCGCCGACGGGGGCTTGCAGAAGTTTGAGTACGGTTTCGTCTTTGGCTATCGTATTGAGCACCGCCAGCTGCCCCTGCCAGGGGTGCAACAGCTCATACCGATGCTGGAAATAAAGGGCGAAACGGAAATGAATCATGATAATGCTGGACGAAGCAGCCTGCTCGGAAATGCGGCGGTGCGGGTGAATCTAAACACCATCGGGCGGGTCCAGCCGCGGCTGGGGCTCGGATTTGTCTTCCCGATGAACAGCAACGCGCGGGCGGATGTTCACTGGGGCATTTTCACCAGCCTGGTTTTTGAATATTAAGGGCGAAGGGAAATCCTCGTGAGAATAACCCGCAGAGAATTTCTGATTGTGACCGCAGGCCTGACCGGGGGCTGCAAGACCGCGAACGATGGTAGCCCCGGGGCGGCAAAGCAAGGACGAATAGTGGATGCCGGGCCGGCCAGCGGTTTTGCCAACGATGGGATTTACGCTGGTTTTCGCGACCAGGGATTTTTCGTGATTCGCCGGGGTGACAAACTGCTGGCGCTTGCCGCCATTTGTACGCATCGGAAGTGCAAACTTACGGCCGAAGCGGATCGTTCCTTTTTCTGCAAGTGCCACGGCTCGACGTTCGATCCTGACGGTCGGGTGACCAAGGGACCCGCAAAGCGCGACTTGCCGGCGCTGGCCGCATACACAGACGACAGAGGCCGGTTGCTGGTCTCTGTTCCGGCAAACTGAACGGGCGGTTTCCGTTTTTGACGGCCAGCGCACACGCGATTTTCGGGATTGCGCTCAGGCTGTATTGCAGAAGAAAGTTGAGAGTTGAGAGTTGAGAGGCCAGCGATCGCTGGGCGGTTACTGCGGCGGGTTAGCGAGCGGCCTGCGGACGACGTGGTCGGGGAACTGGTCGAAGCGGGCCGTGGACCAGCGGAGATATTCGACGTGGGCGTCGGCGTAGATGTAGTTGGCGCCAAGGCCGCGGCGGTTGTAGCGGATCCAACCCCGGTTGCCGTAGTTGCCGGTGCCCCACTGTACGAGCGCGGCCTCGCCGCCCCAGGTGTCGTAGTCGTCCTGGTTGACGCTGCCGTAATCCGAGTTGTCGGCGGCGTTCAGGGCTTCAGAATTGCGCTCGGAAAACTGGATGATGTTTCGGTTAGGGAGATTGGCGACGAGGGTGTCAATGGCGAAGCCGCTAAGGACACCTTCGACAGCGTAGCGGGCGGATTTGTGGGTGAAGATGGAATCGAGGAGGTAGCTTTCGATGGTCAGGTGTTCGGCCTGGGCGATGGCTTGTTCCGAGTTGGGCGGCGGGGTCTGGCTCGTGCTGGCGATGCCGCCACTGTACCCCTGGAGGTCGGTGGCCTGGACGCGCGAGCGCGGGGTGCGGTCGGCGGGGCAGAAAGCGGCGTTTCGGTTGTGCAGGTAGGGATAGAAGAAGATGACCCAGGGTTTTTCGGACTGGCTGTTGCCGATACCGCCGCCAGCGCAACCGGCCGGGGTCGAGGGGAGGGTGTCAGTCAGCGTGCCGTCGTCCAGGACCCACTGTTCGTGGTGGTGGAACATGCTGCCGTTGTAATCGTCCATGTAGAGGCGAGCGGCGACGGCGACCTGGCGGAGGTTTGAGTAGCAGGCGGCGCGCTGGCGTTTTTCTTTGGCGCGGGAGAGCGCGGGCAGGAGCATGGCGGCCAGAATTGCGATGATCGCGATGACAACGAGGAGCTCGATGAGTGTGAACGCGGGCGGAGTGTCAGGTTTCGGAGTGGATGCAGGTATTTTCATAGGATTACAGATCGCGGAGAAGGTAGTCAGAGTGACGGAGCGCCACAACTGCTGCGAGGTGCTCGAGGTGATGGGCCGAATGCGTTTGACATTGTGAGGGTGCGCGGTAGGTTACCCGCGTGTTTGCGCGCCTGCCTAAACTGGCTGTAGTTGCAGCGCTGGCCTGTTCGGTGGGCCTGCACTGGGGCTTTTTCCAGTCGGTGGCGTGGGTGGGGATGGTCATTAGCTACTCGCAGGACTCGCCGCTTACGGAAGCGCTGGTGAAGACCTTCGACGGGCAGCATCCTTGTTGCCTCTGCAAAGAGATCGCCAAGGGCAAGCAGTCGGAAAAGAAATCCGAGTCCATCCCGGTGGGGAAGAAATTCGAATTTTTGTATTCGGGCGCGGCGTTCGTTTTTGCCGCGCCATGCCACGGCTGGGAGATACGCTGGCCGGATGATTCGCTTCGTACGCTGGCCCGCACGCCTCCGGTCCCGCCTCCAAGACAACTCCCTGGTTAGTCACTTCTCTGAGCAGCGCACGACGTCTGCGCGGCTCGTCTTCCATTTGTTAACCTGAGGGCTGCCGAGGGCAGCCCTCGCCAGTTTGGAGTTTATGTATGAAGAATTTGATAGTGTTGGTTGTGGCCGGCGCGTGCGCACAGCCGGTGGCAGCGTGTGATCTATGTTCCATTTATGCGGCGACCGAAGCGCAGGGCGGAAGCGGCAAGGGATTTTTTGGGGGCGTGGCCGAACAGTTTAGCCATTTTGGAACGCTTCAGCAGGAGGGGCATAAGGTATCGGGAGAGGGGCAGTATATTGACAGCTCGGTGGCGCAGGTGTTCGCCGGGTACAATTTCAACAACCGTTTGGGTGTGCAGTTGAATCTGCCCGTAATTTACCGGGCGTTCGGGTCGGACACAATGCACGGCACGGAATCTGGTATTGGCGATTTATCATTGGTCGGGACCTTCACCGCTTACCGGAAGCTCACGGAGGATTTCAATTTCAGTTGGGCATTGCTCGGCGGGGTGAAGTTTCCTACAGGAGATTCCTCACGGCTGAACATGCCGGACTCGCAACTTCCCGACGGCATCGGCGGGCACGACCTGGCGTTGGGGTCCGGCTCGTACGACGGGCTCGTGGGCACGGGGGTCTTTGCGCGCTGGAAGAGGATGTTCGCGACCGCGAACGTTCAATACGCGATCCGGAGCGAGGGGGATTTTGAACACCAGTACGCCAACGATCTGACGTGGTTCGGCGGGCCGGGGGCGTATCTTGCCATGAACCATAGCTACACGCTTTCCTTGCAAGCGCTCGTTTCGGGTGAAACCAAGGGGAAAGACACGTTTGGCGGAGTGCACGATGGGGACTCGGCGGAGACGCTCGTGTATCTCGGGCCGCAGGTGAATTTCACGTGGGGGAGCCGATTGAGCGCATTGGTGGGGGTGGATTTGCCCGTGAGCCGGGATAATTCGGGCACGCAGGTAATGCCCGATTACCGGGTACGTGGCGCGGTGACGTGGCGGTTTTGAGGGAGCCTACGGGGCCGGCGTCTAAAGCGTGACCGCGCAATAGACGAGGGCGCTGAGCACCGCCGCGCAGGGCAGCGTGACCAACCACGAAAGCAAAATATTGCGGATCACGGCGAAGTCGGCCTGGCGGGTGGTTAATCCGATGCGGAACAGAGCGCCGACCGAAAGGTGCAGGGTGGACACCGGCAGTCCGAAGAGGCCCGCGGCAATCACCAGGGTGCCTGTCGCCAGATTGGCGGAAAAGCCCTGCCCGTGATTCATGCCTGTAATCTTATGGCTCATCGTCTCGGCCACGCGTCGCGCTCAACATTCTCTATGAACAGCCGAGTTTGGACGAAAGCTCGGTCCATGGTGCTTTCCTGCGATATGCTTCTGGAGACACTTTGTTGTTGTTGGCTCAAGAAGGTGAACAGCGTCAGTTTGCGAACCGGCTTGGTGGGGCCGATTACGTTGGAGCACGGAGCCGTACCTATCGAAAAATCTTTGATTTCATCGAAGCTAAAGAGTTAAATTGGTCCTGGAATGGCCTCGTCCAATGAACCGTGTTAGCCGATTACTGCTGGCGTTGGTGCGGAGAAACCTAGTCAACGCGTAACCAGGAATGAAATGATTATGTCAAAGACAAATCTGGTCAGTGTTAAAACTGTGCAAGTGGGAATGAGCGTCGGTTGTTTGTTCCTGGCTTTGGCGTTGCGCGCTCAAGGCGCACCGCTCACGGCAGGTGAGCCTATATTGCTCCCCGGAACACATGGTGGTTTTGATTTCATCCGCATGGACAATGCCGCTAACCGTTTGTTGCTGGGACACGAGGGCAACAAAACGTTCGATGTCTTTGATCTCAACACCCGCAAGCTGTTGAAAGCCATCCCCACGAGCACGTCACAGGATGCCGCGGTGGACGTGAAGCGCGGCAGCTATTACGTCAGCGGCAATGATCCTGCGCGCATGGTCATTGTGGATTCTGCGAAGCTTGAAGTGACTGGAGAAGTTCCCACGCAGGCAAACACCGATTTGATTGCCTTCAACCCGATGACGGGCTTGGTCTATGAATGCAATGACACCGCGGGCGAGGTGTGGGTAATTGACCCGGCGGTCAAGAAAATCGTTGCGACGATAAAGGTCGACGGCCGCGGCGTGGAAGACCTAGCTTTCGACCCGGAATGCAAATACCTCTATCAGGCGGTGAAGGGAAAGGACAGCATCGCCGTGATTGACCCGGCCAGCAATAAGGTTTTGGCAGCCTGGCCCTGCGCGCCGGACAAAGGGGTGCACGGCATCGCCGTCGTCCCCGAGAGCGACGGCCTGCTCGTGGCCTGTGCCGGAAAGCTGGTGTTGTTCAACCGTTCCTCCGGAAAGGTCACGGCGACTGCGACGACCGGAGCGCGGGTGGATGAAATGACTTACGATCCCGGCTTGCACACCGCTTATTGCGCCAGCCGTCAGGGCAACATTTCGGTCGTGGCGGTTGAATCCCGCAAGTTGACCGCGCTCGGCGACGTGCCAGATGAATCAGGAACCGGCGACATCGTTGTTGACCCCAGGACCCACATTGTCTGGATCGCCTATCACAAGGGTGATCAGTGTTTCGTGCAGCCATTTGCGCCGGCCAAGTAACCAACTATAAAGTTGGCCTTGCACTCGCCGCGGTCCCGATTCGAGGAGTCTGATGCAACGCTTTCTCAAAACCCCGTTTGTCGCGATTCTCATCGTCATCCTGGCAGGAATGGCCGGGGCATGGTCGTGGCACATACGGAAAAACTCAAAATCGTCGTTCCGCGCAGCGGTTGTGAAACGTGGGGACGTGGCGGCGAGCATCAGCGCCAGTGGAACTATTGAACCGGAAGAAGTCGTGGATGTGGGCGCCCAAGTCGCCGGACTCATCAAGTCTTTCGGCACGGACATCGATGGCAAGCCAATCGACTATGGCTCAGTGATCGAGGAGGGGGCCATACTGGCAAGAATTGACGAGTCGGTCTATGCCGCCGATCTCGCCGTGGCAAAGGCGCAAATGGAACAGGACAAGGCCGCTGAATTGAGCGCCGACGCCAATTTGGATCAGATGAGAGCCAGGCTCATCCAGGCCCAGGCGGAGTGGAAACGAGCGCAAGAGTTGGACAACTCCAAATTGCTGGCTCGTGTTGACTTCGACACCGCCCAAGCAAATTACGAAGTAGCCAAGGCTAATGTCGCCGTAGCGGAAGCGGCCGTCGCGCAGGCCAGGGCCGCGACAGTGCAAGCCCAGGCCGGCTTCGATAAGGCACAGCGGAATTTGGATTTCTGCATCATCAAGTCGCCGGTCAAGGGCGTAATCATTGATCGGCGCGTGAATATCGGCCAGACGGTCGTGGCCAGTCTGAACGCACCGAGTCTTTTCCTCATCGCGAAGGACCTGACCAGAATGCAAATCTGGGTAGCGGTGAACGAGGCGGACATCGGACGCATCATTCCGGGTGCACCCGTTACTTTCACCTGCGATGCGTTTCCGGGCAGGGAATTCATGGGCACTGTCGGCAAGGTTCGCCTCAATGCGACGATGACGCAAAACGTTGTCATGTACACCGTCGAAGTGAACACGGAAAACTCTGACAATGTCTTGTTACCCTACCTGACGGCCAATGTGCATTTCGTGACGCGAAAGGAATCGAACGTGCTTTCAGTACCCAACGCGGCATTGCGCTGGGCACCATCTTCGCTGGCGCAAATTTCACCGGATGCTCGCTCGAACAATCAAGATGATCCACCCGGCGATCCTCCTGGTGGGTCCAAATCTTCAAAGCAGAACAAGGGTTCCAAAGAGCGCTTGGGAACTATCTGGTTAAAGGATGGCGAGTTCGTTCGACCGTTGGAGGTGAAACTTGGCGCCTCAGACGGGTCGAACACCGCGGTGGCTGCCGGCGATTTGCAGGAGGGACAGGAGGTGGTAACGGGGGAGACCGCCGACAGTGCCCAAACCGCTACAAAAAATCCATTCCTCCCGCAGATTCGAAGGCGTTAGCCCGGAATACGCCACGAAAACAGGCGGCACGAAGAAGCACAGGGCCATTCGACATGGAACTCATCAGACTGGAAAACGTCCATAAAACCTACTACCGCGGCCAATTGGAAATTCCCGTGCTGCAGGGCGTCTCGCTAACAATCAATCACGGGGAGTTGATTGCGCTGGTAGGCGTGAGCGGTTCAGGCAAAAGCACGCTCATGAACATTCTGGGCTGCCTGGATCGGCCAACTTCCGGTAAATACTTGCTGGATGGGCAGGAAATTTCAGCTCTTTCGGCCGAACAACGCGCGGTGGTGCGAAATACAAAAATTGGCTTCGTTTTCCAAAACTTCAATCTGCTTCCCCGGACCAGCGCATTGCAAAATGTATTGATGCCGCTGAACTATACGGCCAGGCATCTCACGGACAAGGAATGCCGCGAGCGTGCGGAGAACATGTTGCGGCTGGTAGGGTTGAGCGACCGAACGGATCATGATCCTTCGCAGCTTTCCGGGGGGCAGCAGCAGCGCGTGGCGATTGCCCGCTCGCTGATCAACCAGCCGCCGGTGTTGTTTGCAGACGAGCCAACCGGCAATCTGGATTCGCGCACGGCGGAAGATGTGTTGCGGATGTTTCAGAAACTCAATAGGGAGGCGGGGATTACCATCATCATCGTCACCCATGATGAGAACGTTGCCCGGCACACCGAACGGGTCATTCGCATCAAGGATGGAACGATCATTGAGGAAGGTGCGCCGCAGAACATGCTCCGGGAAGAGTCGTCGAAGAAGGTCGGCCCGGTCATAGCGCCCCCCGTCAGGGATGAAACCGGCTGGGATACGCTAAAAGCCGGCTGGCGGATTCTTCGGATGGCCTTGAATGCGTTGCGCCGGAACGTCATGCGCTCGTTGCTGACCTGCCTGGGAATCATCATTGGGATCGCTGCCGTTATTGCCATGATGGAGATTGGACGTGGCTCTTCGCACTCAATTGAACAGACCATCGCCAGCCTCGGTGCCAATGTCATCCAAATGGACCCGAACGATACCGTCGTCGGTGGCGTGAGTTCCGGCGGTGGAGGACGTGTGACTCTTACGCCGGCCGACGCGGATGCCGTGCGCGCCGAATGTGGCGCCGTCAAGTGGGTTGCTCCAAGCGTGGATTGCAGAGCGCAGGCCATTTACGGCAACCTTAACTGGAACCCTGACCGCCTCCTGGGCACTTCGCCCGATTTTTTCGTCATCCGCAAATGGAATCTGGCCGAGGGCGAACTCTTCACCGAAGAGGATGTCCGAGGCCTGGCTCCGGTCTGCGTTATCGGCGAGACCATCGTCCGCCAGCTCTTTAGCAACGAATCACCACTCGGCAAGGAACTCCGTCTCAAGAACGTCGGAATGAAAGTGGTCGGTGTCCTTAGTCGAAAGGGCGCGGACATGAGAGGCCGCGACCAAGATGATATTATCATCGCTCCCTGGACCACCGTGAAGTTTCGCATCACCGGGGTCCGGCAATCGGCACAGCCAGCCGGCAACACGGCCTCGGCAAGCCAGGTCAACACCCTCAACCAGCTTTACCCGAACCAGCAGGTGCAGCTTTATCCCCAACCATCGGCCATCCAGGCCTTTGATATGCCCCAGATGACTCGGTTCGCGGATTTGGACGACGTGTGGATATCCGCTGCCACGGCGCAGGACATTCCGCTTGCCATCCGCCAGATCACCGCCTTGATGCGTGACCGGCATCATATTCAGCCCGACCGGCCTGACGATTTCAGGATTCGTGACCTGACCGAACTTTCGCAGGCACTCGCCTCCACCAGTCACGTGATGACAAACCTGCTGCTGGTTGTCGCGCTGATTTCGCTGGTCGTCGGCGGGGTCGGCATTATGAACATCATGCTCGTATCGGTTACCGAGAGGACGCGGGAGATCGGCTTACGAATGGCAGTCGGGGCGCGGGCAAGGGATATTCTGAGGCAATTCCTTGTCGAAGCGGTGGTGCTTTGTCTAGCTGGGGGTGTCGTCGGCATCTTGCTCGGACGCGGGTCCTCAGTTGCCATCACTGCGCTGCTCCACTGGTCAACAATTCCGTCGCTACCTGCCGTTATTGCCGCTGTTGCGGTGTCCGTAACTGTCGGAATAGTGTTTGGTTATTACCCCGCCTGGAAGGCGTCGCGCCTCGATCCAATTGAGGCGCTTCGGTATGAATAACCGCGTAAACGCCGCCTTCGCGAGTGTTCTTAAAGACGAGGTCGATATGAATCTGAGAGCCGTCTGAAGCCGTTGCCGGATATTCTCTCTCAACATAATGCCATCACGAGGCAACACACTGTGCCCAGGAGCGAGAGTTGAGGCTGTTAGGTAGATTATTGCTCATCAGTATGGAAATTCGGGGCACTTTAATCTGCACGGTACCCAATGCCAAAACGCGACGAATGTTTTCCAAACAGGGCATGCTCGGGATGCGGTTGAAAGCCGACCTTCACCTCCAAGTTCTCCGATTCTCTGAACCTGCTCCCTCTGGGCCTCACGCGCGAATTTGTCGGTCGAGCAAACGGTTCTGAATAGCTTCGGAAATATGTTCGCCCAACCACAATCACCAATGCCCGTCCCAGTTTCGCGGCACAGGATCAGTCGAACCCGCTGCTTAGTCGGGCAATCTCCCATTGATTCTCGATTCCATATTTGGCATACACCGTGCTTAAATTGTTGATTCGCAAAACTTAATGATGACAATGAAAAGCCTGCTTTCGCCGCGAAACCTCTTGTCTCTCATACCCCTCTTGGGCCTGAGCAGCGCGGCTTACGCACAGACCCCCACCCTAACTGTGTCTCCGTCCGTTATCACGAATGACTATGTGGGAAAGATTGTGCTGACGATCTCGAGCTTGACCCCTGGGAAAAAGGTCATCGTGCAGCGCTATTCGGATGTCAATACCAATGAAATTGTGGACGCCCAGGATTGGCTCGTACAAGCTTTCGCGGTGAGTGACGGCACTCTCCCGCTCATAGGCGGGGTCCGCAATATCAATATGCCTGGCGACGAAGATGGTGCGACTAACGGGCAGATCCGGGTTGAACTCTACTATCCGGGTTTGAATGCTGTCTTGGACCACATCGCCGGGCAGTATCTGTTCCAGGTGACAGACCCCCAGGGTGTATTTTCGCCGGTAACCGCAAGTTTCTCAGTTCTGCAGAAGGCTTATCCGCAAGGGGTCAGCGGCACGGTTTACAGCGCCGGCTCCGGTCAACCTCTCGCCAATGCCGCCGTGCTCCTGGTGCAACAGAAGGCCAATGGCGGCACCGGAACTTTCGCCGATGCGAATGGCAACTTCGCCCTGGGATTTGTCCCGGGAAGTTACAGCTTGCTGGCGTTCAAGGATGGATTCGCCGCCGATCAGAGCGTGGGGGTCACGCTGAACTCGAATTCGTTCTCAGCTGTGAACCTGACCAACCCCGTGTCGAGCCAATGGCTCTCCGGCAGTGTCAGCGACAGCGGGTCCGGCAAAGGCCTGCCGGGGATCTTCGTCGAGGGGTCGAGCACGAACAACCTCATGATGATCGGTTTCACCGATACCAACGGCGGGTTCAATCTTCCGGTACCGGCCGGCCAATGGAAGTTGAAAGTTAGCTCGGATGGCGGGCTGGCGCTGGGCGGCTATGTCGGTTTCCAAAACAATTCACTGACTGCATACACCTTCGGCGGCAGCGTGTCTAATTTGAATTTCCAGTTCCCCAAGGGCACCGCCATGGTCTATGGACAGGTCACCGACAACCTTTCCAACGTAGTGAGCGGTTTGGAAATCGACGGCCAGGATGGCAGTTACACTTATGACACTCGCGGCGTGACGATAACCAATGGCACCTATGCCGTAACTCTGTTCGCGGGCAATTGGACGGTCGGTCCCTCGCCCGAGGCCTTGATCGCGAGCGGCTTGCTCGGTCAGTCCACCAACGTCACTATCACCAACGGACAGGCACTCCTGGCCAATCTCCAGGTGCAGCGCCCCACCGCACATCTGCGCGGCCGCGTGGTGGACGGCAACGGCTACCCGGTCGGCAACCAATCGTTGGTCGTGTTCCTCACGAACACCAATGGCGGTCCCCCTTTGGTCAATCTTAACCCGCAAACCCTTGGCGACGGCACGTTCGACGTAGGTGTCTTCGGCGGCCAATGGAACCTTGGCCTGGAATGCACCAGCGCCGCCTCGCGCGGCCTGGTGGTCCCCTACATCATCGTCAATGTTACTGACGGCGTGGACCACAACAACCTCACCTTACTCGCTCCGTTCGTGACTGGATACATCAGCGGAAGTATTCGCGACAATCATGGCAACCCCGTGAGCGCCAACACCTATGCCTCTCTCTCGATCAATGGCACCAATTACACCGCCTGTGGTGGCAACGGCGGCAGCACGTTCTTATTGCCCGTCTTCAACGGAACCTGGAGCGTCGGCATCTCGGGCGACCTGACCTCGCTCGGATACGATAATCCGCCCTACCAGAGCGTCCCAGTCAGCGGCGGCACAAACTTGGTGACGATTATCCTTTATCCCCTCGGTCAAACTCCACCTCGGCTCATCAGCCCTTCTTACGTCAATGGCCAGTTCCAATTCACCTTGAGCGGCGACGTTGGCCAAAGCTACCGGGTTGACACGACGACCAACCTCAACAATCCGGCAAGCTGGGTCTCCCTCCGCACCAATATCGCCTACGGCGGGACTTTCACGTTCACCGACAACAATGCACAATCGATCGCGCCCCGGTATTATCGAGCGGTGCGGATGCCGTAAGCCCAAGTGGTGATTCCGACCTTGGAAGGTTCCGAGAGGAAATTTACCTCCACCGCCGAGGGCGTGATCGTGCCGAAGCCAGCGGCGGTTGCCTGACCTGGGAGACCTCGCTTCTGTTGGTGACGTGTAAGCTGGCCAACTCAACGGCTTCGTCGTATACTGCGGCGCAACGAGAATTCCCAGGTCGTGCTCCTGTCGCAATTTTCATTTTTACCTGTATTCACTGCCGTCTCTAAGAATCGAAAACTGGAGCGTGATCGATCCTTCTGTTTTCCGCAGAGACTCAACAGGCTAAAGCCGAACTGCTTTAGGAATTCCTGTCGAAGAACCCCAAGGCGATTCCTAATTATCCTCATCCAGCACTTGGCGCAGGATGGTCAGCAGGGTCGCCGTCGCGTACGGTTTTTTCAGAAAGCGCTGAACTTCTAAGCTGCCCGCTTGCGTCAGCGCGGCTTCTGACCCGAGCCCGCTTATCCCGATGATCTTAATCTTTGGATCAATTTCTCGCAGCGCCTGAATCGATGTCGGCCCATCCATTACCGGCATCATCATGTCTGTAATCACGGCCCGAATTTCTCCCTGGTGTCGTTTGTAGATGGCCACTGCCTCCGCGCCGTTCTCGGCCATTAAAACCCGGTAATTGAAAGCTTCCAGGCTTTCACGCGTGATCTCCAGGATGGCGATCTCATCGTCCACCACAAGTATTCGCTCTCCGCGCCCCATCGGCGGCGGCGCTGCCTTTTCCTTTGTTTCCGGCAGGTTACCCGCTGGAGCCACCGGCAGGTAAACTTTAAAGGTCGTACCTTTGCCAACCTCGCTCGAGACCTCCACGAAACCGCCATGGCTGCGGGCGATTCCTACTACGGTGGACAGCCCCAGACCCGTGCCTTTACCTTCGCTTTTCGTGGTAAAAAAAGGTTCAAAAACCTTCGCCAGCACCTCTGGTGCCATCCCACAACCCGTGTCCGAAACCGACATTGCGACATAATTGCCGGAAACAGGCTTCGCCTCTCCCCTAATCATATGCTGATCGAGGACTACCTGCTTTGCCTCAAGTTCGAGGTTTCCGCCCTCAGGCATCGCATCACGCGCATTGACACAAAGGTTCAACAGAACTTGGTGAAGTTGGGTCGCATTGCCAAGGATCGGAGGAAGGTCCGGCGCCATTTTCAGCTGGATTCGAACCGAACGTGGAAAGGTATCCTTTGCCAGGCGGGCCATTTCTGCAACCAGAGTTTTGACTTGAAGTACACCCGCCTGCCCGCTCACTCCGCGAGCAAACGAAAGGATTTGCCTCACCATCTCCGAGCCTCGTTGCGCGCAAGCCCTCACCGTCACCAGCATTTTTTTCCGGTCCTCGCTGGGCACTTCCTCGCCGAGCAACTCGACCGACATGAGAATGGGCGCCAGAATATTGTTAAGATCGTGCGCAATGCCACCAGCGAGAGCGCCGAGGCTCTCCATCCGCTGCGCGCGCAGGAATTGGGCTTCAAGCTGCTTGCGTTCGGTGACATCGGTGTTGATGATCAGTCTGGCAGACGCTTTCCCCTCGTTGTCACGGACCAGCGTCCATCGGCTTTCCACAACCACTGGCGTGCCGTCGCGCCGCACCTGGCTCAATTCGCCCAGCCACTCGCCTCGTTCGCTGACGGTTTTGATGGCCTCCCTCACCTTCGGCGAATCTCCGTTGGAGAGGAGCCTGGCAGCATTTTGGCCGATGACTTCTGTCGCGGGCCAACCGTAGATCCGCTCGGCGCTTCCATTCCAGAACGTGATTCGCTCCTCCAGGTCGCAGACCATGATTGCATCCTGCGCCTTATCGAGTAGCGCAGCCTGCTCGCGCAGTCGGATTTCTGCTTGTTTCATCTTCGCGCGCTCCTCGGCCCCCTCCAGCGCGTGGCGAATTGCCGGTGCTAGCCGCTGCGGCCGCTGCTTCAATACGTAATCAGTCGCCCCCTGCTTGAGGCTTTCAATCGCGAACTCCTCTCCGATCGTTCCCGAAAAGAGGATGAACGGCACATCCGGAAGGAATTCCCGTGCGAGCGCCAACGCGCTCAACCCGTCGAATTCCGGAAGCTTATAATCGGAGAGGATAACGTCCACCGCCGTGCCGAGAGCGGCCTGAAACTCGGCCGCCGTCTGCACATGCTTGATCTCGCATGCGAAGCCCCCATCCTCGAGCCACCCGCCGACCAACTCCCGGTCGAGAGGGTCGTCTTCCAGATGCAGGATGCGCAGAATTCCGTCTCTCATCGGATTATCAGCTTGTTCATGACTGCTTACTGCCGCAGCCTGGTGGGGGTTCGTTGATCAGCGCCCAGAACACCCCAAGTTGCTTTACCGATTCCACAAATTCCAGAAACTTCACAGGCTTGACCACATACGCGTTCACCCCCAGGTCGTAACTGCGAACCAGGTCTCGCTCTTCGCGCGACGACGTCATCATCACGACGGGAATCCGTTTGAGTTCGGGATCCTCCTTGATCTGGCGCAGCACCTCCATCCCGTCCACTTTGGGCATCTTCAGGTCCAGCAGCACCAGAACGGGCTGGCCGTCGGTATTGGCGGCGAATTGGCCCCGGCGATACAAGTAGTCCAGCGCCTCGGCACCATCGTGCGCTACCACGACATCGTTTGCTAGGTGATGCTCCGCAAGGGCCTCCAAGGCCAGTTCGACGTCCTTCTCGCTGTCTTCGACCAGGAGTATGCGTTTCACGTCAGCCATAAACATTCATCCTTTCTGTGACTTGGTCAATGTGAAGTAAAAGGTTGCCCCGGCGTTGACCGCGGCCTCTGCCCAGATACGGCCACCGTGCCGGTTAATGACGCGGCGCGCGTTCGCCAGGCCTACGCCCGTGCCCTCAAATTCCTCCGCCCGATGCAGGCGCTGAAAGACACCGAAGAGCTTGTCAAAGTAGTTCGTGTCGAACCCGGCGCCATTGTCGCGCACGAAAATCACCACTTCGCCGTTCACCTCGCTGGCCACACCGGTTTGAATCTGCGCAGGGTCACGTCCCCGGGTGTACTTGACGGCGTTGGACAAAAGGTTAACGAGCACCTGCTTCAACAACGCCGGATCGCCTTGCACCTGCGGTAACGGACCGTGCTTCCAGAGGATCTTCCGGCCGCCGGTTTCCGGTTGTAGCCCGTCGGCCGTTTCTTGGACGAGTTTCTGCAGGTCAACCGACGATTGCCGCACCTCCACACGTCCCATGCGGCAAAACGCGAGAAGATTGTCAATGAGGTCACCCATTTGGGTGACGGACTCGGAGGCTACCCTCAAGTAGCGCCGGCACTTTTCATTCAGGGTGTCGCCGGCGTGCTTGGCCAGGAGCTCTACATAACCCTGGACATGCCGGAGCGGCGCGCGCAGGTCGTGCGACACGGAGTAGGAAAAGGCCTCCAGCTCCTTGTTCGCTTCTTCAAGTTGCGCCGTGCGTTCGTGGACGCGCCGTTCCAAGTCCTGGTTTAGCTTTTGAATTTCGTCCTGGGCCGACTTGCGCTCTGTGATATCGCGCGTGACCTTGGAGAAGCCCCGCAGTTGTCCGCTCTCATCTCGCAAGGCCGTCAGCACGGTGTCTGCCCAGAAACGCGTCCCATCCTTGCGCACGCGCCAGCCTTCTTCTTCAAAGCGGCCCTCGGCAATAGTAACCGCTAGTATCCGCTCGCATTCGCCAGGCGCAACCTCGTCGCCGCCATGAAAGCGGGAGAAATGCTGGCCGAGGATTTCGTCCGTCCGATAACCGTGGATTCGTTCGGCGCCTGCATTCCAACTGACCACGCATCCTGCAGGATCCAGCATGACAAAGGCATAGTCTTTTACCGTGGCCATCATCAAGCGGAACCGTTCTTCGCTTTGTCCCAAAGCCTGGTTTTGCTCCTGGATTTGAGTGAGCATTTGGTTGAATGCATCTGTCAGCAGCCCCACTTCATCGCGGCCCTGTTTTGCGGCCCTGACTGAATAATCCCGGCGTTGCGAGATCGCTTTGGCGGTCTCGGCCAGGCTCAGAATCGGTTGCGAAATTTGCTTTTGCAGCGTCTGGGAAAGGAAGTAGGCCACGAGAGCAGAAACGACAACCACCGCGGCGGCGATAGTAGCATACAGTCGGAACCGCTCATAGATGGCCCCCCTGTCGGCTTTCAGGTAGAGCGTTCCCAGACGCTTGTTGCCACCCTGGACGACCGGCTGAAAGTCGGCCAGGTATGCTGCCTCGAACCGAAAACCGTCGTTTGCCGGCGCGGCCGGAAAGGAATGAGCCGGCAGGTGCGCTGGATATTGTGCGAAGAGTCTTCCGTTCTTGTCGTAGAGCGCCGCAGAAACGATGTGCGGCTCGACCTTGAGCGAATCGAGGATATCCCTTGCGTCGTCACGGTTTTCGAACGCCAGTGCGGCGGTGCTGTTTTGTGCGATAACTCCTCCCAGTGTGGAGAGATGCCTGGCGGTGGTTTGTCGGAAAGTGAAGAACTCGTAGGCGAAAAATGCCGAGCATGTCAGCAATAATACCACTCCGCTCGTGATGAGGGTAATCGCCATCAATTTGCGTTTGATAGGTAGGTCTTTGAGTGACATGGGCTACCTCTTTTCAGAGCTGACAATCTCGGCCGGCTTAAGGAGCTTCGAACTTAGGGTCAAATCGGCAGCTTTGGCGGCATCTCGGTTGATTTTCAGGCGGGTCTTGTTCTTTTCAGTGACCAGCCCGATCATACCTCCGGCTTGAGCAAAGCCATCGGTGTCGCCGACGGTGAGAATGTTTCGGCCTTTCAAGCTCGAAAGAATCTGCTCCAGCTGGGCCGCCTCAGACCTGCTGATGAAAAGAACGTGGCAAGCCTTGATTTCCTCCACACGACCGAAGCGCTGGATTACCATCGGGCGGTTGTTCACTTTTTCACCGCGCACGGTCTCGTCCAAAAAGGCGCCGAACGGGTCCGCGCCCAGAACGCCAATAACCAGGGGCGTTTGCCCTCCAGGAAAGGCCTGGGGCGGCCAATCGACAAACTGGGCAAAGTTATAGAGGAACGCGGCTTTGATTTGGTACTCCTTCGACGGCACAGAGGCGGCCGTTTGCGCAAAGGGTTTCGGCCCGGCCAACAGGAGCACGCCGAGTAAAATGAGCCAGACACAGGACGACCCCGTCCGGACTCGGTTGGCTTTCCAATGGTTCGCTGGAGTTAAAACCGGCATGTGATCTCCCCGTAGATACTGCGCGGAATTTCCTGGCGCATCGCTGCCGGGCCGAACTCCGCATGCTGAGGGTCCCAGAGGTTCTGTCCGACGACGGAGAATTCGAGCTTCTTGAATTGCCACGCCAGGCGCAGGTCGAACGTGAAGTAACTTGGCACATTCGGGTTGGGAAGCGTATCGACGTAACGCGCCACAGCATCGAATTGGAAGTGGTAGGGCAGATCCACGATCGACTGCAGCGAGAACTGGTTTTGGGGATCGTCGCCTTCGCCGAGAGCTTGATTGAGGTCGGTGTGACCGGGCCGCTGCCAGATATGTTCGTGGAGGTAGGTGTAGCCACCGCGCAACCGCCACCACTCCGTTACCCGAAAGTCGCCGGATAATTCCACGCCCCACGATTCCCCGCGCAGGCCATTTTCGAATTCGAACGTTGTCGGCCCGGTCTGCTCCAAGCTGCGAAGGTCATCGTATTGGTTGAAAAACGTGGCTAAAGAAACTGAGAGCCTTTCGACCGGACGGACGCGGTAACCAAGTTCATAGGCAATGACTTTTTCGGAATCGAAATTGGGTCCGCCGGCCAATACCGGAGTGCCGGGCGCAACCGGCGGAGGAGGCACGAAAAAATCTGTGTCGATGCGGCTGGGCGAGCGCACTGCGCGGGAAATCGCCCCCCAAATCGTCTCGCGCGCATCCGGTGTCCAGGCAATCCGGCCGCTTGGCTGAACTTCGACGCCTGAGAAGTCGTTGTGTTCAATCTTGATTCCTGCGGTGAATTTCAGTCGCTCGGGCACCAGCGTGATTTCATCCTGTAAAAATCCGCTGAAGAGTTGCAAGTTCACGTTAGGCGGGAGAAAAGCAAGCGCGGGGCTATTCTTCACTTGATCCTGCATCAGCCGGTAACCTGCGCCCCACACGATGCTTTGCCGTTCACCCACTGGGAAGCGATGTTGAAAGTCGAAATCATAAGTCTTGAGATCTTCGGAAAAGGTGGCAGGAATTCGCCGCCAGGTGCGATCAAAATACATTTGGACCTGTAAATCCGATTCGGAGGAGAAGGTGTGCGTCCAGCGGCCCAAGACGTTTTGCCCGTCCAGTGCCGTATCGGTGGGCTGGTTTTGCTCGTGTCCGCCATAAGCATCGCCTTGCAACGTGAGCGTATTCTGATCAGATGGGTACCAATCCATGCGGAACCCGCCTTGGGTCATGTCCGAGCGGTCTGTGGCGTCCTGCCCATTTGGAAACACCGTGCTGTTGCGATCAAAACGCTGGCCATAGACACGATAGTAAAGATTCGTGCCGACACTGCCGCCGTACCGAGCAGCGCCAAAATCCTGCAGCAAGGAACCGCCCGCCCCCGAAAGGTATGATCCCTGGGTATCTTTGGCGCTTTTGGTGACAATGTTGATGACGCCGTTGACCGCGTTGGCGCCCCAGAGCGTTCCGCCCGGCCCGCTGACGACTTCGATGCGGTCAAGGTCTTCGAGGAGGACGTTTTGAACGTCCCAAAAAACTCCCGCGTACAGCGGGGTGTAAACCGTGCGGCCATCAATCATCACCAGAAGCTTGTTAGCAATGGTGTTGTTGAAACCGCGCCCGCTGATCGCCCAATCGTGGGAATTCACCTGTGCGACATCAAGACTTGGAGCCAGCCGCAAAGCTTCCGGAAGACTGGTCGCGCCGGAGCGGCGAACGTCGTCCCCTGTGATCACCTGGACTGCGGACGCTGTATCAAACAGCCTCTCCGGGCTTCTGGAAACCGAAGTCACCTCAATGTTCATCAGCTCCTCTAAGCTCAATTTCTTGAGCGCGCTGGGAGAGGAATTGGTGTCTGATGTTTGAGCGAAGGCAGAGTTCGAGAGAATGGCGAGGGCAAAGGCGATGGAGTTTATGAACGCCAGCCCGAGCCCAAAGCCATGGCAAGTCTTGTGCTCCTGTGATGCCTTCATGGCCGCGTAAACAGCAGCTTTTGTGCCGAAGCGGGGAGGTGGTATAGGAGTGTGTTGTTACGTTTAGTGTTCATCTGTCCATCACGCACCTTCCGGCGCGAGGTCTTGTTTCTATCACGGACACAAAGAGCGGCGATTCTTCAAAAGTCGTTCGCCTCACTACAGTTCTCTCTTATATCCGTACGTCCGACAAATTGGACATCGCGAAACTCGATCCTCGAAAAACCCATTGATTTTTGCAATGCAGAAGATCACCCTCGCTCGTGTATGGGACGGATTCTTGTCATTGATGACGAAGCGCAGCTTCGGCAGGTGCTTGAGCGCATGCTCAAAGGTGCCGGTCATGAAGTGATCGTGGCTGGGAACGGTGACGAGGGGCTGAAGGAGTTCCAAAGAACTGCGCCGGATCTGGTTATTACCGACATCTTCATGCCGGAGCGGGACGGCTTTGAAACGATCATTCATCTTCGCAAACTAAATCCCAAGATTCCCGTCATTGCGATTTCGGGAAAGCCTGCGGGTCGAGTGATGCTCTCCGTCGCGGAGAAACTAGGCACAACGGCCGTCTTGGAGAAGCCTTTTACGCTCGAACAATTGCTGGCCGCTGTCGGCAAGGCGTTATGAACAGCCGGAGAGGAGAGAACGCTCGCTACGGAGTTTTCCATGAGAGCGTGCGGCCGCGTGGTGGCTGACGCGCCAGTCGATTTCGTGTATCTTTCCAGTTCGTGGAGATCAGGTTTTTGGTCACCTGAGGGCATGATGTGCGGGGCGGTGTCAACAACAGCCACGCACTGGACCAATTGCCGGAAGTGGGTGACTGGAGTGTCGCTTCATTTGCAGGGCCTGACGGTTCGGGTTTGACGCGATTTATTGTTGTAATTACTCTTGGCTTCTGGTGACACCTGAGCAAGAGCGCAAGCTTCTGCGCGACGTTCAATCCTTGCGGGACACGCTGATCGCGCACACCGGATTGCTGGCAGCCTACGTGACGCAGCAGGCCGCGCTGATGGCCTCGATTCAAACCGCACTCCACACAGCGGCAGGGATTCTGGAAAAGCTTGGAGAGGACCGGGCGGATGTTGTCAAGGAGCAGTGTGAGGTTCACGCGATTGCTTTGGACGCTGCGCAAGCAGCGCTTGAATCAGCCCTAAAACTCTTAAGAGAGAGCGGGAGTGCCAATCCACTCGCAAAGGAAGATTTGGCGCGGAACTGAGGGTACGGTTCTGTCGCCTGCGCCTCCGCGTGCAGTCTCGCAAGTGGAGCCGTTTCCTTGCGCGGAGGTTTCAAATTGACCAGCAAGATGATCGACGATGTATTGTGCGCGGAACTGGAGATTTGGCATCGAAAGGCTTGAGAGAGCGTTGCTGCAGAGGTGTCCAAACTTGGGCAAAACCACATTCCGCGCTACCGGTGGGGCTTACTACCGAGTCTTGCCAGCCTCACCATCCGCCTCGCTCCTGGGAAGTAGCCGCCTCAGTTCCGCCAGGAGTTGGGTAGGGCTTACCGGCTTGATGAGGAAAGCCGCTGCGCCCGACAACTTGCATTCCTGTTGAGTCGTGGAGTCGTCGTGCACAGTAACGATGATGACGGGAATGGCGTTAGTGGCCTCCGTTTCCTTGAGCTGCCTCAGCGTGATCAACCCGCCCATCTCCGGCATCAATACGTCCATGATGATCAACTCCGGCAATTCGCGTCTCGCCATCTCGATTGCCTCGCGCCCGTTCTTGGCGCTGATCATTTTGTATCCGGCGCGTTCAAGATGATGTTCCATCAACGGGTGCATCACCGGATCGTCATCAACCACTAGAACCGTATGTGGCATAGCTCAGCTTTGGGTTCCTCGTAGATGGTCGCAAATCCCGGTTCCTCGTTCAAGCCCCCATTCCGCGAGCCGGGCAGCAGGGGTTCGAGAACAGGCCATTTCGCCAACCCGACGATAACGAGGGTCGTGTCACCGTGGGTGGCATTCACTTCCACCTTGACCGGATAAGCCTCGATACCGTTAACCGCCGCCGAGCAGGTTTTGGCCCAAAATCAGTCAATTTATATTCGAGCGGGATCTAAAGCGTAACCTGGTTGTTGGCGCAGAACCCCACAGCCCCGAGTCTAGGGGTCAGCCCCTTGCTGCTGGTGAAGTCCCGCCGGGAGTGTCGGTACTACCCAACAACTGACACAGCCTAATCGATGAGGCGCTTCATGCCACGCGAGTTTATTCTCGCCGCGAATAAGGGGATGAACTTCAGAAGTGGTTGACCATGAGTGCTGCGGGGCAAGCTGTCCCCGCAAAGCGCGGCCATTATTCTCACTTTGGTATCTTGCCGCCCCGTGGAGTTTCAGAGACCACTGATGTTGGAGGCTAGAACTGAAGTTTGGAGCGGGTGAAGGGAGTCGAACCCTCATATCGGGTTGCCAGCACATATCACATATGGCAATTAGAGCGTTGTGAAAACCCTGACTGAGCACCTCTGGTTCGAACTTCCAAACCGCCGTGGGTTCGTTAACATCACTCAAACGGTTGAGGACCTCGTGCGCAAGAGTGGCGTCCAAGAGGGGCTTTGTTTGGTAAATGCCATGCATATTACTGCGTCGGTCTTCATAAATGATGCGGAGGACGGGCTCTTGCA
>Ga0210409_10000375_pt1 | contig 80020 bp, 67 predicted proteins | sample IncBWH17MmetaG_FD_161649 | JGI IMG/M metagenome (GOLD analysis project Ga0210409, IMG submission 161649) | Forest soil microbial communities from Barre Woods Harvard Forest LTER site, Petersham, Massachusetts, United States - Inc-BW-H-17-M | ecosystem: Environmental > Terrestrial > Soil >... | reverse complement strand
GATCCGCACCACTTTGACCGAACCCGCAGCGAGGCCTTTGCCAAGGCCGACGTGATCGTGATCGTGGGCACGCCGTTTGATTTCCGGATGGGCTACGGCAAGCGCATCTCGGCGCCAGCGCTGGTGCAGATCGACATGGACTACCGCACGGTGGGCAAGAACCGGGACGTGACGCTGGGGATCGTGGGCGATCCGGGGGCGGTGCTGGGGGCGGTGCTGCAGGCGGCCAACTCGCGCATCAAGAACGACAAGCGGCAGGCGCGCCGGGCCTGGATGAAACAGCTTTCGGCGGCCGAAGATCAAGCCACCGAGAAGCTGATGCCGCTTTTCAAGTCGGACAGCCGCCCGATCCACCCGTACCGGGTGGCCTGGGAGCTGAACGAGTTTCTGGGCGAGGACACCATTTACATCGGCGACGGCGGTGACGTCGTCACGATCTCGGCGCAGGCGGTGCGCCCGCGCGGGCCGGGCCAGTGGATGGATCCGGGGGCGCTGGGTTCGCTGGGGGTGGGGACCGGCTTTGCGCTGGCGGCCAAGCTGGTGCATCCGCACAAGGAGGTGCTGTGCTACTACGGGGACGGCTCCTTCGGCATGACGGCCTTCGACATGGAGACGGCCAACCGGTTCGGGGCGCCGTACATCGCGGTGATCGGCAACAACTCGGCGATGAACCAGATCCGCTACGGACAGCTGGCCAAGTACGGGGAAAGCCGCGGCAACGTGGGCAATTTGCTGGGCGATGTGCCCTTTGGCAAGTTTGCCGAGATGCTGGGCGGTTACGGCGAGGAGGTGCGCGAGCCGGCGCAGATTGCCCCGGCCTTGCAGCGTGCGCGCGAGTCGGTGGCCAAGTCGGGCCGCAGCGCAGTGATCAACATCTGGGTCGATCCGCGCGAGTACGCGCCGGGCACCAAAGCACAGACCATGTACAAGTGAATGGGGGTGAGGGTGGCGAATAGAGGGCAGATTTAATGACCAAGGCATTAGACGGCGTTCGGATCCTGGACTTCACCCACGTGCAGTCGGGGCCGACCTGCACGCAGCTTCTGGCCTGGATGGGGGCCGAGGTGATCAAGGTGGAGCGGCCCGGCGAAGGCGACCCCACGCGGGGGCAGCTGCGCGACATTCCGGAAGTGGATTCGCTGTACTTCACGATGCTGAACCACAACAAGCGCTCCATCACGATCGACGGCAAAAAGCCCGACGGCAAGCAGCTGCTGGAGCGCCTGGTCAAGCACTGCGACGTGCTGGTGGAGAACTTCGCCCCGGGCGCGCTGGACCGGATGGGCTTCAGCTGGGAGCGCATCCAGCAGCTCAATGCGCGCATGATCCTGGCCTCGGTCAAAGGGTTTGGGCCGGGGCCGTACCAGGACTGCAAGGTCTACGAGAACGTGGCCCAGTGCGCGGGCGGATCGGCGTCGACCACCGGCTTTGGCGACGGCCCGCCCCTGGTGACGGGGGCGCAGATCGGCGACAGCGGCACGGGGCTGCATCTGGCGCTGGGGATCGTGGCGGCGCTGTACCAGCGCGACCGCACCGGCCGCGGCCAGAAGGTGCTGGCGGCGATGCAGGACGGGGTGCTGAATCTATGCCGGGTCAAGCTGCGCGACCAGCAGCGGTTGGCCCGCACCGGGGTGATGCAGGAGTATCCGCAGTATCCGAACGGTCAGTTCGGCTCGGCGGTGCCGCGGGCGGGCAATGCCTCAGGGGGCGGCCAGCCGGGCTGGATCCTGAAGTGCAAGGGCTGGGAGACGGACCCGAACGCCTATATCTACTTCATCACGCAGGCGGCGGTGTGGGAGCCGATCTGCCGCATCATCGGCAAGCCCGAGTGGATCACCGATCCGAACTACGCCACGCTGCCCGCGCGGCTGCCACAGCTGAAGCACATTTTCGCCACGATCGAGCAGTGGACGCAGACCAAGACCAAGTTCGAGGCGATGGAGATCCTGAACCAGTACGACATTCCGTGCGGGCCGATCCTGTCGATGGAGGAGATCGCGGCGGAGCCGTCGCTGCGCGCCACCGGCACCGTGGTGGAGGTCGATCACCCCACGCGCGGCAAGTACCTGACCGTGGGCAATCCGATCAAGATGTCCGACAGTCCCAGCGATGTCACCCGTTCGCCGCTGCTGGGCGAGCACACCGACGAGATCCTGGCCGAGCTCGGCTACAGCAAGGACCAGATCACGGCCCTGCGCGAAGCGCGCGCCATCTAGCCCCGTTGCCCGATACCTTGCCCACGCTCGCGGCCTCCTTCGCCGAGGCTTCGGAGGCCGAAGCCTCGGCGAGGGCGGCCGGTCCCTGGAATCCCGGCGTCAAGTCCCGCCTGCCCGGGCGGTTGCTGCCGCTGTCGACGATCTTTCGTCCCGAGAACGTCTTTGCAGGGGTCGAGCGAGTCAAAGAGCTCCGGGACCTGACCGGCCTGGATTTCAGCGAACTGGTCAGCTTCCGACCCGAGCGCCTCGCGCTGCACGAACTGCTGATCCGCGTCACCGCCGACCTGTCGGTCTCGGATGGATCACGCTACGAGGATCTCGGCATCAATTTCCGCTCGATCACCTCGACGATCCTGGCGCGCTATCTCGAACCGGAGATGGGGCGGATCGCCGCCACCTATGCGCAGTCCCGCCAGGCCCTGGGCGAGGTCGTCTCGCAGGCGTTGGCCGGCGCGATCGATCCGGGCAGCGGCCCGACTGGCGCAACCCGCCGTGCGGGCCTGCTGTCGATGTTTGCACGGCGCTCGGAGCGGCGCGCCGGCGTCAGCCTGGAAGACGACGGGACGTCCACCCTTCGCCTGGCCGATCAATGGGAAAAGAAGGCGATCGAGGCCGAGGCGGCCGCCGGCGTTGAGCGCGGCGCCGACGGCCCCGGCGCGGCTGCATTCCGGGCCCTGGCCAGGACCTTCCGCGCGCTGTACGGCCGGGTCGGCAACTGGCGAGCCGCGCGCGAGCTGGTCGGCTCGGTTGCGGTCGACCTCGCCTGCAACGAGTTCTGCGCCGCGCAGATCGGCCGGCTCGTCGATCAGCAGGTGCGCGAAGCGGCGCGGCGCGAAGGCTATCGACTGCTGCCGCATTGCGACCCTGCCGTGGTGATGAACACCAAAGGACCGTCCGCCTCCGGAAAGAGCACGCTGCGCCCGCTGCAGCACGTGCTGGCGGACCGGATCGGCGTCGACTGGAGCGATTTCGCGCTGATCAGTCCCGATATCTGGCGCAAGCAGCTGCTCGACTATGCCTCGCTGGGGCCGGATCACCGCTATGGCGGCATGCTGACCAGCGAAGAGCTGGCCATCATCGATCGCAAGCTGGACCGCTACGTGGAGCGCAAGGCCGAGCAGGGACGCACGTCGCACCTGCTGATGGACCGGTTCCGCTTCGGAAGTTTTGTGTTCCAGTCCGAACGCAACGCCGACCAGCTGCTCAGCCGCTTCGGGCAGACGATCTATTTCTTCTTCATGATCACGCCGCCGGATGCGCTGGTCGAGCGCGCCTGGACGCGCGGGCTGGAATACGGCCGCTACAAGGCGGTCGACGACATCCTGGCTCACAGCATCGAGGCGTATGCGGGCATGCCGCACCTGTTCCTGACCTGGGCGCGCCGCACCGACAAGATGATCCACTTCGAGTTCCTCGACAACAGCGTTGCGCAGGGACAGGCGCCTCGCACCGTCGCGTTCGGATGGAACAGCCAGGTGTTCGTGCTGGACGCCAAGGGCATGATGGACGTGGTTCGATTCCGCAAGGTCAACGTCGAGGCAACCTCTCCGGCGGAACTGTTCAGCGACAGCGGCGAGCAGGCACTGAAGCCGGAGCTGAACACCGATTTCCTGCTTCAATGCGTGCGGCAACTACACCAGGTCAACTTTGCCGACCAGGCAACCGGGCGCATCTATCTGCGGATCGAGGAGGGACGACCGGTCTGGGTCGACAGCGAGGCGCTGAGTGCCGCCGTGTCCGACCCGCACACGCGCGCCGGGGTTCTCGCGGTCGCCCCGGGCGTGCTGGACCGCGCCGCCGCGCCCCGGCAGGCGCCGTTGCACGTGGCTGACGTGCTGTCGCCGGAGCGCATCTGCACGCTGGGAAGCTGGGGCCAACGGGCAAAATGAGCCAGCATTGCCTTCGTGCTCACATGCGCGACCGCTCACATTCGCTGGGGGAGCGCGGACACACGCTATGAGACAGATCGAGTACGGGTCAGGCGGCGGCCCCGATTCGATGCGGATCGTCGAAGTCGAACGGCCCAGCCCGGGGCCCGGCCAGATCCTGATCGAAGTGCATTACGCGGGCGTCAACGGACCGGATCTGGCGCAGCGCCAAGGGCATTATCCGCCGCCCCCGGGCGCATCGCCCGTGCTCGGACTGGAAGCGGCCGGCCGCGTGGCCGAGCTCGGCCCCGGCGCCAGCGAATGGAAAGTCGGCGACGAGGTGACCGCACTGTTGCCCGGCGGGGGCTATGCCGACTACTGCGTGACGAGCGAACGGCACGCGCTGCCGATACCCGCCGGCCTGACGCTGGCCGAGGCGGCCGGACTTCCTGAGACCTGGTTTACGGTGTGGGCCAACCTGATCGAGGTCGCGCACCTGAAAGCGGGCGAGCGCGTGCTGATCCACGGCGGAAGCGGCGGAATCGGCCTGTCCGCGATCGGCCTTGCGCGGCTGGTCGGAGCGCACCCGTTCGTGACTGTGGGCAACGCGCACAAGGCGCAGTTCTGCCTGGATTTTGGCGCGGAATTCGCGATCGATTACCGGCAGGAGGATTTCGTCGCGCGCGTTCGGCAGATCACCGATCAGGAAGGCGTCGATGTGGTCCTCGATGTCGTCGGCGGCGGGTACCTTCAGAAGAACGTCAGCGTTCTGAAACGCGATGGCCGGCTGGTGCAGATCGCGTTTCTGCAGGGAAGCAAAGTCGAATTCGATTTCATGCCGGTGATGATCAAGCGCTTGACCGTTACCGGGTCGACGACGCGGCGCCGCAGCGTCGATGAAAAAGCCCGCATTCGCGACGCTTTGCTGCGTGAAGTCTGGCCGGCCTTCGCGAGCGGGCGGCTCAGGAGCCACCTGTTCGGGGTCTACCCGCTCGAAAAGGTCAGCGAAGCGCATCGACTCATGGAAGGCGGCCTGCACATCGGCAAGCTGGTGCTGCAATTGCGGGAGTGACCGCCGTGGCGAGGATCTGCGTATTCGGAGCCGGGGCGATCGGCGGCTTCGTCGGGGTGCTGCTGGCGCGTGCCGGCCATGACGTCAGCTTCGTGGCGCGTGGCCCGCACCTGGCCGCGATGCGCGCCGGCGGCGCGCGACTGCTGATCGACGGCCAGGAACTGGTGGCCCGGGTGCGCTGCACCGACGATGCGCGCGAGCTCGGTCCCCAGGATTACGTGCTGATCACGTTGAAGGCGCACTCGGTGCCGGCCGCCGTCGATTCGATCATTCCATTGCTGGCGGCGGAAACGGCGATCGTCACCGCGGTCAACGGCATTCCGTACTGGTACTTCTACCGGCAGGGCAGCGCGCTGGACGGCGCCACGCTCGAAAGCATCGACCCCGGTGGGCGCCAGATGCAGTTGCTCGGGCCGCAGCGAGCGATCGGGTGCGTGTTGAACCCGGCCGCGGACCTGATTGCGCCAGGCGTGATCCGTCACGTGCACGGCCGCAAGTTTCCGATCGGGGAACCCGATGGCCAGCGCACCCCGCGCATCGAGCGGCTGCACCAGGCGATGCAGGATGCCGGGCTGGAGGCGCCGATCCGCGCCGACATCCGGGACGAAATCTGGCTGAAGCTTTGGGGCAATCTGTGCCTGAGTCCGATCAGCGCCCTCACCCACGCGACGCTGGATGTCGTGACGACCGATCCGGGCACGCGCGCCGTGTGCCGCGCGATGATGCTGGAAGCGCAGGCCGTGGCCGAACGCATCGGAGTCAAGCTGCGGGTCGACGCCGACCGTCGCCTGGACGGCGCCTTGGCGATCGGCTCTCACAAGATCTCGATGCTGGTGGATCTGGAGACCGGCCGGCCGATGGAGATCGATCCGATCGTCACCGTCGTGCAGGAAATTGCTGGGCGCCTGTCCATTTCGACGCCGACGATCGATATCGTGGCTGCGCTGATCCGACTGCGGCAGAAGACCGCCGAAGCGCGTCCGGTGTTGTCCTAGATCCACTCACCGGGATTGCGCGGTATCTGAAATACCAGATACCCGTTGACACTTGTGCATTGCACCATTACTCTGCCGGAGTCGACAAGGAGTCAGCGGGGGTCCAAATGGATGGAATCGCAACCTACATTGTCGCCGCCCTGGCCCTGATCGGGGCGGGTTGCGCGGCCACCGTGCTGTCTGTGTACCTGTATCCGCTCTCGATGCGGATGCGCGGCCAGGACCACGGCCGCTTTGCCGGGCTGAGCTCGCCTTACGGTGTCGATCTGACGCGGCCCGAAACGAAGGGTCATGTCGCGCAAAACCCTGTTCCCGCAGAGCAAATCTGCACGTAGAATACCAGATACATCGCGAAGGCCGGTCTGCGGGTTCTTTTGCCCGGGGACAGCGAAAAGTTTTTCTCCGCGAGATCCGCACCTGGTGATTTCGGATGGCAGATCTGAGCAGTCCATCGAAGCCCGCGACCATCTCGCGCACCCCGAGCGAGGCCCTCGCGCTTTCCTTACAGCCCATTCAGACAGCCGACAGCCTGCGCAATCAGGCCTACGCAATGCTGAAGCAGGCGATCGCTGACACCGACATATACAGTTTCCCGGAGGAGGTTCAGCTCGACAAGCGGGTACTGACCGAGGCACTCGGCGTCAGCCGCACGCCGGTGCGCGAAGCGATGACGCTGCTGGAGCAGGAAGGCTTCCTGCGGACCGTGCCGCGCAAGGGAATTTTCATCGTCCGCAAGACCAAGGGCGAGATCGTCGAGATGATCCAGATGTGGGCGGCGCTGGAGAGCATGTCGGCGCGCCTGGCCACGCAGAACGCGAGCGATGCCGATATCGCGCGGCTGCGGCGGCTGTTCGACGATTTCCGCGATTCGGCCCCGACCGAGCACCTGGACGAGTACTCGCACGCCAACATCGCCTTCCACCAGGAGATCGTCCGCCTGGGCGGCTCGAAGCTGATCGCCGATACGATCCGCAATATCTTCATCCACGTGCGCGCGATCCGAAAGATGACGATCTTCCAGAGCGACCGCGCGGCCCGTTCGATCGTGGACCATATGCGCATTATCGAAGCCCTGGAACGCCGCGAGACGGATCTGGCCGAAAAGCTGGTGCGCCAGCATTCGCTGGACCTGGCCGCCTTCGTCAGCGAGCACTGCGACTTTCTGGACTGAACGCGACCGGAAGTCAGCTACCGGAATCGCCGACGCAGGTGTAAACGGGCCGCTCGGGCGGCGGCAACCCCAGCTCTGCGCGCTCGACCTCGTCGAACAGGCGCGACCGCGTCAAAAAGCGCCGCCCCAGCGGGCCTTCCAGAGAGAACATCCCGCCGCGGCCGTCGACCACGTCGATGATCAGCTGGGTGTGCTTCCAGTACCCGTACTGCGCCGCCCCGATATAAAACGGCTGCCCGCCGATTTCGCCCAGCAGCACGTCCTGGCCGCCGACCTGGAACTCGCCGCGCGGATAGCACATCGGGGAGCTGCCGTCGCAGCAACCGCCCGACTGGTGGAACATCAGGTCGCCGTGCTGACGCCGCACAATCTCGATCAGTTCGATGGCCGATGGCGTTGCAGTCACCCGGGCGACCATGGACAGCTCCGAAAGGCCCCAGGCCGGATTGCAAACCATCCGGCCCGGGCCAGTGCCGCTCGATGCGGCTTGTCTGCGCTCAGAAAAAGCCGAGCGCCTTCGGACTATAGCTCACCAGCATGTTCTTGGTCTGCTGGTAATGGTCGAGCATCATCTTGTGGGTCTCGCGCCCGAATCCGGACTGTTTGTAGCCGCCGAATGCGGCGTGAGCCGGATACAGGTGATAGCAGTTGGTCCACACGCGGCCGGCCTGGATGCCGCGCCCGAACCGGTAAGCGCGGTGGATGTCGCGCGTCCACACACCCGCCCCCAATCCGTACAGCGTGTCATTGGCGATCGCCAGGGCCTCGTCGGCATCCTTGAAGGTCGTCACCGAGACCACCGGGCCGAAGATTTCCTCCTGGAAGATCCGCATCCGGTTATGCCCCCGGAACACGGTCGGCTTGACGTAGTAGCCGTCCTTGAAGTCGCCACCCAGGTTGGCGCGTTCGCCGCCGGCCAGCAACTGCGCGCCTTCTTTGCGGCCGATGTCGATGTACGACAGGATCTTTTCGAGCTGCTCCTGCGAGGCCTGCGCGCCGATCATCGTCTTCGGATCCAGCGGCGAGCCTTGCTTGACCGCCGCCACGCGCTTCAGGGCACGCTCCATGAACCGGTCGTAGATCGACTCCTGCACCAGGGCCCGCGACGGGCAGGTGCACACCTCGCCCTGGTTCAGCGCGAACATCGTGAAGCCCTCGAGCGCCTTGTCGAAGAACTCGTCGTCCTTGGCCATCACGTCGTCGAAGAAGATGTTGGGCGATTTGCCGCCCAGTTCGAGGGTGACCGGAATCAGGTTCTGCGACGCGTACTGCATGATCAGCCTTCCGGTCGTCGTCTCGCCGGTGAAGGCGACCTTCGCGACCCGGTTGCTCTGCGCCAGGGGCTTGCCCGCTTCCACCCCGAACCCGTTGACGATGTTCAGCACGCCCGGCGGCAGCAGATCCCCGCACAGCTCGGCCCACACCAGGATGCCCGCCGGCGTCTGCTCGGCCGGCTTCAGTACCACGCAGTTTCCGGCCGCCAGCGCGGGCGCCATCTTCCAGGTGGCCATCAGCAGCGGGAAGTTCCACGGAATGATCTGCCCGACCACGCCGAGCGGTTCGTGGAAATGGTAGGCGATCGTTTCTCCATCGATCTCGCCGATGCTGCCTTCCTGCGCGCGCACGCAGGCCGCGAAGTAGCGAAAATGGTCGACCGCCAGCGGCAGGTCCGCCGCCATGGTCTCCCGGATCGGCTTGCCGTTGTCGATCGTCTCGGCCAGGGCCAGCATGTCCAGATTCGCTTCCATCCGGTCGGCGATCTTCAGAAGGACGCTGGCGCGCTCGGCGGGCGACGCGTGGCCCCACTTGGCCTTGGCGGCGTGAGCGGCGTCCAACGCCAGCTCGATGTCCTCGGCGGTCGAGCGGGCCACCTCGGTGAACGGGCGCCCGATCACCGGGCTGATGTTTTCGAAGTACTGGCCCTTGACCGGGGGCACCCATTTGCCGCCGATATAGTTGTCGTAGCGCTTCTTGAACGGATCTTTGATACCGAGCTTGCTCAGTTCGGCCAGATTCATGTCATCCTCCTTGTCCGTTGCGGCGGCCGCCGCGCAGCTGATGGTGTGGCATCGCGACCAGTCTGCCACCCGACGAACCGCTCCTGCTTGCGCTGGCTCAACGAACGCCGATGCCGCGCACCGTTTCAGGGCGGGTCAATATACTCCCGACACCATGGTGACACTTGCTCCCGGCTAGCGCCTTTTTGCCGGGCGCGCTCAAGCGTCCGGATCAAACAGTACGTGCTTGATTCTTTTGCGGTTGGCGATGAGCTCATCCACGGTGGGCTCGCCCTTCAGCGCGCGCGCAATTGCCAGACGGGTCGCCTCGTAGTTGGTCCGGTACAGGTCCTTGCGATCCAGGTTCGGGTCCTTGACTGCTTGGGGGTCCAGCCAGATCAAGTCGATGATGCAGATGTCGTCGACGATCGACCGCACGATCGTGCCGTCGGCCACGCAGTCGACGATCGCATCCGCCGTGGCCGCCTGGACCACGCTGCCGAGCAACTCGATCGTCTTGGAATCCTTGATCGTCACCTTCGGCACCATCATCGCGGGCGGCCGCGCCATCTGATTGCAATCGCGCACCGCAAACATCCGGGAGTGTCCGGCCGTCTGGCCCATCAGGTTGGCGAAGGCCTGCCCGACCGGGCCCTCGACGGCGCCGATGACGATTTCGGCCATCGCGTCGGTGAATTGGCCCTCCCTGGCAAAAACGGTCGCTTCACCCACACGCATCGCAAACGGTTTGCTCATCGATTCAGCTTTCTGGACGTGGCGCCGGTCGGCGGTCGCGCATTTTGACATCTTCTCCCGCCGCCTCAGCGTTGCGCCGGCGCAAATGCCCGGTCCGGCCCAGTCGGTAGACTTGCGGGTTCGCTCCGGGAGCCGGCGCCGTTTGGCAAACCATCTGGCCGTGGTAACGCATCCGACCGCGCATCCGACCACGGGCGACACGCTCGGCCAACGGTGTTGAACGGCCGCACTTTCCGGGCCGGTTCGCTGCTGCTGTTGCTCGCGTTCGGTCCGGCCGTCGGCGCCGAGGCGGGCGCGGCCGGCGAGAGCCCGAGCTGGTTCGACCGGTGGCTCGACCCGGCCACGGCGCCCTTCATTCCGGTGCCCGAGATCGACGTTTCTCCGGTCGGAGGCACAACCCTCGGGCTGATCCCGGTCTGGCTGACCATGGACGAGAACGACGAAATCCGCCAGATCATCGCCCCGGACATCATTCACAGCCAGTATTTCGGCTGGGGCGCGCGAGGCAGGATCTTTTCGTATCCCTCCAAGGATACGCAGTGGACCATCGTCGGCGGAGGCAAGCAGCGGGTCGAGCGCGAGTTCGACGCGCAGTACGTGGTCGGGCTGGCACGATCGGACACGTGGAGCTGGTCGGTCCATACCAACTTCGACCGCAGCGGCACTGCGCGCTTCTACGGCGTGGGTAACCAGTCGCCGGTGGCGGCGCAGACCAATTACGTGGACAACCAGGGTCACGTGGAAGCCATCGCGGGCTGGAACATCACGCAACAATGGCAGGTGAGCTACCGCCTGCGCTGGGGATTCGTGCAGATCGGAAAGGCGGTGCTGCCGCAGCTGCCGTCGATCGAGACGCGCTTTCCGACGCTGCCAGGCCTGGACCGCGAGGAAGATTTGCAGCAGCGGTTGCTGCTGTCTTACGACACGCGCGACTCGATCACGATACCGCACAACGGCGAACAGATCATGGTGTTCGGGGGATATTCCAATGCCGACTGGTGGGGGTCGGTGTCCTACTCGTTCGTAGGTGCCGAGGCGCGCATTTACCGGCCGGTCAAACCCTGGCTCACGGTGGCTGCGCACGTCGCGATGCGCTACATGCCGGAAGTCGCAAACGCGCCCTTCTGGGCGCTGTCGAGCATCGGCGGCGACCAGGCGGACGTTGGGGAGCGTCAGCCGCTGCGCGCGTTCGGCGAGGATCGTTTCGTCGACCGCAACTCCTTCGCAGCCGGTGCAGAGTTGCGCACCCGCGCCGCCCAGTTCAAGGTATTCGCGACCAACCTGAGCCTGGAAGTGACGCCGTTCGTCGATCTGGGCAAGGTGTTCGCGCGCAACGGTGAAAGCCCCCTGCTGCATCTGCACAAGGGTTACGGGGTGGGGATACGCGGCGTCGCCAGCCCGTTCATCGTCGGCTATGTCGATGTCGGCTTCGGCCCGGAGGGCCCGGCAGTGTTCACCAGGATCAATTATCCTTTTTGAGGCGCGCGGATCTGCGCGCGAACCCGAACCGAGGAGATCCAATGCCTGTCTTTGGCGACAACGCCGAGTCGATCGGCGGCACGCCGCTGGTGCGGCTGAACCGCATCACCGATGGAGCGAGGGCTACCGTGCTGGCGAAGGCCGAGCGGCCGGCGGCATAGCGCACCTGCGGACGCTTGAATCGGGTAATCCGACCGGCCTTACCGGTCTTTTCACGCGACCTGGATAGTATGTTTGCTTACAAACTTGCAACGCAAACTCAACCTGTATCCTCTGGCGCGAGCTACATTCAAACGATGATGATCGATCGGAAGTCCTCGCTGCGGCGAGGCGGTTCGACTGCAGTACGGGTCCGCACCGCGCTCGCTTGCGCGCTGGTAGCTGTGACCCTGAATCCGCGCATCGCGTCGGCCACGCTGGGCGAAGACGGTACGACGGTCGAGCGCGACCGGGTCCAGATGCAGGCCCAGCGCAACGTCACCCAGTCGACCGCTTACGCGGTGCACGAGTTGCAATTGCCGGGCGGCCTGCAGGTGCACGAATACGTGACCAGCGCGAACAAGGTCTTCGCGGTGTCCTGGAATGGACCGAGCATTCCGGACCTGCAGGTGCTGCTGGGCGCGCACTTTGCGCGGTTCTCGGCGGCGGCGCATGCCTCCGGGCGTTCGCGTGCGCCGGTTGTCGTGCACGATGCGGATCTGGTCATCCAGAGCGCCGGCCGACCCCGTGCCTTCTTCGGCATGGCCTACCTGCCGCAGCAGGTGCCGGCGGGCGTGCGTGTGGAGCAGCTGCGATGACGGCCGTCGCGCGCTCCTGGCGGCTGGCGCTGTTCGCGTCGGCAGCGGTCGGGTTGTGTTCCTGCGGCGGCGGCAGCAGCAACTCCTCAGCGTCGAGTTCAGCCAGTCCACCACCACCGTCAGGTCCCAACGTGGTGACGATGGTGGTCGACTCCGGCCCCAAGGATTCCAGCGGCAACCCGATCGCCGCCGTGATCAACCAGGCCTACGTGACCATCAAGATCTGCGTGCCGGGCAGCACCACCAGCTGCCAGACGCTCGACCACATATGGGTCGACACGGGCTCCACCGGACTGAGGCTGTTCACATCCTCGTTTGCGTCATCGCTTCCGCTGTCCACTGACGGCAGCGGCAACGCGATCGGCAGCTGCTCCCAGTTCCTCGGCGCGTATACCTGGGGCGCGCTGCGCAGCGCCGACATAACGGTCGGCGGCAAGACGGCCGCATCGGTGCCGATCCAGGTGATCGGCGACAGCGGCATAACGACCATCGCCCCGAGCACGTGTTCCAACGGCTCCGGCGGCGCGCTCCAGACCTTGGATACCGCCGCGGCGATGGGCGCCAACGGATTGCTGGGGATCGGCGAGTTCAAGCAGGACTGCGGACCGGCGTGTGCGAGCACCACCCCGCCGAACCCGCCGACCGGCTGGTACTACATCTGCCCGGCCGGAAGCTGCACGCAGACGAGCCTCGCGACCAACCTGCAAATGCAGAACCCGGTCTCGCTGTTCGCGACCGACAACAACGGCGTGCTGGTCCAGCTGCAGTCGATCGCGGCCGGGGGCGCGGGCACTGCGAGCGGTTATTTGATCTTCGGCATCAACACGCAGTCGAACAACATGCTGGGCAGCGCGCTGGTCTTTGCGGCGGACACGAACAATGGGACCATCCGAACCACGACCACCTACGGCGATATGTCGGAGCCGTCCAGTTTTATCGACAGCGGCTCCAACGGCTATTTCTTCAACGGCCCGACGTCGCTGACGGCCTGCCCCGGAACCCCTCCTAACGGTTTCTATTGCCCTTCCTCGACGGTGTCACTGAGCGCCACCATGCTGCCGATCAGCGCCAACACGCCCTCCTTCGCCTTCGGCTTCAACATCGCCAGTGCCAGTTCGTTCAGCAGCACCACCTACGCCGCCAACGACCTGGGTGGACCGGACATACGAAATCCGCCCTGCGACAACACGAACCCGGCGAACCTGTGCTCGTTCGACTGGGGCCTGCCGTTCTTCTACGGCCGCAGCGTCTTTACCGCGATCGAGGGCGCCACGATCAACGGCAACGCAACGCCGTTCTTCGCGGCCTCGACGCCGTAGCGCGGGCGGCGCCTAGCCGGCGCCGTCCCACAGGTCCTTGGCGAAGCGCACGCCGTCTTCGATGCCTCGGTACCAGCCCGGCACCACGGCGACTCTCCGGTAGCCGAGCCTTCGATAAAAGGCGTGGGCGGCCGGGTTGGCGCAGCGCGCTTCCAGCCGGATCACGCCCAGGCCTGCGGTGCGCGCCGTGGTCTCCAGCCACGCGATCAGCGCCGACCCGACGCCGCGCCTGCGCCGGTGCGGCTCCACCGCCAGCAACAGCAGGTGGGCTTCCTCTTCCCCGTACTTCATGATCGCGAAGCCGGCCAGGCCCCGCGCGTCCTGGCACACGACGACGTTGGTCGATGCGTCACCTATGCTTCGCAGCACGCGCGCCGGACGCCATGACCAGCCCAGCCCGGACTCGATGCAGTCGCGCGACAGGCAAGCGATCGGCAGCGCGTCGGCTTCGCGGGCCAGGCGAATGGCGTGCTGGGCGATCACGTCGGATCCATTGCCCCCAGCTCCCGCGCGAGCCGGGCGAATGCCGCGATGTCCAGCGTCTCGGCGCGCGCGCCCGGGTCCACCAGGGCCCGGCGCACCTGCGACTCGTCCATCACCGCCGCCAGCGCGTTGCGCAGCGTCTTGCGGCGCTGTCCGAACGCCGCGGTGACGACCCGCGCGAACGTTTTCACGTCCGACAGCGCGAGCTCTTCCGGGGCGAGCGGCACCAGCCGGATCACCGAAGAGTGCACCTTGGGCGCCGGCGCGAACGCGCCCGGGGCGACGTTGAACAGGCGCTCGACCCGATATCGATACTGCAGCATCACCGAGAGCCTGCCGTAGTCGCGGCCGCCCGGAGGGGCGACGATGCGGTCGACCACTTCCTTCTGCAGCATCAGATGCTGGTCGGCCACCTGGGCCGCGATCGGCAGCCAAGCGAACAGCAGCGGCGTTGAGATGTGATACGGCAGGTTGCCCACGATCCGCAGCCGCCCGCCCGACTGCTGTGCGAGCTGCGCCCAGTCGATTTTCAGGGCGTCGGCGCACACCAGCGTCAAGCGCTCGGCGCCGAAGCGGCGATGCAGCAGCTGGGCCAGATCGCGGTCGATTTCCACCGCGGTCAGGTGTTCGCAGCGTGCGAGCAGCGGCGCTGTCAAGGCCCCGCGGCCCGGGCCGACTTCCACCATCCAGTCGTCGGCACGCGGGGCGATCGCGTCGACGATGCGGCCGATCGTGGCGGGGTCGTGCAGGAAGTTCTGGCTGTAGCGTCGGCGCGCCCGGTGCGCGTGCGCCGGAGGCTCGGTCGATGCGGAGCCTGCGACCGCATTCGACAACGCAGACACCCTCACCCCCGCCCCTCTCCCGCACGCGGGAGAGGGGAGTCTCGTGCGCCCTCCCCCGCACGCGCCAGGGAGGAGTTTCGTGCGCCCTCCCCCGCACGCGCCAGGGAGGAGTTTCGTACGCCTTCCCGTCCAGCGCGAGGGGTGGTCGAGGCCTCGTGCGCGGCCAGCTCTGCGGCCAACTCGATCGATGCCAGCATGCTGGCCGGGTCGGCACGGCCGGTACCTGCCAGGTCGAACGCAGTACCGTGGTCGACCGAGGTGCGCACGATCGGCAGCCCGAGCGTCACGTTGACTCCATGCCCGAAGCTGGCGTACTTCAGCGGCGCCAGCCCCTGGTCGTGGTACATCGCGACGATCGCGTCGAACGCGCGCGCCCGGACCGGCACGAACAGCGTATCGGCCGGCCATGGACCGTCGGCGTCGATCCCGCGCGCGCGCGCGGCAGCCACCGCCGGACCGATCACCTCGATCTCTTCCCGTCCCAGGTAGCCCGACTCACCGGCATGCGGATTCAACCCCGCCACCGCGATATGCGGGCGCGGGATCGCAAACCGGCCTCGAAGGTCGTGATGCACGACGTCGAGCGTCAGGCCCAGCGATTCGGCCGTGATCGCGGCGGCGACCTTGGCCAGCGGCAGATGGGTGGTGGCCAGGGCCACCCGCAGGCCGCCGCCGACCAGCATCATCACGACCGATGGCGCTGCCGTGGCGGCGGCCAGGTATTCGGTGTGACCGCTGAAGGCGATACCGGCATCGTTGATCACGGCCTTGTGCACGGGGGCGGTTGCCATGGCGCAGAACTCGCCGGCCAGGCACCCGTCGACCGCCCGATCCAGCAGCCTGAGCACGTAGCGCGCGTTGGCGGCGCGCGGATGGCCCGGCGCAACCGGCTCGGCCAGGGCCTCGTGCTGGATCGAAACATTCGGCGGCGGCCAGGCAAGCCCGCTCGATCGGGCCGTTTGCTCCAGCAGCGCACGGTCACCCAGCACAACGCAGAGCCGTTCGGTTGCGAGCGCGGCCCGCAGCGCGATTTCCGGGCCGATCCCGGCCGGCTCGCCGCTGGTGATCGCGATCGGCGCGCTCGTCACGGCGAATCGATCCGGTATTCGACGTAGGTGCGGTCGCGCAGCTGTCGCAGCCACTCCTGCATCGCCTCCTCCAGCTTGCGGTCGCGCAGCATCTGGCGCGCGGTGATGCGGTTGCGGTCGGCCGAAGCCTGCTCCGTCTTGCGCTCCAGGACCTGAATCAGGTGCCATCCGAACGGCGTCTTGACCGGCTCGCTGAGCTCCTTGACCTGCAGCGCGCTCATCGCCTGCTCGAACTCCGGCACGGTATCGCCCGGGTAGAGCCACCCCAGATCGCCGCCGCGCGTGCTGCTCGGATCGACCGAATACAGGCGCGCGAGCTGACCGAAGTCCTGCCCGCCTTTGATCACGCGCTCGCGCAGATCCGCCAGGCGGCGCTTGACCTCCTGCTCGGGCATCGCATCGGTGACCCGCAGCAGTATGTGCCGCACGTGGGTCTGGTCGACCGGGCCGGTCGACAGCTTGCTCGCTGCGGCCGAGCGGCGCCCGACCAGCTTCAGGACGTGAAAGCCGATCGGGCTGTGAATGATGGGCCCGATGTCGCCGGGCTTGAGGTCCCGCACGGCATCCAGGAAGATGTTGGGCAGCCGTTCGGACGTGCGCCATCCCAGATCGCCCCCCTGCAACCCTTCCGGGGCATTGGAATAGCTGACCGCGAGCTGCGCGAAGTCGGCGCCGGCCTTGGCCTGCGCGGCAAGCTCCATGGCGCGCCGATGAACCGTTTCGACCCGCTCGGGCGAGGCGATCTCCGGCAGCTCCAGCAGAACCTGGGCGATGTCGTATTCGACCTTGTCGGTCGGGTCCGCGCCCTGCTCGGCCAGCAGGTTGTCGATTTCGCCCTCGGAGACCTGGATCTTCGACTCGACCTCGTGGTCGCGCACCCGCACCATCGCGATCTCGTTGCGCATGTCCTCGCGGAAGATGTTGAAGTCCTGGCCGTCACGCTCGACCTGGGCTTTCAGCTCCGCCAGCGTCATGTGGTTCACATCGGCCATCCGCGCGATCGCCGAATTGACGGAGACGTCGTCGACCCGCACCCCGTTTTCCTTGGAGAGCTGCAGCTGCGCGCTGTCCAGGATCAGCCGCTCGAGCACCTGTTTGCGCAGCACCTCGGCAGCCGGCAGCGGAATGTTCTGCCGTTTCAGTTGCGTTTCGGTCGAGCCGACCCGACGTTCGAGCTCGACCGAGGTGATCACCTCGTCGTTGACCACGGCGACGATCCGGTCGAGCGGGCGCGGCGCGGCCGATACCGAGACCGACGCCCACAGCGCCAGGGCCAGAATTGCATGAATCGTGCGCAGCATGAACATCACTCGTAGTTGTCGAAAGGTCCCTGCGGCAACGGCGCCGGGTTGACCCGTTGATACCCTGGAATACTACGCCGCAACGACTCCAGCGGGCTTCGCGTACCGATGCTGGTAAAGCCGTTCAGCTCGATCTGCAGGAACACGGTCGTGGTCCGGGTGATGCTGGTCGCGGTCGAGTTGACGGCGTAGCGCTGCCCGACGAGCCGCCCGACCCAGCAGTCGGCCTTGTACTCCAGCCCGAGCACAGTCTCGACCCAGGCGCGGCCGGGCGTGCTGGCGCTCGCCTCCGGCGCGGTGCCCCCACGTCCCAGCAGCGAGTAGTTCAGATTCGTCACCCCGTACCACTTGCGCGACAGCGGCCATTGCACGGCCAGATCGATCTGGTGCAGGGTCGCACTCTGGTAGCGGTAGCTCAGGTCCACCACCGAGGCCGCCTTCGGCTGCCAGCGCACCGCCACATCGGCGCGCACGATCTGACTCTCGACAGCCGAGTATTCGAGCCCCACCTCGCCCTTCCATTCGCGCGCGGTCTGAGCGCTGGCCTCGAACAGCAGGTCGGAGGTCAGGTCGGTCCGGGGCGGCTCGCCCGGCAGCGGGACCCGTTGCGGGCCGAAATAGAAGCGCTGCCCGATCGCCGCGCGGAACCGCTCAGCGCCGCTTTCCTGGTCGATCATCCGGCTGGTGAGCGCGGTGGTCACCTGGTTGGCCTCGCCGATCCGATCGTTGCCCGTGTAAGCGTTTTCGGTGAACAGCTGCGCGAACGTGAAGGTCGGGTCGGCGCTGTCGTAGTTCGGCAGGTTGTTCTGATTGCGGAACGGGATGTAGGCGTAGAAGATGCGCGGCTCCAGCGTCTGCGTCGCGCTGCGTCCCAGCCATTGCGCGGGGCGGTCGAATGTCAGCCCGGTGTCGAGCGATGCGATCGGCAGCGAACGCGTCGCGCTGGTCTGGCCGGCGTGATGGGTTGGATCGAGCTCGTATTCGGTCAGGTTCCACTGGACGCGCGGCACCAGGAAGTAGCCGGCGCTGAGCACCGGGTAGGTCAGGGTCGGATTGAGGATGAAGCGCGAGCCCTCCTCCAGCTCATGGTTGCGGAATTGCGTCGCGTCGATCGTGGCGGCCAGGTCGAAGCCGCGCCAGTCGGCGCGCGATCCATTCAACGTGAATTCCGGCACTTTGTCGTAAGGAGGCGGGGTTCCGGGCGGCGGCGTGCCGGGCGGATTGAGCAGCGTAAACAGCGTCTGATTGCGCGCCACCTGGACCGTTGCGTTCCAGTAGGGTTGAGCGTAGGTGATCGACCCGTTCTGAGGCAACTCGGTCGGGGCGGCCTCGGCCAGGCTGTGAGAAAAATCGGTCAGGAACTTGTCGTCCGAAACCCGGTTGTAGTTGACCGCGGCCGACAGGCCGGCGGCGTCCGAATACGCCTCGTTCATGACCAGGTGACTGCGCGAATGCCCGGTCGCACGGTCGTACGGCATCACGTCGTAATCGACGACGCCGCGCACGGTCGGCTCCAAAAAACGGAATTCGTTGCCGAGCAGCGCACCCCAGCGCGGATACAGCGCCGGAGTGATCGTGTAATCGTAGTTCGGCGCCATGTTCCAGTAGTACGGCACCGTCACCGCGAAGCCGGAGCGCGAGTCGAAGTAGTAGGTCGGCGTCAGCACCCCGCTGCGCCGCTGGTCCCCCAGCGGCATCGAGAAGTACGGCGAAGACAGCACCGGGACGCCTTGGAAGTACAGCGTCGCATGGTGCCCGACCGCCTTTTCCTCCTGGCGGTCGATGTCCAGCGTCTGCGCCTTGACCCACCAGGCGTCGTCCCCGGGCGCGCAGTTCGAGTAGGTCGCGTCGTGAAGACGGAACTTGTCTTCGCTGAGAAACTCGATCAACGATGACTCGCCGCGCCCGTGGCGCGGCGAATACGTGTAGGTCGCCTGCGGCATCTGGCCGGTGCGCGCCTCCAGCTTGTAGTCGAGCTCCGGCCCCGAAAACACCGTACCGCGGTCGTACAGGTGCGTGTTGCCGCGCACCTTGGCTTCGTCGCTGGCGCACAGATACTCGGCCGAATCGCCCCGGACCACGACGCCGGCGTTTCTGAGCTCCACGGACCCGTCCATCTGCACCCGCTCGTCGACTTCGCCCTGCATGCGGTCGGCACGGGCGTAGGTGGGCGCGTGCACGCTGCCCGGGGCGCGATGCGCACCGAGCGCGCGCTCCAGCTTCAGCACCACTGCCTCGGACGGCGCCGGCCCGGACTGCGCCAGGGCCGGAAAGGCCGCAGCGACGGCCAGCGCCGCCGCCAGCCGAGCCGGCAGCGCAACTGGACGACGCGCGCCCGATCGGGGCGGCGGTTGACAGCGATCGACCAAAGGCTGCACAGAATGCGCAATGGGGCCGCCATCGGCCCGCGCGTTTGCGCGCCGGCCGTACGGCTCGGTTTTTCTTGGACAGCGCGGCATTATGATGGCAAGCGCCAACGTCTGCAGTAACGATCCGTTCACGAATCCATGGGCCAGGAATCCGCGGCGCCGGACGCCCGCCGCAACATGCTGGTTGCCTGGCTGGCCTCGATCGGCGGCGCTCTCGGCCTGCGCGCAGAAACGTTGCGGCCGGCCTCCAGCGACGCCAGCTTCCGGCGCTATTTCCGTCTGGACGCCGGCGCCGACAGCACGCTGATTGCTATGGACGCGCCGCCGGATCGCGAAGACAGCGGCCCGTTCGTCCGCGTCGCCCGCCTGTTTGGTGCGGCCGGTGTCACCACGCCCCGCATCGTGGCCGAGGACCTGGCACAGGGCTTCCTGCTGCTGACCGATCTGGGGCACACCACCTATCTGCAGGCTCTGCAGTCCGGGGCCGACCGGCAGGCGCTGTACCTTGACGCGCTCGAGTCCCTGGTCAGAATTCAGGCCGCCAGTCACGCCGGCGTGCTTCCGCCCTATGACCGCGGACGGCTGCTGGCTGAGCTTCGCCTGTTTCCGGACTGGTACATTGCGCGCCACCTGCGGGCGCAGCTGCAGGACGAGGAGCGCGGCGCGCTGGAACACGTGTTCGAGACGCTGATCGCCTGCGCGCTGGCCGAACCCGCGGTGTACGTCCATCGCGACTACCACAGCCGCAACCTGATGCAGCTCGGCCACGGCAACCCGGGCGTGCTGGACTTTCAGGACGCGGTGATGGGATCGGCGACGTACGACCTGGTGTCGCTGCTGCGCGACGCCTACATCGAGTGGCCGGAAGAGCAGCAGGTCAACTGGGCGGTGCGCTACTGGGAACTGGCGCGGGCGGCCTCGGTGCCGGTGCCGCCGGATTTCTCCGACCTGTGGCGCACGATGGAGTGGATCGGGCTGCAGCGCAGCTTGAAGGTGCTGGGCATCTTCGCGCGCCTGTATCACCGCGACGGCAAGGAGCGTTACCTGGCCGATCTTCCTCTGGTGATGCGGCACACGCGGCGCGTGGTCGAGCGCTACGCGGCTTTCGATGGATTGCGACGCCTGCTCGACCGACTCGAGGGGGAACCCTCACCCCCGGCTTCGCCGGGCGTAGCCGGGCTTCGCCGGGCGAAGCCCGGCCCCTCTCCCGCAAGTGGGAGAGGGGAGGCGTAGATGATCGCGCTGATCTTCGCAGCCGGGCGGGGCGAGCGGATGCGGCCGCTGTCGGACCGGATTCCGAAACCGCTGCTGATGGCCGGCGGACGAAGGCTGGTCGAATGGCAGATCGCGGCGCTGGCCGCCGCCGGCATCCGCGACCTGGTGATCAATACGGCGCACTGCGCCCAGTTGATCGAAAGTACGCTGGGCGACGGTGCGCGCTATGGCGTGCGCATCCGCTATTCGCGCGAGGGCGAGCGGGCCGAAGATGCGCTTGAAACGCTCGGCGGCATCGTGCAGGCGCTGCCGCTGCTGGGCGAGGCGCCGTTCGCCACCGTGAGCGGCGACATCGTGTCGGCTTTCGACTACCGCCGTCTGCGCGCAGCGGCCGAGCGGATCGAAGCCGGCGAGCGCGATGCGCACTTCGTGCTGGTCGACAACCCCCCCTACCATCCGCAGGGCGACATGGGCCTGGACGGCGCCGAAGCGACCCTGCGCACCCCTTGGCTGACGTACGGCAACATCGCCGTGTTCGCCCCGCGCCTGTTCGCCGGCCGGAGCCATGAACGCCAGCCCCTTTTCCCGTGGGCCTTCGGGCTGGTCGATCGGCTGCGCGCCAGCGCCGAGCGGTTCGACGGACGCTGGTACAACGTCGGCACCCCCGACGATCTGGCGGCGCTGGACCGCGAGCTGCAGCGGGCCCCGCTGGCGCTGCCTTCGATATGACCTTCGAGATGAATCGGCAGGGCGTGGCGATCCTGGGTGCCGGGCCGATCGGGCTGGCCTGCGCGCTGATGCTGTCGGCTCGCGGCATCGGCTCGCAACTGCTCGACGCGCGCACCCTCGAGCAGGCTCTGAAGGACCGCCGCCTGTTGGCCCTGTCGCGCGGCACCGTGCAGTTGCTCACCGGGCTGCTGGGCCGCGATTTTGCGCCGATGGCCCGCATTTTCGACGTGCACGTCAGCTCTGCGGGGCAGTTCGGCGCGACCCGATTGACCAGCCGGGACTTCGCAGGCGACGCGCTGGGTGCGACCGTCTGGTATGCCGACCTGGTGCAGGCGCTGGCGCGCGCCGCGCAGGCCGACCCGGACATCGTGGTGTGCCGCCCCTGCCGCGTGCTGGGACTGGAACAACGCCAGCAGTCGGTGCTGCTGCGGCTGCAGGCGGCCGAGCCGATCGAGACCTCGATCGCGATCAATGCCGAAGGCAGCCCGGCCGGCGAATCCGATGTTGCACCGGCGGTCGCGCTGCTGTGCGATCTGGACGTGCATGGCCTGGCCGCCGGCACCGCGGTGGAGCGCTTCACGCGCGAAGGACCGCTGGCGCTGCTGCCCGTGCCGGAGGCGGCCGGCGCCGGCGACCGAAAGTCGATGATCTGGTGTCTGGATCGGCAGATCGCGCAGCAGCGGATGGCGTTGAGCGACGAGGAATTCGCCTGCAAGATCCAGGCCACGCTGGGGCCGCGCACCGGTCGCGTCGTCCGCCCGGGAGCGCGCAGCCAGTTTCCGCTGCTGCCTCGAAATCGAATGCGATTACGCGAGCATCGGCTGGTCTATATCGGAAACGCGGCCCAGAGCCTGCATCCGGTGGCCGGGCAGGGCTTCAACCTGGGCATGCGCGACTGCGTCTGCCTGGCCGACTGCCTTGCACGAACACCCCACGACCCGGTTTCAGCGTTGTCCCGATATGAATCGACCCGGAAAACGGATCGATTCGCGATCTCGTCGCTGACCGGGGCTCTGCCCAGCCTGTTTGCGGCGCGTGCAGCGCCCATCGCGATCGCCCGCTCGATCGCCCTGACGGTGTTCGACCTGGCTGGCCCGGCGCGGCGCAGCCTGTCGTCGGTCCTGATGTTCGGGGTTCGTCGCTGACGTGAGTTAAGTCGTCTACCGCATTGCCTTCGCGGTCCGCTTGGCTACAATGCGATGGTACCCGCGACGAAGCCCGGGCTTTTTTTTCTGCTCCCATTTTTTACAGATGCGCATCGGCTCCTTCGAGCTGAAAGACCGTGTATTCGCTGCGCCGATGGCGGGGGTCACCGACCGGCCATTTCGACGGCTGTGCCGGCGACTGGGTGCCGCCTACGTCGTCAGCGAAATGGTGGCGTCCGATCCACGCGTGCGCGCCAGCGGAAAAACCTCGCGCCGCCTCGATCACGATGGCGAAGCTGCGCCGATCGCGGTGCAGCTGGTCGGGGCCGATCCGGCCGTGCTGGCCGATGCCGCCCGCTACAACGTCGACCGCGGCGCGCAGATCATCGACCTGAACATGGGCTGTCCGGCACGCAAGGTGTGCCAGGTCGCGTGCGGTTCGGCCCTGCTCAGGGACGAGGCGCTGGTCGGTCGGATCGTGGAATCGGTGGTCGCGGCGGTGGACGTGCCGGTGACGCTGAAGTACCGCACCGGCTGGGACCCGCACACCCGCAACGCGGTGCGCGTCGCGAAAATGGCCGAGTCGGCCGGCATCCGGATGCTGACGCTGCACGGACGCACGCGCGCCTGCGGCTTCATGGGCCGCGCGGAGTACGACACGATCGCGCAGGTCAAGCGGGCCGTGCGCGTCCCGGTCGTGGCCAATGGCGACATCGACTCGCCGCACAAGGCGCGCGAGGTGTTCGAGGCCACCGGCGCCGATGCGATCATGATCGGCCGCGCAGCCCAGGGCCGGCCCTGGATCTTTCGCGAGATCGGCCATTTTCTTCGCACCGGGTCGATTGCTCCGACTCCGACGATCGGGGAGGTGCGCAGCCTGCTGCAGGAGCACCTGGACGAGCACTATCGGTTCTACGGCGAGGCGTTGGGCGTCCGGACGGCTCGCAAGCACATCATCTGGTACACGCGCCGCCTGCAGGGCGGTGCGCGGTTCTGCGAGCGGATGAACCGCCTCGAGCGCTGCGAGGAGCAGCGCCAGGCGCTGGACGAATTTCTGCGGGATGCGGGCGACCTGGGTGACCGATTGCAGTACGCGGATGACTCAGTCGATCGGCCCGAGGCGCCCGAATGCGGAGGAGATGCAGGTGAGCTCGACACCATCGAGGCGTGTGCACATTGAACCCTTGCCGGCACCCGGTTTCAGCGAAAAGGCAGCGGTGGTACCGCTGCCTCGGCGGGAGACGCTGGAGCAGAGCGTGCTGCGCAGCCTGGACCAGTACTTCTCGGACCTGGACGGGGCCCAGCCGCACGCGCTGCACGAACTGGTGATGCAGGCGGTGGAACGCCCGCTGCTGAAGTTCGCGGTCGAGCGCTGCTGCGGCAATCAGTCGGCAGCCGCCGATCTGCTCGGCATCAATCGCAATACGCTTCGGCGCAAGCTGGTCGATTACGGCCTGCTGTGAAGGGGCCCGATGATCTCTTGAAGCTCAAGTAGATGAGTGTCCGCTATGCGTTGATCAGCGTGTCCGAAAAGGCCGGGGTGGCCGATTTCGCGCGCTCGCTGGCGCGCCTGGGATTCACGATCCTTTCGACCGGCGGCACCGCGCGCGCGCTGACCGAACGCGGCATCGCAGTCACCGAGGTGGCCCGGATCACCGGGTTCCCGGAGATCCTGGATGGACGCGTAAAGACGCTGCACCCGGCCGTCCACGCCGGCATCCTGGCGCGCCGCGACGCACCGGAGCATCTGCGCGCGCTGGCGCAGCACGGGATCGGCCTGATCGATGTGGTCGCGGTGAACCTGTATCCCTTCGAAGCGGCCACCGCCAGGCCCGACTGCACGCTGGTCGATGCGATCGAGAACATCGACGTGGGCGGCCCGGCGCTGCTACGCGCCGCAGCCAAGAACCATGGCGCAGTGACCGTGATCGTCGACCCGGCCGACTATCCGCGCGTCGTCGAAGAGCTTCAGGCACGCGGCGCGACCGGTGCCACGACCCGTTTCGAGCTGGCGATCAAGGCCTTCGCCCATACGGCCCGTTACGACGGAGCCATCAGCGGGTACCTGTCCAGCCTCGACGCGGACGGCCAGCGCGAGGCGTTTCCCCGCGTGCTGACCCGGCAGTGGACGCTGCGCCAGCCGATGCGCTACGGCGAAAATCCGCACCAGCAGGCCGCGTTCTACCGCGATCCGGAACCGGGCCCCGGTCTGCTGGCCGGCTACGAGCAGTTGCAGGGCAAGGAGTTGTCGTTCAACAACGTGGCCGATGCCGACGCCGCCTGGGAGTGCGTGCGCGCTCTGCGCGCGCCGGCGTGCGTCATCGTCAAACACGCCAACCCGTGCGGGGTCGCGGCCGGCGAGGACGTGGTGTCTGCCTACCGGCAGGCGTTCGCGACCGACCCCACCTCGGCTTTCGGCGGCATCATCGCAGTCAACCGCGAGGTCACGGGCGCCTGCGCCAGCGCTCTGGCCGGGCAGTTCGCCGAGGTGGTCGTCGCGCCCGGCTTCGATGCGGACGCGCGCGACACGCTGGCCGCCAAGGCGAACCTTCGGCTGCTGACGGTGCCGCTGGGCTCGGCCAGCAACGATTTCGACTTCAAGCGGGTCGGCGGCGGACTGCTGGTGCAGACGCCGGACATCGCGCCGATCGCCCGTTCCGACCTGAAAGTGGTCACGCGCCGCGCGCCGAGGCCATCCGAGATGGACGACCTGATGTTCGCTTGGGCCGTGGTGCGTCACGTTAAATCCAATGCGATCGTATTCGCCCGGGGCCAAGCCACCCTGGGGATCGGGGCCGGCCAGATGAGCCGGCTCGATTCGGCCCGGATCGCGGTGATCAAGGCGCGCGATGCCGGCCTTTCCCTTTCGGGGTCGGCGGCTGCCTCCGATGCGTTTTTCCCGTTCCGCGATGCGCTGGACGCCGTCGTCCAGGCCGGCGCAAGCGCGGTGATCCAGCCCGGCGGCAGCGTGCGCGACCCTGAGGTGATCGCCGCCGCCGATCAGCACGGCATCGCGATGGTGTTCACCGGCATGCGGCATTTCCGGCATTGAAGCCGAGTCGCGGCCCGGCAACAGCATGTCCCTGCCCAACCGCGTCGCAACGGTACGCATACTCGGAATCGATCCCGGCCTGAATCGGACCGGCTTCGGCGTGATCGAGGCCACCGGCGGGCGGCTGCGCCACCTGCAAGCCGGGGTGATCCGCGTTCCGCCCGGAGCCCTGGCGCAGCGGCTGGCGCATATCCTGTCGGCATTGGCCGACGTGATCCACGCCACGGAGCCGTCCGAAGCCGTGATCGAGAAGGTATTCGTCAACGTGAACGCCCAGTCGACGCTGCTGCTCGGACAGGCGCGGGGCGCCGCCGTGTGCGCCGCGGTCGGCGCGGGTCTGAATGTGCACGAGTACACCGCGCTGCAGGTCAAGCAGGCGGTCGTCGGTTACGGCAAGGCCGACAAGATCCAGGTTCAGAAGATGGTGCAGCGCCTGCTCGTGCTGCCCCGCGCCCCCGGGCCGGACGCCGCCGATGCGCTGGCGTGCGCCATCTGCCATGCCCACAGTGCCTCGACGTTGCGCGCGGTGCGGGGCGCGCAGCCGCGCTCAGGCCGCGCCCGGGGCGCACGCGCCCGCGCGGCCTGGAGCGATTTCGCCTCGCGCGCCCTGGACAAGGCGGACACATGATCGGGCGGCTCGCCGGCGCCCTGATCGAGAAGCGCCCGCCCACGCTGCTGGTGGATGCCGGCGGCGTCGGCTACGAGGTCGATGTGCCGATGAGCACCTTCTATGGACTGCCCCCCATCGGCGAGCGCGTCACGCTGCTCACGCACTTGGTGGTGCGGGAAGACGCGCACCAGCTGTTCGGTTTCGCAACCCAGGCGGAGCGCAACGCGTTTCGGGCGCTGATCAAGATCTCGGGCGTGGGCGCGCGCATCGCCTTGGCGGTTCTGTCGGGCTTGAGCGTCGATGAGCTGTCCCAGGCCGTCACCCGGCAGGACGCCGCAACCCTCAAGAGACTGCCCGGAATCGGCCAGAAAACGGCCGAGCGGCTCCTGCTGGAACTGAAGGGCAAGCTGGGCGCCGACATCGAAGGGGGCGCCCCCGGAACAGCCGGGGCTGCCGAGTCCGGCACCGACGTGCTGCGGGCGCTCCTCGCCCTGGGCTATTCCGAGCGTGAGGCCGCCGCGGCAGCGCGGCTGGTGCCGGCCGGCACCGGCGTGTCGGACGGCATCCGGATCGCGCTGAAGTCGCTGGCCAAAGCTTAGCGCATCACTACCGTCGCCGGCGTTGACGGGCGACGAGGAGGCAGCGCATAATACATAATATGTATCGCGTAGTGTGAGCCCACAAGCCATGAGCAGCCGAAGCACCAGCAGCTCTCTCGTATTGACCAACATCTACCTGGAGCAGGCCCAGAAGAAGGCCATCGCCCGCAAGGCCAGCGCCAATGGGACCAACGTATCGGTGGAGATCCGCAACGCCGTCGACGCGTACCTGGCCGGACTCGGAGCCGACGAGCTTCGGCTGCTGGATGCAGCGACCCGACAGGCCCAGATCGAAATCGATCAGATGAATGCCATCCTGGACGCTGGCCAGGCGCGCGCCAGCAAGTTTTTCTCGGAAATCGAGAAAATCAAGGCACAGACGCCGGCGTGAGCCTGGTCACCGACATTCTCGATCGCTTGTCCGGGGTCGCCGTCCTGAAAGAGAAGCTGGCCCAGCAGGACAGAGTCCTGGAGGGGATGCAGCGCGTTCTGCTGGATCAGCAGCGCGATATCGCCGAGCTCAAAGGGTCCATGAAGGCGATGATTTCGATCCAGAGCGGCGGCCGCGCCATATGAATCCAATGATGCGGGCGCGACCCTGTGCGGAACGCCCTAGAATCGCTGGCCCTCACCCCCGACCCCTCTCCCGCAAGCGGGAGAGGGGAGATACCAGGCTGTGGACGAAGAGCGACTGATCACGGCAGCAGCTGCCACACCCGGCGAGGAAGCGGCCGAGCGCGCCTTGAGGCCGCAGCGGCTGGCCGATTACATCGGGCAGCAGCGCATCCGCGAGCAACTCGAGATCTTCATCCAGGCCGCGCGGGGGCGCGCCGAGGCGCTCGACCACGTGCTGCTGTTCGGTCCCCCCGGGCTGGGCAAGACCACGCTGGCGCACATCATCGCGCACGAGATGCAGGTGAACCTGCGGCAGACCAGCGGGCCGGTGCTGGAGCGGCCCGGCGACCTGGCCGCGCTGCTGACCAACCTGGACCGCCACGATGTGCTGTTCATCGACGAGATCCATCGTCTCAGCCCCGTGGTCGAGGAGATCCTGTATCCGGCACTGGAGGACTACCAGATCGACATCATGATCGGCGAGGGCCCGTCGGCCCGTTCGATCAAGCTGGATCTGCCGCCCTTCACGCTGGTCGGCGCCACCACCCGCGCCGGCATGCTGACCAACCCGCTGCGCGACCGCTTCGGGATCGTCGCGCGGCTGGAGTTCTACAGCGAAAGCGAGATCGCGGCGATCGTGGTGCGCTCAGCACGGCTGCTGAACGCCTCGCTCGAGGCCGACGGGGCGGGCGAGATCGCGCGCCGCTCGCGCGGCACCCCGCGCATCGCCAACCGGCTGTTGCGCCGGGTGCGCGACTACGCCGAGGTGCGCGAGAGCGGGACCATCGGCCGTGGCACGGCCGACCGCGCGCTCAAGATGCTCGAAGTCGACGCCCTCGGTCTGGACGTGATGGACCGCAAGCTGCTGCGGGCGGTGATCGAAAAGTTCGGCGGGGGGCCGGTCGGCATCGACAGCCTGGCCGCGGCGATCGGCGAGGAGCGCGACACGCTGGAAGACGTGATCGAGCCGTTTCTGATCCAGCAGGGGCTGCTGCAGCGCACGCCGCGCGGCCGCATCGCCGCCGTGGCCGCCTACCGGCACTTCGGCCTGGCCGAACCCGCCGGCGCGGGCTCCGGTGGGCTGTTCGATTAGAGCCAGAAGAGAAAACGCCCGCCCGATCATCCGGGCGAGCGTCTTTGGGGAGAAGAGCCGCGGGCTACGCGCTCAGAAGTCGTACTTGCCGGTCACGTAGAACACGCGGCCGATGATGTCCGCATAACGGCCGTCGTATCCGATCTGATTGCCGCCGCCGGCGTTCTGCAGCGAGAACGGCGGATCCTTGTCGAACAGGTTCTTGATGCCGAATGTCACGTGCATCTTCTTGGTGTAGTCGTACACGGTCTGCCAGTCGAACGTCGTGTAGGTCGGCACGTCCAGACCCGGGAACCCGGAGGCCGGGATCGGCGACAGGTTCGGGGCCAGGAACACGGAGGTGCCCTGGCCATAGGGCTCGTCCTTGTAGGACGACTTGTAGTGTGCGACCAGCGTGTTGGTCAACGGTCCGGTCGCCAGGCTCAAGAGCAGATGGGACTGGATGCGGAACACGACCGTGTTGTCCGGGCCGAACGCGGCCAGGTCGGAGCACCACTTGGTGTTGAGGCCCGGGCAGTTACCCGGGCCGAGGGTATATCGCTGCCGCAACATGTACGTGCCGGTCCACTGCGCCAGGGCGGTGCCGATCGGCGTTTTGCTCTTGTAGCTGAAGTCCCAGTCCACGCCCCGGTACTGCGCCTCCCCGCCGTTGAACGGGATCTGCTGCAGCGCGATCGTCGTGAACAGCCCAACCGGGTCGATGTACGGTGATATGAACAGATTGCGGAACTGGTTCGGGTTGTTGAATGCCAGGGTTTCCGGGATGCCCTGCGACAGGATCTGATTCGTGATCCTCACGTCCCACAGGTCCATCCCCAAGGACAACTGATCAATCGGCTCGACCCGGAACCCGACGGTCCATTGCTTGGACTTTTCGGGCTTCAGGCCGGCTTCCCCGGAAAGGCCGTTCGGGCCGGCAACCAGGTCGTATTGCGCGCTGCCCGGGATACAGCCCGCAGCTCCGGGGATCGGGCATTGATAGCTGCCGGCCGTGCTGCCGTTGAATACCAGCGGGCCGGCAACGTCGGTGATCGCCGGCGCTCGGAAGCCGGTACCCCAGGAACCGCGCAGCAGCACGCGTTCGATCGGCTGAAAGCGGAACGTGATCTTTTCGGTGCCGTGCGAATTCGTGTTGCCCAGCTGCTGATCGCCGATCTGGGGGGCGATCCCGGTGATCGGGTCCGCGTTGCCGAACACGAAGCTGCTGTGGACCTTGTCGTAGTGGTCGAACCGGGTCGAAGCGATCAGTTCGAGCTGCTTCAGAATCGGGAAATTCCACTCGCCGAAGATTCCCCAGTTGTTGCGGGTGCCGTCGATCGGAACCAGGCCGCTGCTGCCGCCGACCGGCAGGTCAGTCAGCGTGCCCTGGGTCGAGTAGCCGCTGTTGGCCAGTTCGATCGCGGAGAAGTTCTGCCGATACAGATTGCTGTCGTACTCGCCGCCGATCGCCAGGATCGACGATCCCCCCGGAAGATCGAACACGCCGTGCTGCCCCTGCAGGAAGATCTCGTTCGCATCGGACGACACCGTGTTGCCCCACGTGTGGAAAATGGCGGGTTTCAACGCAGCCGCGCCGGTAGCCAGCACCGGGTCGTACGTGCCGGCCGCCACCAGCGCGTGAAGCTGGTCGAAGCTCAGATATCCGCCGTCCAGATTGTCGGTCAGGCTGTTGTGCGATCGGGTATAGGCCGCCTTGTAATCGAAGCCGTACAGCGTCCCCTCCAGGCCCATCGAGAAGTGCTCGGCCTCGGTCACGTAGTTATCCTGGCGCCCCCCGGCCTGCACGGCGCGATAACCCAGCGTGGCCTTGCCGTTGGTGCTGGTCAGTCCGTTGGCCGCCAGGAACGGGGCCACGTACGTGTTGTACAGCGTGGGGAACTGCGTCGTTGCGTTCAGCCCCAGCGGCTGCGCCGGCGGCGCATAGCGCGGACTGGTCGAGTAGTTGGTGATCAGGTACTCGGCGTAGGCACTGTTGTCGTTGTTGACCTTGAAGCTCGCCTTCACCAGCCCGGCGTCGCGCGTCGACGGCGGAACGTCCTCCACCGTGGCCGCGTAGTTGAACCGGCACGACTCACCGACTACGCCGCCGGACAGCGCAGGAGGCACCAGCACCTGCGCGTTAGCGTTGCCGCAATTGCCGTTCAGCCGGAAATAGGGATTGATGGAATATCGGGTCGGCGTCGTCCCCGCGGGAGAGCCGGTCGGAACCGCCTGGAACGTGATGTTGGCCGGCTCCGTGTTGGAGGTCGCCTGGTTGAAGATGTAGTTCGTGCCCTTGTACGTGAACGGGAAGAAGGCGCCCCGCGCCGAGGAGGGACGCTCCGAGGCCATGATCGTCTGCTGATAGTCGTGGCTGTAGTTGAACAGCACGTTGAAATGGTCGGTGTTGATGTCGCCGAAGCCCTTGGAGAACCCGGCGCTCCAGCTGTCGCCGCCCGGATGCTGGGCCGCGTTCCAGTTGAAGTAGACGTTGCCTGCGGTCGAGTTCTTCCTCAGGATGAAGTTCACCACGCCGGCGATCGCATCCGAACCGTACAACGCCGAGGCCCCGTCGGCCAGGATCTCGACCCGTTCGACCGCATCGAGCGGAATGCTCTCGATGTTGACCGCGACACCGCCCCCGAAGGAGTTGTTCAGGCCCTGCGTGGCCACGCGCTGGCCGTCGATCAGCACCAGGGTGTATTTCGACGGCAGCGAGTGCAACGCAGCCGTGGTGACCCCGCCCCCGCCACCGTTGACCGAATCCGACGAGGTGACGAAACCCTGCAAGGACGGCAGCATCTGCAGCAGGTCAGTCGCGCTGGTCGCGCCCGTCTTGGCGATGTCCTCCCGCGTCAGGGTGGTCACCGGCAACGCGGTTTCGGCCTCGATGCGCCGGATCGCCGATCCCGTGATCTCGATCCGTTCGATCGGCGCTTCCTGAGCCAGGACCACTGCCGACACGGATATGGCGGCAGCCCCGGCTAGGGCAACAGCCAGCGCTTTTGGCGCTGGATTCGGCTTGGACATGTTTCCCCCCAAATCTCGTTGATCGGACATCAGCCGGCTCGCCGCAAATGTCAACGCACCGGAAGGCCTGCGATCGTCCGTTTATCCTATTGACGCCTGGACCGACCACACGCCCGTGTTGATCCGAAGGATTTTTAACCCCAGCAAAGTGCTTTGCAATACGCGGCCGTCATCGCGTGCGCGATTGTTGTTTTTGGATCACACGTGAATCGTTCGACCGATGGTCATCGGCATGGCCGATTGAATCCGATCAACGAATCGCTATGATGCGCCGCACCATGACACAGCCACCGCATCGGCGAATCAGGCCGTCCGGGTGCACCCGATACACTGGACGCGGTGCGCGCAACAACCGATAGGGTCGGATCCACCGCCCCGTCCTGCGCCGTGTTCCGTTGGCCCGTTCGCGTCTACTACGAGGACACCGACGCGGGCGGGGTCGTCTACTACGCCAACTACCTGAAGTTCTTCGAGCGCTGCCGCACCGAATGGCTGCGCGAGCTCGGCATCGACCAGAGCGCGCTGGCGCTGCAGCAGGGCCTGCAGTTCGTGGTGGTGCGGATCGAGGTGAAGTATCTGGCGCCGGCCCGGCTGGATGATGAGCTGACGATCGAGGCGCGCCTGGCCCAGTTGGGCCGCTGCTCGCTGGCGTTCGATCAGGTCGCGCTGCGCCTGGGCGAGGCGCTGGCGCGGGCGCAGGTCACGGTCGCGTGCGTGGATGCACGGCGGCGCCAGCCCACGCGCCTGCCGGAGCGCCTGAGAGGGCTGCTCGCCCCACGATAAACTCTGCGATTCGCCACGATTCACCCACGATGAACGTATCTGCCGATCTTTCGATTCTGTCGCTCGTCACCCAGGCCACGCTGGTGGTGCAGGCGGTGATGGCGCTGTTGCTGCTGGTTTCCCTGGGTTCCTGGACGGCCATTTTCAGCAAGGCGTTTTCGATCCGCAGCGCCAACCGGGAAACCGAGGCCTTCGAGCGGCGGTTCTGGAGCGGCGTGAACCTGGAAACGCTGCACCAGGCCGCCTCCAATCCGCGTCATAAGACCGGCGCGCTGGAGCGGATCTTCGAGGCCGGGATGAGCGAATTTCTGAAGCTGCGCGGGCGCGGCCAGGAAGTCGAACGCCAGGCGATGCTGGACGGGGCGCGGCGCGCGATGCGCGCCACCTACCAGCGTGAAATGGACGCACTGGAGGCGCGCCTGGCCTTCCTCGCTTCGGCCGGCTCGGTCAGCCCGTACGTGGGCCTGTTCGGCACCGTGTGGGGCATCATGCACGCCTTCACGGGTCTTTCCGGACTTCAGCAGGCCACGCTCGCCAGCGTCGCCCCGGGCATCGCCGAAGCGCTGATCGCCACCGCGATCGGACTGTTCGCCGCGATCCCGGCCGTGGTGGCGTACAACCGGTTCGCGCACGACATCGACCGGCTGGCCAACCGCTTCGAGAGCTTCATCGAGGAGTTCTCCAACATCCTGCAGCGGCAACGCTGAGGGGCAGGCCACGATGGCGGTCCTGGCGCGACGCACTGCTGGCAGCCGGCGGCGCATGATGTCCGATATCAATGTCGTGCCGTACATCGACGTGATGCTGGTGCTGGTCGTGATCCTGATGGTGTCGGCCCCGTTCGTGAACCCGAGCCTGGTCGAGCTGCCGTCGGTGGGCAAGTCGACGCGCGCGCCCGATGCCCCGCTGGAAGTGATCGTGAAAGCCGACGGCTCGCTGCTGCTGCGCGATCGCGCCCCGGGCGCGGCCTCGGGCGGCCAGGCCGTGCCGGTGGAGCTCGATCAGCTGCTGGCCACGGTCAGGAACCGCCAGAAGAGCCGGCCCGATACGCCGGTCGTGATCGCCGGCGACAAGAAGACCCGCTACGAGTCGGTCACGCGCGTGCTGGATGCGCTGTACAAGGGCAACGTGCGGCGTGTCGGGCTGGTCGTCAAACCGTCCGAATAACCGGGAAAAATGGCCTTTCGACCTCGCCTGCCGGCCACCGCGCCGACGCGTCCGCGGGGCCCCGAACGCGGCCGCAACACGGTGCCGTCCTTCATGGCGGCGGTGGCGATGCACGCGCTGCTCGTCTTCGGCATGTGGTTCGCGGTGCAGTGGCGCACGTCCAGCGAGTCCCCTGCCGTGGCCGAGCTGTGGGAGCCGCTGGCGCCGGTGCAGCCGCCGGCGCCGCCTCCTGAGCCGCCCGCGCCGCCGCAGCCGGAGGCGGCCAAGCCGGACGCCGACATCGTCCAGCAGCAGCAGGTCAAACCGCATGCGCCCGAGCAGGAAAGCCCGCCGCCGCTGGAGCGCGCTCCGATCCAGAAGCGCGAGCCGAAAAAGATCGAACCGAAGAAGGTCGAACCCCCCAAGCCGAGCCCCGAACAGATCGCGCGCGAGGAGCACAAGGCCGAAGAGCGCCGCCAGACCGAAATCGCGCGATTGACCGGCCAGGTGTCGGGCATGGGGCGCGCCCAGTCCAGCTCGAGCGGCGCGTTCAGCGAAACCTACAAGGCGCTGATCAACGCCTGCGTACGGCCGCACATCGTGTTCGCGGTGCCGGCAGACACGCCCGAGCAGGTGTTCGCGGAATTCGAGGTCGAGCTGCTGCCGACCGGAGAGCAGGCTGCTCCTCCGAAACTGACCAAGCCCAGCGGGCTGTCCGGATACGACGAGGCGGCCGAGCGCGCCATCATCCGCTGCGATCCGTTCCCACGCGATCGGGACGGCGTCATTCCCTCTCGATCGTTCACCCTAAGGATGTATCCCACGGAAACGCGATGAATCGTCCGAAGGCAGGTCCCTGTCATCCCTATAATCCGCGGGCGATGCCAAAGACCTGCGCACGGCGATCCCGTTGCTCGCTCATCCTGCTGCTCGGTCTGGCGGCCGCGCTTGCCAGCCGGACCACACCGGCGCAGATGACGGTCGAGATCACCGGCGTCGGCTCGCAGCAGTATCCGATCGCGGTGGCGGCTTTCAAAGCCGACAGCGCCGTGCCGCAGGACGTCTCGGCCATCGTCCGGGCCGACCTGACGCGCTCCGGCCAGTTCCGCATGGTCGAGCCGGGCGATGCGCCCGTGGCGGAGGACGAGCGCGTGGACCTGCCCCAATGGAGGGCGCGCGGCGCCGACACGCTGGCGGTGGGCTCGGTCTCGCATCTGGCCGACGGGCGGTTCGACATCCGCTATCGGCTCTACGACAGCGTGCGCAACACCCAGATCGACGGCATCTCGTACACAGCTCCCCCCGCCGAGCTGCGCCTGACGGCGCACCGGATCGCGGATCGGATCTACGAGAAGCTCACCGGCGACAAGGGCGTGTTCGCGACCCGGATCGCCTACGTGGTCCAGTTCAGCCGCACCGCCTACGAACTGCAGATTGCCGACGCCGACGGCGCCAACCCGCAAACCGCGCTGCGTTCGCGCGAGCCGATCATCTCGCCCATCTGGTCGCCGGACGGCACGCAGCTCGCCTACGTCTCGTTCGAATCGCACAAACCGGTGGTTTTCGTGCATGCGCTGGCCACCGGCGCTCGCACCGCGGTGGCCAATTTCAAGGGCAGCAACAGCGCCCCGGCGTTTTCTCCGGACGGCAAGAGCCTGGCCGTCGTGCTGACCAAGGACGGCAACTCGGAGATCTACCTGATCGGCGTCGACGGCTCCAACCCGCGGCGCATGACGTCCAACGACGCGATCGATACCGAGCCGTACTTCTCGGCCGACGGCGCCTGGATCTACTTCACGTCCGACCGCGGCGGCAGCCCCCAGATCTACCGGATGCCGGCCGCCGGGGGCGATGCTCAACGCATCACCTTCAACGGCGACTACAACATCAGCCCTCGGGTGAGCCCGGACGGCCGGCTGCTCGCCTACGTGTCGCGGCGCAATGACCTGTTCCAGATCGAGGTGCTGGACATTGCACTGAACCAGGAGTTGACCGTCACCGATACCGTCAGGGACGAGTCGCCGACTTTCGCCCCCAATGGCCGTTTGCTACTCTACGCGACCGAAGTGGGAGGTCGCGGCATCCTCGCGCTGGCATCGACCGACGGCCGCGCGCGGGCCCGGATCAAGGGTCCGAACGGCGATATCCGGGAACCCTGCTGGGGTCCCCTCGTAAAATGAGCCGGCTCCGCAGCGGGTCGGACCAACAAATGACCCATTCAGGAGGACGATGATGAGATCGATGCGCATTCTGTTGACGGCTTCCGCCACGGCGCTCCTGGCGGCCGGGTGCGCCAGCACCAAGCTGGAAGAAAAGCCCGCCCCGGTAGTTGAGCAGAGCAAGCCACCGGCGCCGGCTCCGGCGCCGGCACCTCCCGCTCCGGTGGCCAAAGTCGAAGCGCCGGCGCCGCCACCGGTTGATCCGCTCAACGATCCCGGCGGCGCACTGGCCAAGCGCAGCGTTTACTTCGATTTTGACAAGTCGTTGATCAAGGTCGAATACCAGCCGCTGATCGAAGCGCACGGCCGCTACCTGGTCGAGCACGCCGCGCGGCAGGTCCGGATCGAGGGCAGCTGCGACGAGCGCGGAGGACGCGAATACAATCTGGCGCTGGGCCAGCGCCGGGCCGATGCGGTGCGTGAAAGAATGGAGCTGGTCGGAGTGACGGCCGCGCGCATCGAGACCATCAGCCTCGGCAAGGAAAAGCCCAAGGCAACGGGCCACGACGAAGCCGCCTGGGCCGAGAACCGGCGCGCAGACCTCGTTTACCGCTGAGTTGACCGGCCGTGAAGCGCCTTTCCTCGCTTGGGCTGCTGGCCCTGCTGCTGAGCCTGGCGGCGCCGTCACAGGCGCTGTTCGGCGACGAAGAGGCGCGCAAGGCGATCGTCGACCTGCGCGACCAGGTGGCGCAGCTTCAGAAGGAGCACAGCGCGCGGATCGATGAGCTGTCGCAGCGGCTCGACCGCATCGACAACCTGGTGCAAGCCATCCAGCGCGGCCAGCTCGAGTCCGGAGGGCAGTTCGACGGGCTGCACCAGGAGCTGGCCAAGCTGCGCGGCCTGATCGAGCAGCTGACCAACGACGTCGCGACCCTGCAGAAGCGCAATCACGACCTGTACTCGGACCTGGACGCCCGGATCAAGCGCCTGGAGCCGACCTCGGTCACCGTCGAGGGCAAGAGCGTTCAGGTCGATCGCGACGAACAGGCCGCGTACGAGTCCGCGATGGCGCTGTTCAAAGCCAACGATTTCCGCACGGCGGTGGGGGGCCTGTCGGGGTTCCTGGCCCGCTATCCGCAGTCCGCCTACGCGGCGGCCGCGCAATTCTGGTTGGGCACCTCGTATTACGCCATCAAGGATTACCGGTCCGCCATCGCGGCGCAGCAAGCGCTGATCGACCGCTTTCCCGATTCGCCCAGAGCGCCCGACGCGCTGCTGAACATCGCCGCCAGCCAGATCGAATTGAACGACAAGAAATCGGCCCGGGCCACGCTGAGCAAGATCGTCCAGGATTTCCCTGATTCGGACGCAGCCAAGCTGGCCAAGGAGCGGCTGGCTTCATTGGGTACCAAGTAGCTCGACCACGTTAATAAGTTTGACGTCACCTGCGGCGCCTCGGATAATGCCGGGTACCCCGCGCTGGCCGTCCGAAGACCGAAAACAATTTGACGGCGCCCTGCCCGACGGGTCGTTAGCTCAGTCGGTAGAGCAGCGGACTTTTAATCCGTTGGTCGCAGGTTCGAATCCTGCACGGCCCACCACTTCCCGCACCGCACCGCTTCAACCCCGTGGTCGTCCGGGTTCCAACCGCCTCGACCGCGCACCAGGCTTAAATTCCATTCCCCCGTTGTTGACTAGGATGCGGTAGTTGGACCTTTGACATTGAATCGCATTGCGTGCGATAACGGCGGGCCAAGTGTTTGACTCGTCGACTCTTTGAACTCTTTGACTCCTTGACCATCACCGAACCATGCTACGGTTTCCTGCGTTGACCCTGTTCTGGCGGTTTTTCTTCGGGCTGCTGGTGGCGGCATTGCTGCCATTGCTGGCGACCTGGTGGATCGCTCGCACTGTGACCGCCGACAATGCGGAACACTTGGCGATCGAGCAGCTGCGTTCCGAGGCCGCGCAGATCGCTTGGAAGGCGGACGGCTGGCTTCGACTCAACGCGGAGTCGCTGGCCGAACACGCCGACACGATCGCGATGCGCGCGATGCTGCCCGAGCTGCAGCGGCCTGTGCTGATCGCGATCGCGAACCATCAGCCGTGGTCGCAGCTCGTATTCACGGTCAGTCCCGACGGCATGTCGCTCGCCCGCTCCGACAGCCTGGCGCCGATCAATTACGCCGACCGCCCCTACTTCAAAACCGCCATGGCCGGTCAACCAATGGGGCAGATCATCGCCATCAGCCGGACCACGAACCGCCCGGCCTGGATTTTCGGGGTGCCGATCAAGGACGAGCAGGGCAAAGTGGTCGGGGTGCTGGCCAAGACCAACGGCCTGAACGAGCTCACCGACCAGCTGGCCAATGTTCACATCGGGGAAACAGGGCGCGCGATCATCCTGTTCCAGGACGGCAAGCTGGCCGGGATGACCGGTGCGGTGTTCGACAAGGAGCTGCGCGACTGGAGCAAACATCCCCTCTACACGCAACGCGAGAATGTGCGCGCTGGCGTGTTGCCCTACACGGGCGAGGACGGCAAGGCGGAGCTCGCGGTGCTGCAGCCGATCCGCTTCGGATGGCTGGTTGCCGTGCAGATGGACCGGACCGAGGCGCTAAAGCCGGTAGCCCAGACCGACACCACGATGGAGGTACTGCTGCTGGTGTCCGTCTTGTTGGCCGCGACGTTTGCAGCCGTCTTCGCGCCAGGGCTTTCCCGGCCGCTGGTGCGCTTGACCACCATCGCGGATGACATGAGCCGGGGCCATTTTGACCATGAAGTCCCGGGAACGGACCGACGCGACGAAATCGGAGCATTATCGAGGGCAATCGAGCGGATGACTCGAAGCCTCAGGCTGGCGATGGAGCGCCTGACCAAGAATGAAGGGGGATGAGGATCGATTGGGTTCGATGACCTGAAGGTGGTGCGACATGTCGCCTCTGGAGCTGTTGCTGCGCGTTCAAAGCCGCGATTCGACCGGGCAGTTGTTCGTCGTGACGTACGACGGCCGTCAGATCCGGGTCGGTGTCGAAGCCGGCAAGATCGTGCACGTCGGCTATGGGCCTCGCCGGGGCAAGGCGGCGGCGGAGCTCGCCTCCAACGCGGTGGCCAAGTCGGCCACGTTCCGCGCGGACCCGGACGTGATGCGCGACGAGGATCTGCCCAACGAGCGGGTCCTGCTGGGCCTGCTGTCGCGGATGCTGTCGGGCAGCAACGCCGACGCGTTGTCCTCGGTGCTGTCCGGAGACGTGTTCGAGCCGGAGACGCTTCAAACCGGCAACCCGGTCAGTACCCTGCCGCCGCAGGTCGAGGGCGGAAAAATGGGCGAGCCCCCGCGCACGCGACCCAGCCTGGAGACGCGCAACATGGTGCGAGCTGCCTCCAATATTCCTGCCGCCCAGATTTCCCGCGTGAAGGCCATTCTGACCGAGTACGTCGGGCCGATGTCCGGTCTGCTGGTCGAGGAGAAGCTCGCGGGCGGAGTCGCGAACCTGGATGCGCTGGTCGAGCGGCTTGCGCCCGAGATCGGCAACGCGAAGGACGCGCAGAAGTTTCGCGAGGCGGTCGATAAGCTGAAGTGAGTCGATCGGGCCGCCGGGCCGCCACGAAACTGCCGGGCCTCGGCGCGGCCTGATGCGGTCGGCGAGGACGCCGCGCCCGATCGCCCGCTGCCGCGCGTGGAGCCACCTGGCACTGCGGATCTGGCCGTGCCTCATGCTCGGGCCCATGGCCACCTGGGCGTGGGCCGATCTGAGCGACGAGATCCAGGTCTGCGCCGACGGATCAACGCACCCGGCCAGTTTCACCTTGAACCGCACCTGAACGCGACGCCCGACGGGCGCAGCCGGCCCGACTACGCGGGGGAGATCACGTCCGTCCGATTGACCGATCGTTGAACGAGGGAGATCGACACATGAGAACAAAGCACCGGCTGGCAGCCGCCGTGGTGACGCTGGTCGCAGCGCTCCCGATCCAGCCGATCCTGGCCGACGCCAGGACCGATGAGCGGGCGGCGGCCGACAAGGCGCTGGCCGCGGAGCGCGCTCCGGCGCCAACCTGCCCGGCCGATGATCCGAAGGGCAAGGAGGTGCCGGAGCCCAGGCCGGAGCAAACGGTGACGCGGCATCGACTGACGATCGGCGGCTCGGCCATCGATTATCTCGCCACAGTGGGCACGTTGATCCTGCGCAACGCCGAGGACAAGCCGGTGGCCGGCATCGGCTACATCGCCTACACACAGATCGATGTGCGCGATCCGGGCCGGCGGCCGCTGACGTTCGCGTTCAACGGCGGACCGGGCTCCTCGTCGATGTGGCTGCACATGGGCGTGCTGGGGCCGCGCCGCATCGTGACGGTCGACGCCGGCCCGACGCCGCCGGCGCCCTACCCCGTGGTCGACAACGAGGACAGCATCCTGGATCGCACCGACCTGGTGATGATCGATCCGGTCGGCACCGGCGTCAGTCACGCCGTGTGCGGTCACAAGGACGAGGAATTCTGGGGAGTCGATGCCGACGTCGACCAGGTCACGCGCTTCATCGCGCAATACGTGACCGATCAGCAGCGCTGGCGTTCTCCCAAGTTCCTGCTGGGCGAAAGCTACGGCACGACCCGCGCGGCCGGCGTCGTGGACGCGCTTCAGCAGCGCTGGTCGATGGCCTTCAACGGCGTGATCCTGGTGTCGGTCGCCACCGACATCGAAGCGCTGTTCGCCATCACGGGCAACGACCGTCCCTATCCGCTCTATCTGCCCGCCTTCACGGCGGTGGCCTGGTATCACCATCAGCTTGCGGGCGCGCTGGCCACGATGGAACTCAAGCCTGCGCTGGAAGAGGCCAGGGCCTTCGCGGTGGGCCCGTACCTGTCGGCGTTGACCAAGGGCGACGCGCTCACGGACCAGGAACGCGACCAACTCGCCTCGCGTCTTCACGAATACACGGGACTGCCGCCGGAGTATCTGAAGGCCGCGCGCTTCCGGGTCTCGGAGGGAATGTTCGCCAAGCAGCTGCTGGCGGCCAGGGAGCTGACGGTCGGCCGGCTGGACGCCCGCTTCACTGGACCGACCATCGATCCGCTCGCCAAGGAAATGCACTACGACCCGCAGTCGAGCGCGATCGCTCCCGCCTTCGTCGCAGCTTTCCTGGACTACTACTATCGGGACCTGAACGCGCCGCGCGAACGCACCTACCGCCCGACGCACTTCGAGCTGTGGCGGCACTGGAAGTGGGAGCACAAGCCGCCGGTCGGCGAATACGCGCAACCGCTGGTGAACACGACGCCGGACCTGGGGCACGCGATGACGCTGAACCCGGGCCTGCACACGCTGATACTGAACGGGTACTACGACCTGGCGACCCCGTTTTTCGCGACCGAATACGTGGTCGCGCATCTGGGCCTGCCGGCGTCGCTGCGCGATCACGTGCAGATGAAGTACTACGAGGCGGGACACATGATGTACGTGCACCCGCCCTCGCTGCACCGGATGAAGGCGGACCTGGCCGAGTTCATCGATGCCAGCAGCCGGCATTAGATCGCCACGCGCCCCGGCCAGCGGTCGTAGTACCATCCTCGGACGCCTGCAGTTCGAATCGAACGGTATGGGTCTTGCTTCCAAACGTCGCAACAGACGGCCAGCCGGCACATCGGCATTCGTGTGCCCCATGGACAAGAACGAGGATGCACCAGGAGGGGGAAATGAAGCAACGCACAGTGCCGCTTGGTTCGGCTCGGGCGCGGGGCATGCTGGCGGCGGCGCTTCTTGCCGGCGCGGCCTTGCCGCCGGCGCAAGCACAGACAGCCGCTGAACCGCCCGCTGAGATCAAGCCCGGTGGGCCGGCCGGCCCAGCCGCAGCGCCGGCTGCCCCGCCCGCCACATCGCTTCTTGCGCAGTCTGCCGCCCCACCGGCGGCGGCCGCATCCGCGCAGGAGACCCAGCCCGCCGCTCTGCAGGAAATCGTGATCACGGCGACCCGCCACGAGGCCGCGCTCAGCAAGGTTCCGGTCAGCGTCAGCGCGTTCACCCAGGAGTCGATGGACGAGAAAGGCATCAAGGACTTCACCGACGTGGCCCGCTTCACCCCGGGCGTGACGATCGACGCCACCGGGACCGGCACCAATTCGATCTCGATCCGCGGCATCTCGTCCTCGGGCGGCTCGGGTACGACCGGGATCTACATCGACGACACCCCGATCCAGATCCACTCGCTCGGCTTCAACTCCGACGACACGCTGCCCAAGACGTTCGACCTGGAGCGGGTCGAGGTACTGCGCGGCCCGCAGGGCACGCTGTTCGGGGCCGGATCCGAAGGGGGAACGGTCCGCTACATCCTGGCCCAGCCCAGTCTGACCAAGTCCAGCGTGTACGCGCGCAGCGAGGTCGCGTTCACGCAGGGGGGCGATCCGAGCTACGAGGCCGGCGTCGCCGGCGGCCTGCCGCTGATCGACGGCAAGCTCGGGGTGCGCGCCAGCATCTGGTACCGGCGCGACGGCGGCTGGATCGACCGGGTCGATCCGTTCACGCTGGCCACCGTCGCTTCCAGGGACAACTGGGATGCCACCTACGTGGCGCGGCTGGCGGCCAAGTGGGCGGTGACGGAGAACGTGACGCTGACTCCCAGCCTGCTGTACCAGCACCGCAACCGCAACGACATCTCGGTGTTCTGGCCGCAGAACGAAGGCGCCAACGGGCAGATCGTCCGGTCGGACCCCGGGAATCACAAGTTCCTGAACTTCGACCCGTCCGGGCGCCCCGAGCCGGACCACTACTTTCTTCCGGTACTGAAGGCCGAGGCGGAACTGGGCAGCATGTCGCTGATCTCCAATACGTCGTACTACACGCGCGACGACACGAGCGGCTACGAGGGCACCTTGTACAACCTGGGTTACTACCAGACCTTGGGAACCCGCGGAGTCAGTTGCAACCCTCCCCCCTGCACGGGCACCACGGGCGCAAACCAGTTCGACCCGAACCTGCAATTCGCCAACAACAGCTACTACCCGCTCGTCGACCAGTTCGGCCTGCACCTGCCACCCGGAATCCAGAACTACCGGTCGCCCGCCACCGTCGTCAACGAACAAAGGACCTTCACCGAAGAATTGCGGCTGCAATCGAACGATCCGCACGCGCGCGTGACGTGGACCACCGGTCTGTTCTACGAGTTCACCCGCCAGGTCAGCCTGGAGGAAATCTACGACCCGTCCCTGGACGCGCTGTTCCCGAATCTCTTCGTCGAATGCCCTAGCGGAGCCCCGTGTGACCCCACGACCGGCACGCCCGCGCTGGGGACGGTGTCCTTCGGCGCTCCGCTGGTGAAGGGCGGTTACTCGTACTACAACTACAACACGGGGCACGACCGCCAGGCGGCGCTCTTCGGAGAAGCCAACTACAACGCCACCGAGCAGCTCAAGTTCACCGCCGGCATTCGCATCGCCAAGACGGCGTTCGATTTCAACCACTATTCCGACGGCGCACAGAACGGCGGTCCGAAGGTCAATACCGGCAACAAGGAGGAGACGCCGTTCACGCCGAAGCTCGGAGTTTCATTCCAGGCCGATCCGGACGACCTGTACTACTTCACGTTCGCCAAAGGGTTCCGCACCGGCGGCGACAACCCGCCGATCCCATCGCTGCTGTGCCCGTCGACGTTCACCACGCTCGGCCTGCCGGTCAGCGCCAACAGCAATTCGCCGGCCACCTACAACTCGGACCGCGTCAAAAGCTACGAGATCGGCGCCAAGAACAAGCCGTTCGGCAACCTGAAACTGGCTTCGAGCGCCTACTACATCGTCTGGAACAACATCCAGCAGAACGTCTATCTGCCCGGCTGCGGATTCCAGTTCACCACCAATGTCGGCAATGCCCACTCCAAGGGTTTCGACGTGCAGGCCGATTGGGCCGCCACCGACTCGCTGTCGTTCGAGTCGGCGCTCGGGTTCACGCGGGCGACCTACAGCAACGACGCGAGTCTGGTCCCCGGCGGCGCGCCGATTGCACGCGCCGGCGATGCGGTCGTGGGCGACGCGGGCACCGCGGCTCCCCCGTGGACGATCGCGATCGGCACGCTGTACGACTTCACCGCGTTGAACCTGCCGTCGTATATCCGGCTGGACTTTCAGTTCGAAAGCAGGAGTAATTTGAAGACCGCGGCCCAGGACCCGAGGGTGAGTCGGACCGTGTTCGACCCGTTCGCCTATACGCCGCAGTCCACCAAGTTCTTCACGCTGCGCGCCGGCGCCACTTATCGGGGCTGGAACGTGTCGGCCTTCGTCGACAACCTGTTCGACTCGCACCCGCTGCTGCCGCCGGGTGGTCCCAACTCGCACACCGACGCCGATCCCACGGCGCCCGCCGGTCAGGGCGTGCTGATCCGCAATTTCACGTTCCGGCCGCGTACGATGGGGATCACCGCGATCTACCGGATGTAGGGCGGCCCTCACCCCCTCGCGCGCGCGGGAGAGGGGCGATCCGACGTCCCGGGATCAGTGTGTTCGCGGTGCTAGGATCGGCCGCGATGCAGCCCAGATACTCGCCGCCGTATTCGTTCGACAACACCTTCCTGGGCGCAGCGCGCGACGGATCAGCCGGCGCTTCAGAACACAGCGCGCGCTTCGCGGTGGCGGGCGTTCCATTCGACGGCGCGGTCACCAACCGGCCCGGGGCGCGGTTCGGTCCGGGCGCGATCCGCGCGGCGAGCCGGATGCTGTGCGACGCGATCCACCCGCTGTACGACTGCTCGCCGCGCGACACGCTGGTGGACATCGGCGATCTGGCGCTGCCGTCGACCTCGCTGCGCGAGCACCGGGACTCGTTGCGCACCGCCGCCGCAGAGTTGCTGTCGGCGCACCACGTGTGCTGGCTCGGAGGCGACCACTCGATCACGCTGCCGATACTGCGCGCGCATCGTGCTCAGGCCGGGCGGCCGCTGGCCATCGTGCACCTGGACGCGCATTGCGACGCCTGGAGCGACCACTTCGGCGAACCGTCGGGGCACGGGACCTGGATGCGCGAAGCGATCCAGGAGGGACTCGTGATCCCCGAGGCCACGGTGCAGATCGGGATCCGATCGCCGGCCGACCTTCAGACGCGCCAGTTCGTGCAGCGGGCTGGCGGCTGCGTGATCGGGGCGCGCGAGCTGCGCGGGCGTGAGAGCGCGCGACAGCTGGCCGACGTCATCGGCGAGGTGCACGGCCGCATCGCCCGCCCGGATCGCCCGCCGGTCTATCTGACACTGGACATCGACTGCCTGGACCCGGCCTTCGCGCCAGGCACAGGGACGCCCGAGGCGGGCGGGCTGACGAGCGCCCAGGTGCTCACGCTGCTGGAATCCCTTGACGGGGCCAACTGGGTCGGGATGGATTGCGTGGAGGTCGCGCCCGCGTACGACCACGCGCAAATCACGAGCCTGGCCGCCGCTACGTTCGTCTGGACCTATCTTTGCAGCAGGCTCGCTTCCCGGACCGCAGCCTGAGGGCCCGTGGCCGCGTGCACCGCCTGGCCCAGCAGCCGGCCATGGGTGGCCAGCTTGTCCGGCGGCGCGTATCCGAATCCGACCACCAGCCCGCGCGCGGTGGCCGGTTGGATGAAGTACTGCGACAGCGCCCGAACCGTGGTGCCCCGCTGCTCCGCCTGGGCCGTCAGTTGCTGGTCGTCGCACGCCGGCGGCAGCCGTATCACCAGGTGCAGCCCGGCCGGCTGCGAGGTGATCTGCGCAGCCGCCCCGAGGTAGCGGCCGAGCACGCCGGCCAGCAACTCGCGCCGCTCGCCGTAGGCCTGGCGCAGACGGCGGATGTGCGTGGCGAAATAGCCGCGCTCGATGAAGTCGGCCAGCGCCGCCTGCACCGTCAACTGCCCCGGCCGCTGCAGATCGTACAGAGCGCTGTGGAAGGATTCGGCCAGCGCGGTCGGAACGACCATGTAGCCGATCTTGATCCCGGGATAAAGGACCTTTGAAAAGGTGCCCAGGTAGACCACCCGCTGGCCGGCGTCCAATCCCTGCAGGCTGGCCAGGGGCCGGCCGCTGTAGCGCAGCTCGCTGTCGTAGTCGTCCTCGATGATCCAGGCCCGCTCGCGCGCAGCGATCTGCAGCAGCGAGCGGCGCCGCGCCAGGCTCATCGCGACTCCCATCGGGTATTGATTGGACGGCGTCAGGTAAATCAGGCGCGGGCGGCTGCCGCGCGGGGCCAGATCGGGATTCATTCCTTCCGCATCGACGCCGACCGGCTCGATTTTCAGGTCGCAGGACTCGAAGATGCAGCGGGCGCCCCAGTAGCCGGGCTCCTCCATCCAGACCGTGTCGCCCACATCGGCCAGCAGCTGCGCGCACAGATCCAGCGAGTGCTGGGTGCCGGCGGTCAGCACGACCTGCTCGACCTCGACCCGCACCGCGCGCGATGTGCGCAAATACTCAGCGATCGCACGGCGCAGCGGAACGAAACCGCCCTTGGTCGCGTAGTCCAGCAGTTCCAAATGGCCCTGGCGCAGCTGGCGACTCTGCAGACGCTGCCACTGCTTCAGCGGAAACAGCGTGAAATCGGCTTCGGCGCCGCACATCGGCAGGATTTCCAGCCGGCGCCCGCCTTGAAAGCGCGCCAGGCGCAGCCCCCTGCGCGACAAGGCCTCCGGCCCGGGCGGCGCCGACCCGGAAGCCGAGCGCGCCAGCTCAGCGGCTTTGCGACCGCGCTCTTTGGGCGGGGCGGCCGCATGCGCGACGAAGGTGCCGCTTCCGGTGCGCGCCACGATGTAGCCCTCGGCCAGCAGCGCCTCGAAGGTCGACAGCACCGTGTTGCGCGACAGTCCCAGATCGCGCGCCAGCTCCCGCGTGGACGGCAGCCGCGCTCCGGGGATCAGCTGCTGAGAAAGGATCGCGCGCCGGACCGCCTCGTACAGGATCCGGTACCTGGGCAGATCGGCCATCGCCTGCGCGTCGCCGAAAGCGGCCCGTATCAATTCGTCGGTCGGCGCAGCGTGGCGCATGCGAATCGCCCTCCCGCAGCTGTCTTAAGTGGCCCCATCGAAGCGCCAATAGTGGACCTCCATATAATACCAATCGCGGTTAGAATCCGACTCAATTGCCGGATATAAAAGAACCCGGAAACCGGCTGCGGCCACGGCCGTGCCGACCGGGAACCGCCATCATGCCGACCCTCCAACGGGCCAAGCGCTCGCGCCGCACCTGCGGCCTCAAACCCCAGGGACGCGGCGTGCGCCGAAGGCGGCGCGGTCCCTGAGAGCCCGACGGTCGGCACCCGCCTGAATTCGGCAGCCGGATCCGTGCGGGTCCGGCACCCCCATGCCTGCCGCCCGGTTCCGCCGCTTCCCAGGCACCGACGGTGTGGCCGCCCAGCGCGGCGCGAGCAACCGAGGTAAATGCATCATGAGCGCAATGGTCAAACGCAGCAGCTTCACCGACAAAGACATGGATCGCTGGTTCGACGAGAACCGGATCACCGAGATCGAGTGCCTGGTTCCCGACCTGGCCGGCGTCGCCCGCGGCAAGATCCTGCCGCGAGAAAAGTTCACCGAGGACCGCGGCATGCGGGTGCCGGAGGACGTGCTGGCGATGACCGTCAACGGCGACAAGCCGGGCGACGATGCCACCTACCGGGCCGTGATCGCGTCCACCGACCACGACCTGCTGCTTCGTCCCGATCCGAGCACCGTGTGCCTGGTGCCGTGGGCCGCCGATTCGACCGCGCAGATCATCCACGACGCTTTTCGCACCAACGGCGAGCCGGCCGACTTCGTTCCGCGTACCGTGCTGCGGCGCGTGCTCGGACTGTATCGCGACAAGGGCTGGGAGCCGGTGGTGGCGCCCGAGCTGGAGTTCTACCTGGTCGCGAAGAACGCGGACCCGAACATGCCGCTGGCGCCGCCGATCGGCCGCAGCGGCCGGGCCGAAACGGTGCGGCGCGCCTACAGCATCGACGCGGTCAACGAATTCGATCCGCTGTTCGAGGAGATCTACGACTACTGCAAGTCGATGGAGCTGGACGTGGACACGCTGATCCACGAGGTCGGCGCCGGACAGATGGAGATCAATTTCCTGCACGGCGATCCGCTGGAGCTGGCGGACCAGACGTTCTACTTCAAGCGCACGCTGCGCGAGACGGCTCTGCGCCACCAGATGTACGCGACCTTCATGGCCAAGCCGATGCAGGGCGAGCCCGGCAGTGCGATGCACATTCACCAGAGCCTGCTCGATGCCAAAACGGGCCGCAACATCTTCAGCAACCCGGACGGCTCGGCCTCGAACATCTTCAACCACTACCTGGCCGGACTGCAGAAGTACATGCCGGCGGCCATGGCGCTGGTGGCGCCGTACGTGAATTCCTACCGCCGCATCGTCCGCCACGGCGCCGCGCCCATCAACATCCAGTGGGGCCACGACAACCGCACCGTGGGGTTCCGGATCCCGGGATCGACCCCCGAGAACCGGCGCGTGGAAAACCGCGTGATCGGCGCCGACGCCAACCCGTACCTGTCCATTGCAGCCACGCTCGCGTGCGGCTGGCTCGGCATCAGTGAACGGCTGGAGCCCACGCCCGAGACCACCGGCAGCGCCTACTCGCTCGACTACGAGCTGCCGCGCAGCCTGTCGGAGGCCTTGGGCCAGCTGCGCGGCTGCACCGCCCTTCACAAGGTGCTCGGAAAACCGTTCGTCGACGTGTATCTGGCGGTCAAGGAGCTCGAGTACGCCGAATTCATGAAGGTGATCAGCCCGTGGGAACGCGAGCACCTTCTGCTGCACGTCTGACGGGAGATCGCCCATGCATGCCAGCGTCGAAAAAACCGGTCCCTCGGGCGCGCCGGCCGCGCCCCGCTACGACACCAGCGCCCTGCAGGCGGCCGACCGGGCGCACTACCTGCACCCGTCGACCGATCACAAGCTGCTTGCCGAAACCGGCTCGCGCGTGATCGTGCGCGGCGACGGCGTCTATGTGTGGGACTCCGAGGGCAAGCGCATCCTGGACGGCATGTCGGGGCTGTGGTGCGTGAACGTCGGCTACGGACGCCGCGAACTCGCCGACGCGGCTTACCGCCAGCTCACCACGCTGCCGTTCTACAACAGCTTTTTCAACACGTCCAACGTGCCGGCCATCACGCTGGCTACCACGCTGGCCCGCATCTCCCCGCCGCAGTTCAACCACGTGTTCTTCACCGGGTCCGGTTCCGAGGGCAACGACACGGTGGTGCGGATGGTGCGACGCTACTGGGACCTGATGGGACAGCCGCAGCGCAAGGTCATCATCAGCCGGCGCAATGCTTACCACGGCAGCACGATGGCGGGCGCGTCGCTGGGCGGCATGGACGCGATGCACGCGCAGGGCGATCTGCCGATTCCGAACATCACGCACATCGAGCAGCCCTACCACTTCGAGAACGGCGCCGGCCTGCCGCCCGACGAATACGGCCTGCTGGCGGCACGGCGGCTGGAAGAGAAGATCCTGGAGCTGGGCGCCGGCCGCGTGGCCGCGTTCATCGGCGAGCCGGTGCAGGGCGCGGGCGGCGTGATCATTCCGCCGGCCACCTACTGGCCGGAGATCCAGCGCATCTGCGATCGTTACGGCATCCTGCTGGTATCGGACGAGGTGATCTGCGGCTTCGGGCGCCTGGGGCACTGGTTCGGCTGCGAGCGGATGGGAACCCGGCCCGACCTGATCACCTTCGCCAAGGGCGTCACCTCAGGCTACATCCCGCTGGGCGGGGTGCTGGTGGGAGAGCGCGTGGCCCGGGCGCTGATCGACAAGGGCGAGGAGTTCGCGCACGGCTTCACTTACTGCGGACACCCGGTCGCTTGCGCCGTGGCCAACGAGAACATCGCCATCATCGAGCGCGAGCACCTGGTTGAGCGCGTACACGGCGACGTCGGGCCGTACCTTAAGCGGCAGTTCGAAGCGCTGCAGGAGCATCCGCTGGTGGGCCAGGCCGAGGCTTGCGGCATGATGGCGGCCCTGGTGCTGGTCAAGAGCAAGCTGCCGCTGGAGCGCTTCGCCGAGGATTTGAAGGTCGGGATGGTGTGCCGCGGCCACATGTTCGACAACGGCGTGGTGATGCGGGCGGTGGGCGAGCGGATGATCATCGCCCCGCCGCTGGTGATCACGCACGCGCAGATCGACGAGATGATCGGGCTGATCCGCAGGAGCCTGGATCTGACGTTGAGGGATGTGAAGGCGCGCGGCTGGGTGTGAGCTACACCTTCGCCCTCACCCCCGCCCCTCTCCCGCTGCGCGGGCGAGGGGCGATCCGGAGTAGCTGTGCGGATGCCTACGCGCTTGCGGTGCCCGGTCGCCCCTCGCCCGCGCAGCGGGAGAGGGGAGGGGGTGAGGGCTTGACAGTTTGAATCTCACCCTGCCAAGTCCCGGATCCGGTACCACGCCATCGCCGCAACCAGCAGCGGCGTGCGAAGCCAGCGCCCGCCGGGAAATTCGCGGTGCCGGATCGCTGCGAACAGATCGAAACGGCGCGCCGTGCCGCCGATCGCTTCGGCGACGATGCGCCCCGCCAGTCCGGTCAGCGCCAGCCCGTGCCCCGAAAAGCCTTGCAAATAGTAGACGTTGGGGTCCACACGCCCGAAGTCGGGCGCGCGGTTCATCGTGATGTCGACGTATCCGCCCCAGGCGAATTCGATCGGCACGTCGGCGAGCTGCGGAAACACCCCCACCATGCGTCGCCGCATCGCCTCGGGCAGGCGCCGCGGCAGCAGCGTGCTGTAGCTGACGCGGCCGCCGAAGATCATCCGGTGATCGCGCGACAGGCGGAAATAGTCGAGCACCCACTGCGTGTCGGCCACGGCCGCTCCGCGCGGCAGCAGTTGCGCGGCCCGCTCGAGGCCGAGCGGCCGGCTGGCCGCGATGAAGGTCCCGACCGGCATGATGCGGGTCGCAAGGCGCGGCTGCAGGTCCCCAAGGTAGACGTTGCCCGCCAGCAGCACGTGCGAGCAGTGCACGCTGCCGCGCGGCGTGCGCACTTGCGCCAACCGGCCTGGCAGGACCTGCACCGCCCGCGTCTGCTCGAAGATCTTCACACCCAGTGCAGCGGCGGCGCGCGCCAGCCCCAGCGTGTACTTCAGAGGATGCAGGTGTCCGCTGCCGGCGTCGAAGGCTGCGGCCCGGTAGCGGGAACTCGCGATCCACTGGGGCAGTTCGGCCTGATCGATGCTGCGGATCCGCTCGTAGCCGTAGTGGCGAGCCAGCGCTTCGACCCACGCTGCCAGCTCGGCGGCCCGGCGCGGCGTGACCGCGGCCGCCAGGTAGCCGTCCTGCCATTCGCAGTCGATGTTGAAGCGCCGGCAGCGCGCATGGATCAACTCGACCGCTTCTACCGTCGCGTCCCAGATCTGGCGCGCAGCTTCTCGGCCCACTTGGTGCTCGATCACCTGCATGTCGCACGCCAGGCCCACCAGCGCCTGCCCGCCGTTGCGGCCCGAGGCTCCCCATCCGACCCGCCGGGCCTCCACCACGGCAACCGTGAAGCCGGCATCGGCCAGATCGATCGCGGCCGACAGGCCGGCCAGACCGGAGCCGACCACGCACACATCGCACGCGATGTCGTCCAGCAGCGCCGGGTAGGGATCGCCTCGATCCACGGTGGCCTCGTAGTACGAGTGGCGCACCAGCGGATCGTCGGAACCGAGCAGGAAGCCTCGCTCGTACTTGTAGCTCACATCAGCCGAGTTCTGCGAAGCCTAGATTTAAGGCAGTCTATCCGGCCCGGCGCCGGATTCGATAGACTGGGGTCAAGCGTACTGGCCGGAGCCCCCTGCGTCGCGCCGGCCTAGAATACCCGCTTCATGGCAATCGACGAGCATTCATCAGGCATGGCTTCAGAGCCCGGGCGCGCGCCCTTCGTATTGATTCCGTGCGACAACCGCACCCTGGACGGCCACTCTTTTCACGTGCTGGGACGCAAGTACTCCGACGCCGTGCACGATGCCGCCGGGTGCCATCCGCTGCTGCTGCCGACCGGCGGCGACCCCGATCTTGCTGCTTACCTGGACCTGGCCGACGGCATTTTGCTGACCGGCTCCCCGGCAAACGTTCATCCGAGGCACTTCGGCCAGAGCGTTCGCGACGCCGGGTTGCCGCTCGATCAGGAGCGTGACGACGCAACGCTGGCGCTGGTGCGCCTTGCGATCGAGCGGGAGCTGCCGCTGTTCGCGATCTGCCGCGGGCTGCAGGAGGCCAACGTCGCGCTGGGAGGCACGCTGTTGCAGGCGGTCCACGAGGAGCCGGGACGGTTCGATCATCGCGCCGATCCTCGATCCGACGCCGAAGCGCAGTACGGGCCGTCGCACGCGGTCGACATCGTCGCGGGCGGCGAGCTGGACCGGATCCTGGGCGTGCGCCAGCTGCAGGTCAATTCGCTGCATGGACAGGCGATCGACCGCCTGGCCCCGGGCCTGCGGGTTGAAGCCCGCGCACGCGACGGCACGGTCGAGGCGGTTCATATCAGCGCCCATCCCGGCTTCGCGCTGGCGGTGCAGTGGCACCCCGAGTGGAAGGTGCTGGACAACCTGGAGTCCAGGATGTTGTTCCGCGCGTTCGGGGACGCCTGCCGTGCCGCGCAAGCGCGCCGTTTTGGCGCCCCTGCCGCGACCGGCCTTTCGCGCGCCGCCTGATTCAGGATCATGGGGCTGCGCGCGGATTTCACCCAGTCGGACCTGGAGCGCTTCTTCGACGAGAATCAGGTCGACGAAGTCGAGTGCCTGGTGCCGGACTTGACGGGCGTGGCGCGCGGCAAGATCCTGCCGCGAGCCAAGTTCACGCAGGATCGCGGCATGCGCCTGGCCGAATCGGTGCTGGCGATGACGGTGACCGGCGAGGCGCCGGACAGCGAAGAGTACGACGCCATCATCTCGCCCAGCGATTTCGACATGGAACTGCTGGCCGACCCGACCACCGTGTGCGTGGTGCCGTGGGTGCCGGCGCCGAGCCGCACCGCGCAGATCATCCACGACTGCTATTTTGCCGACGGCCGCCTGGTCGACTTCGCGCCCCGCTCGGTGCTGCGCCGGGTGCGCGAGCTGTATGCGCAGGAGGGTCTGCAGCCGGTGGTGGCGCCGGAGGTGGAGTTCTACCTGATTGGGCAGAACACCGATCCGGATTTTCCGCTGACGCCGCCGCTGGGGCGCAGCGGCCGCTCCGAGACCAGCCGGCAGCATTACAGCATCGACGCCGTCAACGAATTCGACCCGCTGTTCGAGGACATCTACAAGTGGTGCGAGGAGATGGGCCTGGAGCTGGACACGCTGATCCACGAGATGGGCGCCGGCCAGATGGAGGTCAATTTCCTGCACGGCGATCCGCTCGACCTGGCCGACCGGGTGTTCTACTTCAAGCGCACGCTGCGCGAGGCGGCGCTGCGGCACAAGATGTATGCGACCTTCATGGCCAAGCCGATGGCCAACGAGCCGGGCAGCGCCATGCACATCCACCAGAGCATCGTCGATCGCCGCACCGGCCGCAACATCTTCTCCAACGTCGACGGCTCCCCGTCCGACAAGTTCCGTCACTACATCGGCGGGCTGCAAAAGTACCTGCCGGCGGCGATGGCGTTCCTGGCCCCGTACGTTAATTCCTACCGGCGCCTGGTGCGGCACGCCGCGGCGCCGATCAACATCCGCTGGGGCCGCGACAACCGCACGGTCGGTATCCGCGTGCCGCGCTCGCAGCCGGAGGCGCGCCGCGTGGAGAACCGCGTGATCGGCGCCGACGCCAATCCCTACGTGGCCATGGCCGTGACGCTCGCGTGCGGCTACCTGGGCATGAAGGAATGCCTCGAACCCAGCGAAGAGGCCATCGGCAATGCGTACGGGGCCCCGTACGATCTGCCACGCACGATGTCGGAGGCTCTGAATCTGCTCGCCGGCACTCCGGAGCTCGCCAGCGTGCTGGGCGAACGCTTTGTCACGATCTACCGGCTGGTGAAGGAACTGGAGTACGACGAGTTCATGCAAGTGATCAGCTCGTGGGAGCGCGAACATCTGCTGCTGCACGTCTGACCACCCCGGGGGCCGGCGCCCGATGCGTCATACCGTTTCGATGCGTGCTCGCGCGCTGCTGGGCGCCGCCGCGCTAGCGGTCGCGCTGGCGGCCGCGCTGTTGGGGGCCCCGGCGCGGGCCGGGGACGACAACTTCCTGAACGTCTACAACTGGTCCGATTACATCGGCGACACCACGGTTGCGGATTTCGAAAAGGAAACCGGCATCAAGGTGCGCTATGACACGTTCGACGCCAACGAGACCCTGTACGCCAAGCTGGTGGCCGGCCACACCGGCTATGACGTGGTCGTGCCCTCGTCGCACTGGGCCAAGCTGCAGCTGGAAGGCGGGCTGCTCAAACCCGTGGACAAGAGCCGGATCAGCACGTATTCGAACATCGATCCATGGATCCTGCAGCAGCTCGCCAAGGTCGACCCCGGCAACCGGTTCCTGGTGCCGTGGCTGTGGGGATTTACCACGGTCGGAATCAATGTGGCCAAGGTCAAGGCCGCGCTGGGCAATGTGCCGATGCCGCAGGATGCCTGGGACCTGGTGTTCAAGCCCGAATACGCGAGCCGGCTGAAATCGTGCGGCGTGTCGTTCCTGGACTCGGCCGACGAAGTGTTCCCGGCGGCGCTGCGCTACGTCGGCAAGCTTCCCTACAGCGGCACCGCCGCCGACTACCAGGAGGCGGCCCGGATGATGAACCAGATCCGGCCGTACGTGACGCTGTTTTCCTCCTCCGGCTACATCAACGAGCTGGCTTCCGGAGCGGTGTGCGTCGCGCTGGGATGGAATGGCGACATCGCCATCGCCGCCGCGCGCGCCCGGGAAGCCAGGAACGGGCAGAACATCCAGGTATTGTTTCCGAAGTCCGGCGCGGTCCTGTACTTCGACACGATGGCCATCCCGGTCGATGCGCCGCACGTGGACAATGCCTACAAGTGGTTCAGTTACATCTACCGGCCGCAGGTGCAGGCCGGGATCGTCAACAAGGTGTTCGCCGCATCCGCCGTCCCGGCTGCCAGCAAATACATGCGCCCCGACGTGCTGGCCAACCGGGCTTTGCTGGCGCGGGGCGAGGACCTGGACAAGCTGGTGCCGCCTGACGCGGTCAGCAACGAGATCCGGCGGCTGCGGACGCGCCTTTACACGACATTCAAAACGGGGCTGTAGGGCCAGTGAACGCGGACGCCAACCGCGCCCGGCCGGGGGGAGATGCGCGCATGCAGCCGAACGCGGCGGGCGATGCGAATTTCTTGCGGGTCGAACGGCTGACCAAGCGCTTCGACGAGGTCACGGCGGTCGACGAGGTGACGCTTTCGATTGCGCGCGGCGAGATCTTCGCACTGCTCGGTTCATCCGGCAGCGGCAAGTCCACGCTGCTTCGGATGCTGGCCGGTTTCGAGGCGCCCGACTCCGGCAGCATCTTCCTGCAGGGCGTGGAGATCTCGGGCCTGCGGCCGTACGACCGCCCGATCAACATGATGTTCCAGTCCTATGCGCTGTTTCCGCACCTGACGGTGACGGAGAACATCGCCTTCGGCTTGAAGCGGCACGGGCTGCCGCGCGCGCGCATTGCCGAACAGGTCGAGCGCATGCTCACGCTGGTGCAGCTGAAGCCCTGCGCGCGACGCAAGCCGCACCAGCTCTCCGGCGGCCAGCAGCAGCGCGTCGCCCTGGCGCGCAGCCTGGCGCTGGAGCCCAAGCTGCTGCTGCTGGACGAGCCGCTGGCGGCGCTGGACCGCAAGCTGCGCGAGCAGACCCAGTTCGAGCTGTCCAACATCATCAAACGGGTGGGCGTCACCTGCGTGATGGTCACGCACGATCAGGAAGAGGCCATGACGATGGCCGACCGGATGGCGGTGATGAGCAGCGGGCAGGTGCTGCAGGTCGGACGCCCCAACGAAATCTACGAGACGCCGAACTGCCGCTTCGTGGCCGATTTCATCGGAAACGTGAACCTGTTCGACGGCACGCTCGAAGAAGACGAGACCGACCATTGCATTGTCGCTACGCCGCACGGACGCTTCTACATCGGCCATGGCATCACCGGCGTGCTCGGCCAGTCGCTCACCGTTGCGCTGCGCCCCGAAAAGATCGAGCTGCAGGTGGAGCCACCGGCCGACACCAGCGTCAACTGCCTGCACGGACGAGTGGCCGAACGGGCCTATTTCGGCGCCTCTTCGCTGTACCGGATCCAGCTCGACACCGGCATGCGGCTGCAGGTATCGGTTCCGAACACCGAACGCCACAGCGGGCTGATGGCGGTCGGATCCGAGGTGTACGCGACCTGCGCGCCCGATTCGATGGTGGTGCTGACGCAGTAATGATCGCGTTCAAACAGCGCTGGCGGCACGGCTGGGGACGCCGCGTCGTGATCGGCGTGCCATTCCTTTTCCTGGTGCTGTTTTTCTCGGCGCCGTTTCTGGTCGTTTTCAGGATCAGCGTTTCGGACTCGATCGGCGTGCGCTTTCAGGACCTGCTGGCCTGGACCGACGGGACGCTGACGCTGCGCCTGAAATTCGCCAACTACCTGTTCCTGACCTCCGATCCGGTCTACATCCTCACCTACATGTCCTCGATCGGGTTCGCCGGCCTGAACACGATCATCTGCCTGATCATCGGTTACCCGTTCGCGTACTTCATGGCGCGGTCGCCCGCCGCCTGGCGGCCGGCGCTGCTGATGCTGGTGTCGCTGCCGTTCTGGACTTCGTACCTGCTGCGCGTATACGCCTGGAAAGGTCTGCTGGACGACGATGGGATCATCAACAACCTGCTGCTGTGGCTGCACCTGATCGACACACCGATCCGGATGATGCACACCGCTCGCTCGATGATGGTCGGCATGGTGTACACCTACCTGCCGTTCATGATCCTGCCGGTCTACGCGAACCTGGTGAAGATGGACACGCGGCTGCTGGAAGCGGCGGCGGACCTGGGCGCTGGACCCTTGACCACGTTCTGGCGGGTGACGGTGCCGCTGTCGATGCCCGGCATCATCGCCGGCTCGATGCTGGTGCTGATTCCCAGCATCGGCGAGTACGTGATTCCGGAGCTGCTGGGCGGGCCGTCGACCTTGATGATCGGCCGCGTGCTGTGGGACGAGTTCTTCAGGAACGTCGACTGGTCGATGGCCTCGGCGGTTGCGGTCTCGATGGTCGTGCTGATCCTGATTCCGCTGGCTGTGTTCAACCACTACCAGACCCGCGGAGCGGGCCGGAGCGGCGGCGCATGAACAGCGTATTCGGTCGCGTGTGGCTCGCGTTCGGCTACGCCTTCCTGTACATCCCGATCGCAACGCTGATCGTGTTTTCGTTCAACGAATCCAGGATGGTGACGCTGTGGGGCGGTTTCTCGACCCACTGGTACCACGAGATCCTGCACGACGCCGAGCTGATCGACGCCTTCCTCACTTCGCTGAAGATCGCGCTGATGACAGCCACCGCGTCGGTGGTGCTGGGGACGATGGCGGCTTTCGCACTGGTGCGCTACCGCAGCTTCTTCGGCCGGACCGTCTTCGTCGCGCACATCAACGCGCCCCTGGTCGTGCCCGAGGTGATCACCGGGCTTTCGCTGCTGCTGTTTTTCGTTGCCTGCGAAAAAGCGTTCGGCATGTTCAGCGAGCGCGGCATTGTGACGATCTGGATCGGCCATACTTCGATCTGCACCTGCTATGCGGCCGTGGTGATCCAATCCCGACTTCTCACGATGGATAAGTCCCTGGAGGAAGCGGCCATGGACCTGGGGTGCCAGCCGTTGCAGGTGTTCCTGCTGGTCACGCTGCCGCTGATCATGCAGTCGCTGGTGTCGGCCTGGCTGCTGACGTTCACGATCTCGCTGGACGACGTGGTCACGAGCTCCTTCCTGAACGGCCCGGGCGTGAGCACGCTGCCCATCGTGATCTTCGCGCGCGCCCGGCTCGGCTTGAACCCGACGGTCAACGCCGTGGCCACGCTGTCGGTGGTGGTCGTTTCGATCGGCGTGCTGGCCGGCTCGCTGTGGATGGCGCGCAACGAGCGACGGCGCGCCCAGGAGCAGGCGGCGGCCTATCGTGAGGGCATGCAGGGCATCGAACTGGGGATTTCGAAAGCGGGGGCCTGAATGAAGATGAGCGAGCACATGGATTGGCATGCCCGCGCCGCCGCCGTGCACCCGGACGGACGGGCGCTGATCGACGGGCAGCGGGTGGCCGCCGCCGACGGGCAGACCTTCTCGTGCATCTCGCCGATCGACGCGCGGGTGCTGGCGCAGGTGGCGCGCTGCGGCCCCGCCGACGTCGACCGCGCGGTGGCCGGGGCCCGGCGCGCCTTCGAGGACCGGCGCTGGAGCGGGCAGCCGCCGGCGGCGCGCAAAAAGGTCCTTTTGAAATTCGCCGAGCTGCTGCTGGCAGCGCGCGATGAGCTCGCGCTGCTGGAGACGCTGGACATGGGCAAGCCCGTGCAGTTCAGCCTGAAGGTGGACGTGCCGGCGGCGGCGCGCTGCATCGGCTGGTACGCCGAAGCGGTCGATAAGATCTACGACGAGATCGCGCCGACCCGCGACGAAGCCCTGGCCCTGATCCGGCGCGAGCCGATGGGCGTGGTCGGAGCCATCGTTCCGTGGAACTACCCGATGATCATGGCTGCCTGGAAACTCGGGCCGGCGCTGGCGGCCGGCAACAGCGTGGTGTTGAAGCCCTCGGAAAAATCTCCGCTCACCGCCCTTCGGATGGCCGAGCTGGCCCTGCAGGCCGGGCTGCCCGAATCCGTGCTGAACGTGGCGCCTGGCTTCGGCAGCGAGGCCGGCGAGGCCCTGGCGCTGCACCCGCACGTCGATGCGATCTCGTTCACCGGCTCCACGCGCGTGGGGCGGCGCATGCTCGAATACGCGGCGCGCTCGAATCTGAAGCGGGTGTTCAACGAACTGGGCGGCAAGTCGGCCAACATCGTGTTTGCCGACTTCCAGGACCTGGACCGCGCCGCCACCACCGCTGCCGCGTGCATGTTCTTCAACCAGGGCGAGTCGTGCAACGCTCCGTCCCGGCTGCTGGTGCAGGCGTCGATCGCTGACGATTTCGTCGCCCGCGTGGTGGCCCGCTCGCAGGATTACGCCCCGGCCGACCCGCTGGCGTCCGACACGTTGATGGGAGCGCTGGTCGACCAGGCGCAACTCGCCACCGTGCTCGGTTACATCGAATCCGGCGAGCGCGAGGGCGCGCAGCGCCTGGCCGGCGGCACGCGTGTTCGCGCCGAGACGGGCGGATTTTATGTCGCGCCCACCGTGTTCGACCGGGTGGGCAGCTCGATGCAAATCGCGCGCGAGGAAATCTTCGGACCGGTGCTGTCGGTGATCCGCTTCGAGAACGAACAGCAGGCGGTCGCGGTCGCCAACGACACCTCGTACGGCCTGCAGGCCGGGGTCTGGAGCAGCGACCTCAACCGTGCCCACCGGGTGGCCCGGCAGCTGCGCGCCGGCACCGTCCACGTGAACCAGTACGATGAGGACGACATCACCGTTCCGTTCGGCGGCTACCGGCAGAGCGGCAACGGACGCGACAAGTCGCTGCACGCGTTCGACAAGTACACCGAGCTGAAAACGACCTGGATACGGCTCGACTGAAGACTCTTTTCGAGGGGATGACGATGCTGATCGGAGTGCCGACCGAGATCAAGATTCGCGAATACCGGGTCGGGTTGACGCCGGCCAACGTGCGCGAGCTCACCGAACGCGGACACCAGGTGATCGTCCAGGCCGGCTGCGGCGCCGGCGTCGGGCTGAGCGACGCCAACTACGAGACGGCCGGCGCCAGCGTGGTGAGCAACGGCCAGCAGGTGTACGCGCAGGCGCAGATGATCGTGAAGGTCAAGGAGCCTCAACCGGAGGAGCGCAAGCTGCTGCGCCCCGACCAGGTGCTGTTCACCTATCTGCACCTGGCGCCCGACCCGGAGCAGGCCAGCGACCTGATCCAGAGCAGCGCCATCTGCATCGCCTACGAAACGGTCACGTCGGACACCGGCGGGCTTCCGCTGCTGGCGCCGATGTCGGAGGTCGCCGGCCGCATGTCGATCCAGGCCGGCGCGTATTTCCTGGAGAAGGCGCACGGGGGACTGGGCGTGCTGCTGGGCGGCGTTCCGGGCGTCGATCCGGCCAAGGTGGTCGTGCTGGGCGGCGGCGTGGTCGGCACGCACGCGGTGCACATCGCGCTCGGGATGGCGGCGGAAGTGTGGGTGCTCGACCGCAACGTGGACGCGCTGCGCGCGCTGTGGCGCCAGTTCGGGCGGCCGTTGAATACGGTGTTCTCCACCCGCGCCGCGATCGAGCAGCACTGCGTCTCGGCCGACCTGGTGATCGGCGGCGTGCTGCTGCCCGGCGCGGCCGCGCCCAAGCTGGTCACGGCCGAAATCGTGCGCCGGATGAAGCCCGGCTCGGTGATCGTCGATGTCGCCATCGACCAGGGCGGCTGTTGCGAAACGTCGCGCCCGACCACGCACGACGATCCGACCTACGTGGTCGACGGCGTGATCCACTACTGCGTGACCAACATGCCGGGAGCGGTGCCGCGCACCTCGACGTTCGCGCTGAACAACGCCACCCTGCCGTTCGTGCTGGCGCTGGCCGACAAAGGCTACCGCCGGGCGCTGCTGGAGGACCGGCACCTGAGAAACGGGCTGAACGTGCACCGCGGCCGCGTGACCAATCGCGCCGTGGCCGCGGCACTCGGACACAAGTACGTCGATCCGAACGAGGCGCTGCAGCCGTAGTCGCGTAGTTCACGACCCTCACCCCCTCCCCTCTCCCGCTTGCGCGGGCGAGGGGCGACCGGTCACCGCATAGTTCGAAATCGTTCCAAGCTGCGCTGTATCGCCCCTCGCCCGCGCAAGCGGGAGAGGGGAGGGGGTGAGGGTCGCGAACTAGGCGGCTACGGCGTCGAGGCTGTCCGACAGAATCTTCAGGCCCTCGTCGACCAGCGCATTGGGCGCGGTCAGCGGCACCAGCACCCGGATCACGTTGGCGTAGGTCCCGCACGAGATCAGGATCAGCCCGCGCCGCGCCGCCTCCGCGACCAGGCGCCGCGTGAGTTCCGCATCGGGCTTATGGTCCCCGTCCACCGCCATCAGCTCGATCGCGACCATCGGCCCCAGGCCACGCACTTCGGCGATGGCCGGCTGGCGCTGCGCAATCTGACGCAGCCCGGCCTGCAGGCGTTCGCCCAGGCGCGCGCCGCGCTCGAGCAGCTGCTCCTCCTCGAACACGTCCAGCACCGCCAGCGCCGCCGCGCATGCGAGCGGGTTTCCCGCATAGGTGCCCCCCAAGCCGCCGGGGCCGGGCGAGTCCATGATGTCGGCCCGCCCCAGGACGGCAGCAATCGGAAAGCCCCCGGCCATCGACTTGGCCATCGTCACCAGGTCGGGCACCACGCCCGAGTGCTCGATGGCGAGCCAGGTGCCGGTGCGCCCGGCTCCGCTTTGAATCTCATCGGCGATGAAGACGATCCCGTGGCGATCGCACAGCGCGCGCAAATCGCGCAGAAACTGGAACGGCGCCACGTAGAAGCCGCCCTCGCCCTGGACCGGCTCGATGATCAGGGCGGCGACCTCTTCGGGCGCCGCGTCGCACTTCAAAATGTGCTCGACCGATGCCAGCGCCTGATCGGCGCTGATGCCGTGCAGCGCGTTCGGAAATTGGGCGTGAAAGATTCCAGGGGGAAACGGGCCGAAACCGGCCTTGTACGGCGCCACCTTGCCGGTCAGCGCCATCGTCATGTTGGTGCGCCCGTGAAAGCCGCCGCCGAACGCGATCACCGCGTCGCGCCGCGTGTGTGCCCGCGCGATCTTGATGGCATTTTCGACCGCCTCGGCGCCGGTCGACAGGAACATCGCCTTCCTGGCGAAATCGCCCGGCACGAGCGGCAGCAGCCGTTCGGCCAGCTCGACATACGGCTCGTAGGCCAGCAGCTGAAAACAGGTGTGCGTCAGGCGCCGCAACTGGACCTCGACCGCAGCGACCACCTTCGGATGGCAGTGACCGGTATTCAGCACCGCGATGCCGCCGGCAAAGTCGATATAACGCCGCCCTTCGACGTCCCACAGCTCGCAATCGCGCGCGTGATCGACAAAGATCTCGTGTACCTGCCCGACGCCGCGCGCGATCGCGGCCCGCCGGCGCGCCATCAGCGCGGCATTGCTGACACTGGCGTCACGTTTCATCCGCTCAGCCCTTGCCCGTCTGCAGCAGCCACAGTCGCGCCAGGTCGGCGGTGCCGTCGTTGCCGTGCACGGTCTGCAGCAGCTGCGCCGCCCGGCCTTTCTGCCCGGCCTGCGCGTAGGCGAGCGCCAGGTGCAGCTTGGCATCCTCCGGATGCTTCAACGGGCCCTGTTTCAGAGCCTGCTCCATCAGCGGAAGTCCTCTATCGGCTTTGCCGTTGGCGACCAGGTTGTATCCGATCGCGATCAGCGCATCGCCGTCCTTCGCGCTGGCGGCCTCGGATTCGCCCTGGGCGATCGCGGCGGCGTCCTGCGCGGCCTGCTTGTTGGCCAGGTCGCGCAGCCGGTTCTGCCGCTCCACGTCGGCGCCCTTGCCCAACACGCCGGCAGCGTAGCCCTGGTCCAGCACTTTCTTCGCCTCGGACGGGAAACCGGCCTGCAGCGCGAGCTGCGCCATCTCCATGAACTCGGCGGGCTTGCCGAGGTTCCCGGTGGCGAGCTGCAGCCGATACACGTCCAGTTCCAGCCGCTCCGAAAACCCCGGCTTGCGCGCCACCCGCGAGATCAGGTCAGCCCAGTAGGACTTCTTCGGGTAGTGCGTGACCAGCTTTTCCAGGCTCCAGAAGTAACCGGCGTTGTCGTTCATCTTCAGGTAGCAGCTGGCCAGGAATTGCAACCGGTCCTCGGTGGGCGGCCGCTCGGACTTCTCATCGGCCTCGACCTGCTCCCGCAGCAGCTTGGCCGCGGTGGCGAACTCGCCGCTCAGGTAGTGGGACTGGATCAGCACCAGGTGGATCGCCGGATCGTTGCCGCCTTCCTTCTCGTAGCGCGTCGCCCACGTGATCGCCTTGGCGTAATTCTTGGCCTGGTAGTACAGGTCGGTGATCGCCACGATCAGCTTGAGCTGGTCGGCCGGCGGCAGCCGGCCCGAGGCGACCACCGCTTCAAACGAGCTGATCGCCGTGTCGTTCTCGCCTGCGCCCTGCGCCGCCGATCCGCGCGTCAGGTCGACCACGAACTTCTCGTAGCCGGTCAGGCTTGGAACGACCTCGGCTTCGCGGACCTTGGCGAGCGCATCCTTGAACTTCTTGGCCTGGATCAGCTCGCGCGCAGCCTGGATCGGCTTGCCGACTTCGGCCCGCACGGTGTCGGCCGGCTTGGCCGGCTCCTGCGCCACCGCCGTGGCCGCCAGGACCGCCCAAGCGGCCGCGGTTATCGCGGTTCGAATCGATCCGGCTCGCAACATACGCCAACGCTCCCCGCTGTCACTGGATGAACTGCTCGTTGCCGACCAGCCCGATCTTGGTCACCCCGAGCCGCTGCGCCGATGCCATCACCTCGGCCACATACTTGTATGTGGCGAGCTTGTTGGGCCGCAGGTGCAGCTCCGGCTGGTCCGGCTGGACTGCCACCTCCTTGAGCTTGGCCTCCAGCGCCGTGCGGTCCACCAGCGGCTTGCCGTCCCAGTAAATGGTGCCGTCGAAATCCACGTCGACCTGAACCACGATCGGCGGACGCGGCGGTGGCGGCGGGTTGCCGACCGGCATGTTCAGGTTCACCGAATGCAACTGGATCGGAATCGTGATGATCAGCATGATCAGCAGCACCAGCATCACGTCGATCAACGGCGTCGTATTGATGTCGACCATCACCTCCGGCTCGGCGCCAGGGCCCGGTCCCACGTTCATCGCCATCGCGCTCTCCCGCCTAGCCGCCGGCGTCCAGAACCGGCGGTTCGATGATGAAATTGACCTTCACGATCCCGGCCCGCTGACAGTCGAACACGACGCGCCCGATCGACTCGTAGCGGGCATTGAGGTCGCCGCGGATGTGCACCTCGGGCTGCGGATTGAGGACCGACTTCTCCTTCAGGCGCTTGACGAGCTGCTCGTTGTCGCTGATGCGCGTCTGGTCCCAGAACACGTCTCCCTCGCGGTTGACCGAGATCGAAATGTTTTCTGGCTTGGTCTGGCGCGGCTGGTTGCGTTCCTTCGGCAGCTCCAGCGCCACGTTGTGGATCACCACCGGAATCGTGATCAGGAAGATGATCAGCAGCACCAGCATCACGTCGACCAGCGGCGTGGTGTTGATAGAAGCGACCAGTTCGTCCTCGCCGCCTTCCGAGGGCCCGACGGTCATTGCCACGGCAGGCTCCTACTTCTTGGCGCCGGACACGCCGGACATCGTCGACTTGCCCGAGGCGCCCAGAAGGACCATGTGCAGGTCGGCCCCGAAGGTGCGCACGCCTTCCATCGCCACCTTGTTGCGGCGGACCAGCCAGTTGTAGCCGAGCACGGCAGGCACCGCGACGGCCAGGCCGACCGCCGTCATGATCAGCGCCTCGCCGACCGGCCCGGCTACCTTGTCGATCGAAGCCTGGCCCGCGATCCCGATCGCGGTGAGGGCATGGTAGATGCCCCACACCGTTCCGAACAGGCCGACGAAGGGCGCGGTGGAACCCACGGTGGCCAGGAAGGCGAGGCCGTCCTGCAACCGGTTCTGGATGTTCTCCATCGCGCGCTGCACCGACATCGTGATCCAGGTATTGAGGTCGATCTGCTCGAGCATCGCGCCTTCGTGGTGCTCGGTGGAATTGATCCCGCTCTCGGCGATGTACCGGAAAGCACTGCCCTCTTTCAACCCGGTCATACCGTCCTTGACGGTCTTGGCGGTCCAGAAGGATTGCTGCGCCTGGCGCGCCTGCCTCAACAGCTTGAACTGCTCGAACAGCTTGGTGATCATGATGTACCAGCTGCCGAACGACATGATCCCCAGGATGATCAGCACGCCCTTCGTGATGAAGTCGCCGCCCTTCCACATCGCCACGAACCCGTACGGGTTCTCGACGACCTCCTTGCTCGCCACCGGTTCGGCGGGGGCTGCCGGCGGCGGGGGCGTAGCGGCGGGCTGCTCCTGCGGCTGCGCAGTCGCCGGCTGCGGGATCCCTCCCATCAGGATGGCTGGCGCTGCGGCGATCAAGGCCGCGCCCAGCACGACAATGCATCTTTTTTGTATCGACATGCCCGTTCCTCCCATCCGATCAAGAATTCACTTCGCCCGACCGTGAGACCGCGCCGATCCGGCGGGCGCTCATTCTTCTAGTTTCCACACGTATTGAAGTTCCCGCACCGCCGTCTCGGGCTTGCCGTCGACCGTGCCCGGCTTGAACTGGCACAGGCCGAGCGCGGACAGGGCAGCCTCGTCCAGCCGCCTGTGCCCGCTCGATTTGACCACTTCTCCCTTGACCGCATGGCCTTCCGTGTCGATCAGGAATCGCAACGTCACGGTTCCGGTCTCCTCCGCACGCCGGGACGCAGCCGGGTAATCCGGGTGCCGGCAGTTGTGAGCCGGATCGTAGACGGGCGGCACACGTACCGGTACATGGGCCGGCGCGGGCGGCGCGATCGCGGCCACCGGGGGAGGTGGCGTGCTGGTGACCGCCGTGATCGTGTTGGCGGCCGGCGCCGCGATGGCGATCTGCACTTCCGGCGGCGGAATGAACGGGGGCGGCGGTTGCTGCATCTTGGGCGGCGGCGGCGGCGGTGTCTCCGGCGGCGGCGGCGGCTTGATCTCTTCGACCAGCTTGGTCTCGATCGGCTTCTTGAGCACGTCGATGGCCTTGGTGGCCAGGCCAGTGATCAGCGCGTAGATGATGAAGACATGCAATGCAAAGACGATCGAGAGCCCGACCAGGTGTTTGGTCGGGTCCCGTTGTGCTTCGGCGTAGTTCATTCCTGTGCGGCCTCCCTGCACGCCCTTGTCTTCTGCCTGCGGTTCCGGGCGTTGTCACACCGGCTACATGTCCACGCTCCACTCCCCGGGCGTGGCCGAGCCGTAAAAGGGCCAAGTTTAGCCGCAGACCGCGAACCCGCGCGGGCGCCTCGCCCCACCCTGAAAGGCTCGGTCATCGGACGCCCGACTGCAGTCCGCCTGCTCCGGAACGGGACAGAAAATCCACTATAGCGCAATGGAGAATCAGGCCCCGTTCGAGTACGCCTGCTGCCGCAGCCACTTGGTCGCGATCCACTTTTCGCCCTGAGCGACCGGGCTGCCGCCGTGCAGGGTTCGGGCATCGAGTCGGCCTTCGTCATCCGCATAAGCGAAGAACACCGCGTTGCCGCGACGTGGCAAAACGTCCAACCCGATATCGGGGAACACGGTCGAGCCGCCGCCCTGTACGTCGTTCAGGTACATGATCAGCGTGGCCACCCGTTGCCCCCCCATGGCCAGCACCTGGCGGTTGCCCGGATCGGCCGGGTCGAAGTAGTCGAAGTGCGGCTTGTACTCGGTGCCGGGGTTGTAGTGCAGCACCTGGATCGGCTCGCCGCGCTCGAGCGGGCAGCCGGTGAGCTCCGCAATGCGCTTCTCGATCCTCGTGATCAGGTCGTTTTCGGCGCGTCGGAAGTAGGTGCCCTCGCTGGTTCGGTCCGGATGACGCTCGTAGCGGCCGGTCTGCCGATCCACCACGTTGGAGCGCTCCAGCTTGCCGCGCGACATCTCGATCAGCGTTTCGCACTCCTCGGCTGAGAGCAGATCGCCAAACAGCAGGATCCGTGGCGCGTTCAGCGCCATCAGAATGTGCACCGTGCGATCGCCGGCATCGATTTCGCTCGGCCCGCCGGCCAGGATCCGGGTGCTGGATTCCGAGGCTGGCGAAGCCTCGGGCGAGGCTTCGCCAGCCTCGGAATCCATAACCTTGGCGGAGGGAGCCGGCGCCAAGGCCTTCACGGCGGCTGCCACCGCGCGATGCGCGAACTCCGGCTGGTAGCCGCTCGACCGCATCGATCGCTCCATCGCCTCGGCCGAACAGCCCTGCTCGATCGACTGTCTGAGCCACGTCTGAAGGTCCGACGCCAACGAGGAAAATCGCATCTCGGAAACCTGAAACCGTGCCTGAGCTATCCTGAGCGTATTCCGGAGAAATGCCATGTTGCAACGGGTATCGCCCCTGCCTTCCCTGACCGATCCGTCGCTGGTCAAGACGCAAGCGTATATCGACGGGGCCTGGACGGACGGTTCGTTCGGGCGCTTTGACGTTCGCAATCCGGCCGACGGCGGAAAGCTGGCCGAGGTGGCCGATTGCGGCTCCCCGGATGCCGAACGCGCGATTGCGGCGGCGTCCCGGGCCTGGCCCGCCTGGAGGTCGCGCACCGCCAAGGACCGGGCCGCGATCCTTAAGCGCTGGAACGACCTGATCCTGTCCAACGCCGACGACCTCGCCCGGTTGATGACCGCCGAGCAAGGCAAGCCCCTGGCCGAATCCCGCGGCGAGATCACCTACGGCGCCAGCTTCGTCGAGTGGTTCGCCGAGGAAGGCAAGCGCGTCTACGGCGAGACCATCCCCACCCATGCGCCCGACAAACGTTTGTTGGTGTTCAAGGAGCCGGTCGGCGTGTGCGCCGCCATTACGCCGTGGAACTTCCCGAACGCGATGATCACGCGCAAGGTCGCCCCGGCCCTGGCCGCCGGCTGCACCGTGGTCGTGAAGCCGGCCGAGCAGACGCCGCTGTCGGCGCTGGCGCTGGCCGAACTGGCCCACCGGGCCGGGATGCCGGCGGGCGTGCTGAACCTGCTGCCGTCCGATTCGATTCACAGCGTCGAGATCGGCCGGACGCTGTGCGACTCACCCACGGTGCGCAAGCTGTCTTTCACCGGCTCCACCGCGGTCGGCCGCATCCTGATGCAGCAAAGCGCGCCAACGTTGAAGAAGCTGTCGCTGGAGCTGGGGGGCAACGCGCCGTTCATCGTGTTCGACGACGCCGACCTGGATGCGGCAGTCGAAGGCGCGCTGGCCTCGAAGTACCGCAACACCGGGCAGACCTGCGTGTGCACCAACCGCTTCTACGCGCAACGGAGCATCTACGACGAGTTCGTTCAGCGGCTGGCCGCGCGCGCTTCGCAGCTCAAGGTCGGGCCCGGATTCGAGACCGGCGTGCAGCAGGGTCCGCTGATCGACGAGCAGGCGCTGGCCAAGGTCCAGGCGCACGTGGCCGACGCGGTCAGCAAGGGCGCCCGCGTGGTCACTGGCGGCCGCCGGCACGCGCTGGGAGGCACCTACTACGAGCCGACCGTGCTGTCGGAGGTGTCCGATCAGATGCTGCTCGCGCGCGACGAAACCTTCGGGCCGGTCGCCCCCGTGTTTCGATTCGACGACGAGTCGGACGTCATGGCGTCCGCCAACGGCGTCGAGTACGGCCTGTCGGCCTACTTTTACACGCGCGACATCACGCGGGTGATGCGGGTGGCCGAGCGCCTCGAGTTCGGGATCGTCGGCATCAACACCGGCATCATCTCGACCGAGGTCGCACCGTTCGGCGGCGTCAAGCAGTCCGGGTTCGGGCGCGAGGGCTCGCACTACGGCATCGACGAGTACCTGGTCGTCAAGTACGTCTGTATCGGCGGGTTCTAGCCCAAAGGCGCGGTGGCGCCTCGCGGCCGAGGCGCCACCCGTTCTTTTTGCCGCCGCTGTGCCGCGTTATTTCAGCCTGAGCTCGTGCAGGAACTGGCCGCCGAGGTTTTCACGCAGTTTCTCGCGGTCGACCGCGCCTCTGCTGGCGCCGTCCATCGATCCGAACTCCTTCTTCAACAACGGATCGAGCTTGTCGCGCAGGCCATCCATTGCCGCCCAGTTCTTGTAGGTGACGGTCAAGATCAGGTCCGGGTCGTGAGGGCTGCGCGGATAGGCCTGGTACACCCCGTAATCGACGATTGTGCCGGCTTTCTTCTGCTCTTCCATCAAGTGCTTGTACGGACCGGCCAGATACCTCAGGTACTCGTCGAACATTCCAGGCTTGGTCTTGACGTAGCCGACCGACACAACGGTTCCCTCGGTGTAGGCCCGTTCCTCGTCGGCCCAGGTCGCCAATGTTCCACACAACAGCCCAAGCAGCACCACCCAGCGCGATACGGTTCGCATTGCTCTCCTCCCGACGGTTCGTCGAATCAGATTGGGCACGCCCCTGCGACGGGCCGACGTTGGCCCGCGGCCGCGGGTGTAGTCCATTTCCGGCGGCGCTGTCAAGGCTTTGGCCGGCTGCGGCAGCCTCCAATGCGTCGGGGTCGAGCGAGTTCGAGCGGTCCAAGAAATTCATGCGACGTTGCGCTGCGCGGCCGGAAACCTGCGCAAAGGCGAGCAGCAAAGGTCCCGGCGAACCGCCTGCGAATCCGACCGTCGATCGGTGACTGCAAAACGGACAGGGCGGGGGCGCTGCTGCAGCGATCCGCCAAGATTTGCCTGGCTGGATATGGGTCTTCCTGTCCCGTGTCCAGGCGAGGGGGATCTCATCGCTACGAGGTTTCGATCGGGGGGCGTTACCCATCGCGCCTTGCGAGAAACGCTCCTATAAATGGAGGTTCGAGAATCACTTTGACAATTCAAGACCGAGAGTCAGTCGTTCCGCATTCCGTACAACGCCAAAACAATGCATCGCTCCAAGCAAGGGTTGGACCGCTCCGGCACACTCGGACCTGGGCCAAATCCCTGCGGTAAAGCCGTTGCTGCGCCACTATCCAGGGAGAGAGTCGTGACACCGAGACTGAATAAGGCAGCTGCCACCGCGCTCGCGGGATCGCTGGCAGCGATGTTGTCGAGCCAGATCGCTTTTGCGCAGACGCCCGCGTTATCGATCAGGAACACCATCTATTCAACGACGCCGGGCGACGACGTTCCGGGTCTTCGCTCAGGCTACGAGGGCCCGTCCACCAACGGCCCGTACAGCAACGCAGCCCTGCCGAATGCATTCATCGGCGCGGCGCAGCAGCGAGGCGCGGCCGCGGCGTTCGGCGCGCTGAAGGCCGATCCGGCCGTCTCCCAGAGTTGGGAGCTGCTGGGACCCACCGTGGGCAACGTGAGCGGGCCCTGGACTTACACGGGGCGACCGACCACGGTTTCCGGCCGCATCACGGGGTTGGCGATCTCGTCGAGCTGCGCCCCGGGCGCCTGCACGCTGTTCGTCGCCGCCGCGGGCGGAGGCATCTGGCGCACGACCGACGGCCTGTCGCGTACGCCGCAATGGACCCCGGTGAGCGAGGGCCTGCCGACCGATGCGATCGGCTCGATCATCTTCGATCCGACCGATTCCTCTAATAAGACGTTGTACGTTGGAACCGGCGAAATCAACGGCTCGTCGGACTCGGAAGCCGGCCTGGGCCTGTACAAGTCGACGGACCTTGGCGACTCATGGGAGCTGGTACCGGGCAGCTACGCGGTGTCGGTCAATCGGGCCATCGGCGCCATCGCGGTCGACCCGGCCAACGCGAACCATATTCTGATCGGCACCGGCGTCGCCCGCCATGGCCTGTCGTCGACGTATGGCGGACGTTTAACGCCGCCCAACGCGCCGCAGGTCGGACTGTACGAGTCGGTGGATGGCGGGCAAACCTTCACGCTGGCCTTCTCGCAGCCGAGCGACACTGTCAACCCGGCAACGGCCAACGGAAGCGACTTCTTCCGCGGGGGCGTGACCAAGATCGAGGCGTATCGGCACGGGGGAGAAGACTCGAGAAGGGCCGCAACACAGTTTTACTTTGCGATGATGGACTATGGCCTGTTCCGGTCGAAGTCGGCCGGAGGCTATGAGTTGGTGTTCGCGTCGGCTGGCGGCGGGACCGCGGCCGGTTCGCTCAATTCGCGCACGGAGTTCGATCTGGCTCCGATGGAGGAAGGCCTGCGGATCTATTTGGGCGATGCCGACGTCAACGGGATCGCGAATCTCTATCGAACCGACAACGCCAACGTTCCCGCGGTTCAGCTGACGGGGTCATCCGGCAATACCGGCTGGATTCAGCTGTCGAATTCGACAAGCGGAACGCCGGGTTTCGGCTCATACAAATTCTGCCGCACCCAGTGTTCGTACGACATGTTCGTCGCCTCGCCGCATGGCCATCCCAACCGGGTCTGGATCGGCGGGGCGATGCAATACGACGATATCTTCGTCTTCCCGAATCTGTCCAATGGGCGTGCGGTGATGCGTTCGACCAACGCCGGCGTGAGCTTCACCGACATGACGAACGACACACTGGGTCCGGTGCCCAACGGCATGCATCCGGACCAGCACGCGATCGTGTTCGCACCCGGCCAGCCGGACGTGGCGTTCGTCGGCTCCGACGGTGGCCTGGTGCGCACCGATGGCAAGTTCGCCAACACGTCGCAGTTCTGCGGTCCCACACCGGACCCGGCCAATCCGGATCCCGCTTACCGCAACCTGACCGGCAACGCTCTGACCAACTGCCAACTGTGGCTGACCGTGATACCGCACGAGATCATCGTCATGAACGCGGGGTTGGCCACGCTGCAGTACCAGGGCATCGCACTGGATCCCAATGACCCGCGCGGCAGCCTGATCGGCGGCACGCAGGACAACGGAAGCTGGGCCTGGGACGGCACCAACTGGCTGGAGACCGTCGGCGGCGATGGTGGACAGGCGGCCATCAATTCAGCGGGCAACCGCATGCATACCTATACCGGGACGCAGGGAGACATCAATTTCAGGGGTAATGACCCGCTCTACTGGAATATTTTCGACGTTCCGAGCTTCCAGAACCCGAGCAACGAAGCCTCGGGCTTCTATTCGCCGCTGATCGCCGATCTGCGGATGCCTGGAACGTGGTTCATCGGACAGCAGCACGTGTGGAGAACCACCGACGACCTCGGTGGCCAGACGTACATGGAGCTGCATTGCAACGAGTTCACGGCCGATCTGGCGATGCCCTGCGGAGACTGGCAGGCGCTCGGGGGACCGGGCGGGGCCGGCAACGCAGGCGACCTGGTCAGTCCGCAGTATGGTGCCGATAAGGGCGGCTCGTGGGTGGCGCTGATCGCACAAGGCGATCCCAACGCGAATGACGCTGCGGAGCGCTCCCCGCTGTGGGTGGGAACGCGGCGCGGCCGGGTGTTCGTCTCGACCAACGCCAATACCGACAATCCGTCCAATGTGGTCTTCAACCGGATCGACACGGCCAACCAGCCGACGCGCTACGTCAGCGGCATCTCGGTCGATCCCAGGCGCCCGACGCATGCGTTCGTGACGTTCTCGGGCTACAACGCCTACACGCCGGCGACGCCGGGGCATGTGTTCGAGGTGCATTACCACCGCGAGTCGGGTACGGCGAGCTGGACCGACATCAGCGCGAATCTGGGTGATCAACCGATACTGGGGATCGCGTTCGATCCGCAGACCGGGCGCCTCTACGCTTCGACCGGCTACGGGGTCGTAGTCCGCGAGGCGGGCGGTACGACCTGGGGTACGGCGGGCAGCGCGCTGCCACCCGTGGCTGTTTATCAGCTCGTGATCGATTCAGCCTCGCGCTCGCTCTACGCCGTCACGCACGGGCGCGGAATCTATCGACTGGATCTGTGAGCGGGGCGCCCGCGGGAAGCGGGTGAGGCTCGATGAAGGGCAGCGCGCGCCAAGGGCGCGCGGTGCCCCTTTTTTGTTGGAGGCCGAATCACCAATTACCCTGCGACGGATTCCCCCGCTTTCCGCTCTCGTCGTTGACCGGGTCCTTGTCGCGCTGGACGCACACCTCGGGGTGCTGCTGGCACAGTTGCATGCGCTTTTTGACCAATTCGCGGTTCCTTGCCGCCTCCTCAGCGGATAACGCCGGCGGCTTGTTGGCGTCTGGCGCGGACTGGCCGGGCTGAGAGTCTTTGCTGGTGTCCGGCTTCACCGTCCCTGTTGGTGGCGGCGTTTGGCTTCCCGGATCCGTGGCGAGGTTCGCTGCCGACGCCGTGGGGACCGCAGCGTTCCCATGGAGGAGCAACGTCGCCAAAGCGGCTCCGATGCACAGAGTCCGGAATGCGATGCGAGCCGCTGAACATCTCCTGATCGTCGACATTTAAGCCTCCGCCATGGCAAAGCAATGCACCATTTTGACGCTTTTTCTGCAGGCGCGGGCCGCACCGGGGCTGCGGCTTACCTCTGGTTTCCAAATAGTCCCTCGGAGCTCCTCGAGAGGTGGCTGACTTCGATGGTCCGAATCATTGCTGATGGTGGGTGGTCGGGATCATCGTAGAATCGTCTTGGACCTGCGTCCTGGATCTGCGGGCGTCGTATAACGGCATTACCCGAGCTTCCCAAGCTCGTGACGAGGGTTCGACTCCCTTCGCCCGCTCCAAAACGAATGAACCAGAGCGCCAGCCCTGGTTGGCTGCGCTAGGAATACTGGCGCATCGCCAGCACGGCCTGATTGCGCAGCGTCTTGAGCAGCCCGAGCTCTTCGGTGCTGAAGTGCAGCGTTGCCGGGGAGTGGCTGTCGGCGTAGATCATGCCCACGGTGCGCTTGCGATCGACGATCGGCAGCAACACCATGCCGCGGGCGCCGATGGCGGCCCGATACCAGGCCGGTACGTGCGGGCGCACCTTGTCCGATTCGATGTCCTGGATGCACAGGTCCGCGCCCATCACCGCGGCCGCGTAAAACAGGTCGCGCGCGCCGCCGAGCGGGATCGCAACGCCCTTGTGGACGATCGCCTCGGCGTCGGCGCCAAATCCGAAGCGGCAGCGCAGGGCCTGCTGGCGTGCGTCCAGCGTGAACAGCAGCGTGCGGTCGAAGCCGATCGCCCGGTACATCGTCTCCAGGATGATCCGCAGCACATCGTTGAGCGTGTGCTCGCCCACCAGGGTGTTGGTGATGTCCTGAACGCCCGCGGCGAGCGCGGCCTGGCGCCGTCCGGGCTCGGCGGGACCCGGTGTCTCGCCGGGCTGCGTTCCGGCCTCGCCCACCAGGCTGGAATCGGCGACCAGCCGCTGCGTCTCGGCCAGCTCCTGCGCCCCGGGCGGCGGGCCTCCGCCGGACAGCGCGCTCGAGGCCGAACCCGCGACCGGCTCCAAATCGCGGCGGTCTGAGGCCGCTGTGCTGGCCGTGCGGCCGGGCGCGCCGCGCCAGCCGCGGGCCTTTTGCAGAAAACCGTTGCGGGCTACGCCACGGCCGAGCGCGTCGGCGTCGCGCATCAATGCATCCGATGAGGCCTGCACGGCATCCGTCAGCGCGCGCTCCGTGATCCCGGTCGACGCCCCGTAGCGGCCGACGAGCGCCGCCAGCCGCTCCTTGCGTGTCGACTCCTCGGCCTCGTGGATCACGTCGGCCAGCTCGTTGGACAGCGCCGCGATCATCCGGAGCCTTTCGCCCGATTGGACCGGCGTCTTCTTCGGCGCTCCGATGGGCAGCCGCATGCTGTCGACGATGTCCTCGGGCAGGTTCCATGCCTTTCCCACGCCGACACCCAGCTCTTCATAGCTGACGCCCAGCACTTCGCGCGAGGCGCGCTGCTCGTCCCACCCCCTGCTCTGGACGGTGCGCTCGACGACCTGGGCCTCCTCGTACAGGTAAAACGTGGCCAGCAGTTTTCCGAGGCGGTGAAACATCGCGCAGATGTAGGCCTGCTCGACGTCGCGCCGATCGGACCCGCCGTGCAGCTCGCGCGCCAGCAGGCCGCTGAAGTAGACCGCCACCACCTGGTCCCTCAGCGCCAGTGCGTTGGAACGGTCGTGCATGTGCTCGAACAGCAGCAGCGTCATCGAAACATTGCGGACCGTGTCGTACCCGAGGATCGAGATCGCGCGCGACACCGTTCCGATCGCTCCGCCGAACTGGTTCAGGTTCGAGGCGTTGACGATCTTCAGCAGGCGGCTGGTCAGCGCGAAGTCCTTCAGGATCGAGTTGCACAATATGGCGACCGGCTCGCGGTCGGACGAGGCTGCGCGGTTCACCGCGCTGATCGTGGCCGACAGCGCCGGAAAGTCACCCTTGTGGCGGATCCGCCGCAGCAGGTATTCGAGGGTGCCGTGCGCGGCGCCTGCCTGCCCGGGCGCATCGGTCGGCTCCAGGTACTCGGCCAGGGCTGCTGCCAGGTCCGCTGCCCTGGCAAAACGCTCGGCCGGGCGCCCGGCCATGGCCTTGGCCAGAAGGTCATCGAGGTGCTCGTCGACGGCGCCGTTGTGGCGCGAGGCCGGAACGAAGCTCCCGTCCACGATGCGCCGCACCGTCTCCTGCGCATCGGCCCCGGTGAAAGGCGTCCGAGCGGTTAGCATCTCGTACAGCACCACGCCCAGCGCGAACACCTCGCTCGAAGGTTGGTAGAGGCCCTCGGTGATGTACTCCGGGGCCATGTACGAGGGACTTCCGACCAGCACCCGCGAGCCAACCGCGGCCGTGTCCGACGCGATGCCGAAATCCATCAGGCGCGCCACGCCGTCCTGCGTGATCATCACATTGGCCGGCTTGATGTCCCGGTGCAGCACGTTGCGCTCGTGTGCGTAGGCCACGGCCTGCGCCAGCGCGAGCGCGATCTGCACGGCCTTGCCGACTTCGAGCTCGCCCTGCTTCCGGATCAGCTCGGCGAGGCTGCGGCCCTTGACGAATTCGAAGACCAGGTAGGAAGTGCCGCCATCCTCACCGGCGTCGTGCAGCGGCACGATATTCGGATGCGACAGCGTGCTGACCATCCGGGCTTCCTGCAGCAAGGTCGCCATGCCCTGTCGCCCCAGCCTGGCCTCGAAAGCCGGCAGGACCGTCTTTAACGCGACCTGCCGCCCGAGGCGGCTGTCCGCAGCCAGGTAGACGGTGCCTTGCGAACCCTGACCCAGGGTCGAGAGGATTTCGAACCGGCCGATGAAGCGGCGGCTCCCTGCTGCGGCGGACGTTTTGCGACTCCGGACGCCATCTCGTGGCGAACCAGAATCATTGTCCAGGCGCTGCGCCGATACTGCCTGGAAAAGGGGCGGATCCCTTCAGCTATTGGCAGTATTGCCGCGGCGTGACAAACGTCACGCCGCGACAGCCTTACATCAATGAGTCAGACTCTGTCTGTTTATTCGGAGATCGGCAGCAGAAGCGCCTGCTTGTTCCCCTTTGCCAGGTTCTCCTGCGACACCACCATCTCGCCCAGAGCCGGCGTGAGCCGGAACTCCGTGCGGTCGATGGAAACCGGCACGCTGGCGCTTGCGCCCGGCGCCACGACAGCAAACGCTCCGGTACTAATGGCGTTGTTGAACGCGTTGAAGCCGGCAGGCGTCGTGATCGCATCCCCGCTGCCTGACACCGTGTCGGTCGTCTGCGCGACGTAGCTGAACCGCGGGGTGGCATTGGTCACGCCCACGTCGGCAGCGACCAGCGGCAGCAGTACGGTGTTGCCGTCGGTAGGCGCCGTGGCAAAGAATTCCAGCACCCCGCCTCCATGCACCAGGTCGAACACCGCCACCACGAGCTCGCCGTTGGGCAGGCCGGTCGTCAGGGTTCCCAGATCCGCCGCCTCAACGTCAAAATCCGGGGCGGTATGCCCGTTCAGAGTCAGCAGAATGTCATACGTGGTGGTGGCGGGGTTGGACGTGCGACCGAAGGTGTTCACGGCGAACACCAGCATCGGGCCGTTGGTCGGGTCGATGAAAGATTGGACGCCCACCGCGCGCAGCCCGATCGAACCCAGGTTCGCGTGGTTTCCGCGCAGGCCCCAAGCATAGAAGTCTGCGGTGCCGGCCACAGAGTTCGACCGGTTGCTCAGCTGTACCGTGGCCGACCCGCGCTCCTGCAGGTCGCCACTGAGCTGCGCGCGCACCTCGGAGCGGGCCCGCGGCACCAGATAGTAGGGCACGCTCAGCGCCGTCCCATTGTTCCCGCTGGTCGGGGTCAACACGATCCGGCCCGACACCTGGCGGAAGGAGCTCGAGTCCCCTGCGGTCGCAACCGGCACCGTCAGACTGACATTCAACTTCCGGCTTTGGTGTCCCGACACGGTGATCGACGTCGAGTTCACCGTGGCCGTGTGCGGCGAGCCCGCTCCCGGCACCACCGAAACCGAGAAGCTGGCCGAGGAGCTGCCGTGGTTTTCAACGGTGATCTGTGCGCTGCCGTTGAAATCCTCGGTGACTTCGGCCACCCCGAAGCTCAGGCTGGCAGTGCCGTCCTTTGCGCGCGCGATCACCGACGTGCGGGTGGCCGGGAACGGCTGCACCAGCCCGTTGCCGCCCTTGCGCGCCGAGTAGCCGACGACCTGCGTCGCGTCGGCGGTGTTGACCACCGAGGCGGCCACCTCCTCCGCCTCCCACTCGGGATGCGCCTGCACTGCCAGCGCGGCGCTGCCGGCAACGTGTGGGGTGGCCATCGAGGTTCCGGACTCGAACAGCCCCTGGTTGCCGGTACCCATCGCCGTGGAGAACACGCTCACCCCGGGCGCCGAGATGTCGGGCTTCAAGTGGCCGTCACCCGGGCGCGGCCCCGCGGAACTGAACGAGGCGAACTGGCGGAACGTTGGATTGGCAATCGTGGTGCTGGCAAAGGTGGTCGACGCCGCAGCCACCAGAGCGGCACCGTCCCCGGAAGTCGCAGAAGGTCCCTGCACGCCGAGGAACGGAATCGTGACCGTGTAGGCGATGCCCGTGTCCGGGTTGGAGTTGATCCGCCCCTCGTACGGCGGGTAGCCCGCCGCGTTGTTGATCATCGCCACCGCCGCAGCGCCGGCCTGCTGCCCGAAGATGGCGCGCGCAACGCGGGCGCAGGTGCCACGCCTCGTAACCACGAGCTTGCCGGTAACGTTCGCCGCCGTGTATTCGGCGGGGTTACAACCGATCGAGACTCCGCCGGTTGAATCCCGCAACACGACCACATTCAAGGACGAACCGTTGTTGGCGGCGATCCCGTTAGCGTCCAGAACGGTGATAGTGCCGCTGGGCGAAAGCGCAAGGGTCTCGCCGGGGAAGCTGTCGTGCGAATCGATCGCGGCGACGCTGATCGCCTTGTCCCCGGAGCCCGGGTTGGACGTGATATATGGGCTCGTGCCAGCGTTGCCCGAGGCAGCGGCCACCACGATACCGGCGTTGACCGCGTTCTCCGAGGCCTCGGCATCCGCAGCGTCTTCGGAGCCGAAGTCCGCGCCAAGCGACATGCTGATCACCTGCATGTTGTTCGCAACCGCCCAGTCGATGCCTTCAACGACCACGTCCGTCGTGGCGCTGCCGCTGCAGCCGAACACCCGCACGGCATACAAGTCGGCAAGCGGCGCAACGCCCGGCCCGATAATGAAGGATTTAGCGGGTGTCGAAGCGTCGTACGCTCCCGCGTAGGTCGTGCCATTGGCGGCTACACCGAAACCGGTCGCGGTTCCCGACGTGTGACTGCCGTGGCCATTGCAGTCGAGCGGGTTGGGATCGGGGTGCGGCGTGTTCTTGGCCGGATCCGCGGAGCCTGCATCGTAAGCGTCGCCCACCAGGTCCGTGCCGCCTTTGACTTTCGGCGCCCCCGGGCCGAACAGCGCCGGGTCGGCCGGCTCAGTGCTGTGGGCGAATGCGTTCTGGAAGGCAGCTGCGGTACCCGGACCGCCGAAGTTCGCGTGCGTGTAGTCGACGCCGGTATCGATGACGGCGACCCTGATGTGCTCGCCGTGCAGTCCCGGCGGACCCTGCCACGCGCTGGGAGCACCGATGAAGGGCACGCTGTGCGCGTTGTCCAGGTGATAGGTGCGCACTCCCTTGACCTCCACCACGCCTGGGAGCTTGGCGAAGGCCGCGATCTGCCCGGGAGTCCCCCGGACCTTGATTCCGTTGATGGCGTGCTGGAACTGGGCCATCACCTTGCCGCCCATGGCTTCAATGGTGGGCACGATCGCGTCCTGCTGAGCACGCAGGGTCTGCTCGATGGCTTGCCGGTCGGTTTCGGAAATCTGCTTGCCCGGCGCCCGGCTGCGCACGACGGCCACCGGATCGCCCGCCATCTTCAAGACAACGGTCTGCGGGAGTTGATTTAACGGGGCAACTTGCTTCAGATCTCCTGAAGCACGAACCAGGTTGCGGCCGGCGGCAGCGCTCTGAGCAAACGCAGCATCGGAGCCGAACGTGAAACCAATGGTGCAGGCTGTAGCGGCCAGGACAGCCGCCGCAATACGGGTGGTCGACATCTTCCCCTCCAACGTCAGTGGTACTGCCGCGTACTTCTGTATCCGCTTTGGATTCCTCATAGGAACCCTCGCGGACTCGAATGATTTTCTATTGATAGCGACTATACCGATGCACAAACCGCCGCGCCATTGCCGGGGAGCAGATTTTGCTCCAAGAGTCCCGCCGGCCTTAAGGTGTGTGCTGCTAAAGCCTCGAAAGGTTCAAGGCGAAGATTGTCCGGCTGTCGCGCGTATCGGGATAGGGAACAATACCCAGGCGAGAAATCAGGGGGCGATTCGAAACCGGCGCTTCGGCCGCGCCGAGGTGCCGTTGCGCCGGGCGTATAGTCGAATCATGCTGTTCCGCTTCATTGGCCCCGGGGCCGCATCACTGGCGCTCGCTGTCACGGCCACGCTGCCTTTGCTTGCGGTGGCCTGCGACGAGCCGACCGCGCGGCCGACTGCGCCCCATGCCGAAGGCGATCATTCCAAGATCGCCTCCAAACCGGGCGACGTCAAAGAAACCAAGCCGCCTGCCACGGGCTGGAACACGTCCGGGCTAAGCGACGCCGAACTGTCGAAAAGGTTGATATTGCGCTGCCACGCACGGCCGCAACTGTGTGCGAAGCAGCCCGATGAAGCCGATCCCGGACCACCCCGCGATCCGGCATCAGGCAAGGGGCCGCCTCAATAAAAAGGGCGCTGCCGCGAAAAACGCAGCAGCGCCTGTTGGTCGCGACCGTCTGAACGGCGAGCGCGCCCCGGTCAGTCCCCCGACGACAGGTCCAAGCTCCAAATGCCGCGACCGTGCGTGGCGGAGTACAGAACCCGCGCTGCACTGTCGACCGTAATGCCGTACACGGCTACCAGCGGCAAGCCCGGTGCCGCCGTGCGCCACTGGTGACTTTCCGGGCTCAGCGCCACCACGCCGAAATCGGTCGCGGCATACAGAGTCCCGGTGGCCGAATCGAGCGCGATGCCCGTCACCGGCATGTCACCGAGATTGAAACTGCGGTCGGTCCACGTGGCGGTGCCGCTGCCGGGGTGGTATCTGACCTCGACAACGTGAGCGGGAGC
>Ga0210409_10000374_pt1 | contig 80037 bp, 74 predicted proteins | sample IncBWH17MmetaG_FD_161649 | JGI IMG/M metagenome (GOLD analysis project Ga0210409, IMG submission 161649) | Forest soil microbial communities from Barre Woods Harvard Forest LTER site, Petersham, Massachusetts, United States - Inc-BW-H-17-M | ecosystem: Environmental > Terrestrial > Soil >... | reverse complement strand
GATCCCGTTCTTTGTGACTCATCGTCAATGTCTCCACGTGCTGGACAGGATGGCTGACGCCCTCCGGCCCCAATAGGGACATTTCCATTAAGTTGGAATGGGGACATTCTCACTAAGTTCCGACAGCCGGAGACGTTCCCGCTTGCCCAGGCCGGGCGCAACTGGGACCGTGGGGGACCAATCTATGAATTGCAAACGTCTTTCACCGATGCTGCTGCTGGCAGCGGCGCTCGTCTGCGCAGCGGTGCCAAACCTGGCTCGAGCCGCCGGCTTCCGTGAAGTCGCCGCTCCCGCGCCGTTCGGGCCCACCCCCTCCGAGCGCCAGCTTCGCTGGCATGAAATGGAATTCTACGGCTTCGTCCATTTCTCGATCAACACTTTCACCGACAAGGAATGGGGCTACGGGGACGAGAGCGAGACGTTGTTTAACCCGACCGACTTTGATGCCGACCAGATCGCATCGGTGGCCAAAGCGGCCGGTATGAAGGGCTTGATTCTTACCACGAAACATCACGACGGTTTTTGTCTGTGGCCGAGTCAGTACACGGAACATTCGGTGAAGAACAGCCCGTGGAGAAACGGCCACGGTGACGTGGTGAAGGAGTTGTCCCGCGCGTGCCGGCGAAAGGGTCTGCAGTTCGGCGTTTACCTGTCACCATGGGACTGCAACCAAAAGGATTATGGCCACCCCGAGTACATCACGTATTACCGGAACCAGCTTCGCGAGTTGCTGACTCATTACGGAGACGTGTTCACGGTGTGGTTTGATGGCGCCAATGGCGGCCGCGGTTATTACGGCGGCGCAAGAGAGACCCGGCGGATTGATGCGCGCAGCTATTACGATTGGGACAACACGCGGCGGCTGGTGCGCGAACTGATGCCAAGGGCGGTGATGTTCAGCGATGCCGGGCCCGACTTTCGCTGGGTAGGCAATGAGAACGGCGTCGCCGGTGACCCGTGCTGGGCGACTTTGAATGGCGCCGGCAGGTACCCAGGCGGCAGCTCCTCGGGCCTCAACTCTGGCGAACGGCCGGGAACCGATTGGATCCCGGCGGAATGCGATGTGTCGATCCGGCCCGGCTGGTTTTACCACGCTAAAGAGGATGGTCAGGTCAAGAGTCCCGAGCAGTTGGTGGACCTTTACTACAAATCGGCCGGCCGGGGTGCCTGTTTGAACCTGAATATCCCGCCAGACCGGCGCGGCCAAATCAACGACAACGATGTCCGTTCCCTGCGCGAGTTTCGTCGCATTCTCGACGCGACCTTTGCCAGGGACTTGGCCCGTGACGCGCGACTCGTCGCAAGCAATGTTCGCGGCGGGGCAAAGCAGTTCGCTCCGCAAAACCTGTTGGATGGCAAACGGAATACCTATTGGGCGAGCGACGATGCCGTGACTACGCCGGAGCTGGTGCTCGAATTTGCCAGGCCGGTCACGTTCAACGTCGTAAGCCTGCGGGAGTTTCTGCCGCTTGGGCAACGGGTGGAGGCGTTCGCGCTGGACCAATGGAAGGAACGGCAATGGGTTGAATTTGGCAAGGGGACCAGCATCGGCAATCACCGCCTGGTGCGGGGACCTGGCGTCACTACGGAAAAGGTGCGGCTGCGCATTACACAAGCGCCAGTGTCTCCTGCGCTCTCTGAGTTCGGGTTATTCGCTGAGCCGGTTGCGGTCGCAAATCAATAGTCACCCTTGCTCTCAGTGTGGTCGCGGCGTGAACTCGCGGGATTGGAATCCCGCGCCCCAACCATTTCCTTGGATGCGCCATCGTTACGGCTTACGGCCCGCGATCTTGCGGGCGGCCTGGTACCCTGCCTTATACCCCCTGTGGAAGGCCTCATTGAGCAGCACCGCATATTGGGTGGCGCTGCCTTCGTCGCGGGAAACCATCACCACCCGGTTTGATGAGTCCAGGACTTCAAATCGGTCCTGAGCCGGTCTGACCTCGTAAGGTCCGTCGTCAACGCCCGCCATAGAAGTTTACTCGCCGGAAATCCTTTCCCCTTTTGGGCTTGCTCGCCTGCCGGCGGTCCCCGCTGCTACTCGGCGGTGGTCGGATCGATAACCTGTTTGATCTCGGAGATGCGGTTCGCTGGAAACCCTCCTTGCCGGGCATGTTCCCGCACCGCTTCGGCGCTCGGCGCCACGTAGAGGCAGTACACTTTATCCTGGGTCACGTAGCTTTGAACCCACTGAATTTGTGGCCCCAGCTTTTGCAGCACGGCGCAAGACTTGGCCGAGACTGCCTGGAGTTGGCCGGCGGTAAAATTGCCGACCCCCGGAAGCTCCCGTTCAATGAGATATTTTGGCATAATACATTCGCGATAAGGTGAAAGGGCTGAGACATGCCAATGTAAGCCTCAAACCCCTTTTGGCAAGCTGCTGGTGGAATGGGCTACGATTGGAAGTGCTGGCCTCAATAGGGTCAAAGGGCCAGAACCAAACCCACTCTCAACCTGCTGGCTGAAAGCGTTCACGACCTTTGGACAGATTGCCGCCCAAAACAACCAGCCGCCCGCCTGAATCGCGCCCTCAGGCGACCATCATTTAGGCAAATTATGCCCCTGCTGAGTGCATTCGGGCGCGGCGGAGACCTGATTCAGCGTGTATTGGCCGCCCGCCGGACAGATGGGGAACTGGTGGTTCCGCAGGTAGGGTAGCAGCTCCTTGCGCGTGGGGATCGTCGTTTCGGATTTCTTGTTCTCTAAAGCCCATTGTTGTGCCGCTCCGTCGATTTGGCGGAGATTGTTGATGCAAGCGTTTTTCTGTGCGGTCTGGCGGGCCTTGACGAAGTTCGGAATGGCGATAGAGGCAAGCGCGCTGACTGGAACAATTGCGCCGGCCAGGAACAACTTGGCGGGATGCTGATTCCCGTTGCCGACGGACACGTAGCCTTCATCGGTGTTGACGCCCACGGCGTAGGAGCAAGCGCCGTTCGAGGACGTCAGCAACGATTGCAGCCATTGCGTCTGCGCTGCATTCGGCGCCATCTGAAGCGCCTGTTGCTGGAGCTGGCCCAAAGCTTGGCTGAGTCGGGCGCTTAGGAAACTGAATTGGTTGCCCTGCTCAGGGATGTCAGCCGCCAGGCGGCGAAACTCATCCGTGGATTTGAGGCCAGGCTTTTGCCCGGCCTTGACGGCCAGCGCTTCCTGGATGAGGGCATCTGTGGTCGCAATAAAAAGATAGCCTCCTGTGGTAGCAACGGTAGGGCGGAGTTGAATCGGAATCGGCAGCGGCACGGGCAGGGTCCGCATTTTCAGCCCGGGTTTATCGTTGGCAATGATGTTTTGGCCGGTGCTCTTCAGCGCTTCATCGATGCGATTGAAAATAGTGTCGTCCTTGACCTTTGCGACGAGCATCAGCGCTGGCTCGGGGATTTCCAGAGGACCGCTTTGGCTCGGAATCGGCAGCGTCACCATGCGGGCGTTGTCCAGCGTCATGACACACCCGAACTCGCCTCCCAGCGAGGCGAGGACCTGTTCCCACTTGAGGTGGGTCGCCTTTTCGAAACTGTCGGGCAGTTGCTGCAGGAATTGGTCCGCCTGTGGGAAGCCCAACCGGGCAACTTCCTTTTGGACCACCGACCAGAACAGCGGGACTTCTAGATCCGAGAAGGCGGCGAAAGCGGTGTTGGCCGGGAGCAGCCCGAGACCATCCAGAGCGTGCGGTTTTTGGCCGAGTAAGCTCCACCCGAAACCCGAGCCTTTGCCGGGGTAATGGTGAAGAATGGCTTTGGTATGGTAAAAGCCCCTTTCGCGGGCCACCGAACTCATGCCGAAACCACTGATGTCCTCTAGGCCGCTGTCCTTAATGAGGTTGGTCACCACGTCGAACGCGCGGGTCATGTTCTGGCGGTCGCCGGCTTGCATGTCAGGGATGGCATCGGCGAGTTGGCGCCACTTGGCGACCTTGCCCGAGAGGCCCTGCAGCCATTGTTCCGTGCCGAGGTAGAGGTAAAAGTTGCCGCCGGGATCAAGCTGGGCGGTAACTTCACGGAAGCTGGTCGGCTCGGCGGAAACGATCTCTTTCTTGGATTCCGAGGTTGAGGACTGCGTCGGTTTGCAGCCGGCTACGATAAGAGCCAGCGAAAACGCGAGAGCCGGGGTAAGAAGTGAGGTTGCTTTCATAGTCGTTTTATAGTTTTCCAGTCCAAGCTGGCCTAATCAGACCTTTCCCAGCCGGAAAGTAAAGCCAAAAGTGCCCAAAGCGTAGGGAATGCGCCGTGGTGTACGATTCACGATTTATGCCACCCAGGGCGCGCGGGGTTAAGTCCCGCTGGGTGGTGCCAGTGCAATCATGCCTGAATGCAAATCGGGGTGCCGCTCAAAGGTTTTCGAAGTGGATAAAGAGTTCAGGGAGTTTCTGCTTGGCGTCAGCATGGGCGGGCGCTGTGGCTTTGGCCGCGCCGTCGGCAAAGGCCATTGGCATCGAGTCGGTGGGAGTCGCGTTGGGGGTGAAACCGGCGACATCCGGCGGCGGCCGGAAGTCGGCATCGTCGCCGCGCGGCGCGTCCAATTCGAGAGCATCCCAAAGGTCGCCGACGGGACGGGCATCCACCTCCGGCGAATGGCTGCCGTTGCCGAAGCGCTTCGCGATTCACTTCAGGATGGAGGTGCGGTCCAGGTTGCCTGAATACACGGCACCCGGCTTAATGAAGGGGTAAATCAAATAGGCCGGCACCCGCGGTCCGGTGGTCGTGAACGGGCCGTAAGTGAATGTCGCTCCAGGCCGTGGGTTCGTGGCAATGGGCAGGGGTTTGACGTAATCGAAGAATCCACCGTTCTCATCATAATTCACGATCATGAGCGTTTTCTGCCAACGGTCCCAGTTGGTGATCAAATCGGAATAGACCAGTTTCAGAAGGTTCTGACCCGCGGTAACCGGTGAAGGCGCGTGGTCGTCGCAGGGAGCTTCGTAATAGGGGGCATCGGTGTAGCAGGGCTCGACAAACACGACCTGCGGGAAGGGGGCATCGGACCCAAGGTCGCTCTGGAAATCATCGTAGCTGCAAAAGTAGCCGTCCCTGAGGACCCGCAGATGCCAGTCGCCCATCATCATGAAAAACGGAATGCCCTGGTGATAAACCCGCCAGGAAATGCGGTTGCGAGTCAACCAGTCATAGACGAGATCCTGTTTCGACACACGAATCAAACGGCAGCCGGCCCGAGGGTTTTGGCGAGGTCAATCGCCTGATCGACGACGGCGAGGTATTTGCTTACGCCCGCGATAATGTCCGCTGCGGCATTAACGGAACTGAGGGCATCGGTCAGCTCGGTGTCGGCGGCGTCCACTTTTTGAAGGCTCTCCTGCAGAGCGCCGGTGGTTTGACGGAAAAGCAGGCCCTCCACGAGATCGATCCGATGCAGTATCTCCTGCATTTCGGTGATGATAATTTTGGCAGCCGTGGCGTCGGTGACTTCGTCGAGTCTTTCGTAGAGAGCCTGGTGCTGGGCGAGGAGCTGGGCGTGAAGTTGCAGAAGGTCCTGGTTCATGGCGGGCATGCTGCCTTTCTATGGATTCACGGGGTTCGCCGTGTAGCGGCCGTAAAGGTCACGGGTATGCTGGACCTCGTTAGCAATGGCGGCCGAGGCTGATTGAGCCGTCAACGGATCGCCCTGTGCCAGGGCGTGGTGGAGGTCCGCCAGATGAAGCAGCGAGCGTCTCAAGGAGAGCAGAATCAGATCTTGCGACGTTTGGCACTGTAACAGTTTCCGGAACGTGGCCGCGAGCGCGCGTCTATCAGTGTAATTCGTTTTGCTCAAGAACTCTGCCTTTTGCTCGGCGAGGCGCTGGGTCCAATGGGCGGTGACGGTGCCGCGCAGGCCGTTGGTCCTGGTGGCGCCGATGCTGTTACCCAGGCTGCGGCAGATGCGGCCCACTTCCGTATCCGTGTTCTTGAGTACGTCGCGAGCGCGAGCGTTCGAATGGAACCGAATGATAAGCTCGGCCAGTTCGGTAAAATCCGTGGCCAGGCCCGGAGTGAGTTCAGGAGACTTGCCAGCCAGCCCGGCTTGCTGCAAGTGTTGGCCGAGATTTCTCAGCTCGCCGCTCAAATTGACGGTAGCGTCCTCGAATCGTTTGGTGAGCTGCGGCGAAGAGAGCGACTCAAGATGCTGGGCGTAACTTTCAAGTTTTTCCAAGACCTCGTCCCAGGCCTGGAGGCTGTCGTCGTCCAGGCCGGCGGCGAAGCTGGACTCGAGCAGGCGGGGCTGGGTGGCGGCGTAATCGACCAAGGCATCCCCGACCAGTTCATTGATGGCGCTGAAGGCTTCCTGTGATTGGGTGCGCGCGGCGGTCACGCCGGTCGAGAACGCCGCCTCGGAATCCGGGGGGGCGGTCCGGCAGCCGGCGAAAGCCAGCAACACGAGACCAAGCGCCCGCGCCCACGGGCGGCGGTTATGGGGAGATGCGTTCATGGCTGGGCGGGTTCGGATTTCGGGTCGTTTTCAATCTGTTGGGCGAGAGCCGGGCGGAGATTGGCCAGAGATTTGAGGAGGTTAAACCAGAACGGCGCTCCTAGGCTCAGCAGCGCGACCGACGCAAGGATGCCCAGCAGGTGAGGCCAGGGCCAGCTCCAGGCTCCTCCGACGGGAGAAGGGTATGGATTTCGGAACGAGCATGAGGCCGGTTTTGCTGAAGTGCACCTCGATATCACCGAATTGCCGGCTCCAATCGTCCAGGCGTGTTCGGGAAGCGGCCTGCGTGACCACCGTGATCAGCAAGCTGACCACGGACATCACCACGGCAAAACCAATCAGCGTGTCAAGTTGCTTAAGCATAGCTCCCGGTGATTCTCTTTGGCGGTGATAATCACGGGGTCGACGGGGTTGTGAGGCTTCACAAGCGAGTGGAGCCTTTGCCCATCACACGCACTTGTTTTGTTGATTGGACCATTCGAGCTGGACGGTGTAGCCGGCCACTTGTTTGAAGTTCCAGGCACAAATGTCTCCAATTTCACCGTTGGTGTTGTCATACCAGCCGGAGCCGGGGACCGGGTCGGTTATGGCTTCACACAGTTCGTGCGAACTGGTGCCGGTCAGGGCGTCGAAAGCCTGCATCCCGCCCAGGCAGCCGCTGCACGTCGGATACGGCATCACCGCGTAATACACCTTGCCGGTGTTGTTGTGATAGCCACAGTAGTTCTGACACGACTTGCTCCCCCCCATGACCGAGACGACGCCTGGATCAAGGTAGATAAAGTAGAGCGTGTTCTTGGTATTCTTCGGCACGGTTTTCGCCTTGAGCCACTTAAGGACCTGGGCTTGGATGGCCGAGTCGGTGATGCTGCTGGACGGCGCGTTGGCGCTGATGACCTGGGTGCCCAAAAATGAGCCGTGCCCGATTGTCTTGCCAGGCGCATTATATTCCGCGAGTTGGTCCAGCAGCGGGCTACCCACAATGGTGGTAAAGAATTGATTGAGTTTAGTCATCATCTCCTGCGAAGAGGCGTTGGAACCCCAGAGGTTACCCCAAAAAATCGTGTAGATCTGCACATTCTGAATCAGTGCACCGCCCTGGTAGGTCAGGTGCGCGCCGGCCGGCGCCGCGTGCGGCTGGCCGTCGAAAAGATCCTGTTCTTCGCCCGCTTCGCGAGCGCGAGCAAGTTCGTCGATGGATACGGCGGGTCTCGGGTGATGCAGGGGCACGACCCGAACGTACTCGTTGGGTTTGAAAGCTTTGGCTTCGCGGGCCGGTTTGGCTCGTCTTTTCATAGCATTAACGTTGCAAATGGTATTTGTCGATGGAAGTTCCCGCCTGACTTTCGCTCAAGAAACCGTTCCCTGCAAGCGCGAGGGAACTGAACGGTACACCTCGGACGCGGTGCAGCCCGACAATGCCGCCGAAACGCCGGCTTCAGCCGCCAGCGGATGTCCGATGCCCGGGCAACGCTACAGCCTCAGTCGGCATTCTGGGACTTGCTGCAGGGGCTATGCCCGGCTGCGCCTCCCCGGGCGCCGCGGCAAATCCCCTCGACAGACAGCGGCTCTGTCCGGATCATCCGGGCGCAAACGTTATGGTTGAAACTCAAAAACCGGCGGCGGACCCGCCCGTGCAAGCCCAGGCAGAGGCCGCCGGCTTTGCCCCCAAACTATCGTTTTGGCGGCGCCGGCCGGTGATCCTGGTCGGGACTTTGGCCTTGGGTTTGTTTTTGATTTTCGGGCTGAGTTATCTGGCGGAAGGCTTTACGCACGAATCCACCGACGACGCGTTTTTGGATGCGCACATTGTTTCTATCGCGCCCAAGGTTGCCGGCCTGGTGGACAAGGTTCAGGCGGTGGACAACCAGTTTGTGCCGGCGGGCCAGCTCCTGGTCGAAATCGATCCTCGCGATTTGCAGGTGGAGCTCGACCGGAAGCGTGCGGCAGTGAATGCCGCCCGGGCGAATGTCGATGTGATCAAGGCCACGGTCGAACTCTTCCGATCAGAGATCGCCACCGCCGAGGCGACTGCCAAACAGAGTGCCGCCGAAGCGGCTGCCTCGCAGGCCAAGGCTGAACGGGCGGGTGCAGATCTGAAGCGAGCGCAGGAATTAATCGCGAACCATACCATCTCACCCCAGGAATTCGACAGCGCCAGAGCAGACGCGATGGTTGCCGAAGCCAGCTTGAGCGCCGCCCGGCAGAAGGCCGCCAGCGACGAATCGAAAGTGGCCCAGTCGCAGGCCCAGTTGGGTGCCGGCGTCAAGGGCTACGAGCGGGCCGAAGCCCAGACCCGCGAGGCCGAGCTCGAGGCGCGAACGGCGGAGCTGAACCTTTCCTACGCGCGCATTTCGGCGCCAGAGGCGGGCCGCGTCACCAAAAAGGCGGTGGAACAGGGCAACTACGTGCAGGTGGGGCAGAGCTTAATGGCGCTGGTGCCCAACCAACTTTACGTCACAGCCAACTTCAAGGAGAGCCAATTGGCGGGATTACGGACCAACCAGCGGGCACGGCTCCGCATTGATGCGGTGCCGGAGCGTACGTTCGCCGGCCACGTGGACAGTGTGCAGGCGGGCAGCGGAGCCCGGTTCAGTTTGTTACCGCCCGAAAACGCAGTCGGCAATTACGTCAAGGTGGTGCAACGGGTGCCGGTCAAACTGGTGTTCGATGAGCCTTTGCCGGCCGACCGCGTGCTGGGACCCGGGATGTCTGTAGTGCCCTCAGTGCGCGTGACCGGGTTTGAGATCTCACAAGCCGTAGTCGCGCTCGCGGCGGGGCTGGGCACGCTGATTCTTGGCGTGACTTGGTGGGCGGTGGCGGGGAGGCGTTGAAGCCTTAACGCGTTAAGACGTCGGAACCGATGGCCGAAAGTCCTCCAGCACGAGCCCCGGCGCCGGAAATGCGGTGGCAGCCAAGCCACGACCCGTGGCTGATCGCCGTGTCCGTCATGGCCGCGACCTTCATGGAGATCCTGGACACCTCAGTCGCGAACGTCGCGCTGCCACATATCGCCGGCAACCTTTCATCGACTACCGAAGAAGCCACCTGGGTATTGACCAGCTACTTGGTGTCGAACGCGGTGGTCCTGCCGATTACGGGTTGGCTGGGAATTTATTTCGGCCGGCGCCGTTTGCTGGTCATCTGCATCAGCATTTTCACCGCGGCGTCAATTCTTTGTGGGATGGCACCCAACTTGGCCTTTCTCATCGTCGCACGCGTGCTCCAGGGCGTCGGCGGCGGCGCGCTCATCCCTGTCTCGCAAGCCGTGTTGCTGGAGAGTTTTCCGCCCGAGAAACGCGGCGTGGCGATGGCGACCTTCGGCATGGGGGTCGTTGTGGCCCCCATCCTGGGGCCGACACTGGGCGGCTGGATCACGGATAATTACTCCTGGCGCTGGATTTTCTATATTAATCTGCCGGTGGGAGTATTTGCTGCGCTGATGGCTCAGGCCTTCGTCGAAGACCCCCCTTACATTAAGCACGCGAAGATCGAGCGAGTCGATTTTACGGGCTTCGCCTTGCTGGCGGTCTGGCTCGGCACCTTGCAGGTCATCCTGGACAAAGGCCAGCAGGAGGACTGGTTCGCCGCCCAATGGCTCCGCTGGTTTGCCGTGATTTCAGTGGGGTGTTTCCTTGGGTTTGTCGCCCGGGAATTGCGCACGGCCCACCCCATCGTCGATTTGCGGGTGCTGAAGAACCGGAATTTCGGCGCCGGCGTGCTGATGATCACCACGTTGGCCGCGGTGCTGTATGGCACCACCGCGGCGCTGCCCATCTTTCTGCAAACCTTGATGGGATACCCGGCGCTGGAAAGCGGCCTGACTTTGAGTCCGCGTGGCGTAGCTGCGTTTGTGGCGACCTTCGTTGTGGGCCGTCTCGTGGGGCGGGTTCGAAACCGGATTTTGATAGCGGTTGGGTTTGCGCTGCTGGCGCTTTCCTCGTTTTGGCTTGGCCACATCAACCTGCAGGTGGGGATCTGGAACGTGATTTGGCCCAGCGTGCTCAACGGCGTTGCCATCAGCTTTATATTTACACCGCTGACCACCGCCGCCGTGGGTCATTTGCGCCAGGAACAAATGGGCAACGCCACCGGCATCTATAACCTCATGCGCAACCTGGGCGGCAGCTTCGGCATTGCCCTGGTGAGCACCATGGTGGTCCGCCGAGCCCAGGTGCATCAGGCCCTGATGGTCGCGCACCTGACCCCGTTCGACCCGGCGTATGTGCAGCGCGTGGATGCGGTGGCCCGGGCTCTGACTCCGGCGAGCGGAACGCTGCTCGCTCACCAACAGGCCCAAGGCCTCATCTACAATACTCTCCAAAGCCAGGCCAGCTTGTGGGCGTTTGTTGAGAATTTCCGGCTGTTCGGCATCCTTTGCCTGGCCTGTTTGCCATTGGTGCTGCTGTTCAAGCGGGTGCAACGCCCGGCTGGAGGCCTGGCAGGCATGCACTGACCTCCCTCTTTAGACTTTCGCTCTGCGGTAGGGTATTTTAAGGAGCGTATGATGGTTTCAATCAACCAACCTCAAGCCCTGGAGCGGAATGTCACCGCACCGAAAATAGGCCGATATACCGGCGAGGTGGTCTACATCTACGCTTTTGACGTCGCGTACGAGATGAAGCGCGAGCCGGTGCGCGAGTTGTTGGGGCAGCCGGTAGCGCAATTCGTGGTCGATGCCAGCAAACGCAGCCCGCGGCACCTGTTCTTTTATCGGCCGACCATGGTGCGGCTGCCGCCGCTCGAACGGATAGGGCCGCACGGGCCCGTACGCGTGGAACGGGCCATCAAGCTGTTGCCGGTCGGCGCGCTGAGCATCACCGTACGAGTGCCGTTCGCGGTCGGAAGTGTGGAAGACCTGGTCGCGTATCACGATCTTCAGTTCAGCAACGGCTCGCTGAACAAAGAAGTCCGGCGCCTGACAGAGGAGGTGCGCAAGGAATTGGCGCCATATTACATCCGCCCCGTGGCGCAGTTGGCGCCTGCCGAAGCCTACACCGTCTTCTGTGTCGATTCGCCGCTGCTCACGCCGGATGGCGCGGCGCTGAGCGCGGACAACTGGCTGCGCGCCAACCGACGCTCGGTCGCCGCCTTGCTAACCCAGGAACCCGACATTGCGCATCTCTCGAAGCAGGAGGCCGACGAATCGACCGGACGGTTCTTAAGCTATTACGAGCATGACCTCGTGGTTGTGGACTGGGACGCAGCGCTCATTATTGATGAGCGCCGGAACTTCGATGAAACGCTCTACGTGATGGAGTTGGCCAATCTCCAGTTGGCGGAATTGGAGGCCTACGACCGCATCCTGGACGATTCCCTCGAACGCGCCTATCGCGACCTGACCTCGCGGCCGGCTCGCGGCCGCACCGCGGTCCTGCGCGAACTGCGCGAGATTCGCATCGACCTCGCCCGGTTTAGCGACGAAATGTCCAACCTCACCAAGTTCTTCGGCGATTGGCACCTGGCCCGGATTTACGAGAACATCTCGGCGCGATTTCACCTCTCCGACTGGCATCGGACCATCGACGACAAACTCCAAATCCTCGACGATCTTTACCAGTTGCTCAACCACGACCGCACCAACCGCTGGATGCTGCTCCTCGAGGTGACGATCGTGCTGCTCTTCATCATCGACCTGGTCATCCTCCTCTTCGGCGTCAAAGTCAGGTGAGCCTCCCTTTCCCCTGGGGGAAAAGCCCAGCTTTGACAGCTCCGCCAGGAATGTCATCTTTAACCATCGATGCTCGTGCCGACGCTCGCCCCCGCACTCGTCCCTCGGCACGGACATCTCTTACAGATCGGCCGTCCCCAAAGCCATGCCATGATCGGCCGACCGTCACGTCGGGAAATACCACGAGCGGGGGCCACGCCCAGCTTGGCGAGCCCCCACGCTGGTTAGCGAACCTGAATGAACGTCTTGACCGCTCGGTTCCCGGCGGCCATTGACCGGAATAGGTTGGGCAACTCTGCCAGCGGACATTCGCCATCGACGAAATCGGCGGCGCGGACCAGCCCGCTCTCGATGAACCCGAGCGCGCGGCGGATGGTGCTCGGTGTGTGATGAAAGCTCGCCAGCAACACGAGGTTGGAATAATGGATTCGCGCCGTGTCAAACGACACGCTGGTGCCCGAAGGACAACCGCCGAAGAAATTCACGGTGCCGCCCTTGCGAACGAGCCGCACTGCGGCCTCCCAGGTTTCGGGCTTTCCGACCGCCTCGATGATAACGTCGAACGTTAAATCCCCTGGTGGCTGCGATTCCGAGCCGACAGTAGCTTCCAGCACGCGTTCGGCGCCCAGCCGTCGCGCCGCCGCCAGCCTCTTTTCTCCCCGGCCCGAGACGGTGACAGAGCAGCCTCGTTGCCTGGCCAGCGTCACGAACATCAGCCCGATCGGCCCGGACCCTATCACCAGGACGCGCTGACCGGCGCGCAGTTGCGTGTCCTGGACGCCCTGCACCACACAGGCCAGCGGCTCCACCAGCGCCGCGTCGCGGAATTGGGTGTTCGGCTGCAGTCGCAACAGGTTTTTTTCCACCAACCGCGCCGGCACGACGATGGATTCGGCATAAGCGCCATTTAGGAAAAGCAGTTGGTCGCAGAGGTTCTCCTGGGCTCCCCGGCAATAGAAACAATCCCCGCAGGGCGCCGAGTTGGCGACCGCGACCCGCTCACCAACTTTCCATTCCGCATCCTGCACTTCAGAGATGGTTCCCGCCAGTTCGTGCCCGAAAACAGCAGGGGGGACGATCATCTTCGCGTGGTAGCCGCGTTTGAAGACTTTCAGGTCGGTGCCGCAGGTAAGGGAGGCCTCGATTTGAATCCGCACCTCGCCCGGCTGGAGCGCGCGGGGTGCGATTTCCTCGACGCGGACATCTTCTTTGCCGTGCAGGACAGCCGCTTTCATCAGGTTCCAGGGCAAGCTACCAGACTCGCAAGAAGGTGTGCAGGTCTTTTTCTGCGTTCGCAGCCAAAGGAGGCGCAGGGATAGCGAGGGCTGCGGGCGGGGAAACCCCAAACAAGGCCGCGAAGTGCCTGGATTGCGTCCACCTTGCTGGCTGCTTGGGAGAACGTGGTTGGCCGAACAGCGGGAGCAAGCTCCACGCACTCCATTCGCTTCGCGCGCTCCGGTCGTTACTCTACCCCGGGAGGATGCGCGGCGGGGGCGCTTTCACGAAGGCGGTCGTGCGAAGGTAAATGGGTTCCACCTCCTCACCGGCTACAAAATCAGTGCGTCGCAACGCCAACCGGCCCAGCATCGAAGCGCGGGGGAAAATCACTCGCGCGTCAGGAAACCAGTTCGTGACCTCGGGACCGATGATGAGGCTGCCGGCTTGCGCTTCGGACCGGACTTCCGCAAGGCTCGCCAGGCGGAGCGCCTGTCGCTCGCGCCAGCCCGCGGCACTCAATTCGTAGCCGGCCAAATAGAATTCCCCGCGCTGGGCGTCGATGACCACCGCTACCCGCCCGCTGAGTCCTTCCGCCTGAGCTTGAGCGGCGACGGCGACGGCGCTAGCGAGGCCAAGGATTTTGACCTCTCGAGCGAGTTGCCAACCCTGGGCCACCGCGATAGCGGCACGAATGCCCGTATATGAGCCTGGTCCAAGCCCGACGGCCAGACACTCGATTTGTTCCCGCTCTAGTTGCGCCTGCCGCAGCGCCTCTTCAATCAAGCCGAACGCCCGGGTCGCCCGCCCGCCGGATTCTACTACTTCACTCGACTCCGGCGGCGCAGCCTCCGCTCGGCCCCTGACGACCGCAACACTCCGCTGTGGCGACGAGAATTCAAGGGCCAGGATCTTCATAGCTGATGCGGCGCTCGGTTTCACTCAGGGTTTCCAGGTAGACGTGGAAGACGCGGCCGGTGCATGGTAATTGGTTATTGATGGTCGCTAATTCCGGACGTTCGCAGTTGGACTTTGGACCTTGGACTTGGGGCTTGAGAGTTGAGACTTGGGATTCTCGCCCGTGGACTGCGGGCTGTAGACCGAACCACCGTTCCGCCCATTCGATGATCGTCACGCCCCGAGGCTGAAAGTACTCCTCGAGGCCGGCGGCGATGACCTGCTCCGGGGTGTTGAGGCGGTAAAGGTCCAGGTGAAAGAGAGTGAGCCGTCCACCTTCATAGATATTCACGAGGGCAAACGTGGGGGAATGGACGCGCGCGGTGATACCGAGCCCGCGGGCAACGCCTTTGACAAACTGGGTCTTGCCGGCACCAAGGTCCCCCGACAGCCCCAGAAGCAGTCCGCTTTCAGCCGCGCGACCCCAGGTTTCTCCGAGCCGCTCGGTCTCCGCCGGACTATGCGAAATGAACGTAGCCATGCGCTGTCAACGGCCGCACTCCCTCCTTGTCGCGTATAGTAATAGTATCGCCGGCCGTAATCTTCCCGATGCAGCTCAGCCGCACGTCGGGAAATTGTGGTTTCCAGGCGTCGAGAAGCGGAACGGCGTCACGGCTGGCGACAGTGAACAGGAGTTCGAAATCTTCGCCGTCGCTGAGCGCGGCGAGCAAGGGTGGGCGGGTGGAGGATTCAGCTTTGCCCGCCCGCTTCGCCTCGCGGCTGATCGGAATGGCCGCAGCCAGCAACTCGGCGCCGACCCGGCTGGCCTTCAACACATGGCGGAGGTCCCCGGCCAGGCCGTCGCTGAGGTCAATCATCGCGTGAATGGAGAAATGCTGCGGCAGCCAGCGCGCTTCCGCCAGGCGCGGCTCGAAATCGAGATGTTTGCCGGCAAGCGATCCGCCCAGTTCGCCGGTGACGAAGAGGGCATCGCCAACTTCCGCGCCGGAGCGAAGCACGCCCTTGCCGCGGGGCACCCACCCGAGCAGAGCGACCGAGAGTAGCAGGCGCTCGGGGTTGGCAGTGGTTTCGCCCCCAACGATCGCGACGTCGTGCCGCCGCGCCAGCGTGTTCATGCCGCCATAGACCGCCTCGACGAACTTGGGGTCGAAGCCATTGGGCAACGCCAGCGTGATAAGCGCCGCGCTGGGCGTGCCGGCCATGGCGGCGATATCGCTCAGGCACCGGCCGAGCGCTTTGTGCCCAATCCGTTCCGGCGCGGTGCCCGCCGCAAAATGAATGCCTTCTACAACGGCGTCTGTTTTGAACAACAGCAGGCGGTCGGGCAGGCTGAAGTCCAGGATCGCGCAATCGTCGCCGGCCCCGACGACGACCGCTTTGTTGGCCGGTAGCGAGCGAACGAGACGGGAAATGAGCTCGAACTCATTCACTTAATGACTCCTCAGCTCCGTCATAAACAACACCGCAAAATTCACCGTATTGAATAGTGCATGCGCAACGATAGGCGCCAGCAGATTGCCGGTGTACTCGTATAACAACGTCAGCATAATCGCCAGCAGCAGCAACGGCACGAAGCTGACAACGTTAAAGTGTATCAGGGCGAACAGCAGGGCGGAAACCCAGAGCGCCAGCCGCGGAAACCCGGTCTGCTTGAGCGCAGGGTACAAGATGCCGCGGAAGAAGGTTTCTTCAACCACAGGCGCGAGCCCGATCGCCACGATGCCCAGCGACGCCTGGTTTAACCAGGCGCTGGAGGCCCGCAGGGTCTGGACCACCTCTTGCTCCTGCGGCTCGAGGTGCAAGCGCACCATTGCCTGGGCGGAGACCCACTGCAGGGTCCAGCCGACGGGCAGGAAAATGCAGGCGGCCATCAATCCGTAGAGGACTGCCTGCCGCCATCCATCGGCCAGCCCGAAGGCCTCGTTCCACGTCACGTGATGCTCGCGCAGGAACAAGGCGAACAGAATGAGCACCGCCGGTTCGATGATCAGCATCAGCTCGCCGGCGGCTGTTTTGGACGGCGGCCCGGCGGTTTCCTGCGCCCACAGGCTCAGCACCAGGCCGGCGATGAAACAGAAGAGCAACGCCAGGAGGTGCCGCACGAAAGCTTCATAGCGCCAAGGGCGGTGTAAAAGGACCACCGTCGCGATCAGAAAACTCAGCGCGCCCGCGCAGGCGAGATAAACCCGCAGGCTCGCGAACCCGCCGGGCCCGCGATAGTGCAGCGCCGTTACCGCGAGCGAACCGCAGAAAAAGCAGAGCAATACGCCCAGCAGCAAGCGCGCGATCGCCTCCACCTTCCAGGGTTTGGCCGACAACATGGCGCCAAACTACCTTACCCCCTGCGGATCGACTATGGAAAAAGGCAACGCGGGTAACCCGTGACGGCTCGAGCACGCGCCTTTGCGCCGACGCCCTTTGCGGGCTATGGTTGGCGGAATGAGCAAGGCCGCCGCATTTTTCCTGGCTCTCGTTATGAGCTGCGCGGCCGGTCGCTCGCGAGCCGCCGCACCAAACGCGAAGGACAACGTGAAAATCAATGCTGTCGTGATCGAGCCGGCGCACACCAACCGCCTGGCGCGCGAGAAATCGCCCTACCTGCTCCAGCACCAGTCCAACCCGGTGGATTGGTACCCGTGGGGTGAGGAAGCGTTCGCTCGGGCGCGGCGCGAGCACAAGCCGCTCTTTCTTAGCATCGGTTATTCGACTTGCCACTGGTGCCACGTGATGGAGCGCGAATCTTTCGAGAATGATGCCCTGGCCGCTTTCCTCAACGCCCATTTCGTCAGCATCAAAGTGGACCGCGAGGAGCGGCCCGATGTGGACAAGATTTACATGACCTTTGTCCAGGCGACGACCGGCCAGGGCGGCTGGCCATTAAACGTTTTCCTCACCCCTGACCTCAAGCCGTTTTTCGGCGGCACCTATTTCCCCCCGGACAACCGCTATGGCCGGTCCAGCTTCCTCGAAGTCCTTCAACAGATTCAGAAGATCTGGGAAACGCGCCGCGAAGACATCACCAACTCGGCTGCCGAGATCCACGCGCGCCTCAAGCAGGCAACCGCCGGTGCGGCCCCCGCAGACCTCCGGCTCACACCCAACACCGTCCGCAAGGCTGCGTCTCTCTTCAAGCAGGGCTATGACCCTCGCAACGGTGGCTTTGGCGACGCGCCCAAATTCCCGCAGCCGAGCCAGCCGGAGTTGCTGTTGCGCTATGCCCACCGGTTCGGCGACGAAGAGGCGGTGCGCATGGTGCTGCGCACCTGCGAAAAGATGGCAGCCGGCGGCATTCACGACCAGCTCGGCGGCGGGTTCGCACGCTACTCCGTCGATGCCGAGTGGCTGGTGCCTCATTTCGAAAAGATGCTCTATGACAATGCGCAATTGGCGCAACTCTATCTCGACGCGTACTTGGTCAGCGGCGACCGGCAGTACGTCGAGGTCGTCCGGGATATTCTCGACTATGTCCTGCGCGACATGACCCACCCGCAAGGCGGCTTTTTTTCGGCCGAAGACGCCGACAGCGAAGGCCACGAGGGAAAGTTTTACTGTTGGACGCTCGAGGAGGTCTCGCGGTTGCTCACGCCGGAGGAAGCCAAAGTCGCGGCCCGGTATTTTGGAGTCACCGAAAAGGGCAACTTCATGGACCACAGCCACCCGCAGCCGCTGCCGAATCAAAACGTGCTGAGCATCGCCGACCCCAAGCTATCCCAGGCCGAAAAAGTGTCGCTCGCCTCGGCGAGGCAAAAACTGTTCGAGTCGCGCGCGGGGCGGGTGCGCCCGCACCGGGACGACAAGGTTCTGGTATCCTGGAACGGCTTGATGCTTGGAGCGATGGCGCGCGCGGGCGCAGTGCTGGACGACGAGACCTATCGCGCCGCCGCCGAGAAAAACCTCGCGTTTCTGAAGGCGAACCTCTGGGACTCAAAAACCAAGACCCTCTTCCATCGCTGGCGGGACGGCGAGCGCGACCAGGTCCAATTACTCGAGGGATACGCCTTCCTGGTCTCGGGGGTGCTCGAACTTTACGAGGCGACCCTCGAACCGAAACACCTCGATCTCGCGATCACCCTGGCGGAGTCCATGCTCGCTCGGTTTTACGACCGGGAACACGGCGGGTTCTGGCAAAGCGCGCCGGGCGAACGGGATTTGATTCTCCGCATCAAGGAAGATTACGACGGTGCTGAGCCCGCGGGAAATTCAGTGGCGATTCAGGCGCTGCTCAAGCTCGGCAAGATCACCGACCGCAAAGAGTTTACGGAGGCGGCGGAGAAGAGCCTGCGGCTGTTCGCGGGCCGGTTGCAGGACCTGCCCCAGGCGGTGCCGTGCATGCTGCAGGCGCTGGATTTTTCGCTGCAAGAGCCGCGGCGCGTGGTGATCGCCGGCGACCCCGCCAAACCTGCAGCCCGAGCCCTCCTTCACGCCGTCCACTCGCTTTATGAGCCGAACCAGGTCGTGCTCGGCACCGCTGGGGCGGTCGAGCCTTTCGCAAAAACCTTGTCGAGCGGACCGGGACCCGTCGTTTATGTCTGCACTGGCACGGAATGCAAGCCGCCGACCAGCGACACGGCGGAGCTCAAAAAGCTGCTCAAGTAAACTCAGATGTAATACATCTTTTCTTTTTCAGAGCTCTCATCCAGGAGCTTCTGGAAGGTGATCGCGTCGGCCGCCGCGCCGACGGCTTGCTGCACTTTCTGCCACGCGCGGCGCAGGTCGGGAGGACAATCCGGATCGGCAAGGGCAGGGGTATCGAAGACGGTGCCGTGGACCGCGCGAAGCACATCGCCGAGCGAAATCTCTGCGGGCGGTCGTGCGAGCAGATATCCGCCCTCCTTGCCGCGCACGCTGCGGGCGATGCCTTGCCCCTTGAGTTCGATCAGAATCTGGACCAGGTAGTTGGCCGGCACGCCCTGCTCGGCCGCAAGGTCCTCCACTTTCAGCGCGCGGCCGGCCGGATAATGCCGCGCCAGGCCCAGCACGGCGCGCGCCGCGTAGTCGCTTTTCACGGAGAGCTTCACCGCGGCAGGCTAGGCAGATGGAGACGGTTCTGCAATGAGATTGGTAATCACCAGTCACCCATCACTTCGCCAGGTGCTCATCCAGCCACGCGAGCGTCCGGGCCCACATCTCGCTCGTATAGACGTGGCCAAGGCCGGGGTAGATCACGTTCTGGAAGTGCGATTCCTTGCCGTACAGCCTCCAGGCGGGGCGAGCGGCTGATTCGATAGCTCGGATTCCTTCGATTGGCGAGCCGTCATCCTTGTCGCCGGTCTGGAACAGGATTGGCCGCGGCGCGATCTGGGCGATGATCGCCTCGGTGTCGAAGTGGTTCAGCAGGTTCGGCACGAAATAATAGATGCCGTGGGCTTTGAGCGATTGGTGCTGGATAAGGTCTTGGTAACGCGTCAGGCAAGCCACGGCGACGCCGGTCTTGAGCCGGTCATCCAGCGCCATCAGCCACCAGGAGCGCGTGGCGCCCATGCTGATGCCGGTTACGCCGATGCGGTCCGGGTCCACCTCGGGCCTCGCGGCGAGGTAATCCAGAGCCATCAGGTCGTCACGTAAGATCATTCCCCATAGGGTTCGTCCGACCCACAGGTTGAACTTGCTCGCGGTCAATTCGCCGGCGGTGCCCTTTTCCTCCGGTCCGCCCGGTCCCTGGCCGTTCCGCTCGCCGAAGCCGCACGCGTCAATGCCGGCGACGACAAACCCGCGGCGCGCAAACGCCGGTCCGGGCGCTTCAGGAGTGTGGCGGGCTTGAAAAAGCTCCTCCTTCCCGATCTCGTATTCGCCACCGTGCCAGTGGCAAAACAGGAGCGCCGGAGCCTTTGACGCACGCAGCCGGGGCAGCAGGAGGTAGCCCGGCACGGTCGCGCCTGCGCCGTTATCAAATTGGAACTTCTCCACCAGGTAATCACCCCGGTCTTCCCGGGAGAGCGTCTTCACGCTGGGCACCTTTGGCCGCGCGGGCAACCGCCCCAACAATTCCCAAAGCGCTGCGCGTACTTGCTTCCGTTTCAACTCCCAGGCCGCCCGCGTTTTGGGCACCACAAATGGGGGCGCGAGGTCGGCTTTGCCCAGCCAACGAGTAGCAATTTGGTTTGTTTGGGCCATGACAGGACGCGGCGCGCAACCAAGCAAGGTGGCCAGGACGCACGCCCGCCAGAATACGGAGTTGGCTGCGGAAAAAGGGGTTGCCTGCACGTGAACCAATCGCGACAGAGCGGCGCCAAACGTCCGGTCTGCCACTACTTCACCCCGCCCTGCTGAATCTCGGCGGACATCGCTTTGACGCTGTCAGCCAGAGCCACCGCTTTCATGCGGTTCAACCCGTTCTCCTGGAAAATGGCCTGGATGTCGCTAAAGATGCCCTCCAATTTCGCCTGCGGGTACTTGCCGGGGTTAAGCACAGCATCAAGCTCCTGCACGAGGCGCTCTCGGCTCGTCGCCGGAAGAGGTTTTTCGGCCGACGCGCTGGCGAGGTGGTCGGCAAATTTTGAAGCGGTCGCGAGCGCCGGTTTCGCGGCCAGCGCGCCAGCCACCAGTTGCTGCGCGAGTTTTTGCTTCTGGTCGGCCGAAATCTGGGAGCCGGCGTTAATGGCACCGAGGTCGGTTTGAAACCGGGCGAGGGCCGGTGTCAAAGTTGGAGCGGCCGGCTGGCTGGGCGTGGGCGCAGGTTGGTTCGGTTGGGTGGGCGGCGCGACGCCCTGGCGGACATTATTCTCGTTGCTGAGTTCTTTGGCGCGTTGCTTGATGATGTAGTCGGGGCCGGCCAGAGCGCTGTAAGCAAGGAGAAGTGCTGCTCCGACACAGGCAAATGTCGATTTCATAGGACGCTTCAGTTTCCACTCAAGACTGGACCTCCGCGCGGCGATTGTCAATTTACGGAACTTACGGTAAGCTGACCAGGAACACCCCTTCCTCCTCAGACCTGGTGATCCATTGTTGGAGCAGCCGTAGGCCATGCCCCTTCAGGAGGTTGTTGAACAGGCCGGGTGTGTGCCGATAGGAGAAAAAGAGCCGAATGCACTCCCCGGCCCGGAAATCAAAGCGGTCTGTTTCGAGTTCGATTTGCCGCGCGCGATGGAACCGGAAGTCTGCGGCGACGCGTTTGAGACCGCTGCCCGCAGGGTCGTCTTCGATGGCGAACTTCAGTTCACCATCGGCGTTTTCGACGCCGAGGTCCAGCAGGAAGGTCATCAACCAATCGCGTGTCGGCGCGTTATCGTAAAGGGCAAGGACGCGCCGAAGACCCGATGCATAGTCGTTGCCGGGCGCGAGATTAGCGCTGGACAACAGCAGGTCACCGGGCCGCACTAAACGCGCCAGGCGTGGCAGGATGAACAGCGGTTCGAAATTCGGAATCATGCCAAAGAAAGTGAAGAGGCGAGTGCCACCGGGAGCTGGCGGCGTGAGCCCAAGTGTTGCCTGGGGCGTGGCTGCGTTCCTGTTGCCAATCATCTGCTCGAGCACGGCAGGCAAATCCTCGGCGGTGGCCAGGTCACAAACCAGCGGGGAGCAATTCGCGTCCGAAATGACCGCCAGGGCGGCTTGCCGGGCAAATAGGACCATAGCCGTGCTGACATCTACTGGCGCGTAGGCCACCTCTTTGCCGCTGTCCCGAAGCAACTTCAGGAGGCGCGCGTCCTTCTGTCCAACACCGCAACCGAGCCCGATAACCTGCACCGATTGTGCAACGGTTCGGCGGGCCACGGCTTCAAAACTGCGGTCATAGGCCGCCGCGCAATCCGGATCGGTTCGCGACGGAGAGAACGCTTGATGGAGCGCCAGCCATTTTTGAGTCTGCTTCAAGCTGTCGTAATGGAACTTATGATTCACTTGCCGTGAGCGCAGCGACTCCAGCAAATCACGCCGCACATTGTCCGGGAATTGGCTGGGGTGGATGCTGATCTGAGCGGGCGATGCCATGCGCCAGTATTTCGCGCGGCTGCGGGGAGAATACAAGCCTGCTTTTTTCCCGGTGGTTCCATTCAAAGAACCCAAAGCGCTTATGCCCTTGCTTTCGGGTTTGCTTGAATCGGCCCTGGCCGTGCGGTAATGCTAAGGCGCATGCATCGTGCGCCTTGTTGGTTGTGGATCTTGCCAGTCTTCTTTTGTCTGGCAGCGCCGGCAGATGCGCAGGACACGGCCTGGAATATCGTCTGGAGCGACGAGTTCAACGGCACCTCGATCAACCCCAACAACTGGACGTTCGAGACCGGCAACAACAACGGCTGGGGCAACGGCGAACTCGAGTACTACACCGGCCGTTCCCAGAATGCCTACGCCAGCAATGGCCTGCTGCACATCGTCGCTCAAAAAGAGTCCTACAACGGTTTTAATTACACTTCCGCCCGGATGAAAACCCAAGGTCATTTCGCAAAAGCTTACGGGAGGTTCGAGTGGCGCGCCAAGCTGCCTCCCGGCCTGGGCTATTGGCCGGCGCTTTGGCTGCTCGGGACCAACATTACGACCGTCGGTTGGCCGGCCTGCGGGGAGATCGACGTGATGGAAAATAAAGGCAGTGTGCTGAACCAGGTCCAGGGCACCATTCATTACTCGGATGCCAGCAACCACCACCTCCAATCCACAGCAGTCGATACCCTCCCAGCGGGTGATTCGGTGACGAATTTTCACAATTATATGCTGGAATGGACCACGAACATGGTTCGGTGGTACGTGGACAACCAGCTCTACGAGACTCAAACCTCGTGGTCCAGTTCCACCGGCCCCTATCCAGCGCCGTTCAACCAGCCGTTCTTTATCACCATGAACCTCGCCGTCGGAGGCGCTTACCTCGGCAACCCGAACACCAATACGATCAATCTCAACACCGCGTTTCCCGGCGACATGCAGGTGGATTACGTCCGCGTTTGGGACCTGACGCCACCACTGCAAATCTCGCTCATCCGAACCAACCCTAATACGCTGCTGACGTGGCCGACGAACATCGTCTGCCATTTGCAGGTACAGACAAACTCAGCGGGGTTGACTGGAACTTGGGTGGACCTCCCCGGCGCCAGCAACCCCTATGTCGTGACACCCGCACCCGCCAACAGCCCCGTTTTCTACCGTCTGCAATCGCCATAACCGGGGCGGGGACGGCCACGTCCCCGGAGTTCCTGCAACAACAGGCTCTCTACCGGGACGTGGCCATCCTCGCCCCGGTTCAAAGTCCCGATGGACGCCCGGTTCGGGATTGGAGGCTTTCCAGGAACCAGCGGGGACGCATCGTTTCTCCCTGCGACCCGCGCCTCGATGTGGTGTTTCACAAACATGACATTGTTGCGACCTCTGCTTGTCGGACTCCTAAGCCTGTTGCTATGCCCAATCGCGCAGGCAGGGCTGCCGCGCCCTTCCCAAAATCCCTATTATGGCATTATCAAACGGAACGTTTTCCAGCTCACGCCTGTGCCTCGGCCGCCGCCTCCGCCATCTGCTCCGCTGCCGGAACTTATCCTGACCGGCATCACCACCATATTACCGCAGAAGCGCGCCCTGCTGAAAATCCGTTATCCTGCCGGGCCCGGCAAGCCAGCCACGGAGGAAGCGTGTATCCTCAGGCCAGGCGAACATGAGGGGCCTATCGAGGTTCTAGAAATCGACGAACGAAGCGGCTATGTGACGGTGAATAACTCCGGCACGATTATAACCATCACTTTTGCGTCACACGGCTCAGAGCATCAGACTGCCTCAGCAGTACAGCTTGCGCCCGACGTTCATTTCGACCTTGCCGCGCATTGAGTTCATCATGGTGTTCTGAGGATTGGTGGCAGTTTCAGCCGTCCCTTCGAGCCCTGGCACAAGCAGACTTCGGAGTTCAGATTTCTAGCTCTGCCGGCCTGCGTTCCTGGCCTTGTCTGCGGTTCGCTTGCCGGTAGACTTCCCGCCCCGACCAACCTGCGGAGCACCTCCCTCTCCTGAACCTTTTTCCCTTTGTTCCGTCTGTAACAGGTTTTGTGGCCCTATATTAGAGCGAGAGCACTGCTATAATTATGAAAAACCCAACTGACCTGAGTCCTCTCCCTTCGGGGTCCGCCTTTCCTGGCCCCGTGTCCGGCGCCCTGCTCCCCGCCTCTCGTTCCTGTAACACGTTTTGTGGCCCTATATAGGGTGACAACACTACTCTCAATATGAAAAACCCAACCAGCATGAAAACCTCCGCCACCGCCTCGCGCCCTCCCTTGCCTCTCTTTGTTTCCGTGGGCTCTCCCCCTGTGTTGGCCTTAGCCGTTGGAAATCCGGCGGACGCCCTGACGGGTTGCCAAAACCCGCCCGCCACTGGACCGCGCCCCGGGCCGGATCAGACTGGATCAAACCGGTTCAAAGCGGATAAGGCTATAAGTGGGGGGGGTCTCAAGTCTTGGCCAATCCTCCCTGTCCGTTCTGGCCCAACGATGGCCGAGCGGACCGTTGCGCTGCGATCAGAAGAAGGTTCCAATACCCTCGCCGCCCTCGGCAGGTTTTGCCATCGTTTGTCCTTGCGGTTCAATCTAACTGGTTCGCGTTGGTTCGCGTTGGTTCGCACCGGTTGGAACCCAAAGTGCCTCCCCTCGACCCGCACGCGCGGGCCATCGGGACGGCAACGACGGACCCAGACGCACGCTCGCAATCGTGCGCCCCTCTTATGGCGGATTGGTTGCCCTCCCATTCTCTTTTCGCTTGTGCGGGTCGCCGAAACGGCTTAAACGCCAGCAGCCATTTGAATCCAATCACATGACCGCCAAACAACTTCAGGGCCTGGCTCGCAAACACGGCACCCCGCTCGTGGTGATCGATCACGATGTCATCCGGGGAAACTACGCTGCGTTTAAGAAGCATTTGCCCAAGGTCCAGGCCTACTTTGCCGTCAAAGCCAACGCTGAACCGGCCATTGTGCGCACCCTCTACGGCGCCGGCGCGAGCTTTGATGTCGCCTCCCTGCCGGAGTTCATGTTGGTCTATGCGAACATCAAGCACCTGCCGCCTAAGGAACAGCAAGACTTCATCTGGGACAAAATCATCTACGCCAACCCGACGAAACCGAAGGAGACGCTCCAGGCGCTGGACCGGTATAAACCGCTGGTCACTTATGATAACCTCGGCGAGTTGCAAAAAATCCAGCGCTACGCCCCGCACGCCGGCGTCGTGCTGCGGCTCCGCGTCCCCAATACCGGCTCCATGGTCGAACTCTCGTCCAAGTTCGGCTGCGACCCCGGCGAAGCGGTGGACCTGATCCTGGCGGCGTTCGAAATGGACCTGGTCGTCGAGGGCCTCAGCTTCCACGTCGGCAGCCAGTGCACGAATTTCCAGAATTTCGTCCAGGCGCTGGACGTTTCCGCGGCAGTCATGCGGGAAGCCAAATCACGCGGGCACGAAATCAAAATCCTCGACATCGGCGGCGGGTTCCCGGCGCCGTACGACCGGCACGTCAAGCCGTTCAGCGCGCTGGCGAACAAAATCAACGCCGAGATCGACCGCTTGTTTCCAAAGGACATCCAAATCCTGGCTGAACCCGGGCGGTTCCTGGTCGCGACGGCCGCCACCTCCCTGGCGCGGATTATCGGCAAAGCTGTGCGCGACAGTAAAACCTGCTATTACATCGACGACAGCGTCTATCACACCTTCAGCGGCATTATCTTCGATCATTGCCAGTATCACCTGAAAACGTTCAAGAAAGGCAAGCAGGAGGTGTGCGCCGTTTTCGGCCAAACTTGCGATGCGCTTGATACGATTTCGCTTTCGGAAGCCCTGCCGAACCTGGAGATCGAAGACCTGGTCTATTCGGAGAACATCGGCGCTTACAGCAGCGCCTCTGCGACCTGGTTCAACGGGTTTCCGCCAGCAAAAATTGTGCACGTGAACGAGTAGCCGGCCTCAGTGCAGCAGGCTTGGTGCGCGATTCCGATTGTGCGGTTGATTGTTGCCGTCAGACCCACCATTGGAATCGCATGCCCCAACTGTGACTGATGGATTACGCAAAGCGGGTGAATTAGCTGGCATTCGCAAGCGGAGAGGCTTACGCTGCTATGCGCTTATGGCCTGGCGCATTCATGACAGCGTAATCCGCGGGGAGATTGACAATCGCGAGCGAGGCATCGTGCGCGGCAAACTCGCTCTCGCGGGCCAACCCGAATCGGTGCTGCTGGAGTTGGAAGGCAACGCGGCCGCCGACCTCGCAGGGTGCCTGCTCACCTTCGAAAATCCTGGCGAAAAAATCCCCATGCGGGCCGACAGCCACCTGGCCGCGCTCCAGCGCGGCACGATCGGCGATCTGACGGCCTCACGCAAAGTCCGCGTTCTGGAAATGCCGGTCGCGGAGGCCTATGACCGCAAGAAAAAGGGGCTGCCCGTGCCCGAGCACATGGCCAACTCGCTTTACCTGGAGTGGTTCAGCGATTTCAACGGTCGCGTGGTCATCGAGAGCGCCGATTACAACGTCACGATCTCACCGCCCGTCTGGCGTCTCACCCCTGATGAAGAGCAACAGCGCCGGCAACAGGCCGCCGAGGGCTTTGGCGGCTTTATGCAGAAGCTGAGCAACGCTCTCGAAGCCCAGAAACACCAGCCGCCGGAGAACAAGGAATGGGACGAGTTCGATTACGAGCAGTTCATGCGCGAGTGCGATGCGCGCACCGACAAATACGCCGAACTGATGGATAAGTACATGGACTACCCCGACCGGGACCGGCTCATTGCCAAAGAGATGGGCTGGACCTGGCTGGAGGAAGCGCTTGACGCCCGGCAGCAGGAGACTGGCGAAGCCGGTAGCGCACCTGCATCCGGGGAGAAGGAGGTTGGTGGTTCGACAGATAAGAACAAAGAGTTCGACCCGCAAGCTGAGGCGTTCGACTCGACGGACGCAGGACCGCCTCTGGAGCCTGATCCGGCCACTCAAGGCGTCGATTGGGTCCGCAAAGAGGACGGCTACATTAGCCATCCGCTGGCGTTGCGGGCGCTCGAGGGCAGCGTTGCTCTCTGGAACAAATTCGAGGAACTCGGCCTGGACAAGACCGCAGAGGATGGTCTTTGCCGGTTGCTTGGTGAATATCAAACCACCAGCGCCAAGCTCGCTGGCGCGCTCGACGGCCTTGCTTATGGGCGGGACTTGAGTGAGGGCGCCTTTATTGTCGCGTGCCTGAAGCGCGCGCTTAATCACCTCCACACCGCGCAAGCAGCGCTCGAACAGGTGAGTTTGAAGCGCCTGTTACCCGCCGAACTCCTTGACTCCACGCGCGCCGAGTTCTTTGTCCTCCGGGAGGAGATCCTCCGGCTGATGACCGAATTCCGTGGCCAGGAGTAACCTTCGGGGGCTGGCTGAACGTTAGCCTTTTCTCCCGCCTCAGAGCCCCGAACCTGCGCTTGCAATCCATTCGCCGTCGTTCCATGCTGATCAAGCGGCTATTGCGAGGCGCGCCGCTATTCGCGCCTGATGTGAGTGATGAGCACGTTACCTGATAACGAATTCGATCTGGAGAAGCTGTTCCTGCCCGCTTGGGCGCAGGAAGAGCCCTCTGCGGCCAAGTACGCCAAGTACGAAGGGGAAGTGGACCGTCCCGAACGCCGGGGCGACCGCCGCGGCCCTCGACCACCTCGGAGGGACGGGCCGCCGGGACCGCGCCGTGAAGGCAACCGTCCACGCGGTGAACGCTGGGGTCCCGGCAGGCCGGAAGGCCCTGCAGCCCGGCCGGGCGGGGGCGAACGAGGTGAAAGAGGCGAGCGGGAGGAGCGAGGCGGGCGTCCTGGCTTTCGCAGAGGTGATCGTGCGGAGCGCCGCGAACCGTCGGCACCCCTGCCGGAAATCAACGCCACACTGATACCGGAGGAAAGAGGCGTCGAATCTCTCGCGCGCCAAATCAAGATGACCGGCCGCGCGTACCCGCTCTTTGACATCGCCCAGATGATCCTGCAGAAGCCGGAGCGCCACACCGTCACGTTCAGCATCAAAAAGAACGCCGAAGGCCAGCCGGTCCAATCGCTATTTGTCTGCGCGCTGGACGACTCGCTCTGGCTCTCCGAAGACGAGGCCGTCGCTCACGTCCTGAAAAAGCATTTCGCCACGTTTTACCAGGCCGAGAAAACTGCAACCGAACCCCCCAAGGGCAAGTACACTTTTGTCGCCCAATGCGGCATGAGCGGCGTCATCCTCGGCCCGCCGAACCATCACGATTACCAGAACCAGTTGCGCAAACTCCACAGCGAGCGCTACTCCCGCATGCCCTTCGAGGTTTACAAAGCGCGGGTCCGGATTGTGCGCGACGAGGAAGTCGTCAAGAAATGGGTCGATGACCAGAGTTGGAAGACCGAGTATCTCTGCCTCAATATGCCGGAGCCCCTCCGCCTGGGAAACATGGAGGCGGTCGAGAAGCATTTCCGCGAAAATCACAAGGACAACATTATTAAGGCCGTCGAGACCCACCGCTTGGGTGGCGTCGCTGCTCGCAACCTGCGGAGCCACGAATTAGCGCGGTTGGTGCGCAGTGTTTGGGAAGACCAACGGCGGTTTCCCCTGCAGATTGCCACCGTGTTAAGCCAGCAGTTCGCTTCGCATGGGCTCCAGTTTTTCAAGGTCAATAAGACGTTCACGCATGTCTCGGTCGCCCGTCCGCATTATCTGGACCTCGCACTGACACCGGTTTCCGAAGGCGTGAAGCGGATTGTCGATTTGATCAACGCGATTCCAAAGTGCACGCGGCGCCAATTGGTCGAGGCCCTGGCACCCTCACCGGCAACGCCGGTCGTGCCCGTCACACCCGCTGAGCCGCAACCAGCGCCTGCCGAAGGGCAGCCGGCACCGTCGCCTGAGCCTGCGGGCCCCACGGCCGAACAAACCGCCGTCGTGTCCGATTTGCATTGGCTCATCCATCAGGGCCACGTCATCGAGTTTGCCAACGGCACGCTCGAGACCGCCAAGAAGCCGCTGCCGCGACCGCCAAGACCTGAGCCCAAGCCCGCCGAAAAGCCGGCCGAAGCGGTACCCGCCAGCGAACCGGCACCTGCAAGTGAGGTGACCGGAACCACAGCGGGGACTGAGGCCGGTCCGGCCGTGGTTGTCGAAGGCGCGCCGCCCGAAGCCGCAGCCCCTGGTGAACCCGCCGCCGCGGAGGCCATCACCGATCCTGTCACTGCGTCGGAACCACCAGCCAGCGTGCCTCCAACCGACTCCGCTCCCGGCAATGGCAGCGCTGCTTCCGCCGTGTCTGAGCCCGCCCTCACAGCGGCGGCCGCAGACCCTGCGGCCGCACCGGCGCAGTCGCCGTCCTGAGTCGAATCCCGAAGCTTTCCTTTGCCGCCAAGGCTGTTATCCTGCCCTTATGCCATTTACCAAGTTTGGCCTTTCCAGCGCGGTGCTCGACGGAGTGAAGGCCATGGGCTACGTCGAACCGACTCCCATTCAGCTTCGAGCCATACCTTTGATCCTGTCCGGCCAGGATGTGATCGGTAGCGCCCAAACCGGCACGGGTAAGACCGCCGCCTTTGCTTTACCGATCCTGTCGAAGCTCGGGAAGCACGAGCCTCAGCCGCGCGTGTTGATCCTCGAACCGACCCGCGAGTTGGCCGCGCAGGTGGAAACCGCCGTGCGGGATTTCGCCCGGTTTACCGATTTGAGTGTCGCCGTGGTGTTTGGGGGCGTTGGCTACGGCCAACAACGGGAGGCCCTCCACAAAGGAGTGGATGTGCTCGTGGCCACCCCGGGCCGCCTGCTCGACCTGCTGCAGCAGGGCGCTTGCCGGCTGGACCGTGTTAGATTCCTGGTTCTCGACGAAGCGGACCGCATGCTCGACATGGGTTTCCTTCCAGACGTGCGCCGTATCCTCCAGAAGTGTCCCCGCGAACGTCACACCTCGCTCTTTTCCGCCACGGTTCCGCCGGAGATTGAAACGCTGGTTCAGTGGGCGATGCGCCACCCGCAAACCATCGAAATCGGCGCGCGCCGCACCCCCAAAGACACGGTCAAGCATGTCATCTATCCGGTCGCGGAGGCTCAGAAAACTGACCTGTTGCTCGAATTGCTCCGGCGTGTAAACTACGACTCAGTAATCGTCTTTTGCCGCACAAAGTACGGGGCCGACCGAGTGGCGCATCTGCTCAAACGGAACAACCATTCGGTGGCGGTGCTCCATTCCAACCGCACCCAACGCGAACGCGAGCAGGCCTTGCGCGGCTTCCGCGACGGCCGTTTCGAGGTGCTCGTCGCCACCGACATCGCCGCCCGGGGACTGGACATCGCCGACGTCAGCCATGTCGTCAACTATGACGTCCCGCAGCACCCCGAGGATTACATTCATCGCATCGGCCGCACGGGCCGGATGGAAGCCAGCGGCGACGCTTTTACTCTGATGGTTGCGGAGGATGCGCGCCATGTGCAGGCCATCGAGCGGTTCATCAGCCAGAAGATCGCGCGAGTGAAACTCGAGAATTTCGAATACCGCTACACCGCGCTTTTCGAAGCGGGCAAACCCGGCCAGCCCGCAGGCGCACCTCGCATCACCGGCGCTCGCATCCGGGGCGGTTACTTCTTTGGACCCGCCCGTCGCAGGCGCTGAGGGGGCGGGAGACGTTGGAACGTAACACGGTTAAAACGTGAAACGTGATGCGTGACGCCTGAAATGATCAGTCTGGCCAGTCATCTTGTTCGTCGTTTTAACATTCCAGCGTTTTAGCGCCTCCTCCAAAAACACACGGTTTCGCCGTCGCCGATGCCAGACGTTCCAGATACTCGCTTCGCGAAATATTGGCCCCGCCCAGTTGGGCCGTGATCGGGGTCAGAATCTGGACATCGAAAAGCCCAAAACCTTGCCGGCGCAGATGTGCGTTCAGATGAAACAGAGCCACTTTCGACGCGTCACTTACCCGATGAAACATGGACTCCCCAGCGAAGAAGCCGCCGATGGCCACGCCATAGATTCCGCCGGCGAGTTGCTCTTCGTCCCAGCATTCCACGCTGTGGGCGTGGCCTCGCACCTGCATTTGCGTGTAGGCTTCGAGGAATTCCTGCGTGATCCAGGTGCTGCGCCGCCCCGGGGCCGGCGCAGCGCAACCCTCCATCACATTCCGAAACGCCTGGTCGATGGTCACGCGGAATCGCCCTTGCCGGATGACACGAGCGAGACTGCGGGAGACATGAAAGCGGTCGAGCTCGAAAATGCCTCGCGGGTCGGGTGACCACCACGTTACTGGGCTGGCAGTCCAGGGAAAGATCCCGCTGCGATACGCCAGCAGAAGGCGCGGCACCGACAAGTCGCCGCCCACCGCCACGAGGCCCTCGGCATCCGCGTGCCGGGGGTCGGGGAATCGCAACTTCTGGTCCAGTATGACGACAGGCATTTTTTGGCTCGAGTGCGTGAACCTTCTGACGCCGCTGCGTTTTTCACGCTTTAACCTTCCCCGGCTGCCCGCCGCCCCTCCACCTCTTCGAGAAACCCCATCTGGAAGGAGCCAGCCACTTCCATCGCCCATATGTGTGGCGCAGTTCTTTCGTTCACCGACTCGATGCGGTGCTCAGGCGAGCCGAGGATGACCCAACTACCGACGCGGATGTCATTGAGCACCTGCAGCAGCCACTCGAGTTCGCCAGGAGAGAGTGAGAGTTGAAAGCCCGCTGCGTTCGCCGCCAGGCGCCCGGGAGCGGCCAAAAACACAGCCAGGCGCTTCTTGTTTTCGGCTCGCTGGTCGGCCAGCGCTTCGTCCAGGAGCTTCTGGCTCGCCTCGGCATCCGGCAATCCAGTTGATTTCGTCAACCTTTGGTAGGCGGAAGGGATGCATGGATAAAACTTGAGCACGGTCTTTAGCCGGTCCATTTCCCGCTTGCGGAACTGGAACCAGAACCGCTTCGCCGAAGCCCGCACGAGTTTCATTCGTCGCGCTCCATGGTCGCGTGCAAACTGTACTTCTGTAGTTGGTGAACGTAATGCTCGGCCTTTTCGAGACTTTCGCGCGCCAGCACGCTTTTGCCCTGTTCATGGACCTGGAGCATGTGGAATTCCGCCTTTTTCCGCGGCCACCCAAAGACGATTTGGAAAACGTGCGTAACGTAATCCATGAAGTTGACGGGGTCGTTCCAGCAAATCACCAAAAATCCCGGCTCCAGCCCGGACCGAGGCTGCTCCTCCTGGTCCGGCACCACGGCCGGCAGTCGTTCCGGTGTAACTGTCTCCACCATAGCAACAGATTAAGGAGTGAACCAGCCCTTGTCGAGCGTCGGCAACCCCCAGGCGAGCATGGGGCCGGGATCCCAATCTCGCGAGTCCCGCCAGGCGTTTGGCTCCCTCGCCCACCTTATTGGACCGCACGCGCCAAGCCGAATAAAACCCGGCGCCGATTCACGGAATTCGTGTCTGGCAATGTCAGCTTACGCCCTTCCGTAATGCCCGGCGCGATACCCGATCGCTTCTCGGCCCCAAGTAGGGCGTGATCAAAGAGTTGTGACAAGGTCGCGCGCAAGGCTTCTGATGAAAGTCTGAACATTTGGGGGTGCATTCCGTCCAACCTGTGCTATTCTGTAAGCGCTTTAAACATGATCGAACGTTTTGCCGTGAGCCGGTTGCCGCTCCTCCTGGGCTGCATTTTATCCCTTCCCTTCTACCACGCCGACGCCGTCGCGCGTACTGCAACGGCCGATACCGTTGCCTTGGCGGAAGCGAGCTTGAAGTCGACCAATGCCTTTCACCCGCTCGCACCGGGCCCGGTCGATGGCCAGATTGCTTACGTCACCGCCAGAATGCTCGAGCAATACCACTACTTGCGACAGCCGTTAAACACCAAGGTCTCCGGCAAATTCCTAGACCGCTATCTCGACCTGTTCGACCCTGCCCATGTCCATTTCACGCAGGGGGATCTGGCCGAGTTTGAGGTGTACCGGACCAATCTGGATCACCTCACGATCAACCAGCACCGAGTCGCTGACACCCGGCCGGCCTGCGTCATCTTCAATCGCTTCGTCCAACGCTTGCAGCAGCACGTCGCCTACGTCGATGAATTGCTAAAGACCGAAAAGTTTACGTTCGATACCGACGAGCGCATCCTGCTCAACCGTAAAGACCGGCCCTACCCGAAGGACCTCGACGCCGCGAGGACGATCTGGCGGGACCGGCTCCGGTTCGAGTATTTGCAGGAAAAACTGGGAAAGATTGACGCCCGAGCCAAGGCCGCCAAAGGCGAACCCGCCGCCAGGGACAACGGGACGAACGCCAGCAGCGCGGTCGAGAAGGCTGCCGAAACAAAGCCAAAGAAGCCCGAGGCCGAGGAAATCGTCGAAACTCTTACGCACCGTTACCACCGCAACCTGCGCTACTTCCTGGATTGGGACAGTGACGATGTGTTGCAGACCTACCTGACCGCGCTCGCCCGGGTCTATGATCCGCATTCCGATTATTTCGGCCATTCCCAGTTGGACAGCTTTGCGATCACCATGAACCTCAGCTTGTTTGGCATCGGGGCCGAGCTGATGTCCGAGGACGGCTATTGCGTGATTCATCGCCTGCTCCCCGGCGGCCCGGCGGCCAAAGGTAAAGTGATCAAAGAAAACGACCGCATCATCGCCGTCGCCCAGAGCAATCAGCCGCCCGTGGACGTAGTCGATATGAGCCTCAACAAGGCGGTGCAGCTTATTCGGGGACCTAAAGGCACCGAAGTGCGCCTGACCATTATTCCCGCGGGGGCCGATAGTTCGGCCCGCAAAACTATCACCCTCGTCCGCGATGAGATTAAGCTGGAAGACCAGGAAGCCAAAGCCAAGCTCATCGAAATGCCCAGCGGCCACGGCCAGAATGTCCGCCTGGGCGTGATCGACCTGCCCTCGTTTTATGCCAGTTTCGATCCCTCGAACAACCGGGGGAAGGCCGAACCGCGAAGTACTACTGCCGATGTCTCCCTGCTGCTGAACAAACTCAAGCAGGAACACGTCGATGGCGTCATCCTCGACTTGCGCCGCAACGGCGGCGGCTCGCTCGAGGAGGCCATCAAGCTCACCGGCCTGTTCATCAAAGACGGCCCAGTGGTCCAGGTCCGCGACTTTGACGGCTCCGTGCAGGAAGACGATGATACCGATCCGTCGGTGCTCTACGATGGGCCCCTGGTCGTAATGACCAGCCGGTTTAGTGCTTCAGCCTCCGAGATTCTCGCGGGCGCGCTCCAGGATTATGGCCGCGCTTTAATTGTCGGCGACAGCTCGACGCATGGCAAAGGCACGGTGCAGAGCGTGCAGCCCTTGAAGCCCTTCATCCGTGGCGGCAGCGCGCTCACCAACGACCCAGGCGCCTTGAAGCTGACGATCAAGAAGTTCTATCGCGCCAGCGGCGCCTCCACCCAACTCAAGGGGGTGGTTCCCGACATTGTCCTGCCCTCGATCTTCAATGAGTCGAAAGATATCGGCGAGGCCGCACTGGAGAACCCTTTGCCCTGGGACACCATCGAGAGCTCGAAATTCCAGCGACTCGATCTGGTGGCCCCGTATACGCAGGAATTGCGGCGCCGCTCCTCAGCCCGCATCGCCTCGGACAAGGAATACAGCTATATCCGCGAGGATATCGAGTTCTTCAAGAAACAGCAGGCTGACAAGACCGTGTCATTGAATGAACAGCAGCGGCTTAAGGAGAAAGAAGAAATCGACGCGCGCAACAAGGCCCGGGACAAAGAGCGCCTGGCTCGCGTGGAGCCGTCGGAAACCGTGTACGACCTGACCCTGAAGCTGGCCGCGCTGCCCGGCTTGCCTCCGCCCACCGTGAAGACCAATTCCACCCTGGCGAAGCTCACAGCCCCGAAGGAGACCGGCCTGCCCGCTCTGGGCACGAACGTCACGGCCGCCGCCGCGAACGACAGCACCGGCAGCAGCGAACTCGGTGAGGATGCAGTTGATGAGAAGCCGGCAGCGCCGGATGCCACGCTGGATGAGTCCGAGCACATCCTCGTCGATTACCTGGGCCTTTTGCCAAAAGGCAACCTCGTGACTGCCGGCCACGTCTCCGCGCTTCAATAGGCGCCCGGCTCCGTCGGCGTTATCGTAACCATCGTCGTCCGCGTCATCGATCTGGTTTGCCGATCCGTGTTCAGATCACTCAGGTCGATTACGAGGACGAGGAGGAGGAACATGCCGAACACGAATGGTTCAACCTAGCCGCCACTCCATTACTCGGGAACTCTAATGCCTCATCATCGATTTGCCCGCGCCTTTCTTTGACTAATTGACCTGCCGTTCCCCTTCTTCTAGACTCCGGCCTCTTTATGAAAATCCTGGTTTGTGACCCGGTTTCGCCAAAAGGCATCGCGCTGTTACAACAGCGACCCGAGTTTGAGGTTATCGTGTTGCCCAAGCGATTTGCGGAGGCTGAGTTGGCGCCGGTGGTCAAGGATGTGGTCGCGATGGTGGTCCGGTCGGAAACCAAAGTAACGCGCAAAGTGATCGAAGCGGCGTCTCAATTGCGCGTCGTCGGGCGAGCCGGAGTCGGAGTGGATAACGTTGATGTGGACGCGGCGACGCAGCACGGCGTGGTCGTCATGAACACTCCCGGTGGCAACACGATCTCCACCGCCGAGTTGTCGTTCGGCATGCTGCTGAGCCTGGCGCGCAAAGTCCCCCAGGCCTACGCCTCCATGACCGCCGGCAAATGGGACCGGAAACAATTTCAGGGCACCGAACTGGCCGGCAAGACTCTCGGCGTGCTGGGCCTGGGCCGCATCGGCAGCGAGGTCGCCCGCCGGGCCATGGCGTTTGGGATGAAGGTGCTGGCTTACGATCCTTTTCTTACTGAACCCCGCGCTCGCTCTCTGGGCATCGAACTGGCCGCCGACCTGGACGCCGTCTATCGCGATGCCGACTTCATCACCGTCCACATGCCGGTCACCGACCAGACCCGCGGCATGCTCAACGCCGCAGCGTTCGCCCGGATGAAACCCAAGGTGTGCCTCGTCAACTGTGCACGCGGGGAGATCCTCGTTGAAGCGGACCTGCTGGCAGCGCTGGATTCCGGCAAGCTTGCCGCTGCGGCCCTCGACGTGTTTGCGGCTGAGCCGTTACCCGCGGAACACCCGTTCCGCCGACACCCGGCTATCGTCCTGACCCCGCACCTGGGGGCCAGCACCCACGAAGCCCAGGAGAAATGCGGCATCGAGGTCGCTGAGGTCATTGCGGGCTACCTGCTCACCGGCGAGGTACGCAACGCGGTCAACCTCCCTTACCTCGACGCGAAAACCTACGAACAGGTTAAGCCCTACCTTATTCTGGGGGAAAAGTTGGGCAAGTTGCTGGCGCAGATGGCGCCCCCGCAAGTGGACCGGCTCCACATCACCTACGGTGGCAAAGCCCAGGAATTGCCCAACATCGACCCCGTTACCCGGGCTATCTTGCTGGGCTTTTTATCCCGGGCGTCGGTCAAGGACCTCAACAATGTCAACGTGCGCAGCATCGCCTCAACCCTCGGGCTAACGGTTGAAGAGAAGCGCTCGAACGAACCGGTCACGTTCAACGAATGGCTGCATGTCCAGGCTTTCCGCAACGGCGAAAAGCTCATCTCGGCCGGCGGCACCTTCTTCGGCTCGCCGGACAATCCGCGGATCGTGCGGCTGTTCAGCCAGCCGACCGAGATTGTGCCGTTCGGAGTGGTGCTCCTGCTGGAAAACAAAGACCGGCCGGGCATTGTCGGTTACCTCGGCACGCTGTTAAGCAAATACCACGTTAACATCGCCAGCATGAGCCTCACTCGCGATACCGTCGGAGGCCGCGCCCTTACCGTCTTGAATCTGGACAGCGTGCCCCCGGCCGAGTTCCTCAGCGAACTGGAAAAGGACCCCGATATCCGAAATGTTAATGTAGTCAAATTGTAGCACTCTGATAGTATCGATCGCCTATGTTTATGGAAAGAATCACGAAATCGCTCGTCCTGATCGCCGCCGCCGCCGCGTGGACCGCCTGGCCTGCCGCGGCGCAGTCGGCCCCTGCCACCAATGCCCCGGCGGCGGCCAAACCGGCTCTCAAGGCCGCTGACCTTTTCCCCGATTCCGTCGTTGCCAAGGGCAAAGGGGTCGAAGTCAAACGCAATCAATTGGATGACGAGGTTATCCGCGTCAAATCCCAGATCGCCGCGCGCGGCCAGGCGATCGCCCCGGAGCAGGCTTCCCTGCTCGAGAAGCAGATTCTCCAGCAGCTCATCCAATTTCAGTTAATCAAAGGCAAAGCCAACGACTCCGACCGGGCCGACGCTCAGAAGGAAGCAGCCAAATTGTGGGACGATGCCAAGACCCAGCTTGGAACGGAGGACGCCCTTAATCTCCGTCTCAAAGCCCAGGGCCTCACCCGCGAGGAACTCCTCGCGAAGTGGAGCGATGGCGAGCTGGCCAAAGACGTCCTGATCCGTGACCTCAAAATCAGCATCACTAACGAGGAAATCAAAAAATTCTACGACGACAACCCTTCCCAGTTCGAGGAGCCCGAGATGGCCCGGGCCAGCCATATCCTGCTGAGCACTCGCGACATGGCAACCAACAAAGAGCTGTCGGATGAGCAAAAAGCCGCCAAGCACAAATTGGCCGAGGATCTGCTGAAACGCGCGCGCGCGGGCGAAGACTTTGGCAAACTAGCCAAGGAATACTCGGAGGACCCCGGCTCCAAGGACAAGGGCGGCGAATACAAGTTCCCTCGCGGCCAGATGGTGAAGGAGTTCGAGACCGCCGCCTTTTCCCTCAATACCAACCAGGTGAGCGATATCGTTACGACGCAGTTCGGTTATCATATCATCAAGCTGAGCGAGAGGTACCCGGCGCGCAAGCACGAGCTCTCCGAGGTCTCTCCCAAGATCAAGGATTACCTGACCCAGTCAGCCATCCAAAAGCAAGGGCCGGAGTACCTCGATAAACTGCAGAAAGATGCCAGCGTGGAAATCCTCGATGAATCGTTGAAACCAGCACCCCTGGATTCCGCCGCCTCACCGGCCATCCGTCCATCGGCCGAACCGCCGAAAAAGCCCGAAACCAAGTAGGCTGCCCGGTCGGCTCCCAAAAGTTCGAGATCCGGAAGTCCACCTAATCGGCGATCACCGGTCACCGATTACCCATCACTAATTTCTCTTCTCGTTGCGCTCTTGGCGTTCCTTGCGGCTGGCCGTGCTGCTTCATCAGCTCTTCCGCAATTTGCACCGCGTTGAGCGCGGCGCCTTTCAAGAGCTGGTCGCCGGAAACCCAGAAGGCGAGGCCGTTGTCCATCGCGCAATCCTTCCGCAGCCGGCCCACGGCGCAGTCGTATTGTTCGGCCAAGTACAGTGGCAACGGGTATTGGTTCTTCGCCGGCTCATCGATGACCTGTAGCCCCGGCGCCTGCTTCAAGACCTCGCGCGCCGACTCGACGGTCACCGGTTTCTCGAACTCGGCGCTGACGGCGACCGAGTGCGCCCGGTAAACGGGCACCCGCACGCAGGTAACGCTCGCGCGGAAAGCCGGGTGATGCATGATCTTGCGGCCCTCGTTCTCCATCTTCATCTCTTCTTTGGTGTAGCCTGTCGCCAGGAATGAGTCCACGTGCGGCAACACGTTGAACGCGATCTGGTGCGGATACACCTCCCGTGTGACTGGCTGGCCTTTGACGACCTGGCCGACCTGCCGCTCCAGTTCCGCGATCGCTTTCGCCCCGGTCCCGGAAACCGCCTGGTAGCTCGACGCGAAAATGCGCTTGCAGCCAAACGCCTGGTGGAGCGGATAAAGCGCCATGAGGGTGATCGCCGTGGTGCAATTCGGATTGGCGATAATGCCCCGGTGCCGCTTCACATCGGCCGCGTTAATCTCGGGAATCACCAACGGGACCTTGTCATCCATGCGGAACGCGCTCGAGTTGTCGATGACGACGCATCCGGCTTGTGCAGCAATTGGCGCGAACTCTTTCGAAATGCCGCCCCCGGCGCTGAACAACGCGATGTCGATCCCGCGAAAGGAGTCTTTCGTCAGCTCCTTAACCGTGACCTCCTGGCCTCGAAACTTGAGCTTCTTGCCTACGGAACGGGCCGAAGCGAGGAGCGTCAGTTTCCCCACCGGGAAATTGCGCTTCTCCAGGGTCTTGATCATTTCGATGCCGACGGCGCCCGTCGCGCCGACCACGGCCACATGCGGTTCTCGATTCATATAAAGGGCTCAGAATATACTGATCAATAGCAGGAAATGTCAATTCACTCGAAATCCCGGCAGGACGCGGCTGCTGGCCCTGGTGGCGGTGGCAAATTGGAATTCCTTGTCCGTGCCGGCGGCCCCGTAGCGGCCCTGTTTGTCCAGCGCGACAAAGTTGATGCTCAAATTCAGGCCTTTGGGGTCCTGCCGCGCGATGCGCCGGATGGTCTGCTCGCAGGCGGCCTGCGGGTGGAGTCCCTGCCGCATGTACTCGACGACCAGAAATGAACCGCAGTAGCGCATCACGTTCTCGCCGACGCCGGTCGCTCCCGCGGCGCCCACGTGGTTGTCCACGTAGAGGCCGCTGCCAATGATGGGCGAGTCCCCCACTCGGCCCGGGAGTTTGCCCGCCAGTCCGCTCGTGGAACACCCGCCGGCGATGGTGCGATCGGCGCCCAGTACCAGGAGTGCGATGGTGTCGTGGTTCCCCTTTTTCGGTTCAGCCGCCCGGGCTGGCTGGCTGGACGAACGGTCCTTCCACTTTTCGTACGCCTCGCGTGAGTTCACTTCCACACCCTCCAGGCCCTGTTCCAGAGCAAACATCCGGGCGCCCTCGCCGACAAGCATTACGTGCGACGTTTTTTCCATTACGAGCCGTGCGGCGGAGATGGGGTGTCGAATGCCTTCAAGGGCGGCGACGCTCCCGGCCCGATGGCCCGGGCCTGACATGATGCAGGCATCCAACTGCACCACGCCGGCGGCATTCGGTTTGCCCTTGAGCCCGACGGAGGTGACCGCCGGATCCACCTCCGTTACCTGGATGCCCCACTCGACGGCGTCGAGAATCGACCCACCCTCGAGCAAAGTTTTTAGGGCGGCATCGTTGGCCGGTTTACCAAACGGCCAGGTGGAAACGATCAAAGGGGCCTCACCGCCGGAGCCGGCGGCGGATTCTGCGCCGTACGCCGAAGGCACGACGGCGCCGCCCAAAAGCCCGAGAGCCGACTGGCCCAGAAAATTGCGTCGTGAAACGTTCATAAGACGATGTGGGTGTTGTGTCGCAGATCCTAACCGAGTGGTGAAGCCGAGGCCAGCCGAACTTTGGCCTCGGATTCCCAAGACCCTTTGCGCATGCCTGTGTGAGCCTTTGCGTTAAGGATTTCGAGCGAATAAATACGGCTGAGGCGGTTTAGCGTACGCCAGGTCCCATAAGTGCTGTTCGCAGGCCGACGACCGGATTATCCTCAAGGCATGGACGAGCCGGTTGAGCTGCCGATCGATGGGGTGCTGGATCTGCACACGTTCAAGCCGTCGGAGGTGAAGGACCTTGTGCCGGACTACCTGGCGGCTTGCCTGGAACGCGGCATCTTCCAAGTCCGGATCATCCACGGCAAGGGCATCGGCAACCTTCGGCGCACTGTCCATGCCATCCTGGCGAAGCATCCGCATGTCGTTTCCTTCGCGCTCGACCATCCCGAATACGGCGGCTGGGGCGCCACGATTGTGCATCTGCGCAGGCCGTGACTGAGGCCGTCATCTGTGGGCTGCAACCGACGGCCCTCGGCACTCAGACTCCTTCGGCCTGAAGTATTCCGGTCTGGCGCCACGTCAGCGGCGTCAGGGCCAAAGCGAAGAAACGAACTACGGGCTAGTGACCCTGAAGAACTGAGGACCGGCTCCGATGGCGACGGTCTGCGGGTTCTGTGAGCCCAAGTTGCTCCACACCGTATGCGCGGATAGGGTGCCCGCCTGTTGCAGGATGAAGCCGGGTCCGTTGGTCCAGGAGATGATTACGTTGGTGCCGCTCTTCCTGATAGAGAGCACTGGCGGAAGGGTTCCGGGCGGCGCCAGCGGGTTCTGGAAATCGACCCAGACGAAATTGAAATCCGCGTCGCGAAGCGTGACCACGCCCTCACCACCGCCGCTCACATCGACATAACGCGACTCGATGATGAATGCGTTGGCGGGCGTGTTCGTGCCGCCGTATTCATAGGACAACAAACTGGTGTCCACGACGTTGGTCAGACCTGTCGGTTGATTGGCAAGATAACCGGAATTCTGCAACAGCAACATGCCGTTGGTGCCGGCTTTGCCGGGAATGGTCAGCGCATAACGTCCGGTGGAGAGGCGCTGGACGTTGAAGCTGCCGGCGCTCTGAATAACGGCGGCGTTCGTTCCGCGGATGTGGCCGCCGACGAGGTTGTCCGCATTCCAGGGGATGTAGAGGAAGGAGAAGCTCGAACCGGCGTCGGAAGCGCCGGTCGTGGCATACACGGTGGGATCGGCCTTGCTGGTTTCGATGTCGCGCACGGCGACGTACCACCCGGAACCGTCAGTCAACGCCGCGTTGTTGGCGGACGGACCCCGAATGCCGGCATTCTCGTCGTTTCCGACCGTGAAGAGCATCCCGTTGGTAGCCGAGTTCACACCAGGCAATTGCAGGATCGCCAGGCCGCTATAGGTTCCGCCGCCTGTAGTGTCCACCCACGAGAGAATGTTGGTCGGCGAATTGTAGAAACTCTGACCGCCCTTAGCGGTGAATCCAGAGACCGCCGACCCGCTATGCAGCCCCCAGCCATCGCCATGCTTCCAGTGCGGCCTTCCGGGGTTGAGGGTATCAACTGAAGAAGCGTCGATGTAACCGGCCTTCCAGCCTTGGTCGTACGGGAACCACGCCAGCGAAATGGGTATCGCGCATCGTTGGAGCGAGCCGGACGTGGGACCGCCCGTCGTGACGGAACCGGTGACCAGCTTGGTGGAACGTGTATAGAACTGCCCGCCCCGGAAATGGCCACCGACCATGTCATAGCCCTTGCCTGTGGCGATGCCGTCCAGTTGGACGTAGCTCGCCGCATAAAAGAATGGGGATTGGTCATTCCAGGCCTGCCCGTTCTTGCGGACGGTGGTCATGACAAAGCCGTAATTGGGCGAAGGCGTCCAGGCCTGCGATGCGGGAACGCTTGGGTCGCCGATACCGATGCGCTCGCGGAGCGGGTTCGAGTACGGCCCCAGGTTCTGCAGGGCCAGCGCCGGGTCGCGCGGGCTGAGCAGGAAATCGAATGCGCCGGCCTGATATCGGGCGACGGAAAAACCGCCGGGCGTCTGGCTGTTGACGCCGGCAATCACGTCGCGCGCAACGCTGCCGAAGCCGCCGCTGTTCCAGACAATCTGCTGGGGCGCGCCCTGGCTGGATTGCACGATATCGGAGGGATAGCCCATTCCATCGGCTGGGAGGCTAGCATCCCAGTTGACGGCGAGCACCTGTTTGTTCGGGAACGTACCCGGTCCGTTGGTGCTCGGGACCGGCACTCCGTTGGTGGACGGGATGCTCGGAGGCGTGGGAGTCGGCCCATAGCTGGCGTAGGTCGAGGTGACTGTGTGAGTAGTATCACTGATGACCCCGTTGTGGGCAACCGTGCTCAAACCGACATAAACGGTTTTCGGAAAATTAGTTCCGGCAGGCATCACCGTCAGCAGTTGCCAGCCATTGGTGCTGAATGGGCTGGCCCCGGCCGGAAAGTCCGTGGTGTTCGTCGTGGCGAAATAGCTCATGAACTTGTCGCCCCGGCGTTGGATGCGGAGCCACACATCAGGATAGGTGCAGTAGCCGAAATCGGTCGTGTCGCCACCGTAATTGAGTGCTTTCCCGGGCAGGTCGTCAGTGTCGATAGCTGCATCAAGCCGGCCGATGCTCTCGATCTGGCCGTTACGGCCGGACGGCGCCAGCGGCAAAGCGCTGATCTGGTAGTCGAAGCTCCCCGGATCCAAAGTTGCCCTCACCATCAGTGACCCCTTTGGCGAATCCTGCCCCGCTGGGTCCGTGGCGGTGACATCCATCACGCGAACACGGATGTCGAAATCTCCGGTCACTTGCTGGTACGCGTACGTGAAAGAATCCGGCGCGCCGTAGGTGTCCCCACCACCGGCGGTGATGGAGATGGAGCCGTCCCCATTGGTGACAACGATCGGCGGTATGGGATTGTTAATGTTCACCAAGGTCAACCCCCATTGGATTTGCTGCGCCTGAGCGGTGAAGAACGCAAAGATGGAAAGTAAAACGGCCGCGCCCCATGACGTCAGCCTGGGAGTTCGGTGTTTGCGAGTCGAGATCGATTTCATGACATCGTATGGAGACAGGGCTTTGGTTAAGTGTTTTTTTCCGAAGCCTAATTAATTACTCGATGAAGTCCAAAAGTCAATCGTGGGCCACGTCGTCGGGCAACTCGTTGGCGTCATCCGGGCGATGCGGAAAATGGCGGGCGAGCAATTCGCCGGCTTTCTGGACACCGTGAATAATGCCGCTCGTGAATTCGGATTTGGCGAAGTGGCCGGACATCTCCGCGGCCAACTCTTTCCAAAAACTTTCGCCGCAGCGGGTGTGAACGGCCACGTCACCCACCACGGCGAACCGGCGCGAGCGTGGGGCGACAAAGATCAACACGGCGTTGCGTTCGCGCGTCTTCTCCATCCCCATTTGCACGAAATGCGCCTGCGCGGCTTCAACCGGGTCTGTGACCTGCTTCCGAGTAATAAACACCCGGATCTCGCCGGAGGTCTTTTTCTCGGCCTCGCGAATCGCGGCGACGATGTCGTCGTGGCGCAGTTGCTTCAAAAATTTCGCGCCGGTCATAAAATGCTTCCCGAATGGAGAATCTGCCTGTAGAAGAGCGGAGAGGATGGGTCTCCAAAATGACCAACGGGTGCAGGTTCTAGGCTCGCGAGTGAACAGGCTGGAGCGGCCAAAGCGGCAGAGGACAGCCGCACTCCAAAACCTTCGGAGTCCGGGCGAACTTTTGACCACGCTTGCGCTTTGGATTGCGGCTGTCCCCTGCCGCTTTCGCTCACAGTTGCCATTGGCCCGACGGTTTTACTCGAACCCATTACCAACTTCCTCCCGCGCCACCGCCGCCAAAGCTGCCGCCGCCGCCGGAGAACCCGCCGCCGCCACCACCACCACCACCACCACCACCGCCGCCCCAGCTCCCTCCGGAAAAACCACCGCCGCCTCCCCAGCCACCCCAGGAGGAATAATAGCCGCGCCGGCCATAGACGGCGCCTCCCAGTCCGCGAAGAATCCTGCTAAGGACGATAATGACAATAATGACGAAAACGATGAGCGCAATCTTCCCGACGCCGCCGGATTGTCCGCGGTCGGCCACGGTGCGACCCGTCCCTTTGTACTCGCCGCGGGTGGCGGCCAGGATGGCGTTCACCCCGGCGCTCAGCCCGCCGTCATAGTCGCCCTGTTTGAAGCGTGGCGTGATTTCGTTGTCGATGATCTGTTTTGCGGTCGCATCCGGCAGCGCGCCTTCCAGGCCGTAGCCGACCTGCAAAAACATCTTCCGGTCCTGCGTGAAAACGAACAGCACCGCGCCGTTATTCGTGCCCTGCCTGCCCACCCTCCAGGACTGGGCCACCCGGACCGTGTAATCCTCAATCGAGGAGTCGGACTGCATCCTGGGATAAATGGCAACGAGGATCTGGCTGGAAGTTTGCCGCTCGAAATCTTCGAGGGTTTTGTTGAGGCGCGCCGCGGTGCCTGAGGAGGTTACTTTGGCGTAGTCATTGAAATACTGGCTTGGTGCGGGCGGGATAACTTCTGAGGCGGGCGCGCTGACAAGTCCCAGACAAAAAAACAGACCCAACCCAACCCTCGGCAAGTAATGGAAACCTTTCACAAATGAGTGGAGATGCCAGGCCGCGGCGTCCTGCGCATACCGCGTGGCAGGCAGCGCGACACGGCGCGCTGAGGACAGCGCGCCCTACCACATATTCGGAAAAGGCCGCGAAGGCGCACAAGGAGAGCAGGTCCAAGCGGTCGCCCCACAAGCGTCGCGGAAGCAGGTTTCACGAGGCTAGGGTTTTTCCGCTGGCGGAGGAGTCGAGGAGGCAGGCTTTCCAAAATCGAACTGGACTTTCGGCGGGGCTTCGGCGCCCGGTGTCGCGGTGAAATACGGTTTGTCGTGAAACCCGAACATTCCGGCATACAGGAGGGCCGGGAAGGATTTTATCGCAGTATCGTAGGCGCGGACCGCGTCGTTGAACCGGCCACGCTCGACGCTGATGCGGTTTTCGGTGCCTTCCAACTGCGCCTGGAGCGTCTGGAAATTCGCGGTGGCCTTCAGGTCCGGGTAACGCTCGACGACGACGAGCAGGCGGGACAAGGCGGAAGAGAGCTGGTTCTGGGCTTTCTCGAACTCGGCCAATTGTGCGGGATCGGACGGGGCGGTGTTGGGGTTTATCTTGACCTGGCCGACCGAGGCGCGCGCGGCGGTGATCTCCGTCAACGTGGACTTCTCGAAGTTGGCGGCGCCGGAAACGGTGGCAACGAGGTTGGGAATGAGGTCGGCGCGGCGTTGATAAACGTTCTGCACCTGGGCCCATTGGGAGTCGGCGGCCTGGTTAAGCCCGACCAGCCGATTGTAGCTGCCACCAGCGAGCACCACGAAAATCAACACCACGAACGCCAACGCGCCTAAAACGGCGCACCCTATGCCTAGTTTTTTCATAAGTTTCTTTGCACCTGCGGCACGATACTCTTCCCCCACACCGGCGCAATTATAAAGCCAAAGCCGGTTTATAGAGGAAAACGCCGGAACGTGACGTCCGCATAAAATCAGCACGGGGTGTCCTCAGCGCGCCGCTGGCGAGGCGGCGCGCTGAGCAGTGGGGCGGCGCGGAGGTTTGGGACGGAGCCGGTTAAGCGATTAAGATGTCAAAGAACGAAGCAGGGCGTTCTCGCGCCTGCGAAAGGGTTGACCGGGGCCGCGGCAGGTGATCAGGCAGGTGCTTTGTTGCCAGCACCTACCAGGGCCTACCAGGGGGCACCGGCAGGCTTCTGCGAGCAGTCGTCACTGTCCATTGGAGCTGGTGTTTTTCATTAACAGTTCGGTGGAGGTCACGCGGGCCATTGGGCTCGGGTTCGGTTGGCGTTGTGGAATATGAGTCCAGGTCAAAAAAAATACTCGGATTTACTCGGATTTAGTCGGATTTAGTCGGATGTACTCGGATTTAGTCGAAGGCGAAGTTAGTCGAGGTTTGTCGAAGTCGGGTGGAATCCTCGGGGTAACGGGGTGGCGAGTTTTTGCTTTGAATTCCTTTGAATTCCTTTGAATTCCTTTGAATTCCTTTGATTTGCTTTGAAACACGTTGAAATCCGAATGAATCCAGCTGGGGGCGAGCGACGGATTTCTTCAAGTACACCCTCCTGCCGCATAAATGCGGCGTTCCGGGCGTAATTTTTTGGCTTTAGTAGGTCCTATTAGCTCCTAATAGCTCCTACGAGGTGGTCGAGGGTCGAGGGGCCGAATGACGGGTTGGCCCGGTTGGTCCGGCCTCCGATTCTCGCTGTTTGTTGCGTTTTCATAGCGTTTTCGTTTGTTCTTGTTCAGTTTGACCGAGCCGGCGGTTCCGGACGCTGCAGACCGGCGGGGCGCTGCGACACACCGCGGCTCTATATAGTAAGGAACGTCAGGGTCAGAATTTGCCGTCGGGCGGCGATTTTCGGTTGGTGAATTCCGGTCTGAGAACTGAGCGGCCCGCGTTCTAAAGGTGATGGGGCGAAAAAAATATAAGCTTTAGTGGGCGTGATTAGCTGAGGTTAGCCGGATTCCCGGGGGACCACCTGATAGCAGCGGAGGGGCAATAGTGTGGAGGCGCGGTGATTCAGCGTTTGTCTGGCGATTTGACCGGTCGTGAGGAGGAAAAAAATGTTTCGAGGTCAGGATTGGTCGGGATTGGTCAGGATGACTCGGGTTTGCTCGGGCGGTCACCTGTGAGGGCACGTGAGGAAGCGAGCGGCGACAAAGGTCAAAGGCGACCTTGTTGCGGGCGGGGGCCAGTTGGTAACTCATATTCAGTTTTTCAGATTCTCAATTTTGCGGCTGCAGGCCGCGGGGCTGTCATACACAGTCCCTATAATAGTAAGGAAGGTCAGAAAGGCGATTTTCCCGCCGGGCGCCAAGATTTTTGAAGATTTCAGTTTGAGCAATGGAGCGGATTAGAAAGGGTTCTCTGATTTTTCTGTCACTGGCCGTGTTGATCGTTGGCCCTTACTAGCTGCTGCTTAGAGCGTGCCAACTTGCGGGAGGAGCGGATTTTTGGAGTAGTGGGGTGGTGGAGTGTTGCGCAAAAGGTTTAGGATTAGAGTGATGCGACTGAGAGTGAAATCACATTAGGAAACTAGACAACCCTGCGGCACGGGCCAGCCGGGAAAGGAAGTGTGCCATTATGGCACTATTGGGTGACACAGGTGGGACAATTTGGCACTGTCTGGCGCCGGGTGGCGAGGGGCGGAGCCAGCCTTAGTGGTCCGTTTCACAAATCCGCAGACGTATTCGGCGGTTCTTTTCCGTGCAGACGGCGTTGCTCGCACCCTACAGATCGCTGCGGATATGCTCGGTGCTCGCGCCTCGTCTGCACCGAAAACTCCTTGCCGCCTACGTCAGCGGATTTGTGAAACGGACCACTTAGGAGATAGGGAATCAGCGGCTTGTTGCGCCTGGAATCCTCAGCGCTTGGCGGAGAGCGCGGAGATGATAGAGCGGTCCGCAATCGTTGCGGGCGCGTGTGCGACGAGTGGCGACGCTGCCGTGGATCGGATTGGGCTCAATTGTAGGCCTGAACCAACTCCGTCACGGAAGCCGCGTAAGCGAGCTTCTTTAGCCGCTCGACCTGCTTTTGATCTACCGTCCCTCGCCGCGGTGAGGTGGTGATGCGGGCGTCATCGAACGGCTTGGGACTGAAAACCGACCAGTTTCCCGAGCGAACATCGACAAAGGCGACTTTGAGTTGGATGCGCATATGCTGCTTTTCATCGGGCATGAACCAATTGACGATGGGCACCCACGAAACGGTCTTCGTGGGCAACCGGTCGCTCTCGGAGTCGAGCATGCCCCAGTAACAGACGATGAAATCGGTACCACCCCGGGCTGCAGTCAGACGGAGGGACTTGGAATAGCTTTCGGGGTCGGAGCTTTCGGTCTGCATAACACCGGCACCAATCCTACGCACGGTGGGGACTCCGGAGAACGGGACAACCCTAAAATGCTTGCTCATCTCGGCCACCATTGCCCCGTCGGGGAACAAGGCCCCGGATTGGATGAGGAGAATGGAGCTCCCGGGATGCAAGCGGACGGGTTTGGAGGCCTCAATGGCTCGCCGGATGTCCGCGTCGGACGTGAACTCGCCGCGAGGAATCCCGAGGACGTCGAATTCGCTGAGTTCGCCCCGGTATTCAAACGCGGGATCTGAAACACCATCGTACGCGCCACCCGCGCAATACGAGTTTTGTTGTGGGTATCCCGAGTGGGAGATGGACCGGGTGGTCTTGTTACAGCCTGCGAACAGCGCGCAGGCCAGAATCAGGAGACCAAGGGTGCATTTATTCATATTCACTTCTCATCTACGGTGGTTTTGTATTTCACGCCTTCAGGCACCGGAACAGTAGTGGCTTGGGAGCCTTCGGTACGGCGGGTGGAATCGACGGCGACGAAGGCCGTAAACGAAGACATCAACCCGTAATCGAGGGCGACACGCTTTATGGCCTCAGGCAATTCCGGGTCGGGCTGGTACGATGATTGATCTGCCAGTTCAGCGACTTTCATCCGAGCCCAAATGGCCGGAAGGCCTTCGTGAGCCATGCCGGCGCGGCTCACGAGCGCTGGGGTTGTGAGCTGGAAAGGCCGGCCGGCAGCCATGCCGTTGATGCGGATGGTCGTGTCTTCATCTCCGGCAAAGCGACCGGCGAGAATCACCGGGCGCCCGACGAACAGGTCGGGCAACGCGCCCGGGAAGACGTCGGTCACGTGCAATCCGCCCCAATCGACGTTGAGATCGGTGAGCGCCGGGCGACTTATGCGGTTGAAAAAGTCCTCCATGAGCTGGGCTGCGCTGTCGTTTGGTCCCAGGTAGGCGACGGCGCCATGCCCAGCTTTGGCCATGTGGTCGAGCAAATAGCGATTCACGCTGGACCCGATGCCAAAACTAGAGATGCGGGAGGCGCCCAATCGCCGGTGGACTTCGCCGAGGATTTCAGTTTCATTGCCAATGTAGCCATCCGTCAGGAAACAAACAAAGCGCAGGCGCTGCGGGTCGTGCGCAAAGTCCAAGGCAGCCTTGATACCTTCGATCATCATCGTACCGCCTTCACCTTGAAGTGAACGGAGATATCGCCAGGCGCGCCCGACGTTCTCAGGAGTTGCTTCCAAAGGCCTGTCTCCCAAGCTGGAGGCCGAGATGGAAAAGGTGATGAGTTGGAAGGAATCACCCGGCTGAAGGAGACGCAAGCCGCGCTGGACCGCGGCCTTAGCCTGTTCAATAGGCCGGCCGGACATGCTGCCGGAACAGTCCAACACGAAAACTAGTTCCAAGGGTTGGCGCTTCACGTCGTGCAACTCCTCTGGCGGATAGAGCATCAAGGTGAAGAATCCGCCTCGGTCATCCCGATGGGTCATCAGGGTTGACTTGATGCGTTCGCCCGCGACGCGGTAGCGCAGCACGAAATCCCGATTGGGCAGGCTGTCCGTGGGCGCAAGCGAAACGGTCAAGCGCTCCGGAGCAGCCGAGGTCGAGAGCACCTGGTGGGTCCGGCACTCGAATTGCTCGATGGGCACACCGGCGTCGACGTCAACGTTGAGTGAGATATCGTGGCTGGTTCGTTCGCCGGGACGCAAATAGTGGACTTCGGACCCCTGGCCCGAAGTCCCGGATTGGCCTCGCGCAACCGGGCCGATGCCATTGGTGGTGCCGGGCGGATTGAACCGCGGGCCGACGACCATCGGGAAAACGAATTCGTACCAGCCGTCCGCGTATTCGAGCGCATGGAAGTATTTAATGTTCACGTCGATTTCCTTACCCGGTTCGATATTGGCCGCCCGTTGAGTGAACACGTTTGGCCGCTCCCCGTTGAGGAGCGAGGCGACATATCCTTGCTGTTTGGCTTCCGCGTAAATCCGCTCTGCCTCCTTGCGCTCGCGGATGATGCCACGGATCCGCCGAGCGCCGATAGTCATGATGAACTCATTGACCGCCGCACTGTGGGGCAATGGAAATGTGTAAATGGCTTCAATCTTTTCGGAATAGGGGTTCAGGAACTGTTGACTGACCTCGACGGTACCGATGTAGCCGCTGACGGAAGCATGGACGTCCGTATGCTTGAGCGGCATCGGGATTTCGCTTTTGTCGACCTCGGCAACAAGCGTGCCCATGCCCGGAGCCTGGTCCGAAGGAGCGGCGGGGCTTTCGCCGCGGGCGAGAACCCAAAGCTCCTCGGTTCCAGCGGCAAGCGCGCCGGAATCCGAGCTGCGCCCGCCCTGACCATCAAAGTAACCGGCACTACTCCGCGGCAACCCAGTGACGAACCCCGCTCGCTCGCTACAGCCCTGGAACACCATGGCTAGCGTCAGGCAAAGTGGAAGACCGAGGCAGAGCAGCGTGAGACTCGAAAATCTGGATTTGGTCATCATTGAGATTTCCTTTGTTCAAAGCTGGCGATACAGGAGATCTTGTTGCCCTGAGCGTCGGCCGCAGTCTGCAGTTTAAGTTGAAATTGAGGCGGCAGGTTTCCACTGGCCTGAAGGTGAATAGTCGCAATCCGGGTTTTGCCGGTTGGCAACTCGGCAGACGGAGCGGTGCTGAACGCTGCAATGACTGCGGCTTCGTTCTGGATTGCCTTGGGGTCGTAAAAAGGCGGTTGGCGAAAAGCCGGATGTTCGCCGCCCTCAATGCCCACGATCCTGGCCAAGCCATTCGTTACAGCAAATCGAAGCTGGTAAGCGGCTAGCGGTGTGCTCCCGGAATCAACAAAGATGTCCACGGCGCAAAAGCGACCTCGGCCTTCCTCATCAGCCGGCTGTTGCGCCAGAAGCTGCACCGCCAGCCCAAGAATGAGCAGAACCAGGATGTGCACGGGCTGCCAGCGAATCGGCCTGACCGCTGCTCCGCCCGAGCAGGATACGCGCCGGGCCATACTGGGCCTGCCTGGCCTTGCCGGTGTCACGAATGTCCCCCCTTTTCCAAGCTCACCGCACGGGCGGCAAGGGTAGCCACGTCGCGTTCGTCCACAACCCCGTCTCCGTTGATGTCCAGTTGCCGACCGGGATGTGCCCCAGCCTTAAGCTCCCTGGCGAGCGCAAAAGCATCCAGGATATCAACCTGGCCATCGTGGTTGACGTCTCCGCGGGAGTACCTTGACGCTGTAGCGGGCCCGGATTGCCGCAGGAATTGCGGCAGGATGGCCAGGAACAGAACCAGCGCGGTCATCGCAGCGGCCCACCGTAGTATAAGGGGCCATCTGAACCCTGGTTCCTTTCGCCGGGACAACTGCCGGCGCGCAGAGTGCAAGATCGCCTCATTCACCGTAGGGGGGATGAAGATGGCTGGTTTCAGCGACCGTTTCAGCGCCGAGACCAGTCCGGGAGGAGCCTCGAGCGCTTCATCTTCCCGACGGCGATTGTTTTCCGGCATTTGCATCTTCAAAAAGTTAAGCGTGCCAGAACGCCAAAAGGTTCATTGTTTGAAATAATCCCTGGTTCGCTCATCGCACCGAAGCGTTTGGAGCGCCTTGTGGAGCCGGGACTTGACCGTACCGAGCGGGATCTCCATGGCCCCGGCAATTTCGCCTAAGCTCAGCCCGTCCACGAAACGGAGCAGGATCACCTCCCGGTGCTCCTCTGAAAGCCGGGCAAGGACTAGGTCCAGATCGCCACAGGCAGGCTCACCGCCAAGCGATGCCGCAGTGTTTTCGAGTTGTCTCAGGTCCTCCTCGGATGCCTGGTATCGCGCTGCCTTCCGACGCGCTGCAATCGACAGATTGTGCACCGCTGGGTAAAGAAACGTTCTGAAGTTGGCGGTGAGGCGGAAACCGGGGAATTTCCTCAAGACATACAGAAAGGTTTCCTGGAGGACATCCAGCGCGGCATCGTTGTCGCCCGTGAACCGAAACGCCAAGGCGACGACCCAGTCCCGGTAACGGAAGTACAGGACTTCAAAAGCGGCTGCGTCGCCGTCATTAATGGCGGCGATGAGATCGAGGTCGCTGAGCGCGTCAGCGTCGCTATTGGCTGTCACCCGCTCGTCCACAGGTTCACACGGCGCCATAGTTTGCGGCTTTGAGCAGCCGCTCAAGGTATTAAGTGAGCCAGAGGCTCGAAAGGTTCAGTCGGGAATGGGAAGTCCGGTGCAAGAGAATTGACAGCGTTGAACGCGAAGGCGCACCTGGGGATGGAGCGTAAGGGACCCGTGAGGGGGAGCGTTGATACATGACGAGGCCCCTCGGGAACGAGTGGATTAGGGCGGGTGGGCGTCTGGACGGTTCGAGTTCGTTTTCGATTGACGGCGCCAGGGAGGAAATCCAGCCTGCGCGTATGAGCACGATTGGCGGGCAAGCAGGTTCGAAGGACCCCGGCAGGCGGTTGGGTGTGGCCCTGAGTTTTTGGGTTCGAACGGCGGTTCTGGCGCTGCTGGTGGTTTCGGCGGCAGCGCAAGCAGAGGAGGCCGACGAACAGTTCGTGGCGATTTATAACGCCATCCAGCAGGCGGATTCGCTGGTCGCCAGCAACAACCCCGCCGCGGCGCTCAAGAAATACCAGAGCGCCGAGCGCGCGCTGCAGAGTCTCCAACGAGCCTACCCGAATTGGAACCGGAGCGTGGTTTCTTTCCGCCTGGATGACCTGGCGCAAAAGATCGCCGCCTTGTCAGAAAAGGCGCCCGTGTCGCAGGGCTCGGCGGCGCAGGTAAAACTGATTGAGGCGGGTGCTGAACCGCGCAAGGTGCTGCGGCTGCATCCCAAAGCGGGCGACCATCAAACCCTGAGCCTGACCATGAATATGAGCATGGAGGTAAAGGCCGGGGGAATGGAGACACCAGCGGTGAAGCTGCCGGCGATGAAAATGGCGCTGGAAGCGACGGTCAAGAACGTCGCGGAGGATGGAGAAATCACTTACGAGATGGTGACGGGAGACGCGAGCGTGGCGGACGAACCGGGTGTGATGCCGCAGGTGACCGAGGCGCTAAAGGCGACGTTCGCCAACTTCAAAGGTGTGCCGGGCACGGGCAGGATATCCAACCGCGGCTTCAGCCGAGGGGCGGAAATGAAGGTGCCGGCTGGGGCGAATCCTCAGCTCCGCCAATTGATCGAGCAGATGCAGGATTCGTTTTCGCGGTTCACAGCGCCGCTGCCGGAGGAGGCCGTCGGCCCCGGGGCGCGGTGGGAGGCGAAGCTGCCGATCAAATCGCAAGGGATGGTATTGGACCAGACTGACGTCTATGAGGTGGTGTCGATCGAAGGCGAGCGTTTGACCGCGAAGAGCACCGTCACTCAACGCGCCGCCAACCAAGCGATCGACAACCCGGCGATGCCGGGAATGAAAGCCGAGCTTACGCGGATGGACGGCCGGGGCACCGGCCAGGTGACGTCTGACCTGACACGAATCCTGCCGCTGGAAGGGAGCGCCGACTTGCACTCCGAAATGGCGATGACCGTGGACGCGGGCGGGCAGAAACAGGCCATGACCATGAAGATGGACATCCACATCGGGCTGGAGGGGAAGTAAGCTCAAGAGCATGTTTGAAAATCCCCGTTTCTTAGTAGGAGACGACGCAAGGAGCCTCAGACCCCAGGGCAAACGCATTTAATTCTTAAGATTTGTGGGAGTTTCAGCCGTCCCTTCGGGACTTCCTTCCCTGCGCACTCGCACCCAACGCTGAAGCGCTGGGCTATTGTCAGGCTGTCCTTCCGGGACAACGCTGAAGGGTTGGGCTATTCTCGGCTGCCCCTGCGGGACGGCGCTGTTCTCGGGCGATTTAAATGCGTTTGCCCTGACTCAGACCCACAGCTCCATTGACAACGCGGCGCGAGATCAGAGACTCCTTACGTCGTCTCCTACAATATTGAAACAAGCTCTAAAAAAGGCGGGCCAACCACGAAATAAGCGAAGCACGCGAAAAGACCTGACTTCGAGAATCAGCTCCCGGATTTTGGATTGCGCATTCCGGCGCTCGAACCGAGTTCGGCGAACGCACGGGCGCACACTTCATTGAGCCGCCCCACTTCAATGCTCGAAACAGGCCCACCTGACGGCGGCACGACCGCCCAGTCCCGATGCCGGAACGGGTAGCAGCTCCCGGGTCCGGTCGAGCCCATGACCATGACGACTCGCTTTCCCAGCGCTACCGCGAGATGCAATACCCCGGTGTCCCCACCAACCACGATGGTGGAGAGTTGCATCAGCCCGGCGGTGACCAGCAGCGGAACTCCGGCGGAGACCGGGAATCCGTCTTGCAGGGCGGGCCCGAGGGCGGCGCGTTCGGCCGGTCCGCCGCCAAAAGCCACTTGTGCGCCCTGGTCCCTCCAATGCCGGGCGACGGCCAAGTAACGGTCGAGCGGCCAATCCTTTTCGGCTGCGCTTGTGAAGGGCTGGATAAAAAGCGTGGGCCGGGCGGGGTCGAGTCCGGCGTCAGCGAGAAATCTTCGCGCGAGTTCTATCGGGCCGGCCGGCAGGATGAATTCATTGCGCACCGGAGCCGATGGCAGGCCGCACGTTTCCAACATCGCGAGGTGGACTTCCGCGGGGTGCGGACCCGGGTCACGGCGCACCCCTCGCGTGTAGGCCCATTGGCGTCCGGCCCGGTACACGGTGCCCCAGCGCTGCGGCGCGCCGGTGCACCAGGTCATCAGCGCCGTCTCGCCGTAGCCCTGGAAATCGATGGCCAGCGAGAATCTATCCCGGCGCAACCGCCGCCACAGGGTGAGGGTCTCCTGCACGACGGCTTTGGGATTGAATCCTCGAAATCGCGCGCGGTTCAGGGTGATAACGGCGTCCGCGTCGCGAAAGCCCTCCAACAGGGGCGCAAGTTCTCGCGAAACGAGGAACGCGAGCTTCGCCTGAGGATAAGCCGTCCGCACCCTGTTTACCGCCGGCAGGGTGAAAAGAATGTCGCCTATCGATTTGAGGCGAATCAGTAGAATGTTTTGGCCCGGTTCCATTTCCAAGGCAGCTTCTGAGGCCACCACATTCAGGGCGGCGACGAGCGGGCTGTTTGGCCTACGCGGCCGACCAGCCTGGACCAGACGGCTTTGAAAGTCCGAGTCGGGTACCGCGCGGTGAACCGACGCAGCGAAAACGGGGAATCCGCGGCGGTATTGATACCGGCTTCGGTCGTGCAAGCGGTTTTGTACCCGGCGGACCGGACCATGTCGCGGACGGTCCCATCCCAGTCGCCATAGGGATAGCAGAAGTGTTCGATCGGCCGGCCGAACAGGTCTTCCAGTTTCTTACGGCTGGCCGTGATTTCCTCCTGAGCCTGCCGGGGCGGCACTTGGGTTAGAAAGGGGTGGGTGAGTGTGTGCGAGCCAATGTCATGCCCGGCAGCGAGCCATTCGCGAACTTGCGTCTGGTTCATCATGGGCTCCGGCGCTTCCCCGAGCGGCACATCCCACTCATTGCACTTGCCCAGGAGGTCGGCGACCAGAAATTGAATTGCTTTGAAGGGCGTGGTTGCCAGCGGCTCCAGGCCGTTGCTCAGCACATTCACGTAACCGTCATCGAAAGTTATGACGATCCGCTTGCCGGTCCTCGGACCCGCGCAAGCCGTCAGTGAACCGCCGGTGTATCCGTCCGCCTTCAGCTCGTCCAATTGCCGGGTAAACAGCGTCCGGCTGAGGTACAAACCTTTCAAGCGCACCTGCCGCGGCCGGGGGCCAAGCTTGTGGTAGGTAAGAATGGGATTGCCCCGGTCGAACAGGGGACGGAACGCGGCCAACCCCGAGTAATAGGCCGGAATGTCACCAGGCATAGTCAACGGGCCAGAATTCTAGGGAGCATGGGGTTGATGTCGAGGAAGGATAGCAACGGCGCGGGGTGGGGGCGGTCACTTCCCTGTATGAGTAGTTCCGGGGACGTGGCCGTCCCCGCCCCGACTGAGGACCGACGCGCCCTACCTGCCCCGTCCGTCGCTCACGCTTGCTCGCTCAAGAATCGCTTCCAGATCAGCAGCAGTGCCGTCGCGAAATTCTGGGGGCGCTGCGCCATCCAGCGTGTGACTTCTTCCGGCGCGAACCAGCCGCCGCGATCGATCTCGTCCGGGTGCAGGGTGAACGGTCCTTCGGACGTGCCGCGGTACACCCAAACGTGTTCCTGGTCGGTTTGGGCCGATGCGGTGAGTTTGAACTGGCGCGCCGGCGGCGTTTCGAGGGTTATCCCCAGTTCTTCGCGGACTTCACGCACGGCGCAGGCATCATAATCTTCGCCGCTATCAACGTGGCCTGAAGCCGAGGAGTCCCACAGGCCAGGCTGGCGGTCCTTTTTCATGGAACGCTTTTGGAGAAAGAGCTGCCCTCGCGAGTTGAAGAGAAGCACGTGCACGGCGCGATGGATAAGGTCCAATCGATGCACCTCGCTGCGGGTATTGCGGCCGACGACTTCGTCGCGCTCGTTCACAACGTCAAAGATTTCTTCGCTCATGAGATCAGCAGCGCGCGGCCGTGGGAGTGGTCGAGGTGTGAGCTGCCAATTCCCGGGTCAGTTGCACGAATTGTTCGACGCTGACGGTCTCGGCGCGGGCCCGGGGCGGGAGATGCAACCGCGCGAAGGCCTGATCCAGGTCTCGTGCCGGCCAGTCTTCCTTCAGCAGCTTTAGCATCATTTTGCGGCGTTGCGAGAAGCTGCGTTTCACAATCCTGGCAAAGGTTTCTTTTTGATCAGGAGCCAGCAACGTTTGCACGCGACGCCGCAAGCACACGCATGCGGAATCCACGTCCGGTTCCGGAAAAAAACAACTGGCGGGGATTTTAAACCAGCTTAGCGGTTCGTAATCCAATTGGACCAGAAGCGTGAGCACGCCGTAGTCCGGGTCGCCCGGCCCGGCCATCAAGCGTTTCGCGACCTCGAGCTGAAGAGTAGCGACCAATCGCTCCGGCCGGTCCGGGTTCAGCGCCAGCTCCACCAGGATGGGTGACGCCACCGAGTAGGGAAGGTTCGCGACCAGTTTCCACTGGCTCCAGTCGCGGCGCTCACGCTTTAGAAATTCCAGCGCGTCGTCGTGGATTAAGCGGAGGCCGGGTGTTTGGCTCATCTCTGAGGCGCTGGCGTCCTCGCTTGGGCGGGACGCAAGGACGGCTTCAAAGCGAGAACGCAACACCTCGACGAGCCGTACGTCTTTCTCGATTGCCAGCACCTCGCCAGCTCTCGCCACCAGCAACTCTGTCAAAGGCCCGAGGCCGGGCCCGATCTCGAGCACTTTATCGGATTTGGCGAGCTCCGCCGCTGCGACAATGCGACGCAACTGGTTGGCATCGTGCAGAAAATTCTGACCCAGGGAGCGCGTGAGCTGAATGCCGCCGCGGGACAGGATTTGTTTCATTTCCGACAACTTCATAGCGGCAGCGCCTGCTCGACCGCCCCGATTACCGCCTGAAGCTGGGCTTTGGAAATCGTCAACGGGGGCGTGAAGCTGAGGACGTTCGCATGTTCGCCTTCGGGGAGCAGGATGAAACCCCGGTGCAGCAGCGCTGTGAGCATGCCCAGCGCGACTTCGGTTGCGGGTTCGCCGTTCGGCAAGCGGAGATCGAGGCCGGCCAGTAAGCCCAGGCCGCGGGCACGCCAGACGAGGGTCGAAGGTCGAGGCTCGAAGCTCGAGAGTGCTGCGAGTAAAAAGGCGCCGAGGTCCGCGCTGCGCTCAACGAGTTTGTGAGATTGGATTTCCTCAATCTGCGCGAGCGCCATGGCGCAGCCGACCGGATGGCCCAGAAATGTGCTTGTGTGGATGGCTTCACCGCTTGAGAGAGGCCAGGCGGAGTCCATGAGTTCAGCCCGGCCAACGCAGGCCGAGAGCGGGAAGCCGCCGGTCAGCGCCTTGCCGAGGCAGATGAGGTCGGGGGTCACGCCGGCATGCTCGCAAGCGAACCATTTTCCGGTGCGGCCGAAGCCGGTGTAAATCTCGTCCAGAATCAACAACGCGGCATGCTCGGCGCAGAGGCGCCGCAACAGCGGCAAGAAGGCCGGCGGTGGAATGTTGATGCCGCCGCGCACTTGGATCGGTTCCGCGAGGATGGCGCCGATTCGCTCCTGCCGGAAGAGGCGGCGGATCCGGGTTTCGACTTCCTCCAAAGCGGGACCAGGGTCGGGTTGGTTCCCGGCTCGACGTTTTGCCGAAACCGGGGACCGTCGAGACGTTCGTCCTGCTATCGGGAAGGGCACGAAATGCCCAAACTCGCGAAGCTGACTTCGAAACGGGGAGCGGAAATGCTTTCGATGCGTTGCGTTGAGGGCGCCATAGCCAAGTCCATGATAAGCGCCTTCGAAGACAATCACGCCGGGTTTGCCGGTTGCCAGCAGCGCCGTCTTTAGCGCCGCTTCGACCGCCTCAAACCCCGAATTGCAGAAGATCGTCTTCGCCATGCCGTTCGGACGACTTTGGATTTTGGACTTGAGACTTGGGACTTGGGACTTCGCAGTCGCCCACCGTTCGAACGTAATCCGGCTGAGTTCCTGCGCGAGCCGCGCCTTAAGCGCGTGGGGATGAACATCGCCCATGGCGTGAAGGAGGCGCGCCATTTGCTGTTGTCCGGCTCTGACGACGCACGGATTGGCATGACCCGCCGCCGCTACCCCGAAGGCGGCGGTTAAGTCCAGGTACCTTTTTCCTTCCGCATCCCAAACGTGCACGCCGCGGGCGCGTTCCCAAACAATCGGCCACGAACCGTCGGGCTCGATAAAGGTCACGTTGCGAGACTCGTAGGCGCGCAATAAATCGAGGGCGATTTTTGAATTTTGGTTTTTGATTTTTGATTGGGCGCGCACAGTTGTGACGGGGTTTCCCAGCGCTTTATAAGCAAAAAAATCCAAATTCAAAAATCCTTCACACGCCTCTTTGATCCGGCGGCCAAATGACCTTGTGCAATTGAACCTGGAAGCGCACGGGCAGGGCGTCGGCGATGATTCGTTCCGCCAGTTCGCGGCGGGAGATGGGAGTCTGGCCGGCAGGCACGGGTTTGAGGGATTTGTCCAGTTGGGGCGGCGCGAGCGGGTGCACCCAGGAAAAGAGCAGCGGGCAGAGCGTCTCGAGCCGATGTTCCGCGATTCTGTCCTTCGCCCACTCGTAATCCTGCGCTGTACCAATGACGAATTTGAGCTCATCGGTGCTTTTGAGATGCGGCAGATTCTCCCACCGGTTCCGGGCAACCTCGCCGCTGCTGGGACATTTCAGGTCCATGATGCGCCGCACGCGCGAGTCCACCGGTGCGATGTCGAGAGCGCCGCTCGTTTCGAGCAGCACTGTGAAGCCGTCGTCGCAAAGTGCTTTCATCAAAGGCAGTGAGGACGCCTGAAGGAGCGGCTCACCGCCGGTCAGCTCGACCAGAGGCAAACCGAGGGGCGAGTTCGAAGCAGCCTCCCGGGGGTGAGCTGCGCTGCGGTCAGGTGCGAGGAAAGGGGTTGCCAGACGCCGGACTTCCGTCCGCGTGTCCGCCAGGGACATTTTTCGTCCTTCCTTGAAAGCATAAGCGGTATCGCAATAGGAGCAGCGCAGGTTGCAGGCGCTCAGCCGGATGAACACGCACGGCAACCCCGCAAAGGTGCTTTCGCCTTGCAGGCTGAGGTAGATTTCGTTGATCAGCAGCGTGTCCGCCATCCCTTTACTTTAGACGAGAATTCCACCAATTGGCACGGATGAAATCCGAATGAAATCCGGTCGGGTGCTGCAGTGAAAATTCGTGGAATTCGTGTCCAACGCGGCTATCTTTCGCCGCATGGACATATACGATCATCCCACGTTCCGAATGGCTTGCCAGCAGTTTGACCTGGTGGCGGACCATCTGGAGATCCCCGAGTCAGAGCGCGGCCGGCTTAAGTTCCCCAAGCGTTCCATGACCGTAGCGCTGCCAATTCGGCGTGATGACGGCTCGACGGAGGTGTTTGCCGGCTATCGCGTCCAGCATCACCTCACGCTCGGCCCCACCAAGGGCGGGTTGCGCTACCACCCGGACGTGCGGCTCGGGGAGGTGGCTGCGCTCGCCATGTGGATGAGCTGGAAATGCTCGCTGGCCGGTCTGCCGTATGGGGGGGCCAAAGGCGGCATCGCCTGTGACCCGGGCAAATTGTCGCGGACCGAACTCGAGCACCTGACCCGCCGTTATACGCAGGAGATGATTCCATTTATCGGGCCCCAGGTCGATGTGATGGCGCCCGACCTAGGCACCAACGAACAAGTGATGGCCTGGATAATGGACACTTACTCGGTGCATATGGGCGCGACGGTGCCCAGCATCGTCACCGGCAAACCGGTGGGGTTAGGCGGCTCCCTGGGGCGGCGCGAGGCCACCGGCCGCGGTGTTGGCTACCTGGTCAATCGCGCGACCGACACAATCGGGCTGGACATCGGCAAGGCGACCGCCGCGGTGCAGGGCTTTGGCAACGTCGGCTCGATTGCGGCGCTTTCGCTGGCGCGGTACGGCGTCCGGGTGGTCGCGGTCACCGATGCGTTTGGCGGCGTGTTCAACTCGAACGGTTTGAACCTGTGGGAGCTCGAAAAACACGTGACCAAGACCAAAACCGTTGCCGGGTTCCCGGAAAGCGAACCGATCACCAATGACCAACTGCTGGTGTTGCAATGCGACATCCTGGTTCCGGCCGCCTTGGAGCGACAGATCACCGAGGCCAACGCGGGAAAAATCCAATGCCGAATTCTAGCGGAGGCGGCCAACGGCCCCACCACACCCGAAGCCGACGCGATTCTAAACCAGCGTCCGGAAATCTTTTTGATCCCGGATGTGCTGTGCAACGCCGGAGGGGTGATCGTCTCCTACTTCGAGTGGGTGCAGGATCTGCAAAGCTTTTTCTGGGGCGAAACGGAAGTGGTGGACAAGCTGTTCCGTATCCTGGAAACCTCGTTCACCCAGATCGTGACGCTGAGCCGCAAGCAGAAAATCCCGATGCGGATGGCGGCACTGAGTGTCGGGATCAAGCGCGTGCAGGAGGCCAAACGCATCCGGGGGCTCTTCCCGTAAGCCGCACCGGCAGGTCGGTTTCCGGTTGATTTCCATTAGTCGCCAACTATTGTAGCCACATGAGTCACGCGTTGACCCCGTATTACAAACGCATCATTCGCCGCCAGATTCGCAGCGGGCGGTTCAACAATGAGAGCGAAGTGGTTCGCCATTCGCTGCGCTTGCTCGAGGCCGTCGAACATGGCACCGGGCCCGCCGGAGCGTCATTCGGCAGTGCGCGCGAATTGGAGTCGCAGCTCCTCGAAGGCTTGGACAGTGGACCTGCGGCGCCGATGACCGTCAAACGGAAGCAGACCATCTACGCCGCGATTAAGCGGCCCTGACGCTTGGGCTATTACGTGGCCAAGCCGGCGGTCGATGACGACCTGATGCATCACGCAGAGTGGATTGCCCTGGACAATCCCGAAGCGGCTCGGCGTTTCCTGGATGCTGCGTTTCGCAGTTTCGAATTCCTGGCTAAATCTCCTGAAGCTGGCCCGAGGGCACGCCTTAAGCACGCCCGGCTGCGCGACGTGCGGTTTTGGGTGTTGCCGCCGCCGTTTAATCGCTGGCTGGTGTTCTACCGGCTCGAATCTCAACACATCGTCATCCTGCGGGTGTTGCATAACGCCCAGGATTGGCGCGAACGCGCAGACAAGATGCTTTAGCACTGCCCCACATTCATTCCAACCCCCGGTCAAAAAGATCATCCTCATCCAGCCCGAGGTAGTGTCCCAGTTCGTGCAAGTAGGTGGTGCGGATTTCTTCGCGAAAGGTCTCCTCGTCGGCTGCGGCCTGGTCCCAGATGTTCTCAAGGAACAGGATGATCTGAGGCGGCAGGGGAAGGGCAGCGAAGTCTTCGTGGGCGAATTCGGGCCCGACGAAGAGACCGAGGGTGTCGGGTTCGATCCCGTCGGTGCGCTGAGCGGCATTGGGACGACGCTCGAGGGTCACCGGCAGCGGTTGGGCGCGCTCGCGCAATGGGGCGGGCAGCTCTGCCAGCGTTCGGTCAACTTCCTCCGACGCAAGCGTATGCAGTTTGTTCCAATCGGCGCGCATGGTTCAGCGCTGAAGAATTAACCACGAAAGACGGCAATTACACGAAAGAACTTCGACGGCTTGCCAAACGAATGCGGCACCAGCAACTTGAAGCTTATGTTTCGCTCGGCTCCATGGCTCGTGATCCTGGGGACCCTGGTGGTTTCATGCCAGCGGTCTGGCGACACTGGCTCGCCGCCACAACCAGCAAGGAATCAGAGCACCAACCAGCAAATATTTCAGGTAAAAGGTGTCGTGCAGGCGGTGAAGCCGCGCCAGAAGGAGGTTGAGATCAAGCACGAAGCGGTGCCGGGGTATATGCCGGCGATGACCATGCCGTTTGATGTGAAAGATACGAATGAACTGGCCGGGCTCGAACCGGGCGAGCGGGTTGCCTTCCGGCTCATCGTGACGGATACGGAAGGTTGGATCGACCAGATTCGGAAGTTGGCGCCCCCCACCAACACGCCGCCCACGACCGGGGCGTTCCGCCTAGTGCGGGACGTCGAACCGCTTGAAGTGGGCGACCGACTACCGGAGTACCACTTCACCAATGAGTTCGGCCAGGCGTTCAGCACGGCGCGGTTCCGGGGCCAGGCGCTGGCGCTCACATTCCTGTTCACGCGCTGTCCCTACCCGAATTTTTGTCCGCGCATGGCGAACAATTTTGAGGAAGCGCAGGAGAAGCTGCTCGCGCTCGCCAACGGGCCGACGAATTGGCAGTTCCTGACGATTTCCTTCGATCCCGAGTTTGACAAGCCGGCGGTGCTGAAGGCCTACGCGGACTTCCACAGGTACGACCCGCATCACTGGACCTTTGCGACCGGCGAGCTCATCGACATCACGGGCATCGCCGAGCAATTCGGCCTGGCGTTCTGGCACGATGAAACCGGCAGTATCAGCCACAACCTACGGACCGCCGTCCTCGATGCGTCGGGGCGGGTGCAGAAGGTCTTCGAGGGAAATAATTGGACCAGCAACGAGTTGGTGGCGGAGATGGTGAAGGCCGCCGAAAAGTAGGCGGCCATGAAAAGAGTTGCGTTATGGGCTGGAGTGATTACAGCAATTAGGTCAGGTTCACCGGGTCGATATCCACGGCCAGGGAAACGTTCTCCGGCAAGGCCAAGGCCTGGGTGATTTGAGCCAGGCGCTTGCTAAGAGCGCTCATTCGGCGGCAACGCAGCATGATTTGGTAGCGATAATAGGTCTCGGCGCGCAACAGCGGCGCGGGGGCAGGGCCGGCCAGGATCATCTCTTTGAACTCCGGCAGCAGCTTATCGAGCTCGCGTTTGAGGTGCTCAGCCGAAAATTTTACTTTCTCTTCGTTGCGGCCCTTGAGGGTCAGCAGGGCGATCCGGCTAAAGGGCGGGTATTTGAGCTGCTCGCGAAATCCGAGCTCCTGTTCGTAGAAGCCGGCGAAGTCGTGCTGGCGCGCGAATTGGATAGCCGGGTGGAAGGGTGTGAAGGCCTGGACGAAGACCTCACCCTCGATCTCGCCCCGGCCGGCCCGGCCCGCCACCTGGGTCAGAAGCTGGAACGTGCGCTCGCCGGCGCGGAAATCCGGCTGGTGCAGCGCCAGGTCGGCATAGATGATGCCGACCAGGGTGACGTTCGGAAAATGGAGGCCCTTGGCGATCATCTGCGTGCCAAGAAGGATGTCGATTTTGCCGGTCCGGAAATCGCCGAGAATGCGCCGGTAATCTTCCTTGCGTTTCAACGCGTCGGAGTCCATCCGCACCGTGCGTGCTTGAGGAAAAAGCTTTAACAGCGTCTCCTCGACTCTTTGAGTGCCCAGACCGGAATAGCGAATTCCCGGGTTGCGGCATTTCTCATTCGGGCATACGACCGGCACCGGCTCATTGTAGGCGCAAATGTGACAGCAGAGCTTTTGCTCGTGGCGATGGAACGTAAGCGACACGCTGCAGTTGGGGCAGCCGGCGACATAGCCGCACAAGGGGCACTGCAACGAGGTCGAATAGCCACGCCGGTTCAGGAACAGGATCACCTGCTCCTTCCGTTCGAGGCGCTGGGTGATAGCTTCTTTAAGCTGCGGCGATAAAATGGGAATCCCTTTGCCCCCGCGCAGCGCCTGGCGCATATCGACGATACGGACGACAGGCATTTTTTTGTCGTCCGCGCGCTCGAGCAGCTCCAGCAGCGTGTATTTGCCATGACTGCAGTTGTAGAAACTTTCCATAGACGGAGTCGCTGAGCCGAGCACGACCGTAGCGTCCTCCATCTGGCCGCGCACGATGGCGACGTCGCGCGCGTGATAACGGGGCGCTTCTTCCTGCTTGTAAGTGTGCTCGTGCTCTTCGTCCACGATGATAAGTCCCAGCGGCTCGACAGGCGCGAAAATCGCAGAGCGCGCGCCGATGACAATCCGGGCGCGGCCCTGGCGAATCTTGTGCCATTCGTCATGCCGTTCACCCGACGACAAATGACTATGCAGCACCGCGACCAGCGTTTGGAGCGGGCCCGAGCTGAACCGCGCCTTGAAGCGCTCGACGGTCTGGGGCGTCAGGGAGATTTCCGGCACGAGCACGATGGCGCCTTTGCCGTGCTGCAGAGCGTGGGCGATGGCCTGCAAGTATACTTCGGTCTTGCCGCTGCCGGTGACGCCGTGGAGCAGGAAAGTGCGCGGGGGGCGAACCGGGGCGCGAGGCGCGGGCTGCTCAGATGCGCCTTCGCGGTTATTCCCGATCGGGCCGGTAGCGCCGCTCGCATCCATCACCGTGATGATGGCGGCCAGCGCCTTCGCTTGCGCCGGGTTGAGGGCCAGGGTTTGGGAGGGCAGGATGTGCTCGCGGGCGTAGGGATCGCGCTCGGAGATTTGGGTGGAGATGGAGAGCAGACCCTTGTCTTCCAGCCGGCGCACTGTGCCGGCGGTAGTCTTCGTCAGTTCCAAGAGTTCCTGCAACGGCAGCTCGCGTCGTTGTTCGATGATTTGCCAGACTTCCTTCTGGCGCTTGGGTAGTTTGGGCAGCGCGCCGGAGAGCGGCAGCGCCCGCACGAAAAGCCGCTCCCGCCACCCGGCCCGCTCGTGCCGGACAGCTTCCGGCAGCACGGATTTCAAAGCAGTTTCCGGCGCGCAGCAATAGTATTCCCCGAGCCAGCGCGCCAGCTTGAGAATCCTGGGGGTGACCAGGGTCTGGGCGCCGATGACCTTGAGGACGGGCCGCAGTTTGGTCTGCCCGGATTCCTCCGCCAAAGCCGTCACGCAGCCCAGCACTTTGCGGGCGCCCAACGGCACTTGCACCCGGCTGCCGACCTCGATCTGCTCCGCCAGCTCCGGTGGAATCAGATAATCAAACTCACGGCGCAGAGCGAACTCAAGGGTGACACGGGCGATCATGCTTCGTTGCAGCGCAATGTCATTTTTGGGGCAGAGCCTGTCCAGATCAATCCCGGCGACGCTGCGGAGATGCGCTCGACGAGCCGTTCAGCGTTGGCTAAAAGAAACGCATGAATTGGCGGCGTGAGTTATCGGTTCTCGTGCTTCTCCTGGCAGGAGCCGCGGCCCTGTACTGGTGGTGGGATGACCATCTGGAACGCAGTCAGGATGGACCGATCCGCGCGGCGGCGGAACGTTACGGGCTGGAGCCGGCGCTGGTCAAAGCGGTGGTCTGGCGAGAGAGCCGGTTCAATCCGAATGTGCGGGGCAAGGTCGGGGAAATCGGCTTGATGCAATTGCAGGAGGAAGCCGCGCGCGAGTGGGCCGAGGCCGAGCGCGTACCGGGCTTCGAACACGAACAGTGCTTCGACCCCGGCACGAATACGCTGGCCGGCGCCTGGTATTTGAAAAAACTGACGAAACGTTACCTTCAGACCGACAATCCCGCGGCCTATGCGCTGGCCGATTACAACGCCGGCCGCGGCAACGTGTTGAAATGGAACAGAGGCCAGGCCGCCACCAACAGCGCTGTCTTCATCGATGTAATCGGCTTTCCCGCCACCAAAGCATATGTGCAATCTGTCCTTCGCCGTTATGAGCGGTATCGGCCGGTGTTCGGCGCGGAGGGAACCCCAAGGCGTTAAAACTCCTCAATCGACCGCCATCCCCCGCATTGTCCGCTCCAGCTCCTGCCGCAGGGCTTCGCGTTGCGCGTCGGTTGCGTCGCGGGGGACACGGATCGCTTTGCCAAACACCATGTCACATCGGGAGAAAGGCAGCGGGATTTGGAAGCGGTCCCAACTTTTCACGCGGATTTTCCATTTAAGGGAGTAGGAGAAAGGGACGATTTGCAGCCCAGTGATTTGGGCGAGGGACATGACGCCCTCTTGCACGACGTAACAGGGGCCGCGTGGGCCATCTGGCGTGATGGCAAGGTCATAGCCGCGCTCGGACCAGGTGGTCAGTTCCAGCAGGGCCTGCGGGCCGCGGCGGCTGGACGAGCCGCGCACAGGCTGGACCCGAAAGCATTCCAGAATGCCCGACAAGAACGCTCCATCCTTGCTGGCGCTGACCATTGCCGCCAGACCTGAAGTGGGATTGCGCTTCTTGGCGTATTCGTAGCCAATGAGGCAGAGCCCCAACCGGTTGTGCCAGGTGGCGTAAATGACCGGTCCGGCGGGCCCCGCTTCGCGGGCGTCTAACCAACGATACCGGAGCGTCGCTGAGACAGCGCGAATCGAAACGAAAATTAACCACGCCGCCAGACGCTGATACCAGCGTGGCGCGTGCGGCACAACCACCCCTCCGGCCCGCTTGCGTCGCGTCGAAGGGGCAGGGTTTTCCGAGGCGGAGGTCACGTTGTTTGCCATAAGCCCATGTCATCCGCCCTTTCGCAAACAGGCACGGACCAGGTCTTCCACAGTTGCCTGGGAGCCGAGCGCGCCTTGGGCTTTGCGGATCGAATCGTGGGCTTCGACCTGCTTGAAGCCGAGCGCCATCAACGCCAGGACGGCGTCGTTGACCCTCTGGTCCTCGGGCGAAAGGGCCCGCTGGGCGCTGGCGGCTTCCCACGCGCCGGCGGCCCCTACCTTGTCCTTAAGCTCCACGACGATACGCTCGGCGGTTTTCTTGCCCACGCCGGAGATCTGTGAAAGAGCTTTGATATCACCATTCGCGACCGCGCCGCGAAAAGCGGTCACGCTTATGCCGCTTAAAACGTTCAAGGCAATTTTGGGGCCGATGCCGCTGACCGTGTTGACCAGCAAACGAAATAATTCCCGCTCCGGAGCAGTCATGAAACCGTAGAGCGTATGCGCATCTTCGCGCACCGCCAGGTGAGTCAGCAACTTTACGTCCTGCCCGGGCTGGGGGAGTTTGTCGTACGACGATAAGGGAATGAGCGCCTCGTAGCCGACGCCGTTGACGTCCAGCACCACCTGGGTGGGGAGGGCCTCGACCAATTTGCCCTTTAGAAATCCAATCATGTCGATGCGCCCTAGACCCGCCGGGGCGGGCTGAGGTTGTAACGTCCCTGTTCCTGCGCGTGCGCCACCGCCAGGGCCAGCGCGTCGGCGGCGTCCGGCGCCGGGGGCGCCCCCAGGCGAAGCAAGCGTTGCACCATTTTGGCAACAGCCAGTTTCTGGGCGGCGCCGTAGCCCACGATGGCCTGCTTGACTTTGCGCGGCGCCAACTCGTAAATCTCCAGGCCCGCCTCGGCAACGACCGCCAGGGCCGCCCCCCGGGCTTCCCCCATGATGAGAGCCGTCTGCAGGTTCTGCGCGTAAAAGAGGCCCTCGACCACGCAGACCGCGGGCGAGTGCTGCTTGAGGACCTCGCGGAGAGTCTGAACGATCTTTACCAGGCACCGCGAACGCTCCCAATTGGACGGACACGAAATCGTGCCTTGCGTCAAGGTGTGAGGGATCGGCCTGGCGAGTCGAATCACGCCGTAGCCCGTGCCGCGAAGGGAAGGGTCCAAGCCCAGGATAACCTGGTGAGCCTTGACGTTGGCTGGCGCGCTCGGGGCGAACACCGGCAGCGCTGCACGGCGTGGATTCCCCACGCGCTCCTGCATCTGCTTGAACTGCTGCGGCGAAATGCCCATCCACTGAATACTGCCAGCGGCGGAGGCGTGGTTAAAGGAGAAAACCGGAGCATCCCGCCCTCGGGCCGAATCCTCGAAACTCGAAATCCGTGTTATCCGTGCAATCCGGGGTTAAAGCGCCTGGGTTGCGTCTTCGCCACCCGCCTACGGCACCAGACGGGCGCGATAATAGCGCTTGGCAAAGCCAGCCGCCGACGTGTCCACGTAATCGAACGCCCCATCCGTAACCGTGTTCGTTTTGAGCGCAGACCATAGGCGCAGATCGGCGCTGGCGTCGATGGCATAGCGGGCGCCGGAAGGCCCGTTGAGGCGCAGCAGGAATTGCCCGTTGGCGGTCCGGCCGAATGTGCTCAGCGACGCTGCCGGCTCGGCCTCGGCCGTGACGCGGTAATTGTCGAAGATCATGAAGTTGTCGCCGGGATTGGCGGCGTCTCCGATCACCCAAAGCGCATCGATGTCTCCCAGGTTCAGCGGCGCATTGGTTGTGGTAATGAGCTGGTCGTTGACCAACGGCGCGCCATCCAAGGTCGCGCTCCACCGGTTGCGGGCGAAGTCCATCGTAATGCCCAGCGTGTAGGCCACATCATTTGTGAACGTGGCGCCGGTGAATACAAGTGAGTTGGTGCCGTCCAGCGCGTAATAAATCCCCAGATCGTTGTTCCAAAAATCCACCGTGAAGAGATTATTCCCCTGGCTGTTATACACGCTCCAGAAGAAGTCATCGCGGAAACCGTTGGTTGAGTCAACGATCGCGATCGTCGCCGAAAACTTCACCACCGGCATTCCGGTGGCGAGCGGCGAGTAATTGAGCGGCGGCCAGACGGCCAAATAATTCGTGGGCGGGTTCAGGGGGAACAGGCCGACATACGCCGCCTGGCTGCCCATGAAGTTGGTCAGCAGCCCGTTGCCGCCGGAGAGCGTCGTGGTGTCGCTCACCCATCCTTGCTGCCCGATTAACTCAAATTTTGGATTGTAGCCTTGCGTAGCCTCGAACCCGGTCGAATAGAGAACGGTCGCAGCGCCGAGCCGAGCGGGTAGCAGGAACACGACGGCCAGGAGGAACCAGAGTGCGGGGGTTTTCACTGCCGGCACTACCTGCGCCCGCTGTTGCCGGAAGAGCTGCCGCGGTCAGATGACGCCGGCGGCGCTGACGGAGCTGAGCGGGTCTGCGCGCCGGACGACTGCGGAGCAGAGGGTGCCGGCGGCGTGTACCTTGGCGCTTCGGGCATCGCCGGTCGTGACTGCACAGGCGGCGGCGTGTAGCGGGGCACTTCAGCTACCGCGGGCCTTGCAGGAGCGGACCACGACTCCATGGGCACCCAGCGCGGGGCCACGGGCGCGGCGGGTGGCGTATACGAACGCTGCGGGACATAAGACGGCGCGGTGTACTGCCTGGCCGCCGGAGCCGGCGCGGGGGTTGCTGAATGGTTTTCCAGCCATGGTGTAGCTCGTGAAACGTTCGGACGGGAGGGCGGTTGAACCTCGGGTTGCGTCCAGGTTGGGCGCGCGTAAGGAGTTTGAGCGGGAGCTAGCGTGGTCGGGGCGGGGGCGGGCTGGCGCGCGACCGGGCCCGGGCGTTGTGGAAGCAGCGGAGCGATTGCCGGCTCACCAGCTACCCGTGCCGCGGGAGTCGCCGCCGGCGCCAGAGGGGCCGGGACAGTGGGTTGAACCTGGCCTTGGCGGACCGGAACGCCGGAACGGTCGCCGGGCGTAGCAGCGTTTTGACCCGGCTGCGCCCGTTCCGGGCGATATACCGCGAGCGTGCGCTGGCTGATATCGGTTCGATCGGCGCGTGCAACGATCGGCCTGGTCGTAGTTCTGTCCAGCAAGGCGACCTGGCGCACTTCACGCTGGGTGACGTTGGCCACTCTTTCCGGGGCGATGCCCTGGTTGATAACGGTCTTGTTGTTCATGACAATCTTGTTAACCACCACCGTCCGGTTGAACACCTGGGTCACGTCGCGCTGCGGCAAGTCGTGACCGCGCAGGCGCCGGTCGTGAAAATCGTGCCAGGCCACGAACCGGTAATCGCGAGGGCCGAGCCCGAAATCGTCGAAATCCCGTACACTTCGCCCATGGAAGGTGAACCCGAGTCCTGCGGTGAAAAAGCAACCTGGCGGCAATGGCGCCCAGCCACAAAAAGCGTCCGAGTGTCTCCAGCAGACCCAGGAAGGACCCCAAACGGTATCGGGCGCCCAGCACCAGCCCAATCCATTGTGGCGGAACCAGCGGCCATAGTGGAAGGGCGCCCAGCCCCAGGAATAATCCGAGCGCCAGTACCAGCCGCAATCCGTGTAGGCCCAGCTCCCGCAGTCAAAGTAGGGCTGCCACCCGGGGTTGACCACCACCACCGTCGGCTGCCAGCAACGCCCGTAGCCTTCGATATCCACCCACGTTCCGTAGGGTGCCAAGTCACCGTAAAAATCTCCGTAGCTGACCTCACTCGCGGGCGGTGTCAGCGGCGGATAGACGGCCGCGGCCTGCTCCTGTTGGGGTGCGACCTCAGCCGGCGGGGGGTAACCCGGCAGCGGGCCGGCGGGCCCGGGTGGGCCCGGGGCGGCGGAGGCGTTGGCGGCGGTCAGCACAAGCGCCTGGTCATGTTGAAGCATCGCCGAGATCACCGACCCTGGGACACCGATGTCATTCAGGTAAATGATCTCGTTCGCCCCAAGGTTGAAGGTGCTGGTGGAGTTCGTCACATAGCTCAGCATCACCGCTTCGTCCATGCCTGAATTAGCGAGCTTGACGACTTCCAGTGCCGGACCGGATAGGCGGAGATTGGGCGGAACGGTTTTCTCCGCGGCGACCGGCTGGGCAGGCGCGGTCACCACCCCAGTGGCGGGTGTTACTTCTGCAGACGCGGTCACGACTTCGAGGGCCGGCGTAGGTTGTGTCTGCGACGGAGCCTCGGTTTCATATATGGCGGGTTGCGCAACGGCCTCCGGGCCGGCCTCGGTGGCCGCCATGGTTTGGACGGGTGGCGGATTAGAAGGTTTTTCCAGGCAACCGCCGGTTAAGCTCAAGCCGCAAACCACCAAGCCCAGTGCCCATTTCAGAAGGAGCCCGCATTTCATATTTACCTCTCCAGGTTACGCTTTTCTTACACCATCGGCTATTAGGATCGACTCGATTGCTGGCAGGACTATTCATCGTCGCGCCTGGCCGCGGGACCAGCGTTCTAACCCTTTGCCAGTAAACAAGAAGGTGGGGTGTGCTGACCTCAAGCCGGCGTAGCCCGAACTAGACTCGTTGTGGGAACGGTTGCAGGTTGAAGGTTGAACGTTGCAAATTGACGGCCGCCATCGCAACGAACTTGCGCCGGGAACCGCAAAAAACGACGAAGAAAAACGACATTTCTGGATATAGTCATCCAGCGGGCCTCGAACCGGGCGGGCCGGAGGAGAAACCAGATGAATCCTCGTTGGGTCACCTGACTTCGCGGCGGGTTGAGGACAACCCGCCCTACCTTGAGCAAGCGGGACTTACTCCTTCACCAGCTTGACTTCGCGGGTGGTGGTGTCGATGGCCCATTTCATCCCGACCGGAGTCCGGGGGACGCTGTCGAGACGCGCGCGGGAGAACTCGGCGAAGTCCTTGGGCAACCGGCCATTTTGCTGGATGAAGATGCCAAGCTGGCTGGTCATGAACTCGTGGACCTCGCCGACCAAGGACTGAGCGGCGGCGGTTTCGGCGCTCGCGGGCTGGGGCCGATTCTCGGCAGTAGCGGTGGCGGGATCCTGGGCTTGTGTTTCGGGAGCGGGGACGGCCGGGGCAGATTGTTTGCGGCTGCAGGCGGACAGGGCGAGCAGCAGCACGACAGCGGTGAGCGGACGGTATTGGGACATGGGAATAAGCTATCGCCAATCAGGGGGCCCGGGTGGGGTCGAGGTTGATGTAGGTGCCTTTGGCGTCCTGGGCGAGCCAGAATTTGGGAAGGACGGGCTCGACGTGGCCATCGACAAAGCCCGCGATGCCGCGTTTGTTATGGCGGATGGTGATGCTGTCGCCAGTAGCGAGAAAGCGGCCATCATCGACCAGCGAGGAAGCGGTGTTGCCGGGTTGGTAGCTCTCGTTAGGGCTGTGGGAGGTTTGTTCTTCGGCGAACATGATCTTGTGGCTCGGGCCGAGGACGGTGGTGACTTTGAACCGGTAAGAGGCCCCGCCGGTGAAAATCGAGGTCAAGCCGGGGTTGGAGGTGCCCTCCAAGTCGTAGCTGGTCATGGTGTAGCTGTACATGTAGGGGCCGGGATCGGTGCCGACCGCGCCGTATTGCGCGATGCGGGCGGAGTTGTCGATATCTGTGGGACAGCGGAAGAGATTGCTGCTGATGACTCCCAGGCCGGTGACGATGGGGCTCTTGGTCACGGGCGGGTAAATGGCCACAAGCCGCCAGTAAATCCAATCCTCGATATGGTAACCGTAAGTGGCGCGGGAGGCGCAGCCGGCGAACTCGCCGCGGTTCTCGTCCAGGTACATCTGGTTGCCGAGGGCGAGCTGTTTGACGTTGCTGACGCAACGGATCTGGGCGGCCTTTTGCTTGGCGCGACTCAGGGCCGGCAGCAGCATCGCGGCGAGGATGGCAATGATAGCGATGACGACCAGGAGTTCGATGAGCGTGAAAGCGGCTGGCGGGCCGCGCCGGGCCGGGACGTGAAGGGCAGCGTTGGCCATAAATTTGTCGCGCCTCAGATCTTGCGCTGACCGCGGGTTAGATTGCGAGCCCAAAAGGGTGTAAAATCTGGTTTATCTTCGTTTATAATAATTGATAGGTGATTTTGCGGCCTCGACCCTCAGAGGGTGTTTTTGATATTGCAGGAGACGACGCAAGGAGTCCCGAACCAACGGCGCAAATAGCGATCTGGTGAGAGATCAGAGACTCCTTACGTCGTCTCCTATAGACGAGGGGATTTCCAAACATCCCCTCAGCGTTGGTCCAGACCTTGTTTGGCGGCGAGCAGTTCGGGGCGCTGCGAATCAGCGTGTTGGCAACTCGTCAGCAGTTGGTGGAAGTAATCCCGGGCTCTGGCGCTGTCTCCGAGGGCAGCGGCGGCGCGTGCGGCGCCATACAAGCCGTTGAACCGCTTGGGTGATTCTTTAAGCGATTTACCGAATTCGGCCAGGGCCTCGCGGGGCTGGCCCGACTCCAGCAACAGGTCTCCCAGCAGCTCACGGGCCGGAACCAGTGGTCCCGGCGTAACCGGCTTTTTCTCGATGGCGTCTTCCTGGTCGGCCGCTTGCCTCATCCAGCGCAGTGCATCCTCATCCTGATGCTCGGCATGCGCGGTCCAGGCTCTGGCTTCTGCGTACAGGATGTCGATCTGGCGCACCCTATAGCTGGGAGCAACCCCGGTTTCCGCCGGCCTCATGCGGGATAGCGACTCCAGCTCCTTGCGCGCATCGGCGGAGTTGCCAGCGCGAGCGGCGCCCAGGCACCGCGCGAACCGATTCAATGCCCAGGGCCAGGCCTGGTTGGCCCAGGGAAAATCCTGCGGCGCAAGTTCAAGTCGCGCGGCTTCAGCCCACTGGCGGCGTTCGAGAAGGTATCGAGCGGGAATGGCGGCCAAGGCGTAGCCCGCCTTAAAGTTCCGCGGCGCGGCCTGGTTGATGTTTCGGAGGCCGGCCACGAGCCGTTCCGCGGCGTGGTCCTGTGCGGTTTGCAGATAGGCATACATCAGGTAATCCATGGCGTGCAGCTGCTCGTCCCAGGTCCCGGCCATTTTCACCTGGGCGGCGTAGTTACTCGCCGCAGCTTCGGAAGCCAGGTTGGCCTGGATGGACTCCTGCCATAAACCGAGCCGCGTGTAGATGTGGGAAGGCATGTGCAGGGCGTGGGGTATTGCCGGGGCAATCTGGGAGTAGCACACGGCCTCAGGCAGACCGCGCGCCGCGAGGGATGGTGTGTCGTAGGCGTGGATCAGATAATGGACAACACCGGGGTGATTGGTCTGCACTGCCGCAACCTGCTGCAACAGGGTGGCCGCCCGGAGCTGGTTGGTGAACGCGCGGTCGCCTGGGGAAGCCGTGGCGAGCAGCGCCAGCGCGTAAAACGCGGTCGCGTCATTGTCCGCGGGATAAAGCTGGTGGAGCTTTTCCATGGCCCCTGAGTAGCGGAGCGACCGAGCGCCGTGCTCCAGGTTCTGGTAATCGGCGTAAAAGGCGCCAATGGCGTCCAGATACGCCTGTTCGCGGGGAGTTTTGGCGCCGACTCGTCTGCCCTTTTCAACGGCTGCAAGTCCCGCGCTTAAAGTGTTTGTGTCAGGCGGTTCCCACAGTGGATGCCAGAGCGCCATCGCCAGGCCCCAGTATCCCATTGCGCAATTGGGGTCCAATTCGAGCACCTTCCCGAACTCGCGATCGAGTTCCTCGTACCAGAACGAGTGCAACATGGCGACGGCCCGGTCAAACTGCGCCTGGGCGGCAGGGGTGGCGGTGATTGGAAAATGGACCCGGCCAAAGCGCGCGGCGTCCGGAGGAGCGTCTGGAGATGCCGCCCGGGTTGGCGAGGCCGCCAAAAACCAGATCACTAACCAACCAAACCTAAGCACCCCGGAATCCATGGAATCGCCGTAACCTACCACAGCCTACCGTCACCTACCGGCCACCTACCGTACGGTCACCGCAGGCTGGATCGGTTACCATCGGTTACCATCGGTTACTATGGGTTACCGAGCGGTTACCGAAAACTGACCGGACGGTTAGGGGGGAAAGTATAAAGGATAAAACCACGGCGGGAATCGGTCGAGCTCCGGTTCGGGTTCATAGGACTCGAAAAAATACTGGGATGTGGTCGGACGCAGGTCGGCCTTTAGGAGGGGGGAAATTAATTTAGGTCGAGATTGGTCGAGATTGCTCGAGTTCCTGCGGGAATTGGGTCGCCCAAGGTGGAAGAACGTGAAAAAAGGTGGAAAGTTGACACAAGCGTGGCGGGGGAGTGATGGGGTTTTTCTTTTCTGGCGCGGGAGGGGTAATGGAAAGTTGACAGTTGACAAAAAGTGGGTGGGAGCCCGGTTTTACCGAGGATTTGTGCGGTTTTGAAAGTTGACAGGGGGCGGTTTTGTCAACTTTCGAAAGTTGACAGTTGACAGGGATGGGGCAAGGGGGTGCTTTGGGGGTGTACAGCCGTCCCACCGTCCCAAGGCCGGTAAACACGGGCGATTCTCACTCTTGCAACCGTCCCACAGCCGTCCCAGACCGTCCCAACCGTCCCAAAGTATCCCGCGTGGAATAGTCGAGATTCGAGTTGAGGCAGAGTTGGCCGGGAAATGGTGAAAGGCGAGTGTTAGGTGTCGGGTGGAGGGTGGCGGGTGGCGAGAGGTGGCGAGGTGAGGGTTGAGACTGGACGGCGGAAAGGGAGGTCTTAGCCACAAAAGGGCACAAAGAGTCGCACGAACTGTTTTCCTGGTTTGGTGGTGGAGAGTGGAGCTAAGGGTTTGAAGCCGGGCGCTGGAATCGAAACGATAGAAGAGCCGGGGACGTGGCCGTCCCCGCCCCGCCGAGGAGGTTTGGGTTGAGACTGGACGGCGGAGGGGAAAGGTTTTTGCCAGCTCTAGCCTGTCCGGAACGAATCTGGTGCTCAACGGGATCGATGGGCAGTCGGGCGTGCCCTGTTATGTGCTGAAGAGCACGAATCTCACCCTCCCGTTCAGCCAGTGGACACCCGTTGCAACCAATGTCCTGAGCGTACTTGGATATTTCACTATCATCGCTACCAACGCGGTGATCCCGGGCACTCCACAACAGTTTTACATTCTCCAAACGTATTGAGCAAAGGCGCTACACCAGCTGACTTTGGGTTTCGACCTCCACATCGCCAGCCGATCCCACTGCGACGTTTTGCGGAGGTTCGGTCGAGAACCACCTGGTTCTCGTGCCCTCGAAGGAGCAGAGCTTTCGTGACGGAGGCGGGCGGCTTACGGACGCAGCCGGAAAAACATTTGCCTGGCCGCAACGGGCACCGTAACGCTGAAGGTGCCGTTACCGGTATTCGTGATTCGACTGTAATTTAAGGAAGAGAACGGTTGGGATAGATTACTGCTGGCTTCCAAAACACCGTTGGGCATCGCCATCGGCCAGGAGAATTGGAGGATCCCGGCAGCCAAGCGCGGGGCACTAAGAACGGGAATAATCTCGACAACCCCGTTAAACGGAAGGCCGATGGGGTCCTGGGAGACATCGCTCCAATCATTCCAGGTTCCCGGCTGGTTGAAGTTTGGATAGTACATCGCCACGTAGCGCTCGACGCCTCCCGCGTTATTTGGTTCGCCGGAAGCCCAATTGGTGTAGATCAGAGGCTCGCCGCTGACCCACATGAAATCGAGCAGTTGGTTCGTGTCATTTAGCCCAATCCACAAGAGGCGCTGTTGACCGCCGTAGCTGCCGAACGTGTTAAAAATCCAGTCCTGTTCTTCCTGGCTCCGAACGGTGGCCAAATGGCCGCCGAGCGAAACGGCCTCGGCCTCCGAATCGGTCCAATTGGCATTGGTCAGCAGAAGATAAGCGTGATGGTTGTTCGTATTGAAAACCAGCGGCGTTAAAGCGCCGGGGACCGCCGGAACTATTTCGACGACACCATTGAAAGGATTCCCCGCAGGGTCCAGGGTGAGATCGCTCCAATCATTCCAGGTTCCCGGCTGGTTGAAGTTTGGATAGTACATCGCGACGTAGCGCTCGACGCCTCCTGCGTTATTTGGTTCGCCGGAAGCCCAATTGGTGTAGATCAGAGGCTCGCCGCTGACCCACATGAAATCGAGCAATTGGTTCGTGTCATTTAGCCCAATCCACAAGAGGCGCTGTTGACCGCCGTAGCTGCCGAACGTGTTAAAAATCCAGTCCTGTTCCTCGTGGCTTCGAACCGTGGCCAAATGCCCGCCAAGGGAAACGGCTTCGGCCTCGGAATCCGTCCAATCGGCGTTGCTCAACAAGATGTACGAATGGTTGTTATTGGGATTGACGAGCGTCGAACTCAATGGCCCGGGCAAGGCCATTGCTGATAATATCGGACACAGCAGCAAGGCCAGCCAGGTTTCGCGTGTTAGCTCGCGCATCAGACTACCACCCTGGCGCACAAACTCGTTCGATTCAAGCCACCGCGCGACCTCTCGGCGGTTATTTTCGGTTTCATAAATCCCGAGTCGTTCGCCGTTCTTGTCCCGCAGGATCTCACGGGTGGTGCCCGGCGTTTCGTGGTCGCCCATGATTTCAAAATGCAGCGCAGGCTTGGAAGCCTGCGCTGCGGGCGCGGGCGCACCAATGTTCTCGCGGGTAGGAAATAATCGCGTTAAGAGGCCCCAGCAAAAAGCGAGACCCGGGTTCGGGTTTGAAAAACGAGGTCATTGCGATTAAAGACATGTGTGATGGCAGAGTTCCGCTTAAGAGTTGGCGAACTGTCCGCGAGGCTGGTCAGGCGGATCCAAGCCAAAGTTGCGCTTTCGGAGGCCAACGCCGCCGCGCTTCAAGCGGAATTCACGGATGTTTTCAAACGACGGTTCGTGGGCGTTCAGGACGCCAGCGAGGCGACCGGCGAAGCCCAGGTTTTCAGGGTTCTTCAGAAGCATCTGCACGCACAGGAGGTAACGACGCTTAAGGAAACGCTGCCACATAACCTGAGACCGTTGCCCGGAGAACAATAAGAATGCTTGTGGAGGAAGCCACGGACCCAAAAACCTTGTGCTGCTGCTTCGGTTTTACGGAAGCGATGGTCAGGGACGAAATCCGCGCCACCGGCCGCTGCACGATCCCTCAGCGCATCGCCGCCGAAGTCAGGGCTCGAAAATGCGATTGCAAACGGCTGAATCCCCAAGGCTCGTGCTGTCTTGGCAACGTCGCCGTTTTTATCAAGGGGCTGCAACTGCGCAACGGCAACTCGTGAAGCGAGCACGAGTGGGATGGTTCACCCAGGCCGTATCTATCCGCCCACCATTCCAGTCGCGCCGACAAGCCGCATCTGTTTCTCGCTAAGAATATTCATCACTACTGTTCGTCATTATCTCTGTTGCGAGCGTCTTAAGTTACGATCTTCTTGCCTCACGGATAGATTGTGCGAGGTCGCGACTGAACTGAGCCGCCAGATCGCTTAGAGTTTCCGCAACAACTTCGGGTTTGCCTCGCGGCGAAGCGCCAGTCCTGTCAAGTCGCGCGCGGCCACTTTTCAGCGGAACATCGCTGCCGGGCACGGTAATTCGCCATTGTGCTATTAATGTGCCGTGGCCGTTTATATCGACATCGAATTGTTGCACGTTGATATATACAGCGACCGTCACCTGGTCGTGAGCCCAATCTGTTAGATAAACGCTGTCGGAATGGAGAAGTTCGGCCAGGTTGGCCGCCAAGTCGCGTTGAAAAGACTCGTCGAGGCGCTCGCTCCAAAGCGCGTTCTCAAGATATTCAATCTCGTTCGCGCCATTGCGGACTGCGATTGAGTTACGCAGGAGATAGGAAGGCATTTTCACGAGGCCAATTCCAACCGATAGGTGTTCGGAGCCGGCCTGTGCGATGGGTCTTGGTTCGCTTGTCGGAATCGGTGCAAGAGCAAAGTGGCGGGTTGAAACAGTTACGGGCTTAAACATGCACCCGGAGAGGAGTATGCCGACAAGAGTCATCTGCGCGTGGAAGATTAATTTCATGGTAGTTCCTTTGGTGACTTTTTTCCAACCAACAACGCGTTTGGATCGCGTTTGAGGAGGTCGGCAAGATCGGCGACCGAGCGGCTGGCGCTCCCCAACTCCTCCAGCGCCTGCGCCAGACCAGGGCGGACGGCGGAGTCCGGCCCCAAAAGGTCAGAAACGTTTTGCAGGCTAACTCTCAGGCCGGCCAGAGTCTTCCGCGCGTCGTTCAGGGTGTTGGTGGCGCTGTCAACAAGCGGGTCAACGCGGCCATCCACATGTTGCACCAATACGTCCGCCCGGTCCAACGTCCTTCTGAGGGAAGTCAATGAGTTTGTAAGGTCAGGCGCGTTGACCACCTGATTGGCTGATCCGAGTAGATTGGTTACTTCGGCATTTATTGTAGGCATGTCCAATTGGCCGAGAATGAGGTCAACGTGCGCCAGAATTCCGCCAAGCTTTTCTGAAAGACCTTGAAGATTGAGATGGGCAACGCTGGCCATCAATTGTTGCAGGTCGCTGGTGACACTTGGGATCTCTTGATATTCCGGTTTTATTTGATGAAACGTCGGCGGCGCAGCGTCGGGGATTATGTCCAAGGCAACGTAGAGGACCCCGGTGACGAGGCTCTCGCTATCCAGCCGGGCACGGAGACCCTGGCCGATGACTTGGTCGAGGCTGGCCTTATCGCCGATACGAAGTTGTTCGTCTGATTTGATTTGAGCGAGTTTCTTGTCAATCGCAATCACGACTGGCATGGAAAAATCAGTGGCGGCTTGATTATGCCGAATCAGTATGTCCACGACCGAGCCGATGGTTACGCCGCGAAATTTCACAGGGGCGCCGGGATTCAAACCTTTCAAAGATGCGTTAAAATAAACAATGGTTTTGTGTTGCGGATGAAAAAGACTGCGCGAACTGAAAATAAGCAGCCCCGTGACGGCTAATGCCAGCCCGATGGCAAAAAACAGACCAATGATAGTGGGATTCGCCTTTTTGCTCATAGCGTTACTGCGCCTCCAAAGATGCGCCACGTGTAAGGAAGGCTCTCAGCTTCGCGTCCGTGGAATGATTGAGGAGATCGTTTGGATTGCCCTGCACTCGCATCGTCTTGGTATCTGCGTCGAGGAAGAT
>Ga0210409_10000373_pt1 | contig 80172 bp, 64 predicted proteins | sample IncBWH17MmetaG_FD_161649 | JGI IMG/M metagenome (GOLD analysis project Ga0210409, IMG submission 161649) | Forest soil microbial communities from Barre Woods Harvard Forest LTER site, Petersham, Massachusetts, United States - Inc-BW-H-17-M | ecosystem: Environmental > Terrestrial > Soil >... | reverse complement strand
TTGGCGTCGGGGTAGGGATAACCGGGGATGGGATGGTCGGGGCGGGGTTGGTTGGCGTAGGGCTTGTCGGGGTGGGGGTTGTCGGGACGGGGCTTGTCGGGACGGCGCTGCTGGCGGTTAGACCCACGATGCCTGAGCCGCAACCGGAGAGTGCCAAGCCTGCACATAGAAATGCGATGCCACTTATGCCCCGAAGTGAAACATGAAAACTCATAAAGCTCCTTGGTCAGGTACTGCAATTGTTCAAGGCCCAAAAAGAGCGCAACAAGCCCGACAAATGAGTCAAAACCAAGGTAGCAATGAGATTCGATTAGGGGTGTCCCACATCGGAAGCGCAACGTGCAACTTTCGGGGAACCGGATCCAAAAGGGGAAGGCGACCCGAGGACAAGTGTAACTAAAGTCACTTAGGGTAAAATGATGTCCCGGCGCGCCAGGGGTTGGCGTGAGGAATTTCAAAAAGATTGGATCAGAAAAGACGCGGAAATACACGGTTTCTGAGGATAATGCTGGCCGAGATTAGTGCCTGGCTTCGGCACCCACCTTGACGGCTGCCTTAACCGGGGGGGTTACCATCGTGCTGGTGTCTTTCATGGCTGCGATGGCTTCGTCGTAGCGGCCGCGGACAGAGTTGGCGCGGATGCGGGACATGTCTTCGAGCATCTTCATGCCGTCGCGGAGATAGCTGATGCGGCTGCGCTCGTCGTGGCCCCAGGTAACCGGGACCTCCTGGATGGTGTAGCGGAGCTTGCGGGCGATGAAGAGGATCTCGGGATCGAAGCCCCAGCGCTCGATGGTCTGGAGGCGGAAGATGACCTGGGCCGCGGGACGGGTGAAGGCCTTGAAGCCGCACTGGGTGTCTTTGAAGGGCAGGCCCATGACGGTGCGGGTGATCCAGTTGAAACATCGGCCAAAGAATTGACGGTAGAGCGGTTGGTGGATGGTCTGGCGGGTGCGGTCCATCCAGCGGGAACCAATGGCAACGTCGGCGCCGTTGTCGATGGCGGTGATGAGGCGCTCGGCTTCTTCCATGGGGGCGGAGAGGTCGGCGTCGGTGAACATGACGATATCGCCGGCGGCCTGGAGGAGGCCGTTGCGGACGGAGTAGCCTTTGCCGCGATTGCCGGGGTTCTGAATGAGGTGCAGACGAGGATGATTGGCCATCCAGCGATGAACGATGGCGGCCGTATCGTCTTTCGATCCATCGTCTACGACGAGGATTTCAGCATCCCAGCCTTGTTCAGCGACGCAGGCGGTGACCCGTTCCAAGGCGTCTTCAATACGCAAACTCTCGTTATAGGCCGGGATTACGATGCTTAAATGGGGGTGTGGCATGCCAGTCGTCAAAGCCTTCGGGAAACCAATTTTGGTACGTGAAGCGGCAAAGGAAGGATCGGTTGCCGCCGTTCATGATACTGCAATATTTAGACGTTTGGGCAACCAATTTGGTCACAATATATTCAAAAGCTCTCGAATTTGAAACTGCCGGCGCGTAAACGCGGTTTGACTCGCCCCGCGTCGGCTAATTGTCCCTGCTAAACTTCAGTTCATGTCAGAAGAGTTTGAATCCCGGGTACCGCCACCACCGCCTCCTCCACCGTCGCCGTATGCGCGTAATTATGGGGTTCCGCCTCCATCGGGTATGCCTGGTTATCCTCCACGCGGGTATGGCTATGTTCCTCCGCGACGGCGCTCTGCATGGTTTTATGTCGGCGTGATTGGAGGGTCGTTCGCGGCGATATTTCTCATGGTGTCGTTGATGGTTTGGCTTACGTTGAGGTCGTCCGGTGGGTTGGGTCTGAACCAGAACCAGATTGCGGTGATCGATGTGAGCGGCGTGATTCTGTCGCCAGAAGGGGTGAATGATCAGCTGAGGAAGTTCGGGGATGACTCTTCGGTGAAGGCGATTATTCTGCACATTAATTCGCCCGGGGGTGGGGCGGCTGCGTCGCAGGAGATTTATAACGAGGTTCTGCGGGTACGGAAGGAAAATAACAAGAAGATTGTGGCTTCGGTGGAGTCGGTGGGAGCGTCGGGGGCGTATTACATTGCTTCGGCGTGCGACAAAATTTACGCGAACAACGCGTCGGTGGTGGGGTCGATCGGCGTGGTGATGGAGTGGACCAACTACGGTGAACTTCTGCGGTGGGCCAAGTTGAAAAATGTGACGATTTCGAAGGGTGACCTGAAGACCGCGGGAGACCCGAGCCGGGATCTGACGCCTCAGGAGCAGGCTTACTTCCAGACGCTGGTGGATAACATGTACGCGCAGTTTATCCGCGATGTGGCTGTGGGCAGGCATAGCACGGCGGACAAGATAAAGCCGCTGGCTACGGGGCAGGTGTGGACCGGGGAGCAATCGCTTTCGCTGGGACTGATCGATAAGGTCGGCGGGTTTCGGACTGCGCTGATCGATACGGCGCGCGATGTGGGAATCTCGGGAGAGCCCTCGATCGTTCGGCCGCCCAGGAGCAAACGCGGCCTGTTGGCTTTGCTGACAGATGATGGAGAAGATTTGTTCCCGAATCCGAGCCAGTTGCTGAATCATGCGCCGGGCTTTTACTACATGTGGAAATAACCAAGTAAGGCACGATACTTCCGCCTTTACGCCATGAAGAATGGCAGCGGTGCGGGAGACTAAAAGGGATTTTTCGGGGCGATGTGAACGTGTTTGCGATTTTTTGCATCTCACTCCACTTATGTCCATCTTGATGCATATGCGTTTGCTTGCCCCGAAATGCCTCCATCCCATTTACAATCAACGACAAGATGATCGACCGGGCCTTAGCCCCTCCCCAAGCAGGAAAGGATCCCAATTATGACTAAAGCTGACCTTGTCGACAAAGTAACCGCGCTAGGCGACCTTACACGCCGCGATGGCGAAGTCATCGTCGATACCTTGTTTGATTCTGTCATCGGGGCATTGAAATCCGGTGACAAGATTGAAATCCGTGGGTTCGGGAGCTTTAGGACGCGGCAGCGCAACGCCAGGACCGGGCGCAATCCCAAGACCGGAGCCAAGGTGGATGTGCCAGCCAAACGCGTCCCCTTCTTCAAGCCGTCGAAGGAGCTTCGCGATTCCGTCAACAAACCGTCCGCCGTTAGCACGAGTACCGGCGACGTCGATCCTCATCATCCGCCAGCGATGTAATCCCGATACGGCCGGGTGAATTTCGCCCGGCAATTTCTCTGAATCACCCTTTCCTTCCGAGCCTTCCCGCGTGTTGTCCACAACGCACTATACTGGAGCGAGGTGGAACTGTTTCTCAATATCGTGTGGCTGTCGGTGTCCTTTCTTCTGGTCATCCTAAGCGTTCATTCGATCCGTCACGGACACACGAAGCTGTCGTGGAGTGCGGGAGTTGCACTGTGTCTTCTGCTGGTGCTTCTGTTTCCCGTCATCTCGATGACGGACGACCTGCAGGCCATGACTGCGACTGCAGAGGTTGAGCATGTCTTACGTCGTCACCATGACGCGCCTTCGCTGCACATGGGTAATAACGTTCTGGATACGATTGCTCTTCTCGCACTGATACTGATTGGAATTGCACTGCCGACCGTTGGTTTGATTCGCGTACAGACCCATGGATATCCGGCGGTTCTGCTGGATGGCTTCGTCCGTGCCTTCGGCGTGCGGCCGCCACCTAGCGCAGCTTTGCTTGCCATTTAGCAAACTGCGCGAAAGAAATTCTGCGTTCAACTACCCCGGGATAACCCAAAACTTAATTTAAAGGCAGGCATGACCAAGAAAGTCCTTCTTGCACTCTGGGCGGTTCTGTTAGCAGTTCCTCCAACACTGACGGCGCAGGCACCGACACCTCCTCTATCACCCAGCGCAACCGCTCCGCTAACGCTGCAACAGGCTGTGGAGCGGGCCCGCACCGGAAATGCTTCGTTGATTTCGGCTCGTCAGCACGTTACCGCTGTGCAGGCGACGAAGATCACCGCGGGGCTTCGCCAGAACCCTACGTTCACCGCGCTAGGGCAAGGCGTTACTCTGCCGGAGGTCAACAACAACGGCGGCAACCCCTATTACTACTCCGCGAGCGTCTCGCGGCTCTTCGAGCGAGGGCAGAAACGCCGCTGGCGTCTGGAGGGTGCGGACGCAACGGCAGACGAGACGGAGAGCCAGTATCGGGACCAGGAACGGCAGCTTGTGTTGGCTGTTCGACAGGCGTTTACGGCTATGCTGCTGGCTAAAGCTTCGCTTGGCGTTGCGCAGGAGAATCTGACCGACTACCAGAAGACGGTGCAACTGAGCCAGGCCCGGCTGGACGCGGGAGATATTACACGGACGGACTTCGAACGGATCGACCTGCAAACGGCGCAGTTTGAATCGGACTTCGATACGGCCCGGCTGAATCTGCAGCAGGCCAGCTCGCAATTGCAACTGCTGTTCGGCGTGGACCGACCTGATCCGACGATGGACATCGTAGGAACGCTCGACCCGCCGGCGGTGCCCCTGACCATGGCCGATGCGGAGACACAGGCGCTAGCGGCGCGACCGGACTACACAGCCGCAAGGCAAGCCCTGCTGATCGCGCAGGCCAACGCTAAGTACGCCATTGCAAGCGGAACGACAGACCCAACGGTAGCCACCGAGTACGAACGCAGCGGCGCAGACAACACCTTCGGCGTCAATGTATCCATTCCACTGCGCATCTTCGACCGAAACCAGGGCGAGAAGGAGCGCACACGGTATGAGGTGGAGTCGAGTCGCTTTGCTGTGACGGCCGCCCGAAACCAAGTCGTCTCCGATGTGGACCAAGCGTGGATGGCGCTCGATACAGCGCAGCGCATGGCGCATCGCTACAACAGCCACTACCTAGACGAAGCCGGACGCGTCCGTGACAATCTTCAGTTCAGCTACCGCCACGGCAATTCGACACTGCTGGATTATCTTGAGGCCCTTCGCGACTACCGCTCGATTCACCTGAGCAGTCTTAATGCGAACGCACAGGTCTGGCTTGCCATCCATCAACTCAGCTTCGCCACCGCGACGGAAATCATTCCATGAAAGCACACATGACACGAACTGAATCGCTTCTGCTGCTCTCGCTTTTTGTTGCGCCGTTGACGGCGTGCAAATCGACACCACCTCCTGCCGCTGAGAACCAGCCTACGAACGTCGGCATAGAAACAACCATTGCGCACGTGCAGCAGAGCACCGATTTCCTTGAGGTGCCCGCACGTATCTCCGCCGATCCTTCGCGCGTCGTGCGCATCTTTCCTCCGCTTAGCGGACGCATTCTTGGTCTGCGCGTTCTGCCGGGCCAGGAGGTGAAGAAGGGTGATGTGATTGCACAGCTACAGAGCAGCGATATCGCCGCGGCCAGAGCTGACTTCGAAAAGGCGAAGATCGAGGTGCTTCGCGCCGATCGCGCGTTAACCCGCGGCAAGCTGTTGTTACAGCATGAGGTGCTTTCGCAGGCCGACTACTACGAACTCGAAGCCACCGGGCAGACGGCACACTCCGAACTGGAGCGGTCGCGCCAGAGGATTCATGAACTGGGCTTTGCAGAGGACGGTGTCTCCGACGACGTTGCGCTGCGTGCGCCGATCTCGGGCGTGGTGCTTGATATCGGCACGGCGGCTGGTGAAATGCAGCGCTCGCTCGATAACGCGACGACAATCGCGACGATCGCGAACATCGATACTGTTTGGATCGTAGGCGATGTCTTCGAACGCGATCTTGCATCGCTGAAACCTGGGCGCGAGGTGCAGATTCGTGTTCCTGCGTATCCCGATATGCAGTTGTCCGGTCGCATCGCGAATGTTGGTGATGCCTTGGACCCGAACACACACACGCTGAAGCTGCGCGTTGTGCTACCGAATCCAAACCACCTGCTGAAGGCCGATATGTTTGCGACGATTCGCGTCCCCGGAGCTTTGCGAAACGCCGTCATTCTGCCCGCAACCGCCGTGTTGCATGAAGGAGAGAAGACTTACGTCTTTGTTCCTAATGGATCGGGCGGCTTCGATCAGCGTGTTGTTACTACAGGACGCTCGTTTGACTCAGGCGGGGTGAAGAGTGTCGAAGTGCTGACAGGGCTGAACGATGGCGACAAGGTCGTCACAACCGGAGGGGCGTTACTGCGTCCCGCGAGCGGAGAATAAGCGTGCAACCATTCATCCGACTCTTCATACGCTATCGCGCCATCGTCCTGATCATCTTCTGTGTGATGCTCGCCGCGGGAACCTTTGCACTGACGCGGCTCGACATTGAAGCGTATCCCGATCCCTCGCCACCGCTGGTCGAGATCATTACGCAGAATCCATCGTGGTCTGCCGAAGAGATGGAGCAGCAGGTTACGGTGCCGATTGAGACTACGATCAACGGCACACCGCATCTCGAACAGGTGCGTTCGATCAGCATCTTTGGGCTCTCCGATGTAAAGCTCTACTTCAGTTTTGACAGCGAAAACTTTCGAGACCGCCAAGAGGTGCTGAACCGTCTGCAGACGTTGACGCTGCCGAATAATTTACAGCCGCAACTCTCCCCTTGGTCGCCTATCGGTGAGATCTTTCGCTATCAACTTGTAGGGCCCGGTTACACGCTCAACGAGATCAAAGCAACACAGGATTGGCTGGTGCGCCGCGAGTTGAAGCAGGTACCTGGCATCATCGACATCACGACGTTCGGAGGAACGACGCGGCAGTATCAGATCGAGACTGATCCGAATAAGATGTTGAGCTTCGGCATCACTCTGCCTCAGGTGCTGAACGCTGTGCAGTCATCGAATGCGAATGCCGGCGGCAACTATCTGCAACTCGGCAATCAGAACGTAAATATCCGTTCGCTCGGCCAGGTTCATACTGTCGAAGATATCGGTGCGATCGTTGTAGCAGCGAAGAATGGCGCGCCGATTGCCGTACGCGACATAGGCAAGGTCACGGAAGGCTTTCAGCCTCGGCTGGGCCAGGTGGGCCGGGATAAACAGAACGATATCGTGCTTGGGATCGTTTTGCTTCAGAAGGATGAGAAGTCGATTCCTGCGCTTCAGGCACTGAAGGTGAAGATTGCGCAGCTCAATACCGGCAGCTTGCTTCCGCCTGGGATGCACATCAGTACTGTCTATGACAGAACGGTTTTGATCAGCCGAACGACGCATACCGTTCGCGAGGTCATCATTACCGGCCTTGTGCTCGTCACGCTGGTGCTGCTGTCAATGCTGGGCGATCTACGCATTACGTTTATCGCTGCTGTCACGATTCCGTTTGCCGTGTTGTTCGCCTTTGGCATGATGGTGCTTACCGGGCGCTCTGCGAATTTGATCTCGATTGGCGCGATTGACTTCGGCATTCTGGTCGATTCATCCATCATTGTGCTCGAGAGCATCTATCGAAAGCTCACGCGCCGGATACCTGGTGAAGAGACTGGAAACCTGATTGTTGAAGGCGTTGCGGATGCCGCTACTCCGGTTCTGTTTTCTACCGCAATCATTCTGGTCGCGTTTATTCCGCTCTTCACCATGCAGGGTGTAGCTGGGCAGATCTTCTCGCCGATGTCGGTGACGTATGGATTTGCTCTTCTCGGTGCGCTGCTGTTTGCTCTGGTGTTTGCGCCTGTGCTGGGCTATATCACGGCGCCTACGGAGCAGAAGGTTGGCGATGGCTATACATGGCTGAGCCGCTTTCTGCGCAAGCGATATGAGAGCGCGCTGCACCTTGCATTGAATCACACGGCGCTGGTTTGGATTGGCGCTGCAGCTATGCTCGGTATCGGCATCCTGTGTTTCATTCTTGTGGGTGGTGAGTTTATGCCGCCGCTTGAAGAAGGCAATCTTTGGATTCGCGCGACACTGCCGCAGGATATTTCGTTCGATACATCGGCTAACATCGCTAATCAGCTTCGCGCTGTGATTGCCGAGTCGCCTGAGGTTACTCAGGCCGTCTCGCAGATGGGCCGGCCGGATGATGGAACAGACGTCAGCACCTTCAACAATATCGAGGTCTCGGTTCAGCTAAAGCCGCAGGAGGAGTGGCGGCGTGGGTTGACCAAACCTCAGTTGATCGATGAGATGAACAACCGGCTTTCGCGCTTTCCCGGCATCGAGTTGAACTTCTCGCAGAACATTCAGGACAACGTGGAAGAGGCGATGTCCGGTGTGAAGGGCGAGAATTCGCTGAAGCTTTTCGGCGATGATTTTGACACGCTCACGAGCCTTGCGGAGAAGATTGAGCAGGTGATGAAGTCTGTGCCTGGCGTGGCGGATGTTGGTGTCTTCAAGGTTGGTGGCCAGCCATCGCTGATTATCCAGATCGATCGCGCCAAGGCTGCGCGCTTCGGCATTCTTGCCGGCGATATCAACGCTGCGGTGCAGGCAGCTATTGGTGGGGCGCCTGTGTCACAGGTCATTCAAGGGGACCGGCGGTTTGATCTGACGGTGCGATATCCAGAGGCCAATCGCAGCAGCCCGGACGCTATCCGCGCCATCCTTGTGCCAACTGCGGATGGTAGCCGCATACCGCTGGGACAGGTCGCCAATGTGGTGATTCGCGAAGGAAGCTTTATGATCTATCGCGAAGATGGACGCCGCTATATTCCGATCAAGTTCAGCGTTCGCGGGCGAGATCTTTCTACAACGATCACGGAGCTACAGGCCAAGCTGAAGCAGGTCGTACCTATGCCCACTGGCTACGACTATACGTGGGCAGGTGAGTTCGACAGCCTGCGCAAAGAGCAACGGCGTCTAGCGGTGATCATTCCGATATCGCTGGCGATCATTGTTATTCTGCTCTACATCCAGTTCAACACATGGAAGGATGCCTTTATCATCATCGCTACGCTGCCGTTCGCGGCTGTGGGCGGTGCTGCGTCGCTCTTCATCACACATACGCCGTTCAGTATCTCGGCTGCGGTCGGCTTTACTTCGTTGATCGGAGTGGCGACGCTGGGCGCTGTCGTCTTTATGTCCGGCGTGCGCCGTGCCCAGCGAGAGAGCATCAACGGTACGGGGCTTGAGCATGGATGCGTTGATGAGATGCGTCCTGTAGTGATGGCTTGCATGGCCGCTGGGTTGGGACTTTTGCCAGCGGCGCTCTCACACGGCATTGGAGCGCAGGCGCAACAGCCTTTGGCTCGAGTCGTCGTGGGCGGCATGATTACTACTGTTATTGCGATTCTCTTTGTGATGCCGCTGCTGTTGCGCCAGCCTCCTCATCCGCGGAGTGCAGAGGTAGAAATGGAATAGAAAAGACTCCGAGTAAATCGTAGACTTTCACTCGGGGTCGATTCCCACCACGTTCAGCATTCGTCCGGCGATACCGTGCTCTGCGCGATGTGAGAAGTAGCGAGGTCTTCCCTGCTCGTCTCGCGAACATGCTGTGCATTCGCCGATTATGGTGATCTTCGACGGTTCGACGCCGGCCGCGAGTAATTGGCGCTGGTTTGCCTTCCACAGGTCAACGTACATCGGGGATTGGGTTTCGACGTGACGCGGTGTCTGGTCGGAGTCGGATGAGAACAGCTCATGCGCGTAGTCGAACTGTGAGTCGAATGCGGTTCGAACCTCATCGCCGATAGCGTAGCAGCAGGCTCCGATGCTCGGGCCTATGGCGGCTATGAGGTTCTCGGGCTTTGAGCCGTACTCCTGTGTCATCTTCGCGATCCCGTGCTCCACAATTCGGGCGGCGGTTCCACGCCATCCAGCGTGGAAGGCGGCTACGGTGCGCTCTTTCACGTCTGCTACCAGTACCGGAACGCAGTCCGCGGTACCGACTCCGAGCATCAAGCCGGGGAGGTTCGTCATCAGGCCATCGCCCTCGAGGACGGCCTTGCCTTCCGGTGTCTGAAACTTGCCCGCGAAGGGGCCGTCTTCCTGCCGGATCGTCTGGGTTATACCGGAGTGAATCTGACGGACGGTTACAAGCGTGAAATCATGGTTTCCAGCCGGTTCGCCAGTTACTGCCCCTAGAAAGCGACGTCGATTCTCGGCTACACAGGCCGGGTCATCCTCTTTTGTCCAGCCGAGATTGAGGGTATCTCCACCATAAACAGCCGAAACACCTCCGGTCCGGGTGCTAAAACCATGCCGCAACCACCCGAATTGCTCCCACTCCTTAACGCGTACAACATCAAGTTCTGTAACTTGTTGATCCATAATATGTTCCACTTGTAATACTCCCTGCCATCGCACGCGATTGTGACTGGAAATCTGCCGGTTGACTGATTCATTTCATCAGGCGAAAAAATCGAAGACGTTTCTCTCTTCACATTGTGACTTTTGCAGCTTCGAAGCGTCTACAATCAGTTGTCGCTGTTTTGTGAGAATGGGCCCTAGGCAACATTTGCGGTTGGGCTAACCTCCTTTTGTTTCAACAAAATTTGCATCCTAGCGCGCGGGTCTGTAAGATACCGCGATTGTAGACATGAGAGCGAATGTGCCTAACGTAGCCCCGCAGTTTCTCCGTTCCCGTATCGGCAAGGTCTGTGTTGCCATCATCGGCGCCACTGCCACCGAAATGCTCGAAAAAGCGAGCGCCGCCGTAAAAGAAACGACCTTTCTCGAATTCCGACTCGATTATCTCGAAAAGCCTCTTCTTGCTTTACCGAAGTTGAAACACTTCTTTGCTGATAACACTGCTGCTACCGGCATTGCGACCTGTCGACGCCAAGCGAATGGCGGGAAGTTTTCCGGAACGGTTGCGGCCGAAGTAGAGATTCTTTCGAAGGCAGCGGCGGCTGGATTCCATCTTATCGATCTGGAATTGGAGTCAGTCGAGTCGTTGAAGAAGGGTGAGTTGCACAAGCTTCGCGAGGCGGGCGCTGCGCTCATCATTAGCCATCACGACTTTACCTCGACCAAGGACCTCGACGGCATCTACGAGAGGATCTCGCCGTTTCAGCCGGACTTCATCAAGATCGTTCCCACGGCGAAGACGCTTACCGATAACGTCACGTTGATGCGTTTTCTGGAGCGCATGACGGATCACTCGAACATTATCGGCATCTGCATGGGCGATGCGGGCATCATCTCGCGAGTGCTTGGCGTGCGCGCGGGGAGTGCATTTACGTTTGCCGCTGCGACGCCGGGTGAAGAGACCGGGCCCGGACAGATCGCCGCTCGTACGTTGATTGAGACGTACCGCATCGAACAGGTGGATGCAGCCACCAAGGTATATGGTGTTGCGGGAAATCCGATAAAGAGCTCGCTCTCGCCTGTGATGATGAACACAGCGTTCCGACGGGAGACTGTGAATGCGGTTTATCTTGCGCTGCAGGCCACCAAGATCGCCGATCTTTTGAAGCTCGTGCAGGAGATTCCGATTCAGGGGCTTAGCGTGACGATGCCGCTGAAGCAGGAGATTATGGCTCATCTTGAGAAGACCGATCCGCTTTCGGCCAAGATTGGCGCTTGCAATACTGTACTGCGTGCCCAAGACGGCAAGCTGTATGGCTTCAATACGGATGTCGCCGGCATCATAGGGCCACTCGAGAAGCGGATGTCGTTGCGTGGAGCCAAGGCGTTGGTGCTGGGTGCAGGAGGAGCCGCGCGGGCCGCTGTGTTTGGGCTGCGAGATAAGGGTGCGGATGTGTTCATCCTTAACCGCACTGCGGAGACTGCGCAGAAGCTGGCGAAACAGGCGGGCGCGAAGACGATCAAGAAGGATGCACTGACAAAGAATCCTTTTGATGTGATCATCAATGCCACGCCTATTGGAATGGCAGGGCAAAAGGGTGCACAGGTGCTCGAAGCGAAAGACCTGAACACAAAGCTGGTGTTTGATCTGGTCTATAACCCGGTAGAGACCCCGTTGCTGCGTGCGGCACGGCAGCAGAGCATTCCTATCATTACGGGCGTTGAGATGTTTGTGCATCAGGGCGCAAGGCAGTTCGAGATATGGACGGGCAAGCCCGCTCCTGAAGAGGAGATGTTGCGGGTGGTGATTCATACGCTGCGGCAGGCTGCCGAAGCCGCTGAAGCCCCTGCATCGACTCCTAAGTCGAAAAAAGCTTCTTGAAATTTTTTCCACTTGCAGCGAAGCAAAGGCCCCGGTCAATACGGGGCTTTGCTGTTTGTCTAAGAATCTGTTGAAAAACTTAACACTGATTTGCACCGATGAGACGGATTTAAGGACTCAAAAGCAAGAGCAGCGACGAAATACAGGGATCCTTCACTCCGTTCAGGATGACGACATAAAACAAAGAACAGCAAAAAGCTCTCAACCAGGAGTTTTTAATGGGTTCTAAGATCGTTCGCATCGCTCTCAATTTGAGAGTTACACTCGATTCGCATTTGTTTCTTCCAGAGATGAGCGACGGTAGTGCCTTCATTGGATACCGCGCCTTGTGGGAATGGCAGGATTGTTGCCGGAAAGGAACGAACATGCAACAGGAAGATGTCATTGAATTCAAAGGTCAGCTCCGAGGGGATCTGATCGAGCCTACCGATGTGCAATACGAAAAGGAACGCAGGGTCTATAACGCCATGATCGATCGCAAACCGCGTCTGATCGCCAAGTGCGTAGACGTGGCCGATGTGATGGCTGCCCTTCATTTCGGCCACAAACATGGTCTGCGGGTTTCGATTCGCGGCGGGGGCCATAATGCCGGAGGTTTGGGAGTCTGCGATGATGGCCTGGTCGTCGACCTTTCCCCTATCAAGTACGTTCATGTCGATCCGGCAACAAAAACAGTGCGTGTGGGTGGTGGTTGTACCTGGGGCGATGTTGATCATGCTACGCATGCATTTGGGTTAGCAGTGCCATCTGGAATCATTTCGACAACCGGTGTTGGAGGCTTGACTCTGGGTGGCGGCATGGGCCACCTTACACGAAAGTACGGATTGACCATCGATAATCTGTTAGCTGCCGACGTCGTCCTGAGTGATGGAAGATTTGTGACCGCGAGTGCCACCGAGAATACCGACCTGTTCTGGGGCATCCGCGGTGGCGGAGGAAACTTTGGCGTGGTGACGTCGTTTCTGTTCCAGGCGCATCCCGTTCAAATGGTGTGTGCCGGCCCAATGTTATGGAACCTGGAGCAGGCCGCTGATCTTATGAAGTGGTATCGCGAATTCATCGTTCAAGCGCCGGAAGAGATCAACGGTTTCTTCGCATTTCTGACCGTTCCACCGGGACCGCCCTTCCCGGAAGATTTGCATTTCAAAAAAATGTGCGGCATCGTATGGTGCTCTACAGTAACTCTGGAACAGGCAAACGAGATTCTCGAACCGCTGCGCAGCTTCCGGCGCCCGGCCTTCGAATTTTTCGCGCCCATGCCTTTTCCCATGCTGCAAAGCATGTTCGACGGAATTTATACTCCGGGTTTGCAGTGGTACTGGAAGGCTGACTTTGTGAAGGAACTGAGCGACGAGGCAATCGCTCTCCACATAAAATATGGCTCGGATCTGCCCTCGCTACACTCGACGATGCATCTCTACCCCATCAACGGAGCCGCGCACAAGCCGAGAAACGATGCCACCCCGTGGAGCTATCGCGACGCAACCTGGAGCGAAGTGATTGTCGGCGTTGACCCGGATCCAGCGAATACGGATCACATTACCGCGTGGGCTAAAAACTACTGGGAAGCGCTGCATCCATACGGAGCCGGAGGGGCGTACATCAACTTCATGATGGAAGGCGAGGGTGAAGACCGCATTCGCGCAACCTACCGCGATAACTACGATAGGCTGGTTCGGATCAAAGCGAAGTACGATCCGAATAATTTCTTCCGGGTCAATCAGAACATCCGACCGGACGCCGACACGATGCGCTCATAAGCGGCTAAGCCGAATGTGGAGGACATAGGCTCCGCCAGAACCTGAATGGTTACAGCCGAGCCGGAAGAAAGCCCGCCCGACTCGAAAAGAGCATCCCATTTCGAAGTTGAAGGAGTAACGTTCCGCTGTTGCAAATGTTAGACTGTTTTGCCATGCCACAAGGCGCCCCAACCCTGCTGATCGAGAAACTGGAAGCCGTCGCTATCGACATTGAGGCTATAGAGCGGTTGATCGTCTCGGAGCCGCCGGACACCTCGGACCAGTTGCTGGCGCTGCGCACGATACAGGAGTTATATCGGCGCCTCGCCGACGACCTCCGCATAGCCATCTCCCTCTTCGAGTAGATCTCGACCGACTCTGGACCCTTGAATGCTATTCCTAGTGCAATGTGGAGCTTTTTTGCTACTGGGGAAATCCCCAGTATGCAGGAGGTTCGAGAAATGAAACTGTCCAACTATTCCGATGGCCGCATTAGGGCCCGTTTACTGATGCTCCCATGCACACCCGAAAAGCGCACGATTTCTGCAAGAGTGAAGCTCCGAATAAGCCGGCGTACCAATCCTCACGAAGGAGGAACAGATGAGTACACGCACGGGCATGGAACCAAAAGAGAAGCTGGACGCTGCAAAATTTCTCGAACAATACGGATGTGGTCCTATCCAGTTCATGGCGGGAGATGGACTATATCAACGACATCTCAGCTTCGACAATGTTACGGATGAGAAAGCCATCGGTCCACGTGAGCGCTTTGACGCTATTGCGCGCTCTGTGCGTGACGTTCTTTCACACCGATGGGTGCTTACCGAAAAAACGTACGAACAAAAAAATGCTAAACGTGTGTACTACCTCTCGATGGAGTTTCTCCTTGGCCGCTCTTTGGCAAACAATATCACCAACCTTCTGCTCGATGGGGTCGTCACAGAAGCAGCAAAGAAAAATAACGTGGATTTGCTTTGGTTGCTGGAACAAGAGGATGACGCGGGCCTGGGTAACGGGGGACTCGGCCGTTTGGCAGCCTGTTTTCTTGACTCCATGGCTACTATGCAGCTTCCAGCCATGGGCTACGGGCTGAGATACGAATATGGCATGTTTAAACAATTCGTTGAAGACGGCTGGCAACAAGAGAAGCCGGACAATTGGTTACGTCAACCGGACCCTTGGGAAGTCCCACGGCCGCACGAGAAGGTCGAAATCAAGCTGAACTCTTCTTTTGAACTGCAGGGTGGGACATTACGACTAATTTCCGGAAGACCGAGCACATTGTGGGGTATTCCTTTTGACCGCCCAGTAATCGGCTATGGGGGTAAGAACGTAAACACACTGCGTCTCTGGGCTGCAAAGAGTCCAGATTATTTCGACTTTCAGAGATTTAGCCGCGGCGATTTTGTTGCTGCGCAAACGGAGGCCCTCGCGGCTGAGTCGATAACGCGGGTTCTGTACCCGGATGACACTACAAATTTGGGCAAAGGGTTGCGTCTCGTACAAGAATATTTTCTGGTGGCTTGTTCACTGACGGATATCATCCGACGCTTCCGCCGGAACAACGCAGATTGGAGCACGTTACCAGAAAAATTGTCGATCCAGTTGAATGATACGCACCCAGCCATGGCGGTTCCGGAGATGATGCGCGTCCTGCTGGATGATGTACATCTTGAATGGGATCAAGCATGGGAGCTTACGCAACGGACATTGGCCTACACGAACCATACGCTACTACCCGAAGCTCTCGAGAAGTGGCCCGTTGAATGGTTTGAGACACTATTACCGCGGCATCTGGAGATCATTTACGAGATCAACCGACGTTTGCGTGATTCGATCCAGACCCGGTTTCCCGGCAATAACCAGCGTGTTGCAAGCATGAGCCTCGTCGAAGAGGGTCCTCAGCGCAAAATTCGCATGGCCAATCTGGCGATCGTCGGTTCGCACAGCACCAATGGGGTCGCCGCGATTCATTCCCATCTGCTCAGGACGACGACGGTCAGAGACCTCGCCGAGATGTTTCCAGAACGCTTCAATAACAAAACAAATGGCGTCACGCCTCGACGCTGGCTCCTGCTCGCCAATCCCGCTCTCACCACAACCATCACCGAAGCGATTGGGAGTGGCTGGATTACTGACCTCAAGCAACTGAGCAATCTTAAGCCGCTTGCCAGGAACCGGGGTTTTCAAGACGCATTCCTCAAGGCTAAACGCGAAGCCAAAGTTCGGTTTGCAGAATGGCTTGTAACGAGCACAGGGCAAACGGTGAACCCGGATTCGATTTTTGATTGTCAAGTGAAACGAATTCACGAATACAAGCGGCAACTGCTGAATGCGCTGCGGGTTGTCGTGCTCTACAACCGTATTCGGAAAGATCCGGACATTGCCATGGCACCACGAACGTTTTTCTTCGCTGGCAAGGCAGCACCGGCGTATCAACTGGCAAAGTTGATCATCAAATTCATCAACAACGTTGCCAGGACTATCGACGGCGACCCTGTCGTTCGCGGTCGTCTGAAGGTCATATTTCTACCAGACTACCGCGTCTCGCTTGCGGAGAGGTTGATTCCAGCGGCCGATGTATCGAATCAGATCTCAACGGCCGGCTACGAAGCTAGTGGCACGAGCAACATGAAGTTTATGATGAACGGTGCTTTGACCCTCGGGACACGGGACGGCGCAACTATCGAAATGGTCGAAGAGGCTGGCGAGGACAATTTCTTTCTGTTTGGACTGACAGCGAATCAGGTCGCCGACAGTCGCGCATGGTACAGCCCACGCTGGCATTATGAAAACGAGCCGGAGACACGTGCTGCATTGGACTTGATTTTCTCCAACTTCTTCAGTCGTTACGAACCGGGGATCTTCTCATCCATCTACGACGTATTGTTGACGAATGGAGATTACTACATGCACCTCGCGGACTTCAGATCTTACCTCGAGGCAGACCATAGGATGCTTGGGTTGTACGCTCATCAAGAAGAATGGGCGAGCAAGGCCATTTTGAATGTTGCGAGTTCAGGCAAGTTCTCGAGTGATAGGACGATCGGTGAGTACGCGAAAGACATATGGAACGTCGTACCGTGTCCAGTGGTATGAGATCACAGCCAGAGGCTGCGGTCGCTTTAACTATCTGAAATAAACGGATAAATCAGAGTAAGAATTGGTGCCGGGAGGGGGGCGAACCCCCACGATCCGAAGATCGGCGGATTTTGAGTCTGTTTCAAGCCCACGAGGCACCCTCCTGCACCGTCCTGCATGCCATCGAATAAACGCCTAATATGCATATACTTACCTTCGTTTTCCACGTCGCACCAATTCGCACAAATTAGTACCAAATACCGGTACAAACCGGCACCAGATTTCTTCACTCAGTCGCCTTTTGTCGACAGTAGACCGGTGGAATGCCATTTGTCCGAACAGCCGATTTGACGGATATGTGAAACTTGGGTGTCGGCCGATTAGGTTCATCGAAGAGTCGAGACATCAAATTTGCATCGAGAAACGATATTGCGTTGACGAACCATTGACCTCCAGCGCCCCCATTGACCCCCAAGAATCGCAGTTGTCGATAAATCGCCGAGGCAATCAATGAGTGCACTGCCACTGTGGGTGTTGAAAAACTCAGTGCGCGAGAACGGATTTTGATGGTATGTTGAGGCACCGATTGTCAGCTAGCGCAAAACACCACTGTTGAGCAGGAAACGTGCTAAGTAAATGCTACACAACGTCTGCCAGGGGGAGCTAATGAACTCAATGTCCCGAAGGATTTTCGTCGCGGCACTTTGGCTTATGGCCGTCGGGCTTGCGGCTGCTGCCCGCGCGCAAGGCAAGCCGCCGGCAAATGCTAGCGCAACGTTGTTCCAGAATGTGCGCATCTTCGATGGTAGAGGCGCTTCCCTCTCCGCACCGTCCAATGTGCTGATCAAGGGCAATATCATCGAGCGCATCTCGACCGAGCCGATTGCCCCCGAGCCAGGCATGACGGTAATCGCCGGGAACGGGCGAACGCTGATGCCCGGCCTGATCGACGTACACTGGCATGCGATGCTGATACGGGCTGATCCTGTTCAAGCGCTCGCCGGTGACGTCGGATTCAACAATATCGCGGCGGGGGTCGAGGCGACAGACACGCTGATGCGCGGCTTCACCACCGTCCGCGACGTTGGCGGTCCCGTATTCGGACTGAAGGCGGCTATCGACGCAGGGTTGATCGCGGGACCCCGAATCTATCCCTCGGGAGCAGTGATCACGGTGACGAGTGGACACGGGGATTTCCGCCAGTTGTCGGAACTGCCGCGGACGGTCGGCACGCTCAGTCGCATGGAACAGATTGGCGCCAGTATGGTCGCCGACAGCCCCGACGAGGTACGCCTCCGCGTCCGCGAGCAACTCATGCAGGGTGCCTCCCAGATCAAACTGACGGCAGGCGGCGGTGTTGCCTCGCCGTTCAGCCCGGTCGACGTGTCGACTTTCACGGAGGCGGAACTGCGGGCGGCTGTTGAAGCGGCCGGGAATTGGGGCACTTACGTCACCGTGCACGCCTTTACGCCCGAGGCGATTCAGCGATCCATTGCCGCCGGTGTGAAGTGTATCGAACACGGCTTCCTGATGGACGAGGCCACCGCCAAGCTGATTGCAGAGAAGGGCGTGTGGTTGAGTACCCAGCCTCTCCCCGAGGCGTTGAGGGAAGGTTTTCCGGTAGGCTCAGTCCAACGAGCCAAGGCTGATGAAGTCTGGCCTGGCATAGCCCGGACCTACGAGCTGGCGAAGAAATACAAGCTCAAGACCGCCTGGGGCACCGATGTCCTGTTCTCCCAAGCGTTGGCGCAGCAACAGGGGGCAATTCTGGCCTCGCTTGTGCGCTGGTACAGTCCCGCCGAAGCGCTCGCAATGGCAACCGGAACCAACGCCGAACTGCTGGCACTGTCCGGCAAACGCAATCCGTATCCTGGCAAGCTCGGCGTCGTGGAACAGGGAGCGCTGGCCGATCTGCTGCTGGTCGACGGCAATCCACTGGAGAATATCAACCTGATCGCCGACCCCGCCAAGAACTTCAAGGTCATCATGAAGGACGGGCGCGTATACAAGAATGTCCCGTGAGCATAGCTACCCGGTCGGCTCATGTCCCCTGTTGGCCCGTCTGCGGGACGTAATACAGCCTCACAAACAATCGGACGGTGAAGGATTGTGAGTGTAACCGCCACTGTTTGCACCAAATGGGCTCAACTCCATGTTTGTCCGTCATCCGGGCTTAATCTACTGCCTGAGCGAATTGGAAATCATCTCCTGAGAGCCGGCGACCGTGCTATTTCGTGCGGGCTTTAATGGCCAGTCCTTCGTCCACCGGGATAACCCCCACGGCAAACGGTGTCCCCTCGTCGTCCCCGATGGATGGAAGAGGGGTTTGGGGGTGCTTGGTGCCAAGCAGGGTCTCGTAGCCGGGAAGGTAAACCATGATATGCGGATGCCAATGGCCCGCCGGTCCAAGCACTTGGTCCGCCGACCACATGTAGGCAAAACACACTTCTGGGCGCTTGGGGATCTCGCCTTTGGCGTAAGCGGCTTGTACCCCCTCGGCAATTTCCTCGGCTGTCTTGCCTTCCAACCCCAGCTTTGTCCGAAGTTCGTAGTAAGGCAGCACAGTTCGCGAGGCTAGTGGGTCGAGACAAATGGGAGCCCGGGTTTTTGCGTCGTAATTGATGTAGTCCCGGACTTGGACCGGAGTGTACGTCGGAGCTCCGGTGAATCCGCGCATGACTACGCACACAAAACCGTTGTCCCCCTCGTGCACGGTTTGAAATCCGGACGCCGTGAAGACCTTTATCGTCGCGTGGTCGGAAACGTAGTCCGGAGCCGCGCTCTTGGCCAGAGCAATTTCGGCGTCTCGCGCCATCATGTATTCGCTGAGCGGAGGGTACTTGGGACTTTGCGCGAACATGGGAACAACATCCAGAGTTGCAAGTAAAAGAATCAGGACCACTGGAAACTTTGTCATTTCAGAATCTCCTCGTCAAAAAATCAAATTGCTTTCACATCCGCTATTACGACTAGAGGCCGCAAGATCCGCATTCAGGATTGGCGCACAGGGGGAATCTGCGGGCACGAGCTTTGATTGCGCCCAAGCTTGTCTGCGGCCCTGGTTAGCAGAGGTTCAGTTGGCGACGGGTGTCGCCATCGCACGCCCAGCCGCCCGTCGCGCATCGGTGACGTTGCCGCGATGCATCGTCTGGTGCAGGGCCAGCACAAGGAAGCTCTGCCCGTAGGTGGCGAACTCCCGCTCCCGTCCTTTGGGCGGCGCCTTCGTAGGCTTGTCGAGGTCCTCTTCGCTCAAGGACTCCAGCAGCTTCAGGTTCTGCTCGCGCAATTGAAGGTATTTTTCACGAACTTCGGTGAAGGGTGGATACACGCTAGGATCGGAGACGGGTTCGGAGTTCTCACCAAAATACTGTTGCCACTCTGCCGCGGGATTCTTGTCTGCGAAAAGTACGGCCGGAATCATGCCCTCAACGAGCGTAAGATGACCCAGAACCCAGAGCGGATGGCACCCTCCGTTTGGCGTTGGAAACGTCGTTGCAGCGACGCTCATCTCGTCGATTGCACTCAGCACCGCTCCATTCGAAACGGACAGCGCAAATTGGATAGCATCTTTCGTGTGCATTTTTCCTCCTGGAATTGGACTCTTATCCCGAATTACGGCTCTCAAGCCGTCCAGGATACGGCCCAGCAAATGGTCAGGAAGTAATCAGGAAGGATCGGTCATGACCACGGAGGTCGCCGCTGGGAGAACCCACGCGCAATGCGCGTAATCCACGATACGGACGATGTGCTGATCGATCACGTGGAGCCGAGCAACCGAAGCAGGCCTCCACTGGTCGCGGTGTTCATGCAGCGCGACGATCACCAACTCGCTGTCCACCTCTGCCACCGCCAGCTGCCACGGCACTGTCTGGCGTTCGTAGTTCTTGAAATATGGCGCTTTTTCGACGGGACCGGCAAAGCGATCGACAACACGAAGTTGAGCGTCCGCGCTGATTAATTCCCGCAATCCATCCCAATCACGCTTATTAAAGCGGTCAACATAGAGGTGTAAAAGTCGCGACAATTCTGGATTTGGTTGGCGGCGTGATCTCACCGGTTCAGGCAAGGCGGCCAATTTCGACCGGCCCCGGTTCAGCGCGGCCTTGACGCCACCCACAGTCGAGCCGACCAGCTCCGCGATTTCTTCGAGCGTGTAATCAAAAACATCCTTGAGCAGTACGGATGCGCGTTCCTTGGGAGGTAGACATATCACGAGCTGTTCAACGGCCCGGCCGACGCCAAGGACAGCAGGATCGGCAGGCATCATGGAATCTGGACCCATGGCAGCTGTTTCGGCCTCAACGCGCACGCCGCGCTTCCGCAGCAAATCGATGCACCGATTGTGTGCAATCTTGAATAGCCATGGGGCAAGTAGACGACTCTCGTCATACTGGTCCAACTTTCGATAAGCCTCAAATAGCGCTTCTTGAACAACATCCTCTCCGTCCATCACCGACCCGGTCATCCGTGAACAGTACCGATGCAGGCGGGGCCGGAGTTGAGTGATGGTCTCAAGGAACGCTAGATAGCGTGCATCGAAAGGACCTTGGGGTTCCATGTCACGCGTATGATCCATATTTATCTCTACGCAGCTAATCGCCTTTAGGATACGGACAGAATCTCTAGGTTACGACGTCTGCCGCTTGAAGCGGCGCGCAATAACCCATTGCGGGAAGATCGGTCGAGCGGGTTCATGATGCAGGCGTTGGTCGAAGTTTCGACGGAGCGGCTATTGGGCAGCCAAAGCACGTCGCATTATTCCTCACATCATCCAGAAAATCGAAACAGGGTTGTGGACGTTGGTTCCGGCAGGGTGGTCGGCAACCAGAAATGTATGGTCCGCTGTCTCAGTTGATGACAAATCGCCAACTCACTCATCGACCGCTCCAGCTGTCTATCCTATGCGGAAACTGGCAAGAACGCGCCAGTCTGTATGTTCTTGGATGAAATTGGCGCAAGGGAATTGCCGGATATGAGCGAGCGCATTTTGGAGTTCGCGAGATTTTGCGAATACCGGGAAAAGAGACTCTATCAGCATCTTGATCCGTTGTAGAGAGGTCTATAGATGATGAGTGCCCAAGCAAGTCGACGTGGGTGCCTTCACACAAGATTCTTCCGCCTCCGATGAGAATCAACCTTTACGCCCACACTAAAGAGCTAATCCTGTGGGAAATAATGGCCAGGGTCTTTGAGGCATTCATCTGAGCTAAAGATTTGAAGCACAACCCGTGCCGCAAGAAGATGAAAGTTGGCCGCTTCCTTGGTGCGAAAGAGACGCCGTTGCAATATTGCTGGTCCGGTCATGACAATCCTCGTCAGTCAGAGTTTTCCTTCATTCGCCGCAATGGCGAGAGGGATCATCCCGCGAAGCCGAAACTCGGTCAAAAAACCGCGCAGGCCCACGTAGATCGGGGAAGAACGATGAACTCTTGTGAAGGGATCTCAGAATCAGCGGTCGGCGCACCTGAAGGGGAGGGACACAAAATGCAGGCGTGCGAGGAAAGAAGGGCCCTGCCGGTCCGAAGCTTAGGCATTTCCAGAACTCAAGGTTTTTGAGTTTGGTCATACTTTGGTCATACTTGAGGCTTTCGACCCGCCTCGCGTAGAACTGACCATTTTCTAAGCTATTGATTTTTCAGGTGTTATTTGGTGCCGGGAGGGGGGGTCGAACCCCCACGAGGTTGCCCTCGGCGGATTTTGAGTCCGCTGCGTCTGCCAGTTCCGCCATCCCGGCGCTAATCGATCTAAGTCTTTACAAAGGATCAGCTTAGTTCGATTGAGCAAATTGCCAAGCCTAACACTTTGAAACCAAATTGGTCGGGTCCATAGTGTTGCGCTCGGCGCATATCTAGTATCGCACAGCTATCGCGTAGGGTTCCAAACTTGAAATGGTTGAGCAGGAAAGTTTCCCAAGCTCGACACCGCTATCAATCAGGCCACAGCCAAGCCGCTCCGCGAACACCGCTTGAATCTCCATACTTTGCCGGTAGGATAGGAGTGTCCGCTTCGCCACCAAAGACGTAGGCGGAAAGCCTTCCTGGGATGCTCTCGTAGATATGTTGCGTTCTCGACAAGCCTCCGCCAAGAACCAGCACATCGGGGTCAAGGATGTTAATGACATTCGCTAACCCGCGCGCAAGGCGATCTTCAAAGCGCTCTACGACCGCTGCCGCTACAGCATCTCCGGCTTCAAAGTCCGCAATTATTTCTCGCGTTGTCTTTTGCGTGCCCGTCGATTGCTTGTAGTCCAGCGCTACGCCGGTGCCAGAGACCCACATCTCCATGCAACCGCGCTGGCCGCAGTAACAGGCCGGTCCAGGATTTTCCTCGGGCCGCTGCCAGGGAAGTGGATTATGCCCCCACTCACCCCCTACGCCATTTGGACCATTGTGCACATGACCATCGATAGCAACGCCACCGCCACAGCCTGTGCCCAGGATCACGCCAAACACCACCCGTTTCCCTGCTGCCGCACCATCCGTCGCTTCGGAAACCGCAAGGCAATTGGCATCGTTCGCTATTCTCACTTCGCGACCTAAAGCAGCTTCGAAGTCACGATTGAGCGGTTTTCCATTCAGCCACGTCGAGTTGGCGTTCTTCACCAATCCGGTCTTGCTCGATATGCTTCCTGGAATCCCAGCGCCTACGGTGCCGAGGAGTCCGGTCTTCTCTTCAAGGAGGCGAACCAGTCCGACCATTGCATCAATCGTTGCCTTGTAGTCGTCCCGCGGTGTGCTGATGCGATGCCGCGCCAGTTCAACGCCCTGTCTGTTGATCGCAAGCGCTTCAATCTTTGTCCCGCCAAGATCGATACCGATGCGCATCCCTGTATTTGTTCTTTCGCCTGATCCAGACACTAAAACCTCTCCTTGTGAAGTATATGTCGACGTTCTGAAGGCATCGCGATGCAGAAGGGCCTCTCGTGGCTTGCCGCGCAAACACCCATTGTGTCACGCTAGACTTGTCGCTTGGCCTTTGGGAGCGCTCTTATGAGTTTTACCATGCGCATTTACTCGTTATTGTTAATCGTTACCCTCACAGTTACCAGTCCGACGAGGGGCCAGATAAGCGAACAGGATGCCTCCGCGCAAGCAAACATCCGGGCATACATCGACAACAGCTGGGAGACCCTCTCTCGCTCCATGATCGATTGCAAGTCGCTGGTCGATGCCAAAGTGACGACCGCTCCCATACTCTACCTTCCGGCCGGCATGGCCACCCCCGCTGCGGTGACCGCGATCGAGCAGCAATGCAACGTGACAGTGCGGCATCTGCCTCGCAAAATCGACCATATGGGCGATGTCCGCGTCGCCGATATCCCGAAAGAGGGTCTCCTCTACCTTCCCAATCGTTACGTCGTCCCGGGCGGACGCTTCAACGAGATGTACGGATGGGACAGCTACTTCATCATCCTGGGCCTTGTTGCAGACAAGAAGACAGAGCTTGCGAAGGGCATGGTCGAAAACTTCTTCTTCGAGATCGAAAACTATGGCGCAATTCTGAATGCGAACCGGACCTACTACTTCACCCGTTCCCAACCGCCATTTCTGAGCTCAATGATTCGCGAGGTCTACGAGAGCCTACCCGACAAACCCTCATCAAGGGATTGGCTCGCAAGGGCGTACGACTTTGCCAAGCGCGATTATGCCTTGTGGACCTCTCCTTTACATCAGGCTGGCGATACAGGGCTTGCACGATATCGGGACCTCGGCGAAGGACCCGTGCCCGAAATGGCCGACGACAGCACATATTATCCCGATATCATTCGCTGGCTGCTCGCTCATCCCAATGTCAACAACGCTTATCTCATCGATGCGCCGGACAGTCCCACGGCAGAGCAAGCCGCCGAACTTGCGAAGACAAGCTGCGACGTCACCACGTCCAAGGTCTGCGCGCAAGCCCACGCCGATGGCCATCGACTCAGCGCTGCCTTCTATCGCGGCGACCGCGCAATGCGGGAATCCGGTTTCGATCCCAGTTTTCGCTTTGGGCCATTCAGTGGATCCACCGATGAATATGCGCCGGTCTGCCTCAATAGCCTGTTGTATAAATACGAGCGCGATATGGAACACTTTGCGACACTGCTGGGTCGTACGGCAGAAGCTGCGGAGTGGAAGCAACGAGCCAACGCGAGACGGGATGCGATCAACAAATACCTATGGAACGCCGACACCGGCATGTTTTACGACTACAACTTCGTAACGAAGCAGCGTTCCAGCTACAACTACATCACCGCCTTCTACACTCTTTGGGCGGGGCTGGCCGGTCCACAGCAAGCCGCCTCTTTGCAACGCCACCTTTCGCTCTTCGAGCATGATGGCGGCCTCGCCATGAGCGACACCGCCACTGGCATTCAGTGGGATCTACCCTTCGGATGGGCACCTACAAACTGGCTTGCGGTAAAAGGATTGGCGCAATACGGTTTCAAGAAAGACGCTGAGAGACTCGCGTCGAAGTTCAACGCAACCGTTCTGCAAAACTTTCTGCACGATCACACGATTCGAGAGAAATACAACGTCGTAGACGGCTCCGCCAACGTAGATGTAGCGACAGGCTACAAGAGCAATGTCGTCGGGTTCGGCTGGACCAACGGCGTCTTCCTGAAGATGAACGACATCCTCACTCATGCGCTCAAGGCAGCGGCACCCCAGCCCGAAGCTGTACACCAATGACGTGATTCGATGACGAGCTAGCTACTGCACTTTGCCCTGCGGCCTCAGCTTGCGCAGTTCCGTCGCACAGGCAATTGCGTTAAGCGCAGCCAACTTCAGATTGTCTGCAGCCAGCCAAAGCCAAAAACGTCGTCCCAGCTCTTCACCGCTGGACTCGGCCGTTACGCGCACCATAATGTCTTCCTGCCCGGCAGCGCTCAGATTACTTGGCGGCTCCGACTCTTCGCTCACGACATCAATATGGTCGCCGGATAATGCCTCCTCGACCTGCGCGACTGTCGTTGGCTTCGTGAGCTCGACGAGTACAGAAGTGACATAACCGTGAAAGACCGGCGCCTGGACGATCTGCAACGCAGGCGCAGGCAACAACCCCAGCGAAATCTCCATGAAGTGACGGCGAATGCGCTGCTCTGTCGCCTTCAGGCTTACCTTGGCCGACTCCCCCAGCGCTGGAAGCAGATTGAACGATACCTGCGCGTCGTACTGTTCTCGCGGGAGGCTTTGGAAAGAAAGCAGGTTGACCGTCTGCTGGTGCAGTTCATCCATCGCCGCTCGGCCATGTTCGGATGCCGGTTCCATCACCGTCACGGCAACACTCGTAAGTTGCAGCGCAGACTGAAGACGGGCCACCACCAAGCCAAGCAACACCGCCACGGGGTGTGCGGCGACTACAGCGGGTGTCTTCAGATCGGGCTCTGGCCCACCATTCGGAGCCTTCGCTGCCAGCGCTTCGGCCACCCAGGGCGACCTCACCAAAACATCCTTTTCTCGCTCGAGCGCGTAGGTGAGGTCAACAATGCTTGCACCCGCGCGCCGCGCATCCTGCCAGTGCTTCTTCGTAACATCTGCGCCGCCGGCGAAGAAGACAAAATCCATCTTGTCGAACGAAGCGTGTTCGATAGCCTGGATAAACGATGGTTCATCTCCGGCCGACGTTACCTGTCCGGCAACGTCCTCGTCGTCCAGCAGAACGAAGTTCGAAGCGGCAAGCAACGACTCACCCAATTCATCACTTACCTCTTTGCCGGCGAGCGATGAAGCTCCGACGATTCCGACCCGATACACTTTGTTCGTCATAGCTCTCCTGCAATGCTCCTATCGCAGAGTACGTCCATCCGTTGTGTTGGCCTACGCTGTGTGGTGCCGCCGCTCCCTGCTCCACGAGTACGCCAGCCGCGCCACAACGCCCGACACAAGATATCCAAGGGCAATACCAATCAGCACGTATTCGGAATACAGCGCAATCAGCGCGCCAACGACAGCCAGTACAGCGACAAGCTGGAATGGGTGCCGGCTGCCCAGGCTGATCTCCTTGCCGCTCCAGAAACGCCAGCTGCTGACCATCAGAAAGCCGGTGAAAAGAATCAGGCATAGCCACACAAGGGCCATCCATGGATTTGTGATGGGCGAGCCGTTCTCGAAATGAACGACCGATGCAAGAACGCCCGCACCCGCCGGAATCGGCATACCTACAAAATATTTTCTGTCCGGACGTCCCGGATTACGAGGCTGTGGATTAACGCTGATATTGAACCGCGCCAGACGGCTCGCTCCGCAGATAAGGAAGATGAAGCAGACGAAGACGCCGATATGGACAAGCTGCTCATGCAGATGTGGACGGGTGAGCACTGGCAGCATGCGGAAGCCCCATATATAAGCCAGCAGACTGGGGGCAACGCCAAACGTGATGACATCGGCCAGCGAGTCCAGCTCTTTGCCGAAGTCACTGGTGGTGTTGGTCATCCGCGCGATGCGACCGTCAAGGCCATCGAACAGAACCGCGAAGCCGATAGCCAGCGCGGCGCGATCGAAGAAAGTAGGCTCGGCAACCGAACCCTGCACGCTCTGTGTAATCGCATAGTAGCCCGCAGCGATATTACCCGCCGTAAACAGCGACGGCAGAACATACATTCCCCGGCTTGGATGCCGCTTCGGCTTATCATCCACCATCGTGTGCGTCACCTCTGACGCCCCGGTTGCCATCAGGCCACCATAGCCTTCAGATCGGCCTCGGGCATCACGGCCAGCACGGACGATCCGCCACGCACCCGCGCACCTGTCTTCACCATCAGGTTCGCTTCAGCGGGTAACAGGACATCGACCCGCGAGCCGAACTTGATAAGGCCCATTCGTTGTCCCCGCTCCACTCGGTCACCAGCCTTCAGATCGCATACAATCCGGCGTGCCAAAAGCCCCGCAATCTGTTTGAAGCTTACGTCGTATCCACCTGCATCGATCACAATCAGTGTCTGCTCGTTATTCAGCGCCGATTCAGCCTTCATCGCATTGAGGAACTGGCCCTTGCGCAGCTCCGCCAGCTTCACTATTCCGCTAACCGGCGAACGGTTCACATGAACGTCAAAAACATTCAGAAAGATGCTGAGCCGCAGCCGGCTGCCACTTGTCGTCTCAATCCACTCGGCCTGGGTAACAACGCCGTCGGCGGGAGAGACAATCTCTCCCGGTCCCTGCGGAACCGTCCTCGCTGGATCACGGAAAAACCACAGAAAAAATGCCGCCAAAACAATCGGCAACGCCACCAGGACAGAGGGCATTTTGAGATACCAAAGTATCGCCGCCACAGCCCCGAGCCCTAAGGCATAGAAGAATCCATCTCGAACCATAAGTGACTCGATTATAAGGCCACGCACACCTCCACCCAGCGCTCAGCCTTCAGCGCCTTGGTATGCAGGTCATCTTTCAGCTTTGACCCATCGGCGCTCCAAGTCTCCGTAGACGTTCCATCTCGTCCTTCAGACTCAGCTTCAACTTCTTCAGCCGCACCTCTTCCATCTTCTCCGGCTCCGTCAAAAAAAGTTTGGCGCGCAGAACATCCAGCCGTCTCTCGTACAGGCTGTGCTCCTGCTTAAGCTGGTGGATTGAGGGGAGCGTGGTGGGCTGTGGAAGCTCAGTAAACTTGGCAGTCTCCATCAGAGAGTACCTCCAACACCGAATTGCGACACAAACTATCACAGGCTCGCAAAGACTTGCAAAGCTATCTGTGCAGATCAGGCTAACTTCAACCGCATCAGCACGGCATCATCCAGTGGCGCCTGGTAGTATCCCGGCCGCCGCCCTTCAACAACGAATTTCAGCCCCGAATACAGAGCGATCGCCCCAACGCTGGCGGCCCGAACTTCCAGTTCAATAGCCACTGCTCCCTGCGCTCGGCACCAATCAATCACTGCGGCACAGAGGGATCGCCCAACGCCCGCGCGCCGCGCATCTGAGCTCACCGCAACGCTTTCCAACTCCGATGAACTCTCGAAGCCCATACCTATAACCTTGCCGACGGCAAAGCCAATCAACTCGCCCTCTCCGTCTGCAACGAAGAGGCATCGCCGCACAGCGCCCGACCCCGGGGCAAGCATCGCGACGTACTCCGATTCAGACCAATGCGGAGCCTCCGCGGTGGCTCGTTCCAACTGAATCACAGCATCAATATCCGTCGTGGTAGCGAGTCGAACAGTCATCAAACTGCACTCTTCGCTTTAGGCTTCGCGAATATCTCAGCATCGGTCCGTCTCAGATAATTCGCATCGAGCAGCGACACATCATCGAACTCACTAGCTGCAATCCGCTCCAACGCCAGAGACAAAGCATCACCCGCCGAAGGCTCATCCACAAGTCGCGGATGCAGTTCCGACAACATCTCCGCAACCTTCGCCTCGCACACCACGACCGATCCACCGGCAATCGCAGCACTAACCTCTTCCTGCGACATAAGAGACTCGCGCACACAGCGATGCCCAGCATATTGGCCGTAATAAAACTCACCACGTCCTGCATCCAGCACAGCATGAACTGTCGCATCACCTTCACCGACGAACGCAGCCAGCAGTGCGAGCCGCGAGATGGCAATCAACGAAATCCCACCCGCTTCGCTAAACCCTTTAGCCGCGCTAAGCCCAACGCGAACCCCGGTGAATGATCCCGGCCCATGCACAACGACCACAGCCGTCAGATCGCGCAGGTTCCAATCCTGCAGCGCCATCAGCCGCCGTACCGCCGGCACCAGGCGTTCGGACGACGACCTCCCCGGCAGCACCTCCGACGCAACAATCTGTCGATCCTCTGCAAGCGCAACACTTCCCTCGCTGCCAGCCGTGTGAATCAGCAGAAGCCGCATCAGGCGTCACCTTCGACAATCTCTAACAAAACTCCGCCTGTACTCGCAGGATGCACAAAAAAGTAGCGATGCCCGCCAGCACCTACACGCACCTCATCGCTCGCCAACCGAATACCCTCTGCCTTTAACTTCTTAAACATGTCATCGATGCCTTCTACCTGGACCGCTATATGGTGCAGCCCTTCGCCGCGCTTAACCAGAAACCGTCCAATAACCGACTCCTCCTCTGTCGGTTCCAACAACTCAATACGAGTCTCTCCCAGAGGCAGCATCGCCGTTCTCACCTTCTCATACTCCACAGTCTCTTCTTGCACTACGTGTAGCCCAAGCATCTCGTAGAACCCGCGCGCCGCGGCAATACTACGCACCGCAATACCGAGATGGTCCAGCCTTAGCCCATCATGCATCTGCTGTCTCAATCGCTTGCCCCCACGCAGCTTCTCAACGGCGCAGATACGAATCGACTCCATTAACGCTTCCACGCCTTCGCCCGTTGTAGCCACAGTGCGAACTACTGGCGGCATCCACACTCCCGGCTCCTCCTGAGCCAATCCTTGCATGGCGCGAATCTCAGCCTCCACACGATCTGCCCCCCCACCGTCGCTTTTATTGACGACGAAGATGTCGGCTACTTCCATCAGCCCCGCCTTCATGCTTTGCACCTCATCGCCCATTCCGGGAACCAGCACGACGACGGTCACATTGGCCAGCTCAGCAACCTCCACCTCATCCTGTCCCACCCCAACCGTCTCAATCAAAACTACCTGCCGACCTGCCGCCGCCATCACGGCGCATAGGTCAGCCGCCGTTCGAGTGACACCGCCCGTCGCACCACGCGAGGCTACGCTGCGAACAAAAACACCTTCATCGCCTGCCAGATCCTGCATACGGATGCGGTCGCCCAGCAGCGCTCCGCCCGTGTACGGACTCGTCGGATCAACCGCCAGCACCGCCACCGTCTTGCCTTCTTCACGGAATCTGCGCGCCATCTGATCGACCAGCGTGCTCTTACCCGCTCCCGGCGGACCCGTAATGCCAATCCGCAACGAATACTCAGAAGAAGCGCGGCACGCCGCCAGCAACTCACTTGCCCCAGGCAAGTCTCCCTCAACAACAGAGATCGCACGAGCCAACGCCCGAACATCGCCCGCACGCAGTCGCTCCACCATTTGCTTCAAGGCAGTGTTTGCAAATCCATCCGGTTCCAGTTCGGCAATCACTCCAGCGATGATACCGCGATACCACATTTCATATCAGGCACGTTTCACAGGCTTCAGTTGCGCATTTTTCATCTACGACAAGAAATTTTCACATACAATTTCGGAGCTTTCATTTCACCCCAAGGACCTGCCTTGAAATCAGCCTGCCGCAGCATCACCACGTCCCTTCTCTTAGCCTTCGCGACTGGAACAATCAGCTACGCGCAACTGGAAGGGAGCAAGCCAGACGCCCAACCCGTCAACCATCCCGTCCCCGCGATTCAGGACACCGAGACCCCAGCCCAGCGCGACGCTCGCATGGAGTGGTGGCGCGAGGCCCGCTTCGGCATGTTCATCCACTGGGGCCTCTACTCCATTCCGGCAGGCGAATGGAACGGCAAGCGCACCCCCCACATCGGCGAGTGGATCATGAACGATCTCTCCATCCCCGTCGCCGACTACAAAGCCTTCGCCAGGGACTTCAACCCCACCGGCTTCAGCGCCCACGATATCGTTGCCCTCGCCAAATCCGCTGGAATGAAGTACATCGTCATTACCTCTAAGCATCACGACGGCTTCGCCATGTTCGACTCCAAAGCCGATCCCTTCAACATCGTCGCCGCCACTCCGTTCAAACGCGACCCGCTCAAAGAGCTCGCTGCAGAGTGCAAAAAACAAGGCATCAAACTAGGTTTCTACTACTCACAGGATCAGGACTGGACCGCCCCCGGCGGCGATGCCTATAAAACCGGCGACCATCAGCCACCCACGTACCACTGGGACAAAGCCCAGGACGGCGACTTCGACACCTACCTCCACACCAAGGCCATTCCTCAACTCAAAGAACTACTCACCAACTACGGCGACTTCCCCACCGTCATCTGGTTCGACACCCCAACCGCAAACATGACGCCCGCCCGCGCCGCCGAGATCGTCACACTCCTCAACCAGCACCCCAACCTCATCTGGAACAACCGCCTCGGCGGAACCTACAAGGGCGACACCGAGACCCCCGAGCAGTTCATCCCGCCCCAGGGCTATCCGGGCCGCGACTGGGAGTCCTGCATGACCATGAACGACACCTGGGGCTATAAGTCCTTCGACACCAACTTCAAATCCACGGAAACCCTCCTTCGCAACCTCATCGATATCTCCAGCAAGGGTGGTAACTATCTCCTGAACATCGGCCCCGACTCAAAAGGCATCGTTCCAGCCCCAGAAGTCGAGCGTCTCCAGCAGATGGGCCAATGGCTCACAGTCAACGGCGAAGCAATCTACAACACCAAGCCCACGCTCTTCGGAGCAGAAGCCGGCAGCTTCAGCGACACCGAGAAAGACAAAAACGGCAAGCCCAAGTTCATCCCCGCGTGGAACTGGCGCTCCACCACCGGCCCCAACAAGGTCTATATCGAAATCTTTCACTGGCCCGACGGCACATTCCATCTCGACAAGATGCCGCGCAAAGTCACCAGCGCCTACCTCCTCGCCGACAAAACCCACAAGCCATTGAAAGTCACGCAGAGCGGCGACAGCCTCGACGTCCAGCTTCCATCGAAAGAGCTGGACCCCATAGCAACCGTGCTGGTCCTCAATACAGCCCCATAACGATTTCCGTACGAACTACATATTGGTCTGATCACTGGCACGGAGCGATCCAATCGCTCCGCGCCCTCCATTTTGTTCGTACTTGACACAACTAGTCCACGAACGACTATCCTCATCCACGAAAGATCAATACTCAAAGCTTCGTTCTAACAGCGGCTCAATTCCATCAGTGGTCAGACCAGTAAGTCCCCGGGAGCTTCTACCGAATGTCCATCAAAACCGCCAGCCTGCCTGATTCGGGCTTTACCTCATCCGCCCCGGATAAGTCGAACGTTCGCTGGTTTGTCTGCACTCTTCTCTTCGCCGCTACGACCATCAACTACATGGATCGGAACGTCTTCTCGCTCATCGAACCCCGGCTACGCGAGCTGCCGTTCATGGGTTGGAACCCACTCGATCCCACGCATTCGGTCTTCAATAACAACTTCGGCAACGTCCTCATCTACTTCCAGGTCGCCTACGGCATCGGCCTCCTCACCGCCGGTCGTTTAATCGACAAGCTTGGAACCAAGCTCGGTTACGCCATCGCCATCTTCATCTGGGCGTTCTCTTCGATGAGCCACGCCTTCGTCACCTCCGTCGCGGGCTTCTACATCGCACGCTTCATGCTCGGCCTGGGCGAAGCCGGCAACTTTCCCGCCGCCATCAAAGCCGTCACAGAGTGGTTTCCCACCGAAGAGCGCGCCCTCGCCACCGGCCTCTTCAACTCCGGGACCAACGTCGGCGCCATCATCATTCCCTGGCTCATCCCCCTCATCCTCCAGAACCACACCTGGGGAGCCGCCTTTGTCACCACCGGCTCCATGGGACTCATCTGGCTCGCCGTTTGGCTGATCTTTCCCTACAACAAGCTCCGCCGCGCATCGACCCAGACCCAGCAGAACCTCGACCCCGTAGTTCCCGCGGAGGCTCGAAAAGGCTTCTTCTCCCTCTTCGGCGAACTCTCAAAGACCCGCGGCCTCTATGCCTTCTCGCTCGGCAAAGGACTTACCGATCCCATCTGGTGGTTCTATCTCTTCTGGCTGCCAAAGTACTTCAACGAAAACTACGGCCTCGACCTCAAGCACCTAGGACCGCCAATCATCATCATCTACTTCGCCTCCAGCTTCGGCTCTATCGTAGGCGGCTGGTTCTCCGGCTTCCGCATGAAGCAGGGCGCCAGCCTCAACGCCGCCCGCAAGAGCGCCATGCTCACATGCGCCTGCCTCGCCCTGCCGGTCATGCTTGTGCCCATCACGCGAATCTGGTTCCCCGGAAACTACTGGCCAGCCGTCTTTCTGCTTTCACTCGCGGCCGCTGCACATCAGGGCTGGTCTGCCAACCTCTTTTCAACAGCAACCGACCTCTTCCCCTCCACCGCCGTCTCCACCGTCGTCGGCATCGGCGGCGCTGCGGGAGCCATCGGCGGAGCCATCTTCACCGCCGTCGTCAAACATGTCTGGACAGGCCATGCCGGGCTCATCTTCACTCTGGCAGGCTTCTCCTACGTAACCGCGCTGCTCGTCTTTCAGTTCCTCGTTCCACGCCTTGGTCCGCCCCGCTCTGCCTGAGCGGCGAAAACAAAGCACAAGCCATCGGGATTTCAATCTCCAATGGCTCATTCGGAAACGCCGCTTTCACCCGTGTTACTCTTCTTCAACCTCGGCAAGGAGTTTGTTCGACGTGAAAAAAGAACTCCAGGAAGACGTCACAGCCCACAGCCAGCTCACCATGCAGGTGGTGGAGCACGTTCGAACCCTCATCGCCCGCGGCGAAGTAAAACCCGGCGGCCGCCTCCCGCCCGAGCGCGAACTGGCCCGCGAACTAGGCATCAGCCGTTCCAGCCTGCGCGCCGGCATCGGTTTCCTCTCCGCCATGGGCGTCCTCAAAAGCCGCCACGGTGCAGGAACCTTCGTCTCCAGCGGCCCTCCAGCACTCGACTCCAGCTCGCTCACCGTCCTCGGCGCGCTCCACGGCTTCCTTCCGTGGCAGATGTTTGAGGCCCGCATCGTCATCGAGTCCAACGTAGCCGCACTCGCCGCCGAGCGCGCCACCGACGAGCACATCGCCGAGCTGGCCGAAGAAGTTGCCGAGATGTACGCCTCACTCGAAGCCCCCCAGGAGTACCTTATCCACGACGTGCGTTTCCATCGCACCATCGCCCGCGCTTCGGGCAACCCCATCCTTGGCACCCTCATGGAGACCATCACCGCAAGCCTCTACGGCCATCGCAGCAAGACCGTCCAAAACGCCCAGGACCTCAAAGAGGCCGCCGAGATGCACCGCGAGATCTACCGAGCCATCCGCGCCCACAACCCCATCCACGCCCGCCTCACGATGGAGCAGCACCTGAAGATGGCCAGCAAAGCCCAGGCCGCCGAATCCAAGCTCCGAACGACCACCGCAGCAGATGATCCTCAGGACGAGACTACCGACGAACCAGCACAAACAACCTCACGGTAATGCTCCGGTCGTTGTAATTGTTTTGCCTTTGTCGTTGTTTGTCCTTGTATTTGCATTTGCATTTCTTGCTTGTCATCCCCGCAGGGGATCTGCTGTTGCCCTTCCCCCTCACCAGCCAAATCAAATAAAAATCCAGCCTCTCCTTTAGAAGTGTCATCCTGAGCGAAGCCGAAGGAACCACCGGTCGCTTTCGCTTCCGCCTCCCCTGCTAGACTGAAATTGGCCACTCCATGTCCGAAAACACAAAAAAGTTCTACCTCACCACCCCGATTTATTACGTCAACGCGCGCCCCCACATCGGCCACGCCTACACCACCATTGCGGCCGACGTCATCGCCCGCCGCCACCGCCTCCTCGGCGACGACACCTTCTTCCTCACCGGCACCGACGAGCACGGCCAGAAAGTCGAGCGCTCCGCCGCCGCCGCCGGCCTCTCGCCCCAACAGTTCACCGACCAGGTCTCCGCCTCCTTCCGCGCCCTCTGGGACCGCATGGGCATCACCTACGACGACTACATCCGCACCACCGATCCCCACCACAAAGCAGCCGTCCAGAAGCTCTTCCAGCTCCTCCGCAACTGTGATGCCATCTACCTCAGCACCTACACCGGCCAATACTCCGTCGGCGAGGAGATGTTCGTCGAAGGCCCCCCGGGCACGATCGGCCCCGACGGCAGACCCACCGAGACTGTCACCGAAGAGAACTACTTCTTCCGCCTCTCGGCTTACCAGCGTCAACTCATCGACCTCATTGAGAGCAACCAACTCGAAATCCAGCCCGAAGTCCGTCGCAACGAGGTGCTCAGCTTCCTCCGCGGCAACGTCTCTGACGCTGGCGAAACCAGCAAGTCGAAGCTCGGCAACCCCTACGTCCCCGGCGCTCTTAAAGACTTCTCCCTCTCCCGCACCAGCGTAAGTTGGGGCGTTCCCGTACCCGGCGACGAGAAGCACACCATCTACGTCTGGTTCGACGCGCTCGTCAACTACATCAGTGCCATCGGCTACGGCAGCGACGACCCCCAGCAGCAGAAGAAGTTCGAACACTACTGGCCCGCCGATCTGCACCTCGTAGGCAAAGAAATCATCCGCTTCCACTGCGTCTACTGGCCCGCTGTCCTCCTCGCCGCTGGACTGCCGTTACCCAAGGCCATCACCGCCCACGGATGGTTACTCTTCGAAGAGTCGAAGATGTCAAAGAGCCGAGGCAACATAGTCCGCACCGAAACCATCCTCGACGCCTTCGGCACCCTCTACACATCCCCTCCAGTCCTCGCTCAGAATGACGTCATCCTGAGCGAAGCGCAAAGCGCGAAGTCGAAGGACCCCGAGGGACTCGGCACCGGCACCGCCGCTCAAACCCTTCCTCCGCAAAACTCCGTCCCAGCCACAAAGCGCGAACAAGACCTCTTCGCCGCCGACGTCCTACGCTACTTCCTCCTGCGCGAAATCCCCTTCGGTCAAGACGGCAGCTTCAGCTTCGACGCCCTAGTCCAGCGCTACAACAGCGATCTAGCCAACGGCTACGGCAATCTAGTCAGCCGAGTTTTGTCGATGATCGAGAAGCAATTTGACGGCGTTGTTCCTGACGGACTTTTACCACGAAGCTGGAAGGTATCTACGCTAAATGTCACCTTGGAACGGCATTCGGAAATAGTCTGCGAAGCAATGACCGATGAGTTTGACAGCAATCGCTTCACGAGAATCATTACCGGCATCCAGTCGCTAATAGGTGTTACGGATAGTTTCTTTAGTGAGCAAGCTCCTTGGAGATTGGCAAAATCTGAAGCGCCCGGAGATGATCGCACTCTTCGAGGTGTGCTTTATGCTGCCTCTCAAAGTATTCGCATCATCACCGCCTTCCTCTACCCCATCCTCCCCCACACCACCGCCAAAGTCTGGTCCCAGCTAGGCCTCGGAGACATCGAAGAAGCCGCCCGCAAAGGCGAACTAAAAAACCTCGAATGGGGAGGTCTCAAACCCGCCACAAAACTAGGCCCACTCTCCCCCATCTTCCCCCGAGCACCCAAGGAACTCATCCAACTCATGACCGACATGGAAAATCCCGCCCCGCCCACCCCGTCCAAATTCGTCGACGAAAAAACCACCCACACCGCTCCCGCGCCCGAAGACCCAACCCACCCCGGAGCCGCCCCGCGCACCAGCACGCTCTCCGAAGCAAACCCCGGAGCCACCGTCGCAGGCAGCGCCGCCCTCTCCACCGAGCGCCCCGGCACCCCACCCCATCACGAAGCACAAGCCTCCGGCGTTTTCGCCGCGTCCGCCGCCGCCACCACCACCCCCGACACCCCACAGATCGCCATCGACGACTTCGTCAAAATCGATCTCCGCGTAGCCAAAATCGTCGTCGCCGAGCGCATCCCCAAGGCCGACAAACTCCTCCGCCTCGAAGTCGACCTCGGCTACGAAAAGCGCCAGATCCTCTCCGGCATCGCCGAGTGGTACACCCCCGAAGAGCTCCTCGGAAAGAACATCGTCATCATCGCCAATCTCGCCCCCCGCAAGATGCGCGGCCTCGAGTCCCACGGCATGCTCCTCGCAGCCTCCCACGGCGAAAACGGCAAACCCATCCTCGCCACATTCACCGAGGACATCGAACTGGGCTCCCGTCTCAAATAACCGGGTGCCCCACCCTTTCGTAGTTTCATCACGAAAGGGTGGCGTATTCGCGCTGGAAAGCGCGAACCGCTCTCCTACCCTTCACCGACGCTCTACTTCACGCCCCCAACCGGCGTAACTCCAGTCTCCCGCCCAATCGCGATCACAAAATAATTCGCCGGCGTCTCGCCAATATTCTTCAACCCATGCATCACATTCGAAGCCGCAAAGATCACCCCACCCGGCCCCACCCGTTCCTTCACCCCATCATTATCGAACTCCAGCAGCCCCTCACGAATCATCATGAACTCTGAGTGCCTATGCTTATGCGCAGGATGCGGCATATGCCCAGACAGCAGCGTAGTCTCATGCAACTCCACTGCCTCCCCCGTAGCCAGAACCCCTTGAATCACGGGTCGCGAAACCCCATTCTCCGACTTATGCGCAGGCAGCTTATCAAAAGCAAACGTCTGAGACTTCGACAACACATTCTCACTCGGCAGAGCCGGAGCCTGCGCTTCACCCGACACACTCCCTATCGCCGCAAAAGCCGAAAGGGCAACACAAAGATCACGACGGTTCAGATTTTTCATGCTCGCCATCCTACGCGACCCAACCCACGCCTGACACGCCTTTTATCCATACCGATCCATGCCGATCCGCGGCCGTTCTCCTTCTACCCTTAAACTAAAACCCTATGCACCTCATCGACTCCCACGCCCACCTCGACTTCTACAACGACGACCGCGACGAAGTCCTCCGTCGAGCCTATGCAGCCAACGTCAAAACCATCCTCGCCATCGGCATCGGCGAAGGCCCCGACTCCATGCACCATGCGCTCGACTTCGCCAACGCAGCCACCACCCCAAATCACCCTCGCGTCTACGCCAGCGCCGGCATTCACCCCGAGCAGGCCCACAACGCCACCGAAGCCAACCTGGCCAAGGTAGCCCGCCTCGCCGCCGACCCCAAATGCATCGCCATCGGCGAGATCGGCCTCGACTACTACCACCTCGAAAACCCCGACATCCCCACCCAGCAACTCGCCTTCACCGCGCAAATGTACATCGCCGCCGAAGCCCGCAAGCCCATCATCATCCACTGTCGCACCTCCGAGCTGGCCACCCCGCAAGCCAAACAGAAGTACGGCCCCGCCGACGCCTGGGAAGACACCCTTAGCCTCATAGCCCAGCATTGGACCCCGAACAACCTCCCCGGCATCATGCACTGCTTCTCCGGCAATCTCGACCAAGCCCGCCGCTCCCTCGACGCCGGCTTCTACCTCTCCTTCGCCGGCAACCTCACCTACCCCAAAGCCGTCTCCATCCGCGAAGCCGCCGCCTTCGCCCCAGCCGACCGCATCCTCGTAGAAACCGACGCGCCTTTCCTCGCCCCCATCCCCTTGCGCGGTCAGCGTTGCGAACCCGCCTTCGTCGCCCACACCGCGGCAGCCCTCGCCGACCTTCGCGGCATCTCACCAGAAGAACTCGCGGCCCTCACAACAGAAAACTTCCACCGTCTCTTTCACATCACAGCCTGACATAATAGGTAGCGACAGTTTGATAAGGAAAACATCATGGCATCCGATAACAGCTTCGACGTAGTCAGCAAAGTAGAACTTCAGGAAGTTAAAAACGCGATCGAACAGGCCTCCAAAGAGGTCCACGCCCGCTTCGACCTCAAGGACTCCAAGTCCAAAATCGAGCTCGAAGGCACAGACGCCATCCAGCTTGCCTCAGCCAGCGAGTACACCCTCAAGGCCGTCATCGAGATCCTCTCGCAGAAGCTAGTCAAGCGCGGCGTCTCCCTCAAAAACCTCGAATACGAAAAGATCGAACCCGCCGCAAACTCCAGCGTCCGCCAAAAGATCAAGCTAGTCCAGGGCATCCCCTCCGAGAAGGCAAAGATCATCGTAGCCGCCATCAAAGACTCGAAGAAAAAAGCCCAGGCCAGCATCCAGGGAGACACCGTCCGCGTCGTCAGCAAAGACCGCGACGTACTGCAAGAGGTCATGGCCCTCCTGCGCGGCAAAGACATCGGCGTCGAACTCCAGTTCACCAACTTCCGCAGCAACTAACCGAACTAGCTACCGTATCAAAAATCCCTGCGCGATTTTCGGCCATGTCCATCTGCCGCTTGGACATCCTGTTACTCTGAAAGACGAGTGAGCACTCTCTCCATCGCGACCGCCGCCGAAGTCTTCGATCTCCTCCGCGACGACCTCTCCGCCATCGAGCAGGAGTTCTCCCGCCAATCAGCCTCCAAAGTCGAAGTCATCACAGACATCGCCCAGTACCTCATCGCCGGAGGCGGCAAACGCATCCGCCCCCTCCTCCTCTTGCTCTCAGCCAAAGCCCTAGGCTGTACCAGCCACTCCCGTATCCGCCTCGGCGCCGTAGTCGAGATGCTCCACACCGCCACCCTCGTCCACGACGACATCATCGACGAGGCCGACACCCGCCGCGGCCGCCCCTCCTCCAACACAACCTGGGGCAACTCCAAATGCGTCCTCGCCGGCGACTGGCTCTACATGCAGTCCTTCTCCTCGGCCCTCGAAGAGCGCAACTTCCACGTCCTCGACCTTCTCATCTCGCTCACCCAGCAGATGGTCGAAGGCGAACTCCTCCAGATCGAAAAGCTCGGCCACCTCATCAACGAAGAAGAGTACTTCGACCTCATCTTCCGCAAGACCGCCTGCCTCTTCAAGGTCTCCATGCAGCTCGGCGCGGCCATCACGCCGCACAGCTTCGGCGACCCGACTGAGATCGAAACGCAGCTAGGCGAATACGGCCGCAACCTCGGCCTCGCCTTCCAGATCGTCGACGACATCCTCGACCTCACCGCCACCGAAGAAGTCCTCGGCAAGCCCGTAGCCAGCGACCTCCGCGAAGGCAAAGCCACGCTCGCCGTCATTCACGCGCTCGAGCGCGGCACCGGAGCCGACCGCGAAGCCATCCGCACCGTCTTAGCCGACCGCAGCTTCGACCGCGTCTCCCACCCCCAAATCCTCGAAATCCTCCAGCGCCACGGCTCCATCGACTACGCCATGGACACGGCCTGCGCCTACGCCGAAGCCGCTCGCCAAAGCATCGCCGACCTACCCGACTCCGAAGCCAAACGCGCCCTCTTCTGGGTCCCCGGCTTCGTCACCACCCGCGACCGCTAAAGGGCTACATCCAGGCAGTCAAATACACCTTCGCGATAAGCTGCGAGATTGCGCCTAAATCTACCGTTTCAGGTAGAGGAGAGGCCTGCGTGGCAATCTCAGCTTCACGGTTCAATCTATCCGCTTCTCCCAAGAATTTTTCCAACGTCCATTCTCCTGAACGAGCCGAAATCAAGTACTCGCGTTCAGGTCTGGGCAAGGTAATCGTTCCAAAACGCATTAACTCGATGCACTCGAGGTAGAGCCGTAAACAATGCATCGCCGCTTTTGTGTCATAACCAAAAACGCCCTCATACTCCGGGCGTCGTCCTTTAGCACCACGGCCTTTCTCACCTGTAATGCGACGTAACTGGTTTCCAGCAAATCCTAAAAACTGCGCTGCAGATTGCTTGCTAATGAAGAGTTCTCGCTGCATCTGCACTATCTGCCAAAGCCCGTCGCTACTTGCAGTCGCATCAGCAAATAAGAAATGCAGAGCCGTCGCATTTCCTTTAGCAGCCAGCTGTGCCCAGCGGCGCAGAGAATAGAGAGTCAGATCAACGTCTTCAGGACCGTTCCGTCGATCGTCGGCTGCAGTCGACCACACAAAATGTTTTCTCGTCTGTAGACCGAGAACCACCGGCGACGGATCTAAAAATACTCCATATATATCGAGGTCATCAGTCGCACCAACCTTCGCTCCATGTAACTCTGATCCACCGATAAAGATGTGGATTATCCCTTCGGGACGACTAAACCCCGACCGTAACACTTCTTGCATCAAGCTCGTATTAAGCATGCACCCTCAGAACCGTTGGCAGGATACCACCCCACTAGATCCGCAAAAACGTCGCCCATTCCGGCACAGGTTCGAAAAGTTCAATCCCACTAATCCGTTTCACGGCCACTTTGACATACCCATCCGTTGTCGAATTATCAAGAATCACCGCTTCATCCGCTATTGCCAGAGCCTTCGCCGCATTGGCCAGACTTCGAGGATATCTGCGGCGTTGATCTTCCTCTGGAACATCATGTCCACCCTTGGCCACGCGATACCTAACCCTCTGTATATTGATTGAAACATCCGTTGTCCCGATATAGATCAGAACAACGAGATATCCGAGAGCTTTAGCTCGCTCCATCATTCGCAGATAAGTATTTCCTGAGAGTGTCGTCTCCACCGTAAAACTTTGACCTGCCGCGAGAAGTCTCTCGGCCATCAACAAGACCTCGCGTCCCGCATCGATAGCCGATCCACTATTTGTGCCCGTCGCTTGGAGAGAGCGAGCAATTACATCTGGATCCAGAACAGAGCTTTCTTGGAATTCTTCTCTTGCCCACCGAGTGAGAGTCGTTTTGCCGCACCCATTGGCACCGGCTACAACAGTAAAAGTTGGCATCTAGCTCGCTTTTGTTTTAGGAGCAGGAGTCCCTTTCTTCTCGGCCATCTTCCATTCGAGGATTTTCTTTTCGATCGCGATACCTTCACGACCAAGTTCAACGAGTCGATCTGCGAGCTTGCCTATATCTCGTTTCATAACCGCATCTTACTCCACCTCCCCACCCTCATCAACATCTTCCTCAACTTCCAAATCCACCGCCACCAGCTTCCGCCCGCGCTCCACCAACACCTGAATCTTCCCTTCCGCCGCCTCCAGATCCTTCTTGCAAGCCTCCGACAGCTTCACCCCCTCCTCAAACAGCCGCACCGACTCATCAAGCGTCAACTCCCCCCGCTCCAGCCGCTCCACCACACCCTCCAGCGCCGTCAACTGCTCTTCAAAACTAGCCATTCCCTCTCCTGAACCTGAAAACCCTTAGACCGAAACCTTAAACCAACCCCAGCACCTGAGCCGCCGCAACATACTTCCCAAACGGGGCGCTCACCTGAACACCCTGCACCATCGGCTTCGCCTCAGCCAGCATCTCCTGGGCAATCTTCACGCCCTCAGCCTTGGCCTCATCGGGCGAACTTACCGCCGCCATCCGAGCCATAATCGACTCCGGCATACTCACCCGCAGATCGTTCTTCATGAACTCCGCATTCCGCAAACTCGTCAGCGGCCAGATCCCCGCAATCACCGGAATCCGGAACTGCTCAATCCGCCGCAGAAACTCCTCCAGCACTCGCATATCGAACACAGGCTGCGTAATCGCAAACTCGGCACCAGCTTCCACCTTGTAAGCAAACCGCCGAACCTCCTGATCAATATCAGGCACACCCGGATTCGCCGCAACCGAGATCGTAAATCCCGTAGAACCCCCAATCGAGTTCTTCCCAATATCCAGCCCGCAGTTCAAATTCCGGACAATGTTCACCAATCCAATCGCATCCACATCGAACACCGCCGTCGCATCCGGATAATTCCCCAGCTTCGGAGGATCGCCTGTCAGGCAGAGAACATTCTTCAATCCAATCGAAGACGCTCCCAACAGGTCGCTCTGGATGCTCAGCACATTTCTGTCGCGGCACGTGTAATGCAGAACCGTCTCAATGCCGACATGCTGTTGAATCTGCACACATAGGCTCTGCGCGCTCATCCTCGCACTCGCCCGCGGCGAATCCGGCACATTAATCACGTCAACGCCTAGCTTGTGCAGGTAAGCCGCCCCATCCAGTTCCTTGCTACAGTCGATCCCCTTCGGCGAAACAATCTCGGCCATCCGCACGAAGTCGCCCGCGGCAATCATCGCGCCCAGCTTCGACCGCTGCGCCAGCGGCGGAGGCGCAACCTTGTTCTTCACATCAACGGCCGCATCTTTATCGGTGGCGGCCTTCTCCATCACCTGCGCGCCGGCCTCCATCGCATCCATGGCCCGCAGCGCACTCTTCATCGCCCGCGTATAGCTTGGAGTCGTCCCGCAACATCCGCCCACAATGCTCGCCCCGGCCTTCACCAGCTTCCTCGTAAAGCTAGCCATATACTCCGGCGACGTCAGATAAATCGTCCGTCCCTCCACCGCCCGAGGAATCCCTGCATTCGGCATCGCCGCCAGTGGCAGCGACGTCAACGGCCGCATACGCTCAATCACGCTCAGCACCGTAGCCGGCCCTGCACTGCAATTGCATCCAATCGCATCTGCGCCCCACGCCGTCAGTTTGGTCGCCGCAGTCTCAGCCGAAGCCCCATCCAGGCAATTCCCCTCCTCGTCCACCGTCATCATCACGATGACCGGCACTCCCGGAGCCACACTCCGCGCCGCACGAATCGCCTGCTCCGCCTCCACCAGCGAAGTCAGCGTCTCAATCACCAGCAGATCCACCCCAACCCCGGGCCCGCCTTCGATCATCGCGCTGATCTGCTCTGCAAATGCATCCCGAGCCTCATCCAACCCCACCTTGCCCAAAGGCTCCAGCCGCACACCCAAAGGCCCAATCGACCCTGCCACAAAGGCCTCGCTAGCCTGTTTCAGGCGAATCTGTTCCACACACTCCCGCGCCAGCTTCACCCCTGCGACATTGATTTCACGGACTTTATCTTCGAACCCGTGGTGTTCCAGCCGAAACCGGTTCGCCCCAAACGTATTGGTCTCAACAACCTCCGCACCCGCCTGCAGATACTCCGCATGAACCTCACGCACCATCTCCGGCTGCGACAGGTTCAGTTCGTCATAGCAGCGGTTGATGAACACGCCGCGCGCATACAGCATCGTGCCCATCGCGCCATCGCACAGCACTGGCACACCGGTAAACAGCCTGGCTACTCCAGCAGATTCCGCACTCGTGCTCAATACCGCATCTGACATTATTCTCTCCTGCCTGATTCCCCATCCTAAGCCACTACCCCAACCCGCTCCAAACCATTCTCCAGCCAGCAACGTCAAACATCAGTACCAATCGCGTCTATCCCGCTGTTTGTTATACTCAGAGCTACAGCAGTGGACGTGTAAATACGCCGCAGCGCTCAGGTTTGGAGTTGTTCACGTTGAAGAATCGAAGTCTCGTTTCCCAGTTTTTTTCTGCCCAGACCCTTTGCGGCCTCATCATCGCCCTCGCCACCCTCGGCCTCTCGTCCTGCGGCCAGCGTTACTACAAGTTCCCTGCGTACACCTACGCCAACCGGCCCATTCCGCCCAGCAAGATCGATAGCCGCGTCATGGTCAGCATCACCACCAATGGCACCGCTGGCAGTCTGCAGATCCTCGATGGCAAGCGCGACATCCGCAGCAGCATCTTCGACGCCAACAGCTCCTTCCACATCTCCGGCTACTCCTCGGGCTTCCCCAGCGCCATCTACAACTTCCCCGAGCAGGTTCGCGGCTACGTTTATTCTGACTCCGACGGCAGCATCTCCAACGTCAACTATTCCACCGAGGCCGCCACCCCCGTCAGCGGCGGTTTCTCCGCAAAGTCCACCTCACTCGCCATTCCCATCAGCTTCAATCACATCTACTCCGCCCAGGAGTCAATTGGCCAGCTCGGCATCATCGACAATGTCGGCGGCAAGTCCTATGGACTCAACCTCCCCAACGTCTACAAGGTCTTCGTCAACCAGGGTGACACCGTCGTGCTCGCGATGGTCCGCAACTCCAACACCCTCTATCGCGTCATCAAGCTGAACGCCAATCAGGCCGCCCCCTCAGGCGCCGTCGACTGCCAGCCCTTCAATCTTCCCGTCTACTGCGTCGTTCCCGTCGCTGACAGCACCACCAATCCCAGCTTCGACCGCCCAGTCAACGCCTATTTCTCTCTCGATGGCAGCTCCGTCTACGTTCTCAACTGCGGCCCAGAGTGCGGAGGCAACACCGCCGGTGTCAGCGTCCTCCAGCAGGGCGCCCTCACCGTCGACCTCAACACCGCGCCCTACCCCGCGGCCGTCACCAGCAGTGCAGCCATTCCCGGCGGCGCCACCGCAGCAGTTTCCGATGGGACAACCCTCTACCTCGCTGGTCAGCAGCTCCAGGCCGACGGCCTCCTCGCCGGCCGCCTCACCCTGCTCAACCTGAGCACCATGGTTCCCGGCGCGCCCATCTCCATCTCCGACGGCAACCACACCAAAATCCTCTTCGCCGACGACAACACCCTCTGGATCGGCTCTCAGTCCTGCGCCACTGGCGAGCGCCAGGCAACCGGCCAGAACTACAACTGCCTCACCCGCTTCGACCTCGGAGCCGGTACCGCGCAGGTCTTCCCCAACGTGACCCCGGGCGGCAGCACTACAGTTCCCTACCCCAACGCCAACCAGAACCTCTACTACTACGGCGATCTCACCGGCCTCTGCTGGGTCCAGAACCAGCACAAGATCTACACCGCCTACGGTGGCCAGATCCACGCCTTCAATACCGCTGACGGCTCCGAGATTAACAACTCAACCATCACCATCCAGGGCACCGCGCTCGACGTAGCCTACATGGACGCCCTCACCAACGCCGCAAACTAAAAGCGGAAAACTAAAGCAGAAAATAGACAGGCTGCCTGATTCAGGGCAGCCTGTACGTGATTTCAGTGATGAACTCGAAGCTATTCTTCTTGTAGCCGAAGGCTGGGTTGTTGAGATAGTCGTTGCGAACGTTGAGACTTAGGTTGAAGCGTTTGTAAACGGGCATGGTCAGACCGACGGTTCCTATAGCCGAGTAGGCGTGGAGATCGTTCCAGGCTTGGATGTAGGTGGCGCTCTGGTTGAACAGAATCTTGTAAGGTAGCGTGCGCTTATAGGCCTCGACGAAGGTCGAGCCGACGAGGTTATTATCGGGCGTTGGTGGCTGAAAGGTCTGCCTCTCATAATGCACGTCGGCAGATAGGTCGAGCAGTTGGACGGCGTCCCTGACGACAGTTGCGCCGAGACCGACGCCATAGATCTGCTGGAAGTTCAGGCCCTCGGAGTAATTGTGGCCGTACGAGAGGCCGGCCAGGACATACATGTGGGGAGTGAAGTATCGGTTGCGCTCGAGGTTCATGTCGAAGATGTTGACTTTGGCGACGTCGTCGGGTGAGGGCGGGTTGGTCTGCGGGATGACCGGCGTCGTCAGCTTCCCATAAACCTCAGTCAGGTTGAAGGTGGTGCGAGTGCGCGGCGGGAGAAAAGTCGCGGTGGGAATGGTGCGGGCCAGGTTGATGTCAACCGTGTAGGTTCGGCCGGTAGTGGTCGACTGGACGATGGTGGCGCCGCCGCCTAAGGAACCCTTCCATCCATACCAGATGCCGGGATTGCCGGCTACTTCCTTGTTGTAGGTCGGCTTGTCAACGACGAAGGCGAGGTCTTTCACCGGGACGGACTCGGGCGCGCCACCAGGGGGAACGACGGCTATGATGTTGTCGCTGAGGGTAATGTTGCCCGGCTTCTTGGGGGTGCGCGTAATCCTCTCGTTCTTCTTGAAGACGACGAAGCTTCCGTTGGAACGCAGCTCCTTGATCTTGTCCATGGAGATGGTGACTTCGCCGACAGCATCGCTCTTGAAGATGATGGTGTCGTTTACCCCCCGCATGACGGTTCCGGTGAGCCGGTCGCCATTCTTGAAGACGACCACGTCGGTCAAGGGAGCGGACGGCTCCTCCTGTGCCATCACGGCCAGGTTGAAGGCGCCTGCACAGAGCAGACACGACACCACGAGACTCCAAAGACCTCGAGTACGGATATGCGGCGGTTCTTGATAAGCGCTCATCCGTTAAAAATAGCCGTCGCGCCGTTGCTAGAGACAATAGTGATCGTCAGAGAGCTAGATTACGGCCCCTAATCGCTAAACTATAAGGCAACCATGCCATCTACTCCGCACCCCCTATCCTCTACCCCCGCAGTCGACATCCTCGCCATAGCCGCCCACCGCGACGATGTCGAACAAACCTGCGGCGGCACTCTCCTCGCCATGCACACCCGCGGCTGGCGCACCGGCATCCTCGATCTCACCCAGGGCGAATCCGGCACCCGAGGCACCGCCGCCGAACGTGAAGCCGAAGCCAACGCCGCCGCCCGCATCCTCAACGTCGCCCACCGCGAAGCCCTCGATCTCCCCGACGGCAACGTTCAAAACACCCTCGAAAACCGCCTCAAGCTAGCCGCTGTCCTCCGCCGCTTGCGCCCCCGTGTCGTCATCCTCCCCTACTGGCAAGGCCGCCACCCCGACCACTACACCACCGCCACCCTCGGCTACGAATCCTGCTTCGTCAGCGGTCTCAGCAAAATCGAAACCCCAGGTGGCCACGCACCGCACCGCCCCTACAAGATCCTCTACGCCTCCCTCTACGCCGACGTCCGCCCCTCCTTCGTCGTCGACATCACCCCTCACATCGAGCAGCGCCTCCAATCGCTCCTCGCCTACCGCTCGCAATACGCCTCCCAGCCCCAAGGCGGTGGCCTCTTCGTCCCCGAAGAAGACATCCGCGAACGAACCTTCGCCACCGCCCGCCACTACGGCCTCCTCGCCGGCGTCCGCTACGCCGAGCCCTTCGTTCAAAAAGAGGTAGGCCTCGCCGAAGACCTCATGCTCCTCCCCGTCCAATCCATCTAAAGGTGCTCTCACACGCACCCATCGCACAACCACCAGAGTCTCCATACAATTGCTTCTACCCACGAAGGAGCACTATGCAACAAAACCTGCAGCAAACAATCTCCCTCCTCACCCACACCCCCGCCACACTCAATGCCCTCCTGCGCGACCTACCCGAAACCTGGACACAACAAAACGAAGGCGAAGACACCTGGACCGTCTCTGAAGTAGTCGCCCACCTCATCTACGGCGAACGTGCCGACTGGATGTCGCGTACAAAAACCATCCTGCAATTCGGCGAAACCCAAACCTTCGCCCCATTCGACCGCCTCGGCCACATACGAGAGAGTCAGGGCAAATCCCTCAATCAACTCCTCGACGAGTTCGCCCGCCTCCGCACAGAAAACCTGCAAGAACTCCAGGCTCTTAACCTCCAGCCCCAAGACTTCGATCGACGCGGCCAACACCCCGCCCTCGGTTCAGTCACCCTATCCCAACTCCTCTCCACCTGGCCAATCCACGACTTAACTCACCTCCACCAAATCTCAAGAATCATGGCCCACCAATACCGCGAAGCCGTAGGCCCCTGGAGCCGATACCTCGGCGTCCTCCACTGCGAAGGCCACAGCTCCCCCTCATAACCTTCCCTGCCTCGTCATACAAAATTTTTCTTTTTACAAAAATCTATTTCTTCGCATATATTGAGGATATGAGGGAACAAAGCTACCTCGGCGAATTCGAATTAATGGTTCTTCTTACAATCATTCGTTTGGGTGACGAAGCGTACGGGGTCCCTCTCACCAGAGAACTAGCCAAAATGAGAGGACGAGACGTCGCTATCGGAAGCGTCTATGCCGCATTGGATCGGCTAGAACTCAAAGGCCTAGTCACATCCACTCTGGGTGAATCAACTCCGGAAAGAGGAGGCAGAGCGAAGCGATACTTTCGCCCCACCGAGCAGGGGCTTCGCTCAGTTCACGAGACACGCAAAGTACTCAGCAAGCTATGGAAATCACTTCCACCTCTCAAAGAGGAGCTCGCATGAAACCGACAGCCTCCGTAACACTTGCAACATGGATGCTCGAGCACTTAACTCCACCGCCACGTAACGAGTCCCTTTCCGGCGATCTTTTGGAGGAGTTCCAATCTGGGCGCTCAGCGGGTTGGTACTGGCGTCAAGTTGTATCTGCCATCGTGGTGCGGCTATTCAACAAGTCCCGCGACTTCACACTACCACTGGCTTTCTCTATCGCGTGGAGCATGCTTTATCCAGCATGGCAGTTTCTTGTATGGAAGAGTGGCCTGGCTCAAACCATGGTCGCCCGATCATGGTCGCTCGATTGGCCATACTCTTCTTTACTATCACTCGCCAGCGAGGTCCTCCCTCCGACAATCTGCATTGTTATCGGATTTTTCGTTTATTCATCGCTGCGCAAGCAACAGACTCAGCAACTAACATGGCTTCGCATGTTCGGCAGCTTGTCTCTAAGCCTGAACGTCTTTTTCGTATCGACAATCGGACTGCTACACAGCTTAGCGAGTTCCGGAGTTAACTTGCGCAACATGATCCACGAAGACTCTTACCTATCTCCCCGGCATATTGCAATCAGCATCCCATTGGCTTTGAGCCTGTTCTCAGCCATCCTCTGTGCGTATCGGCGTCCGCGACACCGCCAGCGCACCGCTTTCACTAGTTAGCTGCAGTTTGTTCTCAAATATTCCGCTTCACCGAAAACAGACTAACTACGCCTAAGCCGAAGCAGCATTGCACTCACTTTCATTGAATGACAACGCAACTCCGCTATGGAACGAGAACTGACAACTCGGCTTCCAATGGGATCGGTGGACCTTGTGGCCGAAGAAACTTCGCCCTCAACGGTGTCTCTCGCCATGCCCCTGATAGGAAGTCTCTTTCAGACCGCTGGTGTCGTATGGCTGCTCTGCCCAACGCCATTGCACTCCTCGCTCACACTGCCGCACCTTATCGCGACTGCCCTTTTATTCCTTCTCATCACGATGACCGCTCACCTCTTCGCGGTCTGGTCAAACCACCGTATATTTCGCGAACATATCGACGCGCCCTTCAGACTTCTTGTCTTTGCCATATGGCCGTCAGTAGTCTGGCTACCGCTCTTGGTCCTTCTCATTCGAGAGAATTCCGTATGGATGGTACTTCTTCCACCGTTGATCACGGCCTCCGCAGTTTTCGCCCTGAAGAGATGGTCGTTAGCATCAAGGAATTCGGCCATCACTCCACGCGACGCCGGAGCAATCTCTACCCTCTTCCACATTCAGAGACCGCCATCTCTCCTGCGCGTCATTACTCCGGCCATCATTACATCCATCGCATTTCAGGCAGCGGCAACAGAACTGACGCTTGGCAATCTTCTTACAGCCGGATCTCTCCTCGCTGCCTCCACAGTTTTTCCCATATGGACCTACCCAATAAAACTGCGGCCCTTTGTACTTAACCAGGACACCCGCTCTTCGGGTCGATCTGTTGCCCCCCTCACGCTCACCGTCTTTTTGCTCATAGCAATCGCGCTCCTTCCATACTCGATATCGAACAATCGCACCCCGGTTTCTCCTAAGAAAACCGCAGGCAGTCTCGCCCACGGCGACTCCTACTCGGGAGTAATTCTTATCCTTCCCCCAAAACCCCATCACGAGATCGTGGGCCCGCCCCCACTCGCGTCGACGCAGTTCAGCAGCAGTCGAAACAAGCCCATGATTATTCCCTTCGATGGCGTGTACTGGTACTTCAGACAACCGGATCAACATCCCAGGGCCGACGCACCCATCGTTCGCGGCGATCCTACAAAGAAGACCATCCGTTCCACCGACACCAGACCGCTCTCCATGGAGGCTCACCAGCATCTGGTCACTCCAATCAAGATGAGTTGCTGTCGTGCCATCCATCTGGCAATTCAAAACGCCGACAACCGGCCCGGTGCAATCTTTGTCGAAATTCTCCTGAAAAACACGACTTCGAAAGCCACCCAATCCTTAGGAGACTTGGTAATTCCTTCAAGCGAAGATCAGAACATCTCACTAACCCGTCCCCCCATCAATGAGACTCTCAGCTTCCCCTTCCCCACCCGCAATCGCATGCGACAATTCGACGAAATAACCGTGGTGATTAAACCTGCCAGAGAAAGATCACTTGCAGGAGCACATATAGCGATTCAAAATTTCAAGCTCATCCCTTAGGTAAAGCAACGGCGTTAGCTCTCCCTAACCGTCATCCTGAACATAGTGAGATCTCCCCGGGGTCCTCATCTAGGACTTCAAAGTATGCTGAAAAGTCCGCCGCCTGGTTCCGCATTGCGATTGTCGTTGTCTTTGTTTCTGAGGTAGAGCGGGGCTTTCAGCCCCGCGTCTAAAAGCCGCCGCAAAGCGGCCACCACTCTGCCGAAGGCCGGAGCGAAGTCCGAAGGACGAAGCGACTAATCCATTGCCGTTGTTCTTGCTGTTGCCGTTGCTTTTAATCCGCCGCTAACCATCGCAAAAACACCAACTTAAAAAATAAACATCAAAATTCCCCAGCAAAACCGCATGTCAAGCCCCAAACCATCTAACCCAAACAAAACAAACAAGATCACATTGCAAAAGAGTTTTACCCAATCCGCTATACTAAATACAGAGATAAAAAAACCCCGGCCAAAAAGCCGGGGTTTCACATTTAACCCATAACCCCTTTAGAAAGACGATTTTACCCATAACCCCTTTATTATGACTATTTTGCAAAAATCAAAATCACGTAATTCATTGCATCTAAACCACTTACCAATCTGATCCAGGGGGGGGTGTACCCCAGATTGGCCGACTATCGAACACACGAACTAACCAAACGAAAGGAGGAGGCACTCATGTAGAGCAATCACCACGCAAACCCACTCTCAAATCAGATAAGCTACGATGTCCACGCGAGCACCAGAGCCCGCGCGCCGAAACAGAGCACAAGAGAGGACCTCTCATGCCCGATCATTACTTCACCGGCTTCGGCAACGAGTTCGCCACCGAAGCCGTCCCCGACGCTCTCCCCTCAGGCCAGAACGCCCCGCAAAAATCTCCCCTCGGCCTCTACACCGAGCAGCTAAGCGGAAGCCCCTTCACCGCCCCTCGCCTGCTCAACCGCCGCACCTGGACCTACCGCATCCGCCCGTCCGTGATGCACAAACCCTACGAGCGTATCTCCAACGGCCTCGTCCGCTCCACACCCTTCAACGAAATCGAAACCTCACCCAACCAACTCCGCTGGGACCCGCTTCCCCTCCCCACCAAGCCCACCGATTTCATCGACGGCCTCACCACCCTCGCCGGCAACGGAGACTCCACCCTCCACACCGGCGTCGCCATCCACATCTACGCCGCCAACAAAAGCATGACCGACCGCTTTTTTTACACCGCCGACGGCGAACTTCTCTTCGTCCCTCAACTCGGCAGCATCCTGCTCTACACCGAACTCGGACTCATCGATCTCGCCCCCGGCGAAATCGCCCTCATTCCGCGAGGCATCAAGTTCCGCGTCGAACTCCTCTCTGAAGGAAACCAGCCAAAGCAAGCCCGCGGATACCTCCTCGAGAACTACGGCCAATCCTTCCGCCTCCCCGATCTCGGCCCCATTGGAGCCAACGGCCTCGCCAACTCCCGCGACTTCCTCACGCCATTCGCCGCCTTCGAAGACCGCGACAAAGGCACCTTCCAGGTCGTAGCCAAGTTCCTCGGCAATCTCTGGGCCACCGAGTTCAACCACTCTCCACTCGACGTCGTCGCCTGGCACGGCAACTACGCTCCCTGCAAGTACGATCTCGCCCGCTTCAACTGCATCAACTCCGTCAGCTTCGACCACCCCGATCCTTCCATCTACACCGTCCTCACCTCACCCAGCGAGATCCCCGGAACCGCCAACGCCGACTTCGTCATCTTTCCCCCACGCTGGATCGTCGCCGAACACACCTTCCGCCCACCCTGGTTCCACCGCAACTTCATGAACGAGTTCATGGGCCTCATCCAGGGCGAATACGACGCCAAAGCCGAAGGCTTCCTCCCCGGAGGAGCAAGCCTCCACAACTGCATGTCCGGCCACGGCCCCGACGCCGAGACCTTCGAGCGCGCCAGCACCGCCAAACTTGAGCCTGTGAAACTCGAAGGCACACTGGCCTTCATGTTCGAAACCCGTTTCGCCTGCCGCCCCACTAAATTCGCTATGGAAACTGTCGCACGCCAGCACGAGTACTACTCCTGCTGGCAGACACTCAAGAAGAACTTCCGCCCTGAATGATTCGCAAAAAAGAATCAGGCGCAACCGAGCAATCGGTCGCGCCTGATCTTCTGTGAAATGGTTAGAAGTTGAACGAAGTCTGCAGCGTGATACGACGTACCGCAGTTGCTGAACTGAACGGCCCCGTCGCCAGCGTAGTGAACTCGCCAAACCGCGGCGAACTGAGCGTGCTGGTCGGCGTTCCGTACGGAATGACATTGAATACGTTGAAGGCCTGCGCGCCGAAGGTAACACTATAACGATGGCCTGAATTACCGCCACCCATTCCCATGGGTCCGCCACCAGGCCCTCCAGGACCACGGCCACCACCGCCAGGGCCGCCGCGGCCAGGACCGCCACCACCAGGACCGCCACGGTCCCCGCCTTGGCCGCCTCCTGCAGCCACGTCTGTCTTCCGGCCGAATCCGAACGTTCTTGCGAGACGAAGATTCAGCGTGAAGTTCGCAGGACCGGCGCAATAGTTGATTGGCACCGGTGTCAGGCTACCGGTCTGTGTTGAGCTGAAATCAGAAGCAACACGGCAGCTGCCGCGGTCGCCGTTGATGAAGTACGGCCGCTGGTTATAGATCGATGTGCCCAGTGGATCGAGGCCGGTAGTCAGGTTATAAGGCGTTCCCGATTGCGCAATCATGAACGGACTCGCCATAAACTTGTACGGCAGCTGCAAACTGCCTCCGAAGACGCCGATGTTCGTCTTCGCAAACATGGAACGTCCATAGTCCACCTTGGTATCGAAAGGGTTCGTTGGATTCGTTGGAAAGAAACCCGACCCGGATGTATTGGCATTCGCAAAGCTCAGGGCATAGAAGCCGAACAGCGAAACCTTCTGCAGACGCGCATTCATATTAATGAACAGCTGATTCTCGTGATAAACGCCGCCCGATTGGAACTGGTAATTAAAGTCATCAGCTGAAACAAAATTCCTGCTCAGGTACTGATGGACACCACGTGCATTCAGATAATTGACCGAGACAGTAGCGGCACGGCCAAGCTGTTGATCGAAACCAATAGCCGACTGCAGAGTGTACGAGCTGCGCACCCGATCGCCCAGTATCCCATCGCCCAGTTGGTAGGTCGTGGGCCGGCTTGAAGTCGAAGTTCCGCACCCCGCAGGATTCGTTGGAGTGCATGTAATTCCTGGGTTGATGTAAGTCGCCTTCACCTGCGCCGTGCCGTTCAACTGCTGCGTAGTCAGGAAATCCGAAAGCGTAAATCGATCGTAAAAGATGCCGTAGCCTCCGCGCACCACGGTCGTGGTCGTCTTGCCTCCGCCGCGCGGTATGCCATAAGCAAATGACACACGCGGTGCAAGATCGTACGCGCTATTGATCACGTTCTGAGCCTCGTAACGAAGCCCGTAGCTAAGCGTAAGGTTGGATTTAGGCTTCCAGTCGTCCTCGAGGTAGAGGCCTACGTCCGTGAGACGCCCGTTGACCGTAGGCTTGATAATGTCCGTTTTGTTGAACTGGCCCGGCAACCCGCACTGATAAGACGATATGTAATTTGACGCGCTCGTATTCGCCTGATCGCAGGGAGTCGTGACGCCCTGGGCGCAATTGCTAGGCTTCTTGGTATTCGTTGGGTCCGTGCAGGGATCCAGCAGGAATGAGTAAGTAAAGGTTCCGTTCTGTCCCGCCGTGGAGGTCAGCGACTCGCCAGTCGTTCGAAGCCGTCCGCCGAAGCGAATAAAATTCTTCGCGAGCGCGATAGATGTATAGTTCTGCACCTCAATATGGTTCTGCGTCGAACGCAAAGTGCCCTGACTGGAGCCGCCCGTAGTGAAGATGCCCTGGACAGAGAGCGTCGGGTCCGTGCTCAGCGGGTCCTGCGTCGAATAATCCCTCTGATACTCGAATCGTGTCTCATTGATAATACGGGCGCTCAAAATCTGAGTATCGCTGATCTGAATCGTATGTTCGTTGCTCTCGGTGTTATAGCCCACCGTTGGCAAATTGGTATTACCGATACCGCTATTCTGGGCGCCGCTTACGAAATACTGATAACGCATTGTCAGCGTATTCTTTTCGCCAAGCGCCAGATCTATGCGTGGACTGATGTCGCTGCGGGTCTGCGGATGAGTAACAGCACGCGCCGACTCAGGAAAAGACGAGAAGAAAAAGCACTGCCTGGGGTCGTTCGGTTGGCACGGCGTTGTCGCATCGGCGGAAGTGGCCCAGTAGCCACTGGGATTGACGATATTGTTATCAATAATCGTACGGTGCGAACCGCCTACCGTAAACGATGCGGAATGGCTCAACGGCCCACTGACGCTGCCAATCATGAAAAGCGTGTGGTACGGGGGCTGAGTGTTGGACGACCCCAAAAATGGGTTCGACGTGTTGAGACTGTTGTTGCCGCCCTGAACACTGTAGTTTCCGTGATACTTGTCCGTGCCCGGTTTCGTGAAGACCTCCACGCGGCCATAGCCCAGCTTGTCGAACTGCGACGAAAATGGATTCTGGTTGACACGAATCTCCCGAATCGACGACTTCGGAGGAAGCTGCCCACCGGTAAATCCATCAACGTAAATCTGTCCGCCATTCGGCCCTGCAGCCGGTCCAGCCAAGGCACTCAACTCCGACGACAACTCATCAGGATCATCCGAAAGCGCATCGAGGTCCTTGCCCTTAATAACAGTCGAACTCGCGTTGCTGTCCTGGTCTACGCTTACCTGCGCAGATTGCGCCGTGACCTGCACCTCTTGCGACTCCACTTGAATCGCCATCTTCGCGTCGATTGCAAGCGACTGTCCCGCGGCAACATGCACACCCTGCTTCACAAACGTAGCGAAGCCCTGCATCGTCACCGTCATTGAATACGTTCCTGCAGGCACTCCGTGAAGGGTGTACGTTCCATCGCTCTGCGACTGCGCTGTCAGCGCCTTACCGGAAGCCGGCGTCAGCGTAATCGTCGCTCCCGGAATCACAGCGTCATCCGGATCGGCAACCGTACCGTGTACCGTTGCACCTCCCTGCTGAGCCCTCGAAACAGTCGGCGCCAAGGCAATCAATAAAAGTAATACAAACTTAAAAGCAGAGCGAAATGACATAACTACTCCTCATCAGAAGAAAAACAGCCCAATTGTTATAGAAAACTACTGCCCGCCACCACCACCACTATCCGGTGCGCCCCCGCCAACACTCCAAGGTGAAAGAGTCATCGTCGGGGTGCCACTTGGCGTCGCTGCCAGGATGGGCTCCACTCCCGAAAGCATCGTCACCGCCGTCACCTTATTACTGCCCGGTTCGGACTCCGATCCAACGACCATCACCGCATCTCCCACCTTAAGCTCGCCGAGCGTAACGTTGGGTAATCGCGCAAGCATTTGCGATAGATCTCCGCCCGCCGACCTTCCTGCACCGCCCATCCCACCTGGACCACCCGTCCGTGACGCTCCGTCTCCGGCGCTCGGCGCTGCAGCCTGCCCACCGGCATTCCCTGCAGCGGAACCGCCAGCAGCCGTGCCCTTGGCCCGCGCCGCAAACCGGACCGCCATCTCAGCCGGCAGTTTGCGAAGGTCCGAGTTAGCTGTCACCGTCACGGTCATAGTCTTCTTCGTCGTCAGATCTTTCAGCGTCACCGTCCCACCTGCGGCATTGATCGTCGCAATCGTCCCGGCCAGATTTCGGAACGATCCGCTTACAATCTCTTCCGCCTGAATCGTCGCTCCATCCTCTGATTTAGCGCCGCGCACCCGCAGTTGGTCACCCACCTGAATATCCGCAAGTGTTCCCGGCTTGGCATCTTCAAACTTCACCGAATCGCCAGCGTAACGACGAAATTTCGTGCTCCCGCTCGTCTGTATCTGTATCTTCTTGGCACCCGCCGAGACCGTCACTGTGCCCGAGCCCGCATCAACCGCGCTCACCAGTCCACCCGATCCACGTTTTTGCCAGTCCGCCTTCTCAGCTTCATTTTTCTGCGCGATATCGGTCGACTTCATCAAAATCACACGCGATGCCGTCAACGAAGCCGCATCATCACCAGCCTTACCCGTCACCAAAACGCGGTCGCCAACTGCAATGTCCGCCAGCGTAATCGTCTGAGCGCTCTTCAAATCCGTACTGCCGGGCGCCAACTGCAGAATATGAGCTGCATCCGCCACGCTCACCGTCACAGATTGTCCCGCATCCGTCGTCAGCGTAATGCTATTGCCCGCGATGGCCTTCACGGTGCCAATCTGCCTCGCCGCTGCCGGGGTCGCAGCCGGAGCCTGCGTCGGCATCGCAGCCCACGTCACCGAAGCCCCCGCAAAATTAAGCGCCAAACCAAAACCAAGCGCAGTCGCTCGGAAAATGCCGGACTTCGTAGTCATCTCATTCATCTTTATATGCGGGACCAAGAACTAACCTTTCTGCCTTCAACGGCAACCGTCAGCTTTACAGGGAAGACGCCCAAGGCAACGCAAAAGTTTCCGCAGATCAACGTTTTCGCGCTGAACCCAAACCGAACGTGGCGACTGAGGCTTTATCTCAGCCTACCCCGTCATCCCACTCACTGCAATTCGTCGCTCGATTCCCCGGAAAAAATCGCCACACGGTTCTGCGGCAAAATCACGCTGTTCTCATGCTCAATGATGTCTCCGTAAGACGCAAGCGCCAGCGTCGCCCCCTTCGGCCGTTCGAACTCCACGCGATCCTCACCCAGGTTGCACAGTACAGTCACCAATCCTCGATCCATTCTTAGCCAGCGCCCCGCCTCGTCATACTGCACCTTCACATGTGCCGGATCTCCATCGTTCAAAGAGGCAGACCGGTGCCGCAATCGAATCAGCCTTAGATACCAGTCCATCATCTCCGCATGCTTTCCCTGGCCGACCTCGTCCCAGTTCAGCTTCGACCGCAAAAACGTCTCCAGCCTTTCCGGGTCAGGAACATCCTCCGCCTTCCACCCGAACGCGGCAAACTCCCTCTTTCTCCCTTCGGACACCGCCTTTGCCATCTCCGGATCAGTGTGGTCGGCAAAATATTGAAACGGAGTCGACGCGGCAAACTCCTCTCCCTGAAAGAGCAGAGGAATAAATGGAGAGGTCAGCACAATCGCTGCTCCAACCTTTGCGCGCTCTATCCCCACAATCTGTTCCAGCCTGTCCCCTATCGCCCGATTACCCACCTGGTCGTGGTTTTGAATGAACCCCACAAAATGATGCGTTGACAAGCCTGCCACAGGACGCCCGTGCGAACGCCTCCGATAGCGCGAGTAAACTCCGTCGTAGACAAACACCTTCGTGAGAGCCTTCGCCAGCCGATCGACAGATCCAAAATCGTTGTAATATCCCTTGCCGGCATCTCCTGCGTGCAACACAGTAAACAGCGCATGATGAAAATCGTCACTCCACTGCGCGTCCATGCCATAGCCACCGGCTTCACGCGGCGTCACTACTCTAGGATCGTTCAGGTCGCTCTCTGCAACCAACACCAGCCTGCGGCCAAGCGTGGACGACAACACCTCGACCTCGCTGGACAACTGCTCCATAAAATGAATCGCCGACCGGTCAACAAACTCATGCACTGCATCCAACCGCAGCCCATCGAGATGGTAGTCCCGCATCCACATCAGCGCGTTATCGCAGAAGAATCGCCGCACCTCGTCACTGCCAACATCTTCGAAGTTCACCGCCTCACCCCACGGTGTGTGATGTCTGTTCGTCAGATAGTGCCCAAACTTACCCGTGTAGTTTCCCACCGGCCCAAAGTGGTTGTAGACCACATCCAACAAAACCGCGAGTCCACATCGATGACACGCATCCACAAACCGCTTTAATCCGTCGGGACCACCATACGTCCCTGCCACCGCAAACAGAGCAGCTCCGTCGTAGCCCCATCCATGGCAACCTGGAAACTCCGCAACCGGCATCAGTTCCACATGCGTTATGCCAAGCGTGGCCAGATGCTCCAGCCGGTCGATCGCCGAGTCAAAGGTCCCCTCTGGCGTAAACGTTCCGACGTGCATCTCGTAGATCACACCCGCCGCAAGCACAGGCCCTTGCCACCGCTCATCGCTCCACGCGAACGCCCCTTGATCATAGAGCCGCGAAGCACCATGCACACCGTGTGGTTGCCACTCCGATCGCGGATCAGGATACACACTCGGATCGTCATCCAGCACAAACCCATAATCTGTTCCAGGCCCAGCGTCCTGCACCGATACCCTCCACCACCCTCGCTCATCCGGCCCGTTCATAGGATGAAGCGCGTCTCCAATCTTTACTGCAATCTTCCTCACGTGCGGAGCCCACACCGTGAACTCATGCATGGTCGCCGACCTCGGCCACATCTTCCTTCACAAGTAGTGCGACCGGAAACTCACGCAAAAGGTCCTCCACCGCGACCTTGCCCCCATCCACCATGCCATTCGTAAGACGATTACGCCATCGCCCCTCAGGCAGACTCACCATGGTTCTGCGCCAGGCGCCAGCCATCTTCATAGTCAACCGTGGAACTATCGTCGCCACCGCATCGCCCCGCAAGTACGCAATCACATACTCACTCTTCGTGCCCTCAACCATCAGCGGAATGTAAGCTCCCTCTGCACCGAACACTTCCGGACGCTCCCGCCGCAACTCAAGCGCACGATGAATCGTCCACATCTTTGGCAGCCCCTCTTCTGCTCGCGCCATCACCAGCGAAGCAATGTTTCCGCCTTTCATCTCCTTCAATTCACTCAGCAGGCGTCTCCGAATCCTGTAGTCCACAGGCCGCCGATTATCCGGGTCCACAAGGCTCAAATCCCAAAGCTCCGTGCCCTGATAAAGATCTGGAACGCCAGGCGCAGTATGTTTCATCAACGTCTGCGCCAACGAGTTCACCCGCCCGGCTCCCTTCACCTTCTCTACAACCTGTTCCAACTCCTTCACAAACGGCTCATGAGCCAGCGTCTTTTCAACGAAGAGATGCAGAGCATCTTCAAACTCCTTATTGTTAGCCACCCATGTCGTTTGTTGCTTGGCCTCGCGCACCGCCTTCAACATATACGCCTGAGCACGATCCTCAGGCAGCGGCCACGCTCCAATTAAAGTCTGGTAGTACAGATACTCCGTGTTTCTATCCGGCATATCGTCCGTTCGAAACTCGCGATTCATCCGCGACCACCGCTGCACCACGCCTCCAAATCGCTGCGGTATCTCCGACAGCACCGCCAGCCGCGCGCGTACGTCATCGCTTCGCTTCGTATCATGTGTAGCCAGAGTCGTCATCGTCACTGGATGCGTCGCCTGCATCTTCTCGCAGTACGCATGAAAATCCTCAACACTCAATCCATCGCGTCCCGGATCGTTGCCCACCTCATTTAGGCTCGTCAGCCGGTTGTAGCAATAGAACGCCGTATCCTCTACTCCCTTCGCCATCACCGGTCCCGTGAACTGCTGAAACCGAGCTACAAACTCCGTCTCCTGCTTGCCTTTCACTTCCATCGTCAAAACATCGCGAAGAAAATCGAATAACCCATTATCGATATCCAGACGCTTCTGCTTCGCGCACTCAGTAGCCTGGATGATGTATTCCCTGTCTTCACAAGTCATCTCTTCGCGATCAGGAACGACATAGGTTCGATACACCGCAAAGCAAGCCGCCACCTCACGGATCGCACGCCGTACCTCCGTCGACGTAAAATCCCGCTGATTACGATTGCTCTCGCATATCTCGACAAACAACGACGTCAGCCGATTCACATCGCTGCCAAGCGCCTCCTGCAGCACATTAATCTTTTTCTCGTGTGCCACATCAGAAAAATTATCAAGCTGCCCTGCAAAATCTTTACCAATAAATCCCTTATAGATGCGGCTTAACTCCACCATGCCTTCCGCATCTACCAGAACACCTCCAACGGCATTCAGAAAGTCGTATCCCGATGTTCCCTGCACCGGCCAGCTCTCACGCGTAAATTCACCGGGCTCCAGAATCTTCTCGCCGACGATCCACGCATCTGGCGCACGGTCTCTCAATCGTTTGAAATACTCCAGCGGATCGCGCAGCCCATCTGGATGGTCAACCCTCACTCCGTCCAACACACCGCCCTGCAGCCACTCCAACACCAACGCATGAGTCTCCTCAAACACATGCTCACGCTCCACCCTCAAGCCCACGAGTGAGTTCACATCAAAAAATCTGCGGAAGCTCATCTGCTGTCCCGACGTCTTCCAATAAGCCAACCGGAAATTCTGCTGATTCAGAAAATCATCCAGCGCATCCTGATTCGCATTCAGCTCCGCGACCGACCGATCAATCGCTTCGCAGACTCCTGCTTCCTCCGCGCATGCCCGCTCCAACAGCGTGTATTGCACCACCTTGTCGCGATGTCGCGCCAGAATCCTTCTGCGGTCGACGTACTCAAGCGCCTCCATTCTTCCGAACGATGCCGAGAGAAAACTCAACGTATCCGACTTCGAATACTCCGCCGCCCGCGCAAGAATCACCGGCAACGTCTGCGGAGCCACAGGCAGCGTTTGCCCTCCAGCTTCCACCTGAAATTTATTCCCAACCCTCAACACCTTGATACCGCCCGCCTGCAACACGCGGCCGTACTGGTCTGCCAATATCGGCACCAACACTTTGTTCCGCAACCGCTCCTCCTGCGGCTGCCAGTCGATATCGAAGAACGAAGCATATCGGCTCGACGTTCCGTTCTCCAGAACGTCCCACCAGTAGCGATTCTCTTTCCCCAGCGACATGTGGTTCGGCACAATATCCAGCACTTGCCCCAGGCCAAGCTCCCCAAGCCTCGTGCAGAACCTCTCATGCCCCTTCGCGCCGCCAAGTTCTTCGTTTACGCGCTGATGCGAAACTACATCGTACCCATGCATACTTCCGGGCGCGGCCTGTAGATAAGGCGAGCAATACACATGCGACACACCAAGCTCGCGCAGATAGTCACTCACGCCAGCGGCGTCATCGAAAGTAAAGTATTTATGGAGCTGCAGCCTATACGTAGAGCTCGGTGTACGCAACATCGTCCTCAACCGATCAAAGAAACAAAAGTTATGGAAGCAGGGCTTCAGTCCGGGTAGTAATGTTTCGTCAATTACTTCGTTAGAGCCACATAACCTTGCATCGGGTTGCACACGACACTAAACCCTTTATGAATGTGAGCCGTATCGGACCGAGTTAGGCTTCCATATGCCCGATATCGCAAATGCCGAGTGCACCAGCGCAAGGTGCGACAGAGCCTGAGGAAAATTTCCCAGCATTCGCTTTTTCACAGGGTCATATTCCTCTGACAGCAATCCCACATCATTCCGTAACTTCAGCAGGCGCTCAAATAACGCGACAGCATCCTCTCTTCGTCCAATCAGCCAGAGGTTAGTCACCATCCAGAAGCTACACGCGAGAAAAGCTCCCTCATCGCCAGAAACACCATCATTTGTCGTGCGCGTGTTGTAACGCCGCACCAGTCCATCCCGCATCAGATGCTTCTCTATCGCCTCGACTGTCCCGCGAATCCGAGGATCATCCGCCGGCAAAAATCCCACCAGCACAATTCGCAGACACGAAGCATCCAGCTCCTTCGACCCATACGACTGCACAAAACTGTTGAGCCTCTTATTGAATCCCTTCTCACACACTTCCTTGTGAATCCGCTCCCGGTCCCTCTTCCAGCGCGCGATGTCTCCACGACCACCAAAGTTCTCGTAGTATCGAATCGCACGATCGAGCGCCACCCATGCCATCACCTTCGAGTGCGTGAAGTGCTGCCGTCCCCCGCGCGTCTCCCATATTCCTTCATCCGGTTCCTTCCACACAGCGCACAGATGATCGATCAGCGCGGACTGCAACGCGGTAGCCGAAACTCGTATATCGTCCTCCGCCTGTGGAGTTCGCAACAGCGCCGCAGCCACTTCACCGAACACATCAAGCTGAAACTGTCCCGCAGCAGCATTCCCGATCCGCACCGGCGACGACCCCCGATAGCCCGGAAGCCAATCCGCTACCCACTCCGTCAGTTGTCTCTCTCCATCAATCCCGTAGATCGTCTGAATCTGATCCGGCGCACCCGCAGCAGCTCGCAGCAACCACTGCCGCCATGCAATTGCTTCATCCACATAGCCCGCCTGCATCAGCACCAGCAGCGTAAACGCCGTATCGCGCAGCCAGCAGTATCGATAATCCCAGTTGCGTGACCCACCCACTCTCTCCGGTAGCGATGTCGTCACCGCCGCCACAATCCCTCCCGAAGGCCGGTACGTCAAAGCCTTCAACGTAATCAGCGATCGTTCCACCGCTTCTGCATACGCCCCGCGATACGAACTTCGCCGCGTCCATCTCTTCCAAAACCGTCGCGTCTCCACCAGCGCCTTCCCCGCATTGATTCGTTTCGGCAGCTTCTCCAGAGACGACCCGTACGTCAGCGTGAATGCCATCCGCTGGCCCTTCGCAACCGTAAACTCACTTACCGTCGTCATTCCTTCACCGCGCAGCGATGCCTTCGTCCGCAGCGCCACCCGATCCGGTCCCGCAACCGCCTGCCAATCGCCTCCTCTGCTCGTCACCCACGGAATCGTCCGCCCATAGTCGAAGCGGATCGCCAGATCCATTCGCATCGCTACCCGTCCTCGCACTCCCCTCACAATTCGCACTACATCCGAGTTCTTTTCCCGTGGCGGCATAAAATCCGTCATCCTTACCTCGCCTCCCGCAGTTTCAAACGTAGTCTCCGCCACCAGCGTTCCCGGCTCATATCGCCTCCGAACCGCCTTCACCTTCGCCTTCGGAGCAATCTTCCAGTACCCGTGGTCCTGCGTCCCCAGCAGTGCAGCAAAACAAGCACCCGACGAGAAACTCGGCCAGCACAGCCAATCGATCGAGCCCTCGCGAGACACAAGCGCCCCCGTCTCTCGATCTCCAATCAGGCAATAGTCCTCAATTCTCGCGCCATGCAGCCTGCCTTTGCCTCTCTCCTTCGCGTTGACCACTTTTGCCTCACTTTCGCCTCTTCAAGAGTTCCTGCAACCGCACCCCACCCGCCATGCATCTCTCTAAAGGAACTCAGGGTTCTTCCAACGTTGGATGCAAAGAACGTACACAATATGGAACTCTCCAACTTCGGTCCGAACCGGTTATTGCTTTGTCCTTTCAGCCATGCCCATATTCCGATCAGCCGTAAATTCACCTCCGCACCATCCCCATCAACACAAACCGAAAGCAGAGCGACCCAGTGAAGAAAGCCGGCAGTGCAACTGATCCCCTCTGGTACAAAGACGCCGTCATCTACGAGCTCCACGTCCGCACCTTCCAGGACTCCAACGGCGACGGCATCGGCGACTTCCCCGGCCTCATCTCGCGCCTCGACTACCTCCAGGACCTCGGCGTCACCTGCCTCTGGCTCCTTCCCTTCTTTCCTTCGCCGCTTCGAGACGACGGCTACGACATCTCCAACTACACCGGGGTCAATCCCAGCTACGGCACCATCGACGACTTCAAGCGCTTCCTTAGCGCCGCCCACCAGCGCAACATGCAGGTGCTCATCGAACTCGTCATCAACCACACGTCCGACCAGCATCCCTGGTTCAAAGCAGCCCGCCTCGCGCCTCCCGGCTCACCTAAGCGCGACTTCTACGTCTGGTCCCAAACCGACCAGATATACAAAGACGCACCCATCATCTTCTCCGACACCGAAAAATCCAACTGGACATGGGACGATACCGCACAAGCCTTCTACTGGCACCGCTTCTTCCATCACCAGCCCGATCTCAACTTCGACAACCCCGCCGTCCTCGAAGAAGTCCTCAAAGCCATGCGCTTCTGGCTCGACCTCGGAGTTGATGCCTTTCGCCTCGACGCGGTCCCCTATCTCATCGAGCGTGACGGAACTGCTTGCGAGAGCCTCCCCGAAACCCACAACGTCATCAAGACCATCCGCGCCGCCATCGACGCCGACTACACCAACCGCTTCATCCTCGCCGAAGCCAATCAGTGGCCCGCCGACGTTCGTCCCTACTTCGGCAACGGCGACGAGTGCAACATGGCCTTCCACTTCCCGCTGATGCCTCGCATCTACATGGCGCTCCGTCAGGAAGACCGCCTCCCCATCACCGACATCATCGCCCAGACACCGCCCATCCCCGACAACTGCCAGTGGGGCATCTTCCTACGCAACCACGACGAGCTAACCCTCGAGATGGTCACCTCCGACGAGCGCGACTACATGTACTTCGCCTACTCTGCCGACCCGCAGATGCGCGTCAACTCCGGCATTCGCCGCCGCCTCGCCCCGCTGCTCGATAACAACCGACGCCGCATCGAGCTCCTCAATTCACTCCTGCTCAGCTTCCCCGGTACACCCATCCTCTACTACGGCGACGAGATCGGCATGGGCGACAACATCTATCTCGGCGACCGCAACGCCGTCCGCACCCCCATGCAATGGAACTCCGACCGCAACGCAGGCTTCTCCACCGCAGTCCCCGCCCGCCTCTCTTTTCCCATCATCATGGACCCCATCTGGGGATATCAGGCCATCAACGTCGAAGGCCAGCTCAGCGACCAGTCCTCGCTCCTCCATTGGACCCGCAACATGATCGCCCTGCGCAAGCTCTTCCACGTCTTCGGCCGCGGCACCATGCAGTTTCTCAACCCCGAAAACCGCAAAGTCCTCGCATACATCCGCCACTACGACCACGAGTACGGCGGCGGTCATGAGACCGTGCTTTGCGTCGCCAATCTCTCCCGTTTCGCCCAGCCCGTCTCGCTCGACCTCAGCGCCTTCGCCGGCATGCAGCCCGTCGAGATGCTCGGCTACGTCCCCTTCCCACCAATAACAGACCAGCCCTACCCCCTCACCCTCGCCCCCTACTCCTTCTTCTGGCTCGAGTTCCAACCCGCAAGCCAATCCAGCGATCGTATCGAGCTACCACTCGAACAGACCATCGAGCAGCCAACCCTCGATCAACTCACACTTGGCGCTGAATCCCGTCCAACAAACCCGGTAACATCCTGATTCTCCGATGCAGAATTAACTCTTGGCTGCACTCCCTCCTCAAAATCCGCATCTCAACAACCAGTAGCCAACTAACATCCGAGCCCTCTTTACCCATAAAGCCGAGGAAAGCCCAGACAGCACGATGGCGACAACCCACACCAACATCACCAGCGCCGCAGAAGCCTACACACCTGAGCCCGGCAGTCTCCTCGTCAGCCTCACGCCCCTTCCCCCTGAAACCTTTGAAACCGCCCTCACCAATCTGGCTCTGGCCTTCCCCGGGCAGAATGTCCTTGTCGCCACACCCGACACCGTTCCGCAGCTCTCCTCCGGCGGCCCCCTGCGCCTTCTTCAATACACTCCTTCGGCTCCGTCTACCAGCCCCTGGATTCTCACCGCAGCTGACTACTTCAACACCTTCAAGCTCGCGCAGGAGCACAACGCCTCAGCATGCCTCCTCCTCGGCTCCGAGTCTCATTCCCTTCAACCCGAAGCCATCCGAGCCCTCGCCGCCGCCGTCCCCGCCGCCGATCTTGCCGTAGCCTGCTACAACCTTGGCCCTCGCGAAGGCCTCCTCAACTCCGCCATCCTCTATCCCGTCACACGCGCTCTCTTCTGCGCCTCTCCGCGCTTCCCTCTCTCCATCGACATCGGCTTCTCTCCCCGCATGACAGAGCGGCTCTCCATCGCCGCGCAGCGTTTCACCTCCGCAGATCAGGATGATGCCATCCTTTGGCCCATCTCCGAGGCCGCCGTCGCCAACTACACCATTTCCGAGATCGACATCGGGCCTCGCACCTTCGCCCAACCCTCCGACGACCTCAACACGATCCTCACCGAGGTCGCCGGCTCTCTCTTCAGCGACGTCGATGCCAAAGCCGTCTTCTGGCAACGAGCTCGCGCTCTCCAGCCCTTTCGCAAAGTCGCATCAGGCCCCGTAACTCCAGCAACGGCGGCCGACATCGCGCCCATGCTCGAGACCTTCTCTCTCGCCTACACCAACCTCCAGGAGATCTGGTCGCTCGTCCTTCCACCCAACTCGCTCCTAGGCCTCAAGCGTCTCTCCCTCATGGGCGCCGAAAACTTCAGTATGCCCGACGCACTCTGGACGCGCATCGTCTACGACTTCATCCTCGCTTATCGTCTGCGGACTATTAACCGCGGTCACCTCCTCGGCGCACTCACTCCGCTTTATCTGGCTTGGGTCGCCTCTCACCTCATTCTCGTCAATAGCGGCACAGCTCCTGAGACACACATCCAGCAGCTCGCCGCCACCTTCGAGAACGACAAACCGTATCTCGTTTCTCGCTGGCGCTGGCCCGACCGCTTTACCCCCTAGCCAGCAACGAACCGGGCCGATCACCCGTAAGGAGACCAACCCTATGTGGCAACAAATCGAACTCGCTCTCAGCCAATCCGCCCGTCGCGTGCTCTTTCAGCTCGCCAGTTTTCTTCCGGGTCTCCTTGCCCTGCTCCTTGCTGTCATCGTCTTCACCGCCTTCGGAGCCCTTATCGCCGGCCTTCTGCGCCGCATTCTCGCCTCAATCAAATTTGATGAACGCCTCGCCCGCAACCCCATTGCAGCGATCAGCGACTGGGCACCCTCACATAGCCCGTCACTGCTCTTCACACGAGCAGTCTTCTGGGCCTTCGTCGTCATCGGCTGCCTTATCGGCATCTCCGCATTCGACGCCTCTTACGCCAACAACACGCAGGTCTCCTTCTTCCTGGTCCCCTATCTCACCCACTCCGTCGGCGCCATCATCCTTCTCATCTTCGGAAACGTCGTCGCCCGTTTCCTCGCGCGCTCCGTGCTCATCGGCGCCGTCAACGCCAAACTCCAATACGCACGTTTCCTCTCTCTCGGCGTCAAATGGCTCGTCCAGGTCCTCACCGCCGCTATGATCCTCGATCACCTCGAGATCGGCGGCACTGTAGTCGATCTCGCATTCGGCATCCTCTTCGGCGGCATCGTCCTCGCTCTCGCCCTGGCCATCGGCATGGGCTTCCGCGACATCGTCAGCCGCTCCCTCGAACGCAGCTCTGACCGCATCCCCAATATCGATCCACTCCCAGGAGACCCCGACTACAAATCCCCCACCGAACCCCTGCGTCACTTCTAACAACGCTCCCGTCCCTTTGTTTGTCATCCCGTAGGGATCTGCGGTTGCTGTTGTCGTTGCTTTTCTTGTTTGTCATCCCCGAAGGGGACCTGCTTTTCCCCTTTGCTCTAAAATCCACCCAGCATCAATAAGCATCCCCCGAAAGCATCGTCCGCTGTGTCCGCTGATAAAACCCGTATACCGCCACCCCGACAAACCCAACCAGCGGGACAACATAACCCAGCGCCAAACTCCCCGTCTGCCGAGCAATCAAGCCCAGCACCGGCGGAAATATAGCTCCACCGACAATCGCCATCACCAGCAGCGACCCACCGATCTTCGTATTCCGCCCAAGCCCCTTCAGCCCCAGCGCAAAGATCGTCGGAAACATAATCGACAGGAAGAACCCACTCACCACCACTGCCCACGCGCCCACCAGCCCCGGCCTCATTACCGTCACCAGCATCAGCAGAGCATTCGCCACACCATAAATACCCAGCATCAAACTAGGCCGCACAAATCGCATCAGTGGCGTCGAAACAAACCGTCCCACCGCCAGCGCAATCAACGTACCCAGCAGATACAGCGCCGCCGTTCGCTCACTCACCACCGTGTATTGCTTCATATAAGGAATCAAGCTGCTCCACGAAGAAATCTGCGCGCCCACATTGCAGAAGTTCGCCGCCACCGCAATCCATATCGCCGGAATCTTCAACAGTTCCGCAAAGCTTCCATGATCCTCACCCGCACCCTCATGCTCCGACTGCATCACCGGAAACTTCGTCCGCAAAAGAATCAACGCACACAACAACACCACCGCGCCGAACGTAAGATACGTCGGCACCACCCGCATAATCTCTCCATGCAGATAGGCATGATACGTCCCCGCCTGCTTCATCGCCTCAATCTGCGCCGCATTCGGCTCCACGCCCGAGAAGATAAAGTAAGTCCCAATCAGCACGCCCGTAATCGTCCCCGGAGGATTGAACGACTGCGAAAAATTCAGCCGCTGTTCCGACGTCACCGGATCGCCGAACTGCGCAATAAACGGATTCGCCGCCGTCTCCAGAATCGAAGCCCCGCTCCCCACCGTGAACAGCGCAATCAGAAACAGCGCATACTTCCCGCTCACCGCCGCCGGCCAGAACAACACCATCCCCGCGCCAAACAACAACAGCCCGGTCACCATCCCGGCCTTATATCCCCACTTCCGCATCAGCAACGCCGCCGGAATCGCCATGCAGAAGTATCCAAAAAAATTCGCCGTCTGCACCAGCTGCGCACTGAACTGCGAAAGCTCAAACGACTTCTTAAACTGCTGCACCAGAATGTCCGTCAGGTTGTTCGACATGCCCCACAGAAAGAACAACACCGTCACCATCACAAACGGAAACAAATGCCCCACCGGAAAAACAGGATGCTTCTTCCCTGCTTCAGCCTTCACACTTCCACCAACCGTGGTCGAAACCTGCATGAATCCAACCTCTCATTTCAACGATGGATCATCCTAACCGCTCCCACCCAGCATTGTCGCCATTTTTCACGTAATCATTCTGAACGCAGTCGCACAGTTTTAAGTCATCATCCCGAAAGCAGTTTTGATGTCGTCATCCTGAACGCAGTGAAGGATCCCTGTATTTCGTCTTTGTCCTTGTCTTTGCCTGTTCTTAGATCCGTCTCATCAGTGAAATCCGCGGTCGGCCTTCCAGTTGCCGGGCACCCTCTAAAGCCCATAAACCTCAATCGCCGTCCCACCAAACACCGCCTCTCGCTCGCTCTCACTGAACCCCGCAAAGTATTCACCCAGCACCTCGAACCAGCGCCCATACTCACTCGCCACCAAACACACCGGCCAGTCCGACCCCGCCATCAGCCGCCCCACCCCAAACGCCTCTACCACCGTATCCAGATAAGGCCGCAGCCCATCCAGCGTCCACGCACCCCAATCCGCCTCCGTCACCATGCCCGACACCTTGCACCACACATTCTCACGCTCACCCAGCTCCTTCATCCGCGAAGCCCACGACTCCATCACACCCTCACGAATCAGCGGCTTCGCCACATGATCCAGCACAAACACCTGCTCCGGGTGCTCATCCACAAAATCAATCGTCTGCGGCAGATGCCGTTCATAAATCAAAATGTCATACACCAACCCGCTCCCCAACATCGACCGAATCCCCGAATTAAAGTCCTCGCGCAAAATATAGTTCTCGTCCTTCTCCCCCTGAATCACATGCCGCAGCCCCTTCAACTTCGGCCTGTGTTCAAACTCCTCCATCACCCCAGGAAATTCTTCACCCGCAATCGGAGCCCACCCCACCACGCCCCGAATCGCATCGCAATCCTCCGCCAGATCCAGCAGCCATCGCGTCTCTTCCATCGTTTGCCGGGCCTGCACTGCCACCGACCCATCCACACACGCCGAAGCCATCGCAGCCATCAGATCCTTCGTCAAAAAATCTCGCCGCAAACGACCCATCGACTCATCAATCCACCCATACTCCTTCTTCGAATACCGCCAAAGATGATGATGCGCATCAATCCTCTCCGCCACTAAACCCCCTAATAGAAAACACCGCCAGTCTACCCGATCCATCATTCCCACCATCGAGATCGCATTCGCTACGCACAAAATACAAAAGGACCACCAGCAGCGGTGATCCTTTTGCCTGCTCCAATCGAAGCGCCTTATTTATCTCCGAAGAGCTCCGTGCATGCGTCTCTCAATATCTCCAGAGGCGAGCTGTCATCGTCTACTGTCTGCACAAAAGCCAATCCGTGCGGACTCTGCAGACCACTCACGATCGGCGTCAGCTCTCCGAACTCAAGGTCGAGTTTGCCGACGAATCCAGGAGAAGCAGTCGTCCCCGCAACTCCAGCCGAATACGCCACTCCCGGTGCAAACTGCGCTTCTTGATCACGTAAGTCGTATCTCCCGCTGTATCGGTCACGAGAATGAATCCGTCCATCGACGGCGTGAACACCGTGTCATCCACCTGAGGCTGCCCATAGGGTGAGCTCAGCGGGACCACCACGGCACTCTGCGACTTCGCTCCCGGCTTCCGCACCACCACCAGTTCGGGGTCGCCCTGGCTGTCCAGCAGTAGGTCCCCGCTGGGCGTAGTCGTCATCGAGTCAGGGTCCTGCAGATTCAACTTTGCAGATGTACCCGTCAGGATATTCGTAGCCATCGCATCCCCTGCCAGCACAGGCGTCACCTCAACCTGGCTGCCCACCAGCTGCGCCTCCACGATCGCCGGCGCCGCGTTCGGATTCTTCTGCGGATTCGATGCGCTCAGATATGTCTTGCCGTTGCGGAACGTGATGTCATCATACCCACCACCTGCCGCCGGTGCCGCCGCAAAGGTATAGGTCTTCTTCGTCCGCGTCTCCGGATCGAAGATCACCAGGCTCGGATTCGCATCCTCGTTCTGCATCACCCACAGCTTGCGCGTATACGGATTCAACTTCAGGCCATCGTTGTGTCCTTTCACCGCAAAGCTGTAAATCGATTGACCCTTCCTGTTGTATTCGACAATCATATTGCTCTTGCCGTCTGCGCCCGCCGGGTCATTCCCATCGCCATATCCGATGTAGATATGGTCCTCTAACACCGCAATCGAATCCGGCTTCGTATACTTCCCCGGGACGCTCTTCGCAAACACGCTCAACGTGTAGCCCGGCGCTGCCTTAGGCGTTCCGCTTTGGGCAAACCCCGGAGCAGCCGTCATGGTTAGTACAGCGGAAAATCCAACTAGCTGTCGCAACGAAATCGTAAACATGGGGAAACCTCCAAAACAGTTACGAAAATAGGTACTTGACGCTTTTCGGCGCACGGTAGGCCCTCCTTCTCTGATGGATGCTTGGAAATGTGAGTAGTCCGTAAATTCTTGACCAGTACCCTTTGAAAAAACTCCACCAGCGTACGTCATCCCGGCTTTCACATTTGCCGTTGTTTTTTTGTTTGTCATCCCCGAATGGGAACTGCTGTTACCCGTGCTACTTTTACGTCTTGCCCATAACGACACCATATAATATGGTGTCGTTATGGCCTCCACCACCATCCCCGCAGGAGACCTCTACTCCTTCCGGTTCCGCGGTGGAAGGCCATCCCTCAATCTGGTCGCAACCGTAGGGTGGCGCGACTCAGAGAGTCCCATCGAACGCTTAGACGACCCAACCAGCCTCGCGCGATGGATAGCCGCCGCCGGCCTGCTCGACTACAAGCCCCCAGTCTCAGACGAAGATTTACTCTCGGCAAGAGAGCTTCGCGAAGCGATCTACCGCGTCGCCAACTCCGTCATACTGCGCACCCCAGCGGCAAAGAAAGATGTCAGCCTCATCAATCGATTTGCAACTCACCCGGTAAAAGTGCCTCAACTCTCATCTTCCGGAAAAGAACTTAGTCTCGCCGTCGAGCAAGACACAGCCGTCATCCCATCCATCCTCTCCGAGATCGCCCGTGATGCCATTCTGCTCCTTGGTAGCCCCACTCGCACGCGCATCAAGCGTTGCGCCCGCCCAGACTGCACCCTGCTCTTCGTCGACGAGTCCCGCAGCGGCCGCAGGCGCTGGTGCTCCATGCTCGCCTGCGGCAACAGAGCCAAAACCGTCGCCTATCGTCGCAATCTCTCTCGCAAAACAACAGCCACGCAAACAACTCGGAAAGGGACAACCAAATGAAGCTGCATATCCACGAATGGGGTACCGGCAACCGCATCGCTCTTCTCATCCATGGTCTCTTCGCCGACCATCAGAGCTGGTGGAGAGTAGGCCCTGCCCTGGCTGAACAGGGATATCACGTCCTCGCGCCCGATCTGCGCGGCCACGGCCGAAGCCATCGCGGAGAGTACACGCCAGAACAATGGGCCGCCGACCTCGTCGAGACACTCCCCAAAAAGGCAGACCTCGCCATAGGCCACTCTTTGGCCGGAATGGCACTCGCTATCGCCGCGCCACAACTCGAGGTCCAAAGAGCAATCTACGTCGATCCCGCATGGAAGATGACCCCGGGCCAGCATCTCTCCTTCGCTGCCACGTGGCGGGGCCAGCTCAATTGGAATACCGATCAATGGCTACAGGCGAATCCACGCTGGGCAACGGGAGACATCGCCGCGCGTGTATCTTCCATGAAGACCTTCGACCCCAAATGCATCGAAGGCCTTGTCCCCGGAGACGGTCACGATCACATGCCCCGCTCCATCGGATGCCCCTCGCTCATTCTGATCGCCGATCCAAGCCCATTCGTAACCGAAGAAGATCAAAAGGCCCTTGAGGCATGTGGCATGGACGCCTGGAAGCTCAAAGGCACCAGCCACTCCATGTTCCGCGAAGACTTCGAACCCTTCATGCAGGCCATCGATCGATGGTGCCAACAAAACCCAAACTAACTTTGCCCTTGCCTTTCTTGCTTGTCATCCCCGAAGGGGATCTGCTGTTCTCATTGCTTCTCTCCCCAACCAGTCACAAACCAACGACCTCCTCTTCCCTCCGAACCCGCACAGGCATACTATTGCGGCGAGCAGTTATCCCATAGCTCAAGAGCTCGCCAACACCGAAAGCCGTATCGCCGTCTCCCGCATCTCATCCTCGAATCGGAGAACCTTTTATGGCGCCAAAGAAATCCACCACCCCCCTCCCCACCATAAGCAGAACCGTTCTACCCGGCAGCGAGAAAGCTCCGCTCGTCAAACCCACCGCTGAAAAGCCCGCACCTCACGCAAAAAGAATCGTCGTCTCCGTCCTGGTTCGCCGCAAAAATCCCCTCAACATTAAGCTCGGCAAACAACGTCTCACCCACGCCCAATATCGCAAGAGCCACGGTGCCGACCCCGAGTCCGTAGCCCTCGTTCGCAAATTCGCCCGGCAGTTTCGCCTCAAGGTCGAACCCGACACGCCTGGCCCCGAGCGCCGCATGATCAAACTCTCCGGAACCATCGCCGACATGCAGAAGGCCTTCGGCACCTCACTCACCCATCAAACCCTCGATGGCGTCACCTACCGCGTACGCGAAGGCAGCATCGATCTTCCCTCCGAACTCATCGGCCACGTCGAAGCCGTCCTCGGTCTCGACAACCGCCCGCAAGCTCGTCCTCACTTTCGCATCAAAGGGCAAAAGGGCGACGCCGCTGCCCGCAAGGGGAAAGGCAAAGGCTTCGCAAAACCCCACGCCGCCAACGTCTCCTACACCCCAGTCCAGGTCGCGCAGCTCTACGGCTTTCCCGCAGGCGCCACCGCAACCGGTCAGACCATCGGCATCATCGAGCTCGGAGGAGGCTACCGCACTAGCGACATCAGCACTTACTTCAAAGGCCTTGGCCTGCGAGTTCCCAGCGTCACCACCGTCTCGGTAGACGGCGGCACCAACTCTCCTACCAACGCCAACAGCGCCGACGGCGAGGTCATGCTCGATATCGAAGTCGCCGCAGCAGTCGCTCCCGGCGCGAATGTCGTCGTCTACTTCGCACCCAACACCGACCAGGGTTTCATCGACGCCATCGGCACCGCAGTCCACGACACCACCAACAACCCCAGCGTCATCTCCATCAGCTGGGGCAATGCTGAATCCAACTGGACGACCCAGTCCCTCAACGCTCTCGATGCCGCCTGCCAGTCCGCCGCCGCACTCGGCATTACCGTCACCGTGGCCACCGGCGACAGCGGCTCCACCGACGGCGAAACCGACGGCCAGAACCACGTCGACTTCCCCGCCTCCAGCCCCCACGTCCTCGCCTGCGGAGGAACCAGCGTCCAGAGCAACGGTTCCACCATCACCTCCGAGACCGTATGGAATGATCTCCCCAGCGGTGGCGCAACCGGCGGCGGCGTCAGCAACGTCTTTCCCTTACCAACCTGGCAGGCCAACGCCGGTGTCCCCACACCCGTCAACCCCGCCGGCGGACGCGGTATCCCAGACGTCTCCGGCAACGCCGACCCGGCCACCGGCTATCAGATCCGCATCGACGGCGGCGACTATGTCATCGGCGGCACCAGCGCCGTAGCTCCTCTCTGGGCCGGCCTCATCGCGCTCGCCAATCAACAAAACGGCAAATCCGCCGGCTTCACCCAGCCCGCCATCTACGCCGCCAAAGCAGCCTCCGCCTTCAACGACATCACCCAGGGCACCAACTACAGCGGCTCCCCGATAGGCTTCAGCGCGGGCCCCGGCTGGGATGCCTGCAGCGGCATCGGCTCCCCCATCGCCCCAAGCGTCATAGCAACCATCAATCCCGCCGCCGTCCCCGGTATGAAGAAGAAAACGAAGGAGAAAAAGAAAAAGAAGAGACCCGCCAAACCCACCTCTCAAAGAAAACCCTCCATCGTCAGGCGCCGGGGATAAACACACAAAGCACCTGACCTGAGACGAAATTCGTTCTATCCTTGACCAACATCTCCATGACCAACCCTCATCAGATCGTTGGCACATCTCCCCTACGCAAAGAAGGCGCGGCAAAGGTCCTCGGCCGCGCCCTCTACACCGACGACATCACCCTGCCCGGCATGTGGTTCGGAGCCACCGTCCGCAGCACAATCCCCCGCGGCCGCATCACCTCCATCACCTTCGACCCCGCCATCCCCTGGCACGAGTTCACCATCGTCACCGCCGCCGACATCCCCGGCGAAAACACCATCGTCCACCTCACCAAAGACCACCCCTGCCTCGCCTCCACCCACGTCAACCACGACTCCGAGCCCATCCTCCTCCTCGCCCACCCCGACCGCACCGCGCTCCCCGCCGCCGTAGCCGCAGTCCACATCACCTACGAAGACCTGCCCGCCATCTACACCATCGAAGACTCCGAGCAGCAAAAGGAAATCATCTGGGGCGAAGACAATACCTTCAAGACGTACCTGATGCAGAAGAACCAGCAACCCATCCCCGAAGAAATCTGGCAGCAAGCCGACTTCATCATCGAAGGCGAGTACCGCACCGGAGCACAAGAGCAGCTCTACATAGAAAACAACGGAGTCATAGCCGAATACGACCCCGAGACAGGCGTAACGGTAAGAGGCTCCATGCAGTGCCCCTTCTACCTCGTCCACGCCCTCGAGCTAGTCTTCAACCTTCCCGCCGAAAAATGCCGCGTCATCCAGGTAGAAACCGGCGGCGCCTTCGGCGGCAAAGAGGACTTCCCCTCCGTCATCGGCAGCCACGCCGCGCTCCTCGCCATGAAGTCCGGCCACCCCGTAAAAATCTGCTACGACCGCGCCGAAGACATGGCCGCCACCACCAAGCGCCACCCCTCCCGCACCCGCCACCGCACCGCCGTCAGCAAAGACGGCAAACTCCTCGCCGGCGAAATCGAAATCGCCCTCGACGGCGGAGCCTACGCCACCCTCTCCCCCGTCGTCCTCTCCCGAGCCACCATCCACGCCCCCGGCCCCTACCATTGGCCTCACCTCACCATCCGCTCCAAAGCCATGGCCACCAACATCCCGCCCCACGGAGCCTTCCGCGGCTTCGGCGCCCCGCAAAGCATCTTCGCCCTCGAGCGCCACATGGACAAGATCGCCCACACCATCGGCCTCCCCCCCGAAGAGCTCCGCCGCCGAAACTTCCTCTCCACCGGCGACCGCACCGCCACCGGCCAGCTCCTCAGCGACCCCGTCGACATGCAAGCGCTCCTAACCCGAGCCCTCACCGAATCCAACTACCACGCCAAACGCGCCCAGTTCGACGCCGAAAACCCTACCGCCACCATCAAGCGCGGCATGGGCTTCGCCACCTTCTTCCACGGCTCCGGCTTCACCGGCTCCGGCGAGCGCCGCCTCGCCTCCGAAGTCGCCATCGACATCGACCTCCAGACCGGCCTACCACTCATACTCGTCGCATCGACTGAATTCGGCCAGGGCACCAACACCATCCTCTGCCAAGTCGCCGCCGAAACCCTGGGCCTACCCTTCGAAGACGTCAGCATCGCTCAACCCGACACCCGCCTCGTCCCCAACTCCGGCCCCACTGTAGCCAGCCGCACCGCAATGATCGTAGGCAAACTAGTCGAGCGCGTCTCCATCCAACTCCTAGAAAAACTCCGCACCGAAGCCGCACTCCCCACACCCCACACCCCGGACGACTTCAAGCAAGCCGCCATCCGCTACAGCGAAGAGATCGGCAACCTCGAAGTCTGCGTCCGCTACGAAGCGCCCCCCAACATCTTCTGGGACGACGAAACCTACAGCGGCGACGCCTACCCCGCCTACGCCTGGGCCGCCTACGTCGCCGAAGTCGCCGTCGACACCACCACCTACACCGCGCAAGTCACCGACTTCCACGCCGTCCAGGAAGTAGGCCGCGTCATCCACCCCATCCTCGCCGCCGGACAAATCGAAGGCGGCATCGCGCAAGCCATCGGCTACGCCCTCTACGAAAAATGCATCTGGCAAAACGGCCACCTCGCCAACAACCAGATGACCAACTACATCATGCCCACCAGCACCGACGTCCCACCCATCCACGTCCACTTTGAAGAAACCCCCAGCCCCCACGGCCCCGGCGGCGCCAAAGGCATCGGCGAGCTCCCGATGGACGGCCCCGCCCCCGCCATCCTCAACGCCATCGAACACGCCACTGGCATCTCCTTCACCGAGATCCCCCTACTACCCGAAGACATCTTCGAGCGCATGACACGCACCCCCGGCTCCGGCACCGAAGACCTCAACCCCGCCATAGCCGGCCCCATCTTCAGCGAGACCACCGCATGACCACCACCGCCATCACCCTTGTTTTAGCTTGTCATTCTGAGCGCAGCGAAGAACCCCCGCATTTCGCTTTTGCTGTTGCCTTTGCTCTTGCTGTTGCATTTGCCTCTAGGTACCCCAAGGCTTTAGCCTTGGGTCTCTCAGCGCCTCATAAACAAAGGGGCTTTAGCCCCGGGGGTATGCTCTCCTCTCCTAGCCACAACTTTCTTTCAGCCTGAAAAACAATGACCCAAATCCACCTCACCATCAACGGAAAGCAAGAAACCATCGAAGCCCCACCGATGAAGCGCCTCCTCGACGTCCTCCGCGAAGACCTCCAGTTAACCGGCACAAAAGAAGGCTGCGGAGAAGGCGAATGCGGAGCCTGCGCCGTCATCCTCAACGGAGACCTGATCAATTCCTGCCTCATCCCCATCCTGCAAGCCGAAGGCACAGAAATCACCACCATCGAAGGCATAGCCATCGACGAAAAACTCCACCCCATCCAGCAATGCTTCCTCGAAAACGGAGGAGCACAATGCGGAATCTGCACCCCCGGCATGATCCTAGCCACCCACCATTTGCTTGAAAAGAATCCGAAACCAACACTGTTACAAATACAAGAAGGCCTCAACGGAAACCTCTGCCGCTGCACCGGCTACACGCGCATCTTCGAAGCAGTGCGAGCCGCAGCACTCATCGGAGCCGCTAGATAATGCGCTCCAATGTCGCCCAATACGATCTCACCGCCCCCACCACCCTCGACGCGGTCCTCGAGATCCTCGCCAACTCCCCCGAAAACTACACCCCCATCGCCGGAGGCACCGAGCTCATGGTCGCCCTCGGAGCCGGCCACCTTCAACCCCGCAAGCTCATCTCCCTCTGGAACCTAGAAGAGCTCCGCTTCATCGAAGAGGCCACCGACGCCATCATCATCGGCGCCGGCTCCACCTTCACCGACATCCGCAACCACCCCGCCATCGCAAAGCACTTGCCTCTCCTAACCCAAGCCGCCAGTTGGACCGGCAGCATCGCCAATCAGAACCGCGCCACCATCGGCGGCAACATCGTCAACGCCAGCCCCGCCGCCGACACTCCACCCGCCCTCCTCGTCTACGACGCCACCCTCACCCTCGTCTCCATCCGCGGCGAGCGCACCATCCCCTACCGCGACTTTCATCTCAGCTACAAAAAGATCGACCTCGCTCCCGACGAGCTCCTCCACAGCATCACAATATTAAGTAACTTTAAAAGTTACAAAACCTATATCCGCAAGGTAGGCACACGCAACGCACAAGCAATCTCGAAAGTTGCCTTGGCCGCTATCGCCCGTACAGACAACAACATCATAGAAACCATACGAATCGCCGCAGCCAGCCTGCGCGAAATCCCCACCCGCCTCTACGCCACCGAACAATCCCTCATCAACAAACCCCTCACCCCAAAAACAATCGCCCACGCCCGCACCACTCTCATCAACGAATCCAAACCAATAGACGACATCCGCAGCACATCCAAATACCGCACCGCCGCTGCCGCCAACCTCCTCGAAGAATTCCTCCGCTCGCTCTAACGTCAGCCCCGGATAGGGTGCCCCATCCTGAGCGCGCCTCATCGCGCGAAGGTTGGGGAATTCCATCTGATCCATAACCATCATCCCCGTCTAGGTCGTCATTCTGACCCTGAGCAAAGTCGAAGGGGAAGAATCCCAGTATTTGCCATTGCTATGGCCTTCGCCTTTCTTGTTTGTCATCCCGTAGGGATCTGCTGTTGCTGTTGCTGTTGCCGTTGCTGTTGCTGTTGCTGTTGCCGTTGCTGTTGCGGTTGCCGTTGCTTCTGAGGTAGGCCCGGGCTTCAGCCCGGGCATTAAACCAGCCGCAAAAGCGGCCTTCCGCTCTGCCGAAGGCCGGAGCGAAGCCCGCAGGGCGCAACGACCTGTATATCGCTCTTGCACTTGCCTGTTCTTGTTTTTGTTCCTCTGGATTTTTGAAAAAACTGCATTGACGAAAATCAATGAACTAACTACCCGAACAACTCCCGCACCCGAATCAAATCCCCCACCGTATCCACATCCAACTCCCCACCCTCAAACTCCACAAACCCAACCCCCGCCAACAACTCCCGAGCCCCCTTATCCCCTCTCAACTCCATCAACCCCCCAAACACCGCAGCCGGGAA